>Ga0180438_10001592_pt1 | contig 40037 bp, 56 predicted proteins | sample SS_ome_12_FD_132455 | JGI IMG/M metagenome (GOLD analysis project Ga0180438, IMG submission 132455) | Hypersaline lake sediment archaeal communities from the Salton Sea, California, USA - SS_3_D_2 metaG | ecosystem: Environmental > Aquatic > Non-marine Saline and Alkaline > Hypersaline >... | reverse complement strand
TTTATGAATTCCTCTGACAAGACAGTACTGCTCGTGTGCTAATTCCCTGATCTCGTTTGGTAATCTCTTTATATGATCGGGATAAATATATTCGTTATTATTTATCCAGATGATCCAGGCATCCTTATTCCACGGTCTATCCGTCACAGTCACGAATGGACCGATTGTACGATTTGGTTTCCTTCCACCATGCTCGATGGATATCCCAATACGACCAGATTTTTTCAACTGACTCGTTATATTACGACAGGCATACGACCCGACTGGAGCATAGATTGTCGCCAGAACATAGTCCATCGGTCTCGGTTCCCGCCAATCGGCCTGTTTTCGTTTCTTCTCGATTGTTGTGTGAGAAGCAATCGCCAGTATGTGTCCCGAGGCAGTCCAGTTGTTGTGATCAACATCAACACACACATTTGGATAGAGCAGTTCCTGCCAATTATCTTTGTTCCACCATGCGTTTTCGAATCCCATCCATCCCCATCTTGTCCTGATTTGAAAATCTGATGTTATTATTCCTGTCATCAGATAACCATTCACAATTTTCCCATTCTCCGGAGCAATAATTCTCCGATCGGGATGTGGAGTGTGTTTTGGCATTTTTATACATCTTCCTCGTCGTCCCGCTCGTTTTCGAGGAAGACTTTCAACGATGCCTCCAAGTTCCGGATCGTCGCGTGTAGATTGAACGGGAGCGAGACCCCGTCGAGATCGGCCAACACCTTGACTGCTTTCTCGATTTTAGTTTTTTGTTCGTTGTACATGCTCTTCACCCAATCAAATTGAACGCGTGCTTCTGGGTCACAGAAACAGGTTTTCCACCAACAACCTGAAAGTACTCACGATAGTCGTTTTTCCACGACCCATCGTCAAGTCGACACTCCAAGACATCCCCTTCCTTGGCCTCGAAGGTGTAGGAGGTCTTGTAATAGCGACCGTCCCACATCTTCCCGTTGTCACCAACGAATTGACGAGAGATTTTCCCGTCCTCATCTCGGGAAAGGAATGCGACATACGAACCTCCGTGTTTGCGTTTGTCAAACGCATCACACGTCTCAAATTCGACCGTGCAGGTTTCCTTCCTGCTCTCGATTATGGCCTGGATCTTGGCGATTTCGGCCTCGAGTTCTTCTGTTGACATATTTTCATATACCATTTTTCAATCCTCCATAGAGGTTTTTGCTCGATTTTGGCTCCCTGCAGAACCGAATCCGCACTCGACTTGTCCCGAGCAATGACAAGTGAGGGGAGCATAGTTTAAAAAAATATTACTTATTTTTTAAAGTCGAAATAAAAAGTGGGAGATAAACTCCCTTTAAAATAATTTACGCAGTGCTTGGTGCGAGTGTAGCGAGTTTGACATACTTGGTGGGGAATTCAAGGATGTCCCCGGCCAACTCCTCCAACTCGACCTGCCGATAGATGTTCTTCTCGTCCCGTGCAGTTCTGGTGATTCCGTTCACAAAACCCAACACCGAGTGGTCTTCCGCATCGTACTCGTCTTCCGCGTGGGCCTTCTCGAACGATCCGACGAAGGACTGAGGCAGACGTGCCCTCTTGACGAGATCGCGATAGACCTCTTTCACTCCACCCTTGTCAGGCATGCGCACTTGCTGGTCTGCCGCACGAGACATCAGTTCTGGTGTGCGGTAGATGTTGTTTATTGCCGCTTCCATCCCACGATCCACCTTCTGATGAAGAAGGTTCCCGACATGGCGGAATCGAGCAGCATTTTCCCGCTCCCGACGTCGCGCTCCATTTGCACAGACCAATCGCTCCACAAAATCTTCAAATCCGAGCGATCGGCCTCCAGTTTCTCCGTTGAAGATGGAAATTCCGGACGAGACGATATCCCCAGGACGAATCTCGGTTTGCTCGGCTTGTGGGATGCTGAATGTCAGAAACATATCGTCCCAGCCTGCGTATGCACGTGTGAGTTTAAGGTCGGGATGTTGGTCTAACACGCGACCAAGGATCGTCTCGTGATTGTACGCAGTGTACTGATCACTCAGAACTGCACGGGTGATGTACTTGTCTGTCCCGTGTGGTCGCATAGCGCGAAACAAGAGTTGCGCATCGCCTTTCCTGGGAGGATTCTTCGCGAATTTTTCCAGGCGATGCTGGATAATGTCCGCTTGGAGTTCGGGATCGTCGATGTAATCTCGGACGAACAACCCATACCGGGGAGTTATCCGATTCAAAAACTGACCAATTGATGTGTCAGTCCCGAGAATGTGTTCCTGTGATCCCATATATCCCTGCTCGTCAAGGACAATATAGCCCTCGCGGAGGTCGACCTCTGCAACACGCAGGTCTTTGGCGTTCACAATTTTATCCTTCAGGTCTCGTCTTTCGAACACATCGAGCACCTGTCCGGCGTCCAAACCTGTCAATTGAAACATTTGTGCCATTATATTTTCTCCTTTTTGGTTTTTGCCCATTCGCTCCCTGCGCCACTGAAGGTCGCGACACGATCGGTTGGGCAGTCCGTCGTGAGGAGCATGCATTACATTTGTTCATTAAATCGGCAAAACTCGATTCGGTGTTAATAGTGTAGAAATATTCATTCTTTGGTGGATGTTCTCCGTCCCACTGGAATTCCAGTGGAGAATTGTGGTTGTATCCACGTCGTATCATTTCTTTTGCGAGTTCATCATGTCTTTCCACAAACGACCACGGTTCCAAGCAATTGTTTCTAATATATCCTGTAATAGACCTGTGTTTCTTCAAATTGCCGACTGCTTTGTGTATTTCGTTGTGTTCACCACACAAGTGGTTCCGGCACAAGTTCGCCGGGGAGATCATCCACATTCTGGTCATTTTTGTTTCCTCCAATAAAAAAGAAAAAAGAAAGTGACTATTTCGCTTCTTCGAGATCTTCAATGAGATTCTCGAGATTCTTGTCGTTACACAAGAATCCATGGTCGTTGTTTAGGAAGATACTTAATTTATCGAGCAAATACACGCGATAACTGTAACTTCCAATTCCGAGATCGTCCATTTTGTCAATTACGTCCTCGAGAATCCCGATAACCTTTTCGAGTTTCTCTTGTGCCTCGTAGACATCTTCGATCATCTCGTCGATCTCTTCTGGCCAGCAATTGTCACATAACACATCTTCTGTGCCTTTTCCACATTTACATTTTTCCATTTTATCCACCTTCCCTATGCTATGTGCTCGGCACACACATAGCCATCAATGCCCCCATCGATTCCGACAATAACACCAAGGTCGTCTTCGAGGTCGATTGGGCTTTTGCAAATTTCGCATTTGTCCATTTTTTAAACCTCTTTGGTTTTTGTCCCTTTTGGGCGAGACACACCCTGTTGCTTTTGGCCACCCTGAGGTGTTACCAGTTCGCGCCACGTGGAGGCAAGCAACACGCGAACCACTCCCAAAAAAGTGGGAGATTAAAATAATTAACGACGATTTATTCGTCGTCTTCGTCGTCGGTGTCTTCGAAGAGGTCTTCTTCTTCTTCGTCGATTTCGAAGGAGTTTTCACAGCGGAGGCACGTGTAATTGTTTCCCCAGTATTTCTTTGCCGGAGCACCACACTCCGGACACAAGTGAATCTCAATGTCAAAGATTTCGACGAGTTTGTTTGTCAACTCGCCTAATTTCTCGTAGATCTCGTCTACTGTTTCTGTGTTAGTCTCGTCGGTCATACAGATTTCCGTGAGTTCCTTGTCTTGCTCATTGTAGACCTTTCTGTAGTTTGCGATATTTCCAGAATAATTTTTGTTTTCTTGTTTGAACTCGTCTTTCCGCTCGTCCGCTGGTTCGCGCCAGTCTTGGGTATAGACCCTGTCGTGATCCTTCAGGATCTGTCTGAAAGGTTTCCAGACGATCTTGGTTAACCAGTTCTCCGCAGCATCCACCCGAGGTTTTGGAGTTGAAACACTGTGAGAAGCAACTCTGTTCAAATTCCAGACCTTGCACTTCCTGTTTATTACATCAATTGCCCAATTGACCAGATCCTCCGCTGCCGCATCTCCGGTTCGTCCTTGGGACTTGCGGTAACCAGTGACAGTGTTCAATTCGACCCGATGGGTCATCCCGCACATATTGAGCATGCGCTGCGCCTCGTCCGCCTCGGCGACCATCCCAAGATCCCGGACTTTCTTGATCATGTTTTTGACGCCAGTCTTATGTTCGGTTTTTGGCTTGTACGGTTCCCGGAGAATGTTAAAATCGAGATCCGCAACGAAATTGAGGAAATCGGGGGAAATACCAACCGAGAAGGTGCGACCAGGAAACCACCGCTGCAGATCGAGGTAGATCATTATCCCATTGACGTCGAGATCGTGAGCAACAAGCACATAGAACTGATCACCAGCCCCACACTGCTCCTTGTACTCGAGCATCGTGAGGACGATTTCGACCACCCCATATCCGCTGGTGCTCATTGCGATTCCCGGGATCCCCTGATTCTTGAGGGAGGTGAAGATATCCTTCGCAGTTTTCTTCTTCTCCGCGATGAGACAGAAGCAACCCTGCTTTGCGATCGATTTTCGATTTTCTCGTTGGAGAACTTTCATCCCGTATTGGTCGAAGACTTCGCAGGTGTCCTTCACTCGAATGTTCAGGATCAGGTCACGAGCCATCCCCCAGTAGTCGATCCCGTAATATTTCGCGAGTTTGTGCGCAAAGGACTTCACAGCACCGTGGAACGCAATGAACTGTTGTTCCGACGATCCTTTGTAGTCGATCTCGTCTGCACCAGTCCGCGCCAAGGTCGTAAAGCGACACTGGTACCAGAGTTCGCGCATGTCGCCTTCTTCGTTCACATTACCGAGCTGGAAGTTTGCCCAGAGTTTGTTCAACTCTGTGACGAGTGTCTTAGACATCTCGGTGTCCAGGGTGTCCGTTCGAACTTGGACAAGTTCCTGCTCATCAATTACAACCCTTTCCATCGTGCGTTTGGAAAAGTGGTTTCCGACGCAGATTGCGTCGATTTCGCTTTTGTTTAATGCCATTTAATCAAATCCATTACGATTTTTGCCGATTGACCCTCTTGCGGCATTGAAGCCACCTCGACCCGAGTTCGGCATTTCTCGGGGAGATAGAGGCATAATTAGTAGTGAAAATACACCTATTTAATTTTAAGGAAAAAGAAAAAAGAAAAATTAGCAAGAGTAGCCAGGACTGGACACTGTGACTCCCCTGTCTGACACCTGAACCGTTGGTCTACACCCATGAAACCATTCGACCGCTTCGATGAACCGCTCGGCAACAGCGGTTTCCTCTGGACCAAACGATTTAGTGATTGGATCTTTCCAACTCGCCTCTTTGTCCATGTACACCTTGGCCATGATTTCGTTGTACTTTTTCACCAAAACATCCACTTCGTCGCTCCCAATACCTTCCACACGACGAACTATGCCCCGGAACACATAAGAGACTGTGTACCGTGCAACATACACAATAACTGCTGTACTCATCCTTAAACCTCTTATAGGTTTTGCGCTCTAAGCAGGCGCATTTGCCCCTGTCCCGAAACGGGAACAGGAAAGGCAAAATAACTAATTATAATTGAGAGATGAGCCACGAGAGGTGTGCCATCGCCATGCGCGAACAAGAAAAGAGTTTTCAATCGATTCGGTCGTGTTTCCCGCCTATCCAGCCACACCAGTTCTCCGCTGTATCGAGGTCGGCTTCACCTGTCCCATCGAGTGGGAGGTCCACCACCGACGTGATTCCTGCAATTTCGTTTGGTTAGGGTGACGATTTTTCGCACGTCGCCATCCACGCAAAGATCAGGCCACCAACAGACGAGTTCTTTCGGGATCCCTTGGGATCGTCGTCGGTCTGTCGTTCCCCGAAGCATCGCCTGCTTTCTTCATAACAGAGGTCACAGACGTGCTTCACGACACCATCGCGTGTTGGGGAATGCATCACCCGAATCCGAGGACTCAGGTGACCCGGATTGCTCCGGACACGCGAGTTTTTCGCCACCGGATTCCCTGCGGGACCGGAAGGCATGAGTCCGTTTTTTCGCGTTTTTTCGCGTTTTTTCGCGTTTTTTTGCGTTTGTCCTAATTTATTCTAATTCATCTGCGCTTATAAACTTTTGCCACCTCTAAAATTATCTATATGATTGTATCTATTAGAATATAATTCACAGTTTTAATCTAACTGATTAAAACATGAGTTTAATTCATCAATTTAAACTAAAAATTTAGCGACTCTCCATCATTCAATCGGGAAATATATTCCCCCTTGTTTCACACTCGTCCTTTCCAACACACCAGCCAATCTCCGCCATTCCACCACAACTCAGATAATATTCTTTTTTTCTCCCTCTCTTCTTGTAAATATATTGTAATTGGCGTTCGCAACGACCGGCCTTGCGACGTGTTGCCCTGTCTGCACCCTTGAAGGTAACACAGTGAGCGAATCTATCTGGACTCAAACACTTTTTGAGTACCAACATCGATTCCCACTCGCTCAATTGATTGTCCATCAACCATTGTATGAGACGATATCGCTCTTGATATCTCAGTCGTGGTGTCCTTAGCATCTTCTGAATACAAGGTGGTATTTCTTCCGAATAAATTCCGTGGCGTTCCAGTTCCTCGAAAACATCTCTCCCATCACTTGTCATTCGTCCTTCGTTTTCCGACAAAAATACAAATGTTTTTTGCACCTTCTCTGGAACATCAAATCGGGAAATATTCAATCTATTATTTCCTATGAGATGCCACACTTTCCTCTGTGTGAGAGACAGGGCAAATATATTGTCCAATCCCCCCATCACTTCGTCGTGAGTTAAACTGATGCACCATCGCTTCTTATTACGATTGAATGTCCCATACACCCTCCCGATTTGAGCAACATCCCCAATAATCGATGGATCAAGATGAAGATGGAACTTCTTGTCGAGCCACTTGTGGAATTGTTTTAGACAATCTTTTTTGTGTTTAATATTATCTTTAACAAAAATATAAAAGTTGAAGCCTCCACCACTGAACAAACACACATGCATTATTTGCTTGCTCCACAACCATTCTTCGAATGCATATACTGTGTAATATAGTAGTGGCCAATTCCTGGGATTTCCCTTTTTGTCGAGATCATTCGGATCACCTCCAGGATATTCACCAGGATCTAAATCGAGATATGTACGATCGAAATAACACGATTCGTAATCTAACTCGTTTGTTTCTACATCTATGAATCTGGAAAATTCTCCATATACCGACGAGTAGACATTTTTGATTTGATTGTATTTGTTCACAAGATCCCAGAATTCTATCTCGTTCCACACAATTCTACGATGTGGCGTCCCAATTTCCCTCGGAAAAGTCGTATACAGGCGGATCTTCCTCTTCCCACTCGTTTTCTTCGTTGTCTTGTTCGTTGTTGTCTTCGTCGTCATCGTTTTCATTTTCTCGTTCATTATCAAAAAATCCATCCTCTTCCAGTTTAGGTTTACATTCTGTTTCCCATAGTGGGCACTGCTCTTCTCGTGGCTTGTCCCATCGACAATTAAACAAACTCGGCTTGCAATCAAAAATTTCCTGTGCTGCCTTGTACAAACGATTGGCAACACCACGGATAACAGTATTTTCTGCTCTCTCGTTTCTTTCTTTGTATAGAACAGTAGTGTATCGTGGGAAAACAACACACATCCCTTTCGGCTCTATCAAATTGCCAAATCTGTCCTTAACCTTAATGTGATACAAAAAGAACAAATAGATATATAATTGTCTGCCCACACTACCTTCGATCGAAGGTTTTGCATATCCAGTTTTCCAATCCAGAATCATATGAGTATCATCTTTTGGATTGAGAAAAATTGCATCTGGTTTGATGCGCATTGTGGTCTTAATCTTAGCGATCGTTACTTTTTTCTTTCCACTCCCCTTGGTAACCTCGAATTCGTATTCGAATTCGTATAATTCCTCTGTAAGCACTGGAAGATAATACTTATCAAACTTTTCTTGTGTTTCACATATCTTCCTCAAACTCACAATTCTGTCACATTCCAAATCGGTAAATCCTTGTATTACCGCAACCAATTCCATCTGAGCACGATCTCTTGGAATGGTTTCCTTGAAAAAAGAAATGATAAAATCGTATAGATCCATGTCGGAGAGTGTATATAGTTTTTTCGTGTCTATTGTTTCATAGTATTCTTGAAAATAGTCGTGTGTTTCGAGACCAATATCTGTCACAAGAAGACCCGGTCCAAGATCTATCTTGTCCAAGTGTTTCCGTTTGTATAGATATGGACACTTTCCATAGGTCTCGTTCCGGCTGTGACTATACGATTTAACTTCGTAGATCTCTATCATCTATTCTTCTTCCTCTTCTACTGTATCTTCTGGTTCTGATGGTTTCTTTTGTTGGGGAAGTGGAGAAATTGGAGCCAGATAGTTCTTCATCTGGATTGCTTGTCTCCCAAGTTCCATCTCGAAGGCATTCAGTCTCTCGTTCATTTGTTTTAACATATCGTAGACAAATGCTCTGAACTCCGAGTGTCGCAGAGCAAATATATTCCTTCGTTCTGTCTCGTCTGGTTTCTTTGGATTCTCTCGTGTGATCCACTGTGGTGCATATCCATCGATCACACGATTATCCGAATCCGGACTTTTCAATTGTCCTATTCCACTACTCATCTTCTTCTCGTGTTTTTCTATTTTTGCTTCTCCAACATCCACACTTCGTTGTGACGGTGGTTTCCTTCTTCCTTTTTTGTCTGTCATTTTTTCACCTCATTTTAATTTTCTATCCAAATATTCATGTCTTCACTCTTCATACCTGTTATCATCTCGTCCCAGTTTATCTCCATCGCATCGAGGACAAAATCTATATTGCTTCTTATTGTTTTTTCTATCATTTTTTCGTAATCGATAACAAAATCGGGTGGGAGATCTGGCATATCCATGTCTATACACACAGAATCGGTCTTTGGATATGTCATACCTCTCACATCTTTTATGTATAACAATTTTGGTTTACTTCCTTTCCCGAAATTCCCTCGCAGATAATCGTTGGCATAGATACTACCAGTTATCCACGGTGATGTGACCTCGTACTCGTCAAAATTCCTTCCAAGACCCTTTGGTATCCCGATTTGAAGTGGGGTGTATTTCCCGTCAAGATAATTTTCAATGACAAGATACAAATAATCAAAAATCTCTTTTCTCGATGCATTGTCTCCCAACATTGTGAACACATTTCGTTGCACCTCTTTTGTTATCCACGCAGAATCACTCCGTCGCAATTCTATGCCACGATAATAGAGTTGCCCAGATTTTTTTGAACCATCAGATAAATTCCTGAAAACCTCTCTTCCATCGGCCCACAACAACATTCCGATGTATCGCTTTTTTGCTTCGGTAAACATCATAAATGATAGGATCTTCTCATAATCTATCCCAAAGAAGTGATCACTGATGTTCCACTGAGCAGCCAAGTCGTTGTACGATTCTTCTATTTTTTTGTTAATTTCCTTACATTTTTCTATACAATCGTCAAGATTATCTGCAGGAATTTCGATGAAGATAGAATCCGTATCACCATAAATTGTTTCGTAACCAAGATTTTTGGCTATCTTGCTTGTCCACAAGATCAATTCACGACCCATAAATGTGATCGTCTCGGCAATGGCAATTTCGTACACACGACTTCCTGGATAAGCCAACCATCCATAGACACTATTAATTGTGTCCTTCACATTCTGTCGTTTTCCAAGGAGATTCTCATACTCGTACGAACCATAATCATGTTCTTTCATCTCCGCTTCCACCATGAATCGGATTTGAAACATTTCTGTGACCTTTTCAGGAACAAAGCCAACAGTTTCACGCCAAAACCACTTTTTATCCATCTCAACCATTGTTTCGGCGTTCCATTTTTCTTCTTTTGGTACACACACAGGTTTCCAAAATCGGTGTCCGTTCGGAAAAATGATCATTCGTTTCGGATCGTTTGGTTCTTCCTTGGGAACAATCATCTCTGGGCTCAGATTTCCGCTGCGGATATTATTTGGATACATTTTTGCGAGATCGAAACAAACAATAAAAGTTTTTTCGCGACCATAGATTCCTGGACGTGGTTTAAAAACTACTGCCCCTTCGTAAAATTCGCGTTCATGAGGAATCTTTGTTGGTAATGCTATGTTCCCTGCGTGCATAAGCATGAAAGAGTCGACTATGATTGATTTCTGATACAATTTATCCCACAAGCATCCATTGAATGTTTGCACAAAATCGTGAAATCCAATGACATCGACCTTGTCTTCTATTTCTACACAACACTCTGTATCTCGTCTGTTATATGTTAAAAAACGAGGTATGTCGTTCCAATACCAATCCATTTCGGATATATGATCCGTCGTTTTTGTTATTGTTAGTTCACGAGACGACACTGCCTTCAGACTGTGACCATCTTCGTGTTTTCCTTTAAAGTTAATATAACCAGACATCATATCGAAACAGATCCTTCCACCCATCATCGGTCTGTATCTCTTCTTCTTTGCCGAAAATTTTTTCTGATGCTTCTTTCCACCACTGTCTCTCTTCCCCCATCCCCTCGATTCGTCCACAACATACACTTTCATCATTGTAGATAGAAATTTGCTGTAATTTTTCAAATTGATCTGTGGATGTCGTAATCTATGCACAATATATGGAACATCAAAATCGTTAGAATTCCATCCTGTTAAAATATCTGGATCTAAATCGTGAACAAATCTAACTATATCCATTTCCATTTTTCTTTCGTTATTGTAATAACGAATTGTGCAAGGAATTTCCCGATTTGAATGATCGTATTTGTATGTTACATTTTCTATTACACATTTCTTTCCTGTGTCAATCTGAATGTCTTCTCTGTAGAAGAAATCGTAAATTTTGTTCATATAATTATCGTAGAACGATATGGAACCAATCTGATCCGAAGCAATTTCCACAGACGGGAATATGTTGTCCTTTCCAATTACCTCAATGTCGTGGAAAAGGATTCGTCTGTGTGGCTTCGAGGGCATCTTCTTCGTCAAATTTCAATTCTACTCCGTTTTTTAGGTCTTGTATTCCGTCCAGGAAATCAGTCGTGAATACTAAAAATGTGAAGTTGAACATTCGTATTCTCTCTATCCACCTCCATCTGTTACACACAAGAAGGATAGGAATTTCCTTGTCGTATTCACATATTTTCTTTTCTGGATCTTTCACACAAAGGAGAACAAACGAATAGAAATGTGTTGTCTTGTTCTTGTCTAACGATCTGAACATTTGTCTGATGTTATAACAACATCTTCTTGCCATCTCCACATCTATTGTTGGCATTATGTTTTAACACCATCTACATCGTACAGTTCTTTTTTTGTCATTTTTTTGTTCTCTTTTCTTGACTTCATTATTCGATCGAGTTCTTGTTTCTTTTCAAGTTCTCGTTGTTTTTCTTCTTTCTCTAATTTCTTTCTTTCTTCTTCTAATTTCTTTCTATATGTAGGATCCTTCATTTGTTCGTTTCTATAAATATTTCTCATTTCTCTTATTGCCAACCCAAGTTCTCTATGATTTCCATTGACCATCTTTTTCAATTTCTTTTCCAATTCTTTCCACATGTTTTCGTAGTTCATATATTTTCCTCCATTTTTCTGTACATCTCTATTTTTGCTTTATCGTATTTAAACATGAAAAAAACAGACAGTGCTATTGCGAGACCAAACACACCGAATGCACACAACATAACACTCTCAAAATACTGTGTTTCGATAAATATTAGATAGTAAATAACTGGAACAAATACAGACAAAAAGAACATGAAATATATCATTCCAAACCAGAACGATCTCTTCTTGAAGAGATTTTCTTTTGCCAGTTTTATTCTATTTTTCAATCTCAATAAAAAAATAGGCAAGATATCGTTCGGATTCTTAAATCGGGAATCTCTATTTTCTAATAACCATCCATCATTTGTCCAATGGTAATGTATTGGTCGTTTACATTTCTTGCACGGAACATCCATATTTTTAAAATCTGTCAGATGTCGTGGTGGATAATTAGGCCAATGACAAGACCGACAATACACAAATTTCTTCTTCATCATCTTCTCTTTCTCACCTTTTCTGGTGGTTTTTTCTCACACTCGTCTCGCTCGTGTTTTATACATTCCATAAATGTTTCAAATTCTTTTTTACAATATTTACAGGTCACTATCATTTTTATCACCTTCTCTTTGCAGGTGTCGCAATCCGGATCCATTATTCCGAATCTTATACACTTGTTTATCATCTTGTTCTCGGGATATGTTCTCATAACATTTTCTTTCAAGAACACACACTTTTGATTTGAGTTCTTCAATTATATCACATACATAGTCTATTTTTTGTTTGACCTGATCGTACCACTCTGCCAGTGCCCGATTTTGCTGTTGTAATGCTGCAAATTCTACTTCCATAATTGCATATTTTTCTGCAATCGATTCCTCGTACTGTTCCCAATTTCCCCTGTCAGGAATCTCATATTTTGGAGGTTCCCTTGGTGGTGGCGGCAGGTCATTTCCATTAATATTAATCACCAGACGATCCAAAACCTCCCTCACCTCGTTGCGACGGAGGGAGTGTGTTTGTTTCTTTCCATTCTATTGTTTCGTATCGCTTCAGAATGAACTGAGCAATCCGCTCGCCAATATTTAACGATACAGGATTACTACCTCCATTGGCAACAATTATGATAATCTCCCCTCTGTATCCCTCGTCGATAGTACATGGAGCATTAGGGATGTACAAACCGTCCCACATTGCTCTTCCACTCCTAATTGTTGCTGTGAGATATGTCCCTTCTGGGAGAGCCACACAAATTCCTGTATTGACAGCAATTCTGTTTCCAGAAGTAATCGTGTAACGATCCTTGTTTAGAGGTACGAGTTTCCTTTCTCCCTTCACTCTTGTGATCTTCGAGAATCCAGCGATCACAACATCGTATCCTGCGTCTCCCTTGTTGGCACGCATTGGTATTTTCATCTTGTCATTTATCGATTTGAATTGTATTTCCATAGATTACACCTCTCGATTCTTGTAGAATTCTTATAAATTCACTTGTTCTTTTCCAATTTTTCGAATACAATCGAAACACAACAAGTTTGCTCACAACCATTATTTCTTCATATGTTAAATCATCATTACACTCGTGTTTGTATCCGATAATATAACGATCGTGTTCATTTTGTTTAGGAGGGATCCACATCGAGAATTCGAAAATGACAACATTTCTCAGTTTCCCCTCCTCCCACTTCCTGAATTCCCATTCTCTGAGTTTATTACATATTTCTCTCAGCATATGATCTGGTATTGGATCCAGCCATATTGTGTTATCACTACCACTAATTGTCTTGTCCATTCTGTTCATCTCTTGGTAAATCGTCGTAAATAATTGGAATCTTTTTCTTGAATTCATCGAGTAGTGGATACATTAGTCGCTGCATGTCGGGATGAGCGTACTTAGATGCCCTCAATTTAAAAATGTGTCGCCATTCCCTTAGGTTCGCGGTAATCACGATCTCCGTTTTTACATCAATAGGGAGTACGCCACGAGCGGCTTGTGCCGGTAGACCAGAATCTGTGAGAAATATATACGCATCTTCAGCATCCTGCATAGCGGAGTGCCATCTTTCTAACTCTAATGGAACGCCCTCTTGCGGATCGTAAGTCGGTTCATAATCTTTAAACCACCATGGTTCGATGACCGTCAGTTTGTTTCCAAATTTTCCTTGCGAATAATTGCAATATCGCGTGGATTCTTGGGAAAAAGAACATAACCGGTGGCGGACTAACTCGTGCGTGAAGCCTCGATTAGAAATAAATTTCACGATAACGACGCCGTGTTCGATTACCGAGTAGTGCTTGCGTTTCATCACGGTCTTGACGAGTTTCGTGGCAGTACTTTCAAGATTTTTGTGAGTACATCTATCATTATAAGATTCCCACACCTCTCCCGCAGATGGAAATTTTTTACCACAATCTAAACATCTTATTCCCGTGTTTTCCTCGGACTTGTAACAAGTACGAGCAGCCATTTCAATCAGGCCCAACACATCGTGTGCTGGCCATACCAGCACCTCAAACGAAGGCTTTATTATTTTAACCATTTTTTCTCTCCTCGAAATATTTGACAATCCAGTCTCTAATTTTTTCTGGTTCTGTCTCGTCTATGTGTTCTGTCACGAAATCTTTGAACACAATCTTCATCCTTGTTCCAAACACAAAAATCGGGATATTGCGCTGTATTGCCATCCCAAATTCTGTATATTTTCCTCCACTAACTGGTGTGGCATTTAACATCACATATATTTCGGCTTGTTGTATCGCTTCCTTGTCCAAATATGCATACTCAGATGCCGATTTTCCTGTATGATTCCACCAGTCTTCTGTTTGAATGATATTTTCCTTTTCTAATAACTCACAAATTTCCCTTGCGCGATCTCTCTCCTTCCAAGATGCCGCGAGATATATTTTATGTGACATTTTCATTTTCTTCTTTCATTTCGTTTCTTATCTCTTCGTACTCCTCTTCGAATGTCTTCTTCCTGTTCTTGAAAGCCTCTTGCAATATGTTCACTTGCTCTTCTAACAAATTTATTTTATTTTCTTTTATCGATGCCCATTTTTGTGAATCCCCAACACTTGCAGTTGTCTTTTTCTTCTTCCTACTTTCTTGAGCATCCTTGAACACTTCCAGTTCTGCCTTTAGATAACTTATCTTTTCATTTTTTGTCCTTATTATCGATTTAATTGCACTACACTTGTCACAGAGATAATCTGGATTGTAAAAATTTGTAGTGAATATCTCTCGGCAATTACCACACTGTTCCTTTGCTGGGGAAAAACCTATTATCCTATTGCTCATACACTCCTCTCCTCCTCGAATGTGTAATTTTTCCCATTTTTTGGAAATTTTGTAGTGTGTGTATTCCTCGGACACAAAGGATCTGGTCCACGATTGATGTCACCATATTTGAGGATGCGCTGGGCTGCACATCCACCCCAACATTCGTCCCTGTCTTCACATGTTGCACATTTACCTTTCAAATCGGTAGGGACGAAATTACGAAACATCTTGTATGTTGGGGAATTTTCCCATACATCTTTGACCGTCTGTTCCATTAGATTTCCCGCAATATAATCTGGGAGATTTTTCCATGCCGGACACACATTCACTTCTCCGTTCGGACGCACCAGAATTTTCGTTTTCCCACCATCACACGGCTTTGGTTTAGGCCACCCACCAGGACACTGGAATGCAAAATCGATTGGAATTCCTGGCCTGAAGTGAATATTTCGATTGTTTGCTCTTTGTTTTTCTTTTATAATTATTTCTTGTAGTTCTCTAAATTCTTCTCTTGACATCATCAAATCGTCATTAAAGTTAAGTCCTCGACCTTGAGGTACATATCGTAACAGAGAAATTTCGTGCGCTCCAATGCTATCAAAATAGTCAACAACAGAATGAATTTCTCTAAAATTTATTTTTGTTGGCACAAAATGACACGCAACATACAATCCTGCATCGACACAATTTTTGATTGCATATTGCTGACAGAGAAAACTCCCTTTGATTTGAGTTATTTCGTCGTGAACCTTCGCGTTTGCACCATGGACACCAAAAATAATCTTTAATTTGTCCTTTGTTGTAACTCCATATCGCTCGTTAGATTTGTCCACATCTGCATATTTCTGAAACACTTTGGCCATGATCGGAGTTATCCCATGATACATTTTGTCAGATTTTAGTACACCACTTGTGTAAAGCAAAATCTGAAGCCCATTCCCCCACGCAAAGTCCATAATCTTGAAGATATCTGGATGCAGGAGTGGTTCTCCTCCGCTTATACTGAACGAGGTCGTTCCACAATGTTTTATGCTGTTCTCAATTATTTCCAAGATGCGCCCTGTTGGCATCTCGTTCGGCAGCCTGTCACCTGCACTCGAACTGCAGTGTTTGCAGCGCATATCGCAGGCATAGGTAATTTCAATACTCAATTCGTCCATCGTGTATTTTGTCATTTTTCTTCAATTTTTCTAATTTTTGTTGCAAATTTTCTATTATAAATTTGGCGTCTGCACGCCATTGTGTTGCATCCATGTATGGTGGATGCTTGTACAATCTTTTCCACACTTTCATCAATCTCTTAACTTCCTTCTTGTCCATCTTTATCGACCTATTCATCGTCTGGATAGACCTTCTTGTGTAATTGTTCTTTACGACAAGACTCGCAATACAAGTGTGGGCCATATCTCTCTGGGGCATCGTGTCGTGCACCACACTTTTCACATTCCCAAGTTATCCAAACTCCCTGTACCATTTTAATCGATCAACTCCTCGAATTTATCCCATTTATTCCGCACACATAAAAGTACCAAATAACCCATCAAATCGGCAACATCGTTGAATCTAATCGGTTCCCCGGAATTGGTACTTGTCTTTATTCTCATCAATTTATCGTCAATACGAGATTCAAGTCCTTTGTGTTCTCCTTCGGCACAAAATATGTTGATAGGTTGTATGCCACTGTTTCCATATCGCCTATTTTTCTCGAGTAGCATTTTCTTGAAATTTTCGATAATTCTACATATATATTCAGTATAATTCATTTATATTTTCTCCAAAAATTGATTATTTGATGCATATATGTTTGTATGCCAGTGTCTCGTTAACTTCTCTAATGGTTTATGTTCGACATATACAAAATTTTTCTTTAGAGTCTTAATTGTTTCTCTAATTTTTTCGAGTCTCCTATCTTTCAGTGCATTGAAGTGAAACTCGAAAATTAACTCATCAAGTTTGTATTTTTCGTAATTAAATGACTGCACAATTTCATATTCAACACCTTCGGCGTCCATTTTGATCTTGTTGGGTTCATATATTTCACAAATCTCATTTATGTTTTTACAGATAACTTCTTCGTAATCTTCTTTTGTTGTTGTAAACATAGAATGTGCTCCTGTATTTCCTAAGTACAATCTCCTGATCTCGTCATCATTTCCAACAATTCCTTTCTTTTCACAAATTATGTTTTTACAATTATTAATAGAAACATTGAATTCTAACATCTCAAAATTTTCTGATTGTGGTTCGTATGCATATATTTGTTTTACACTCTCAGCAATAGACACACAGAACGAACCTATGTGTGCTCCTATATCGAGCCACACATCATTTGGATTTAATGTGATTCTATTGTTATATCCTCTCGTGTCACCAAAAACTTTTTCGTCAAATGTTCCTGGTCTAATCAAATAAACATTTTTTGATACATTCGGTCTCTTCATATCTAATCATCCAACCACATATCGAGGCTTAATTGATTGCTTGGGTAATACTTTTCTTTTAGTTTTCGTTTCCACTCCTCCCAGTCTTCATTGGGAGGTAATGGATGAAACTGTTTAAATCGACCTTCTATTAGATCTTTCCACAGGTTTCCTATAGTCTCGCTCTCAAACCATTTCTTCACAAATTTGAAATTGTATTCACAGATCTCTCGCTGTCGGTCATAATCCTTCATTACTTTGTTTACAATATCTGCCAGATTGTCGTCAGGATGAGCAATGACAGCATTTTTCTCGTCAATAACTCCGGTTCCCTCTGGTCTGATAACGGGGACAACTCCATATACCATACATTCACAGATAGTCCGAGTTATGTTTCCCCAGTCCCACCATTTTGATTGTGACAGATCTATCATTATTCGACCTGTTTTATACATTTCCAGAACTTTTTCGCGTTTCACCCAACCAAGATACTCCATACCATTATCCAGAGCATATTGCCACCATGTTTCTTTCGTGTCGGGATTCTTGTAATATTTCGGCTTCTTTTCTGGATTTTTCAGATACCAATATTCTATACCAATAGAACAGACCTCGACCGGATAATTTATATCTGGTATAGTCTTGATCAAATCGAACATGTGTTTCCAAGGTTTGAACCAGTTCGTCGAGATCACCTTGTCTTCTTTCAACGAATCGTCCCATTTGTTGTCCTTGGACGCATCCTGTGTATCCACAGGATAATATATCATTTTCATCTTTTTCTTTAGGTTTGGATCGGGAAAATTGAGCATGGAAGCCCAAGATATTGGATGATCAGGAATATAGTATTCTATTTTGTTCATCACCTCGGTCATCCACGGATAATACTTCTCCCAATACGAATCTGGGATAAATGCAAAAATTCTTGGAGATATATCAAAGCACTTTGTCCAAGAAAGATCCTCACCTTTATTTGCTTTGGATATGTGAGGAACAGGTGCAATGAACAGACCAACATCGAATCTTTCCATTTCCGATTTGAGTTCGTTGTATCGTTCATCACCAAAATATAGACATTTTGCTCCCCATTTTTTGTCGAATGTATTCTTTCCCTTCTTTCTAAACAAAAACGGTTCTGTCTCTATACCAACTCTATCAAATGCAATCTTTAGATGCTTAACAAGATTGATTTGACCTCCTGCCGATTCCATGTCAAATACTATTATTGCAATTTTAGTCAATTATACTACCACCAGACCAATATTTTGTTTTTTATATTTTTTGGGAAGATTAAACCACAACTCTGCGCACCTGAATATATGTCGTGACGACACTTCCTCGAAATTCCAACACCGATCAGGAAAACACTTGCAATTTTCAGTCTGGTCGGCACAGTGAAAGTTCGCGAATGTTAACACCCAATATTTTCCTTCTCGATGTCTCCTTAAGGTTAATTTGTTTAGAAATATGCGGATTGTCTTTTTGCTGTAATTCTCACCAAACTCCCACACCTCTATTTTTGCTCCATATTTCTTGAAGTATTCCTCGATTCCCTCGATAGGATTGAACTTCTGGTCACAAATCCACGAGTCCTGAAAATCGCAATTCTCACAATTCTTCCTTGTGGACAAATATTCCGATTTGAATTCCAGTGTCGCTATTCGTTCTGTTATTGTTTTCACAGTTCAACGATCTCCTTCAGTTCTAATGTTGGAGTTTTTATCCACCTTCTCGAAGCAAAATAATCGGCAGTAGCAAATAACACCTCTGTTACTGTTGCTGGTCGTGGAGCATCCTTGTCCCAATGTGACATGTGGGAAGCAATACACTGATATATCGAAGACAAATATGTTCTTAATCTAGATGTGTTTATTCGCTTTAGTTCTTTCATTATTAATTCTACCGATTTTGGGCCATGTCCAGATTTGTGCATCTTGAATTCCCCATACTCTTTTCCATTTTTGTCTTTCAATAGATATGGGATAATTCGACCAATGTCGTGAAAGATCGCAGAAAATATCATCACATTTTTCCAAAAATCTTTCAGGTCGTGTTCGCGAACAATCTCACAACACATATATGCTACTCGCTTGCAGTGTAATATGAATCCAGTTTCAGAATCCTCGTCTGGTGGATGATGTATGCCACCACGCGATGATGAAAGTCCTATCATTTTTGGTTCAAATATTTCCAACAATTTACTTGCCACATTTCTAAGATTCAAATCTGAAATGTGTGATAGTTCCTGTTCGAACATACTCTCATTCATTCCAGGCCACCATCCCAATCGTTAGTACTTCCTCCATCGGAGGTATTTCGATCTTGATACCAAGTTTTTGAAATGTCAAATAGAGATCTATTCCTACTCCTTCTGGAGATGTCCAGGTCTTATTTATGTGTTTACATGATGTTTTCGGATCTTTCATTATTCCACAGGGTTTGCACTTTGTGCAACCACCACCTGGGCCATACAAACGATATTTCTTTCCAGATCTCTTAAAATAACTATCAAGAAGTCGACAGTCTTCCCTGATCTGACCAAGAATTTGTGCATTGATTTGAGATATTCCATATCTAATTCGCAGATATTTATTGATTTTGAGGTGTGTAGCCGACATCATCATTGCAATATTTTCACGACAATCTCCTCGAATCCAGAATAATCTAATTTTATCGTATCTTAACAAGATTTCTCGTGTCTTGTTGTATTTAGGAATACATATACAATGATAATTGCGTTTGTACATCCCACAGTTTTGGCACTTCAGATGTGAAAGAATGGTAAAGACAAGATCGTCAATTGTTACCTCCTTGCTCTCTGAAGTTATCTCGTCCCAAATATTGTAGTCATCGAGGAACTCAAGCATTGTTATTCACCAAAATAATTGTCATACATGTCTATTCTTTTCAATAGTGTGTATTCGAGTTTTTTTCTGTCTGTTGAATTCTTCGTCTCGTGATAACGGAGTCTGACTTTGTGTATCTCGTCCTCCATTATTCTTTTTGATTCGTCGTTCTTGACGAACCACTTGACAATTGGTCTCCCTCGGGATCCTGGAGCCATTTCTATTCTGATGACTCTTCCTATCTTCTCAAGATATCTTAACATACAATATATTGTTGTTCGCGCACGTGCGAGTCTTCTACAGATGAGAGAACGCATACATCCATCCTTTTCCAATTCTAATAACTTCAGAATCGAATTCAAATCACTATTCTTATTTTCCAACATGCTCTTATATGTTTCTTGAAATTCAAAATATATTTCTTCTAATGTCAAAATCCTCTAATCTCCTGGTGGGAAACTGGAAAGAACGAGTCTATCCACCATTGTTTTTTGTTTTTCTTGTATGGTTTTCCATCAAATCGTAGTAAACTACGATCAAAAATTTCTATTGGGACAAAAAATCCCTCGTAAATTTGTTTATCTATTCTAAATCGTAATGGATACAAGACGTCTGCCTCGTATGTAATGAATCCACGGTCGTGGAAATAATCACGAATTTTGGGAACTGAGGTTGTTCTATTTACAAATATCTTTACTAAATTTTTCTTGAAGATAGATCTCTTGATTTTGGGATCTATTTTCATTGTGTTGATAATTTCTTTCTTGTCTGGAATTGGTGTTCCTTCATCTACATAAAAATAAGGATAATAATCGGTACAAATGAAGCGGAATCGCTTCCCATTGTTATCTCTGGTATAGATTAAGACATTCTTGTGATTGTGACCTTTTTCTATAATCGTTAACCACATGCGCTTAACCTTAGTCATTTTTCTCTCTCTTTTGTATAAATAAAAAAATAAAAAAATTATGATTTTTTGCTCTCGTCGTTTGTGCTAATTTTCTGTGTAACTGCATAGAACGCCTGCACATCGTTATATTCGTGAAAAACAACAGAGGGGATGTTAGAAATGTCTTTGTCGTTCATATCATAAATTAATATTTGTCCGCTTCCGATTGTGTTAATTACAGGATGAATCGCCTCTTTGAATTCGACATCGAATTTTCCAACGACATCTGTGAGGTTTAGCCATCTGAATTTCTTCCCACGACCTTTTTTCTTTGCATTTATCAATTCGATTCCCAATTTATTGTCTTCTGTGTAGAAATGATAGTAAATCGAATCCAGGAATGACAGTCGTTTCATTTTCTTTAGCAGGTCTTGTGCATTTGTCGTTATTATGTTCTTATATGACATATTCTCGTTTCGTTTGTTCTTTTCTGCTATCTTTTTGGGAAGAACAAAATAGATATTTTCCTCGTCCCAGTCGAATCGGGGACGAAAGGCGAGTCCTCGTTTGTATGTGTCGTTTTGTTCTGGTGAAGCATCGAGGGCTGGTATGAACGAATATTCGTTCCCGTCTCCTGCTCTAATGGAAAGATTTTCTTTTTTCACATTGATTGTCTCTCCTTCCAGATCCTCGATTGCGGAGACCATGTCCTTCACACGAAACGAGATCGTTCCTTCTGTATGAACCGTCGCTGCCATTGTGATATCTATATACAAATTCCCAGAACGATGCATATGCGTACATCGTATCTCGCCTTCGTTCGCTTCTATAACTATACTCTGAAAGTATTCGATTTGACTGCCATCCCCCTGCTTTCCCTTTACATTACAAAATGACAAGAAAGACAAGAATGTGCTCTTCTTTACATCTATGTTCATGTTTACACCTTCAATTTTTTTATATCTTCGTATTCAAATGCGTGGATTAACAATCCGACAAATTTGGTTGCTGTTGGAAATGGTATGCGTTTCATTCTCAATTCACGAGTTTGTCGACACTTTTTCACTTGTGTTGTGAAAAGATCTTTGTCGTGAAGAGGATGGAAAAGTACATTATTACTCAAATGACCAGAAGTATCGTCGTGCCATCGTGGTAATTCCGTATAGTCCCCTTCTTTGTCCTTCGCCATTTTCCATGTCACAAGAGTGTTTGCTTTAAGTGCTCGTAAACCAAGTTGAAACGATTCTTGTTTTGTATTGCGCCAGAACCAATATCGAGGTGGAATGCCTTGTTCTTTCTCTGTTGGTGCTTTTTTCATAATTTTCCGACGAAGGTATTCGTGTCGCCATCCCAGAACCGATGTTCCGGAGTCTACCATTATCGTCCCCCGATTTGGCTGACGTTTCAGTATTATAGCCCATACTTTGTTGAACTCGCGCAAACACGCGATAGGATCCTCTTCACCCATTTCTGGGCCAGATTCGAATGTGCGATATACTTCTTTGAAGAGAATATCCTTTTCGACATGGTCGGCAACCATGTCCCACTGGTCGTCTCCGTATAAACACTCTTCCGTGCTTATTTCCGTACCGATGATAATGAGAGGATCTCCACGAATGATAGCATCGTTTTTGAATCCTGTGCTAAACGACTCTATTGCGTGGTCGTGTTTTTCACCGGGAAGGTTCCACATCTCTATGTCCTCGACTACATCCGTTGGATTCAACCTAACCCACGACAATCCGTATCGAGTCTTCCCAGATCCTGTATGTCCATAAGATGCTGTCTTTTCACCACGCAGTTTGCGCTTCGTCTTCGATGGCCTGTTAAATGTGTTTTCGATTGTTTCTTCTCCTGTTAGTTCGTATTCAACATCGTCAAATTCTTTGTTACTACTCTGTTTTTTTGTTGTTGTTTTTCGTTTTGTGGAAGTTTTCTGTGAACTCTTTGTCTTTGTCTTTTTGTCTGCTACTAATCCATCCCACGACATATTGATCACCAGTCTTCTTCTGTCTGTTCTATGTCTACCTCTTCCTCGTCTTCTTCTTCTTCGACTTCTTCTTCGTCTCCCTCGTCTTCTTCTTCTGGTTCTATCTCTCCTTCGTCTTCTATTTCCTCTTCATTATCTTCGATTTCTTCCTTGTTTATTTCTTCTTTCCACTCCGGGTCAACCCACAGTCCATATGTAGTAATTGACACAGGAGTCATAATAACTGCCCCATCGTCGTCAACAAGTGTTTCCCCGTCCTCGTCTCTCTCTGCCATTTTATTTGGACGACCAAGCACATACACAACACTGTCTTGAGCAAAATCGATGAGATGTTGTAGGTGTGGGCCAATCCAACATGTTGTCGAATCTGGTATGTCTGCCTCTTCCTCGTCTTCATCGTCACCAAATCCGGTATCTAAATCGGAAATGTCGTCGTAGACTGTTGTTCGTTCGAGTCTAATCCACATATTCCCCCCGCTTGTCTTCTCGAGTGACATATCCACAACATCACCACGAGTTAAGGTCACAAGATCCCAGTTTGTTGATCCATCCTCTTTTGTTCCGTATTCTTCGTAGTAGTCTTCAAGATTGTCACATTCTCGTGCTATCTTTGACATAATTTTTGAATTGAACAAATCTGCCAGTGTAACAGGAAGATGATCGTCTGGTAATACCTCGAACTCGGTTTGAGAACTTGATCTGAGGTAGTATTCGTTTTCCATGTCCTCTGGGGTTCTGTTCAGTGCTAAAAATCGCACATTCTTCCCAACAGGAACCTTCAACTGATGTTGTCCTGGTTCTGCCTTCGCATATCGCACATCCATCGTTGTGTATCGAGGTTCACCACTCTGCTCTTCTGGACCACAAATGAGATAGACAGTCATACTCCAGGAGGATTGTAATGCCTTTCCAAAGTTCCTGTTTTTCATCAGATTGCCCTTGTCGTCTTTTTTGTTGAAGGTCTTGCGTGTGTCACGAGGAATGTACTTCCCAAACTTGTCCTTTACAGGTTTTCTCATTGCTTCACCAGTATCTGGATCCTCCGATTCACTGAACATAATGAGACCATCACGAAGAGCCTTTGACAAATTAGTCTCGGCCAGTTCGAGTTGTTTGTTAATAATATTCTCCATCATGTCCCTTGCTGGTTTGTATCCCAGCACTTTCCCTACAAACGGAATTGCCTGACTCCTGAGCATCTTTTTGTATTTGTTGCGGAACTTGGAAAATGTTCGCTTCCAGTACACCTTCTCGGTGCGTTTTGGGTATTTCTCTTTTGGGAATTTTTCGTACTCTTTGTTGATCATTCCCAAGAATTCTTGTTTGACTTCCTCTTCTGTCTTGTTCTTCAAATTCGGTGATATTTTCCGAATTTTTTCTACAAGAACGAGAATAACTTCCTTCCACTTGTCCTCCTTCCGGTCGTCCTTGGACACTATCTTTGTTGTCTTCTTCTTTGCTGTTGTTTTCTTAGCCAACAATTTCACCTCTGTTAAATTCAAACACTATTGCTACTGTGTTATTCGTCTCGTAAAAACCGACAGAATATTTGTCGCCTTTCTTTATATTGTATTTTTTCATAATCGAATCTGGTATATTCACAGAAAGTCTCTTGCTCCGTGCATATTGTTTGACAATTTCTTCTGTCGGCACCGCTTGTATTTTCATTTTTTAACTCCGTCGATTTTTAATTATATTTTGACGATAAATTAAATCGTCATTAAATTTAATTGACGCAGGGATTTAAAAATATTTGTTAATTACCAGCAATTAATCTCTCGAATATATTCACAACAACATCGTTATCACCGAGAATAAAATTTAAATTTAGCATTTTACTAACATAGTTTAGAAAATGCCTGTGCATTTACGACGATCACACGACCTGACAAAGACCGAACGAGAATCTTGGGTGCCCAGATGTATCAAAAAATGGTTATTGGCAAGACCCGATTTGAATGTAGAATATATATGTCACAGTTTTGCGCAAATACATGTTTCGGATGGTCTCGAACTACTTCGTCGCTGGTCATCAATGTGGTACGAATATGCAATAACATATAGGACAAAGAAGCAAATGACAAAAATGAAACAACCAGAAAAGATCTACGAATTCCCAGACAATATATTTCCGTTCGAACTAAGACGAGTGCAACAAGAAGCGAAAGACTTCTTCGAAACAATAGAAATGAAAAATCTTCTTGTTGTCGCCGAAACGGGAATAGGAAAGACAGAAATTGGTGAAATGGCGGCAAAACGAGCGATCGATCAGGGATATCGCTGTTTATGGCTCACTTCCCTGAAGGCAGACACAGAAGAGAAAATAACCAAATTTACAGGACGAGGATACAGAGTCCTCATCGACACAGGTGATCACAGGACAGATCTCGACAAATACACCAAAACAGATCCGGATATCATTATCGCAACAAACGAACGAGCCTATTCGATACTCAAATCGGAACGAAAAAGAAGTGTCGTTTTCGAGGGAGATCCACTTGGTGAAGAGGATGCAAGAGAGGTGGATGTCGTTGTAATAGACGAGATTCACAATTTTGGCACACAGGGACGTGGACCAACACTCGAATCGTTCATAATCACACTCAGAGAATTGTATCCTCAAGTAACAATAGTGGCATTGAGTGCTACGATCGCAGAACCTGAATCGGTTGCAAAATGGCTCGATGCCCATCTCATCAAGTCGACAGAGGACGAACGACCAGTTCCTCTGACAAAACGAATAGAGATCTACAAAGATATGTTTAGATACGACGAAAATATGATGTTGAAAATCGATACGATGGAGCGAATCTTTGCCAAACATCCGGATTCCCAATTTCTCATATTCTGTTCTTCCCGCAGACGTCCACGCGATCTTTTCAGTTATTACACAGGTTACAAAGATCGGAAGACACCAAAGGTCAGTTATATGCGTGAGAAAGGATATGGATTTCACCACGGAGGCCTTGGACTAAAAACAAAGAACGATATTGTCGAGGCATTCCTCGACGGGGACATCAAATATCTATTCTGTACTTCTACACTCATACAATCTATTAATTTACCAGTTGATGTAGTTATCGCTTTCGATACTCATTTTTACAGTTATTTACAAGCAAATTCGTTTCTTATTGATCACAATACCTTCAATCAACTTGGTGGAAGGGCTGGTCGTCCTGGGATGAGCGAACACGGATATTTCTATGCTATTACAACCGAAGAAAACCTCGGATCAATTATCGTGCGTATGGACGAAAATATGATCCCAAAATCGTACATATATACCTGTCTGACCGACAAGATCTTGTCGTGGCTCGTGTCGGGAACAGCAGAGGATATAGACACACTAATGCACATGGTTAGTAGAATATACAATTTTCAGATAGATACAGGGGACGAGGGATATATCGATGTCGAAATGGTAAGAGCAGATCTTGCTTGGCTCGAAAGACACGAATTCGTAGAAGTGTTAGACGAGGCAATCGTTCCAACAGAAAAAGGAAAATTAACTTCCAGATTAATGATAAGCCCATTAACAGCACAACATTTCTTCGATATGGCAGAATTGGTTCGTTATCACAACAAACCAGAGCATATTTTCGCGATTTTGATGAATACAGAAGAATTCCTTCAAAATGTTAATGTTCAGTATGCCAAGGATCGATACTGTCTCGATGTAGGTCGGAAATGGCTTCAACTTGTCAAGTGCAGGGAATGTGATACAATTCTTAACCTCCGAGAAAAACCGGTCTGTCCACATTGTGGTAACGATGACACATACAAATTTCTTGTTCACATGTTTGACGATCGTATGCTGAAAGCATTTGCTATGGTCTTTCGTGAGGAGATCGAGAAGGATGTCGAACAATACAAACGCAGAATAAAACTCTCTCCGACCGATCTCAATAATCTCAAATCGGAAACGAATAGATTACTGAGCGCGTGTTGTATTCTTCTCAAAGACCATCCAGAAATTGATATGATAAACACAGTGGCTCTTCTGGCAAATGCTGGAATATTAGATATGCGAATTATCGAATTACTAAAAGTAGACGGTATTGGTATGACCTATGCAACAAGACTTGTGAATGCAGGCATACTCACAGTTTCGAACTTCATCACCACAGATTTGAAATATCTCACAAAAGTATTGCGGAAGAAGGAAGGTGTGGTGAACAAACTGATCAAGAATGCAACAGATTTTTACAAGAATTCGTAGGTGTAAAAATTGAGCAGAAACAGGGATATATTAGATATGGATCCGTGGAAAGACGACACAGAAAAGAAATTGAAGTGTTATGCCTGTGGCAAGGAAATAGGAAAGGATGCATTCATTTGGATGAACGAGCGAGAGAAAAATGGGAAACACACAGGCAAGGTTGTGTACTTTCACAAGTCTCGCAAGCGAAATTGTTACAAACCTGGAGCCGAGATAAAGAAACTCGAGAAACACACAAAGGACACAGGTGGAAAACTGATAACGGAGGACTTCGACCAATGGTAATGAACTGGAATTACGAGTATCCACCTCCAGCAACACTGAGATGTGCTAAAATTGTTTGGACAAAAGGCAAGTTCGAGTTTTTCCTTGTCATAGATACTTGGATGTTGGAACTCAGAGCAAGCAGTGGAGGATTCAGACTGAACAATAAATCTTATAAACAAAGAACAGCAAAATTATTATTGCTAACATCAAACAAATACGACAGAGCAATAGCACAACAGAACTTCGATAGATTGGCAGACATATTACGAGACTCGGAACACAACGAAGCGATATCCGTATCGTCTATCATAACAGACGACATATACGATTTAGAAGAACCAGCAAGGTGGATGGACAACATTGGTAAAAATTGAAGATCCAAAATCGAAAGAGGAAATAATCGATTATATAAAGAGATTGGACGAGAAGATTCGTGAGAAGAAAGGAAAGGGATGTGATGGATGGATCTATCTTCGCAAGAAACTGAATAACAAACTCAGGGAGATGCAACGAGATGAATCTTGAATTCCTGAAACAACCAAGATCAATGGGTGATGTATGTATGCCAATTCAAATTGAGAAGAAAATCTTTGGGGCAATAGCAAATAGAGACATTCTCTATCTAACAGGAAAACCTGGGATAGGAAAGACCCTTTCTGTTAGGCTAATATCCGAAGAACTTGGTCGAGATCTCATACATATCAACACCTCGTTAATGACACAAGTGGAATCACTACGGACACTCACCACATCTGCAATGTCAGGAAAATCTGTAGACGGGAAAGAAGCAGTAATTTTCTTTGACGAGTGTGAATTGATGAAGCGGCCCAGTCCTGGACATACTCGAAAGATGAATTCCTATCTAAAAGATATAGAGAACAATCATACAGTAGCAGTTGTTTTTGCGAGTAACGACGACACAAAAATTCTACCACAAATAGACAAAATGATTAACCTTAAACTAAAAATTAAACCACCAAAAACTGAGATGCAAATTCGGTGGTTGTACGATATGATAAAGAAATATATCCCAGAGACAACAGATGCAGAGATAGAAAGAAATCTGGGAAAAACAAGAATTAGGGATGTGGCCAAGAAATCGAAAGGAGACATGCGCCATTTTGTTGCCTCGTTTGTAGACGGATTTGACTATGAACCGATCGAATTCGACTGGTATCCAGACATAGAGACACTGGCACGATGGGTCTTTGGTGTAGCAGATCGTGTGAAATTGTGCCAAAAACTCGAAGAAGCATTCAACGACAAATATGCCAAAACCGAATACATAACCCCAAAAAGTCTCCTGAACTGGCTGGAAGAAAATTTCCAACGAGTTATGAGAAAATCGGGAACACTGGAACAAAATCTGAGAGTGTTGAATCGGGCAAGTAAATTCACAAATAACATAGAGGTATTTTGTCGTGTTATTTCCTCGTTTATTCCCTTCAGAGTCCCAAAAACACTTAGATTTCCCACAATATACAAGATCACAAAGAAAAAAGAAGAAAAAGAAAAGATAGAACAGAAACAAGAAAGAAAACAAACAATAGTGAAAACAAAAATAGATAAAACACCACAAGGAGGTCTCACACAATGGCTAACATAACAGTCGCAATGCCAGAACAGTTATTACGACGCCTCGATCATCACATAAATCGAGGTGCGTATTTAAATCGAGCGGATGCTGTGCGACAATTATTGAAGGTCGAATTGGAAAAATTAGATGACGAAGAAAGACGAGAACGGGAGGAGGACTATAACATTGGGCTCAATATCTCCTGAATATATACGATCTTCGTATTGGTCTGCTCCAGAACTCTTCGATTATTTATACACACATGGCTGGGTGCATTATTGGCGATTTTACAAAAATTCTGGTTACAATCTTGATATTTTCGAGCGATTTGTTAACCTGTCCATCGAACGAGGAGTTCTGGAAACAAAGAATCGCAAAAACAGCATGTTCATACGAATGAGACAGTCTTGCAGGCAATATATATTTTCACACAAGATGGAAGTATATTATCGCAATTTGAAAATGAGATTGAATCGTCTTATCTTAAGATATAGACGATATTGTAAAGAACAAGATGACAAATATATGTATATGAGAATACCAAGCAGTATATTATCCAATTTAGATGTTATTGAGAAAAAGATTAATAAAACACAAAATCAAATAAATAGATTAGAGGAATTGATAAAAGAATGACAGAAACAACAAAACCACTTGTTGAAGAGTTCGCACCGAGACATCTCTCGGATGTTTACGGACATGTCGATATCACAAAAACCTTGTCAGCAATGGTTGATCAGGGAACGATAAGGAATATGATATTTTATGGTGAAGAACCGGGAACTGGAAAAACTGCAACGGCACAGTGTATTGGTCGCGAACTGTATGGAGACGATTATATCAATTGTGTGTATAATTTTAATGCCAGTCTGAAAAGTTCTGTTGAATTTATCCGCACAGAATTGTCAGAAATAATGTCGTACGAGGTGCCCTCCGGATACGATTTTATCTTCATAATTATCGACGAGGCAGATTGGACATCTCCAAGTTATCAAGCAGCACTTCGACGATTTATCGAAGATAACGAGGATAGAGCACGATTTTGTATCATTTGTAACTATCTAAACAAAATCATACCGCCAATCCAGTCGCGATGTCGTCCTCTATTCTTTGCTCCCCTCTTCGAACGCGACATCGTATCTCGACTCCAGTATATATGCGAGGAGAAGGACATTAAATACGAAGATGGTGTCCTTCAGAAAATTGCCGAATACAGTGGAGGTTCTATGCGCAATGCAATCAACGATCTCGATTTTCTCCGTTTCAAGAGACGTCAAATCAAAGTGGAAGATGTCGAAAAATCAGAACTGGCAATAAATAAGATAATCGAAGCATACGAACTCGCAAAGACAGGAAAATTTATCTCAGCACGAACAAAAATTCTCGAGACAATGAAGACGATGGGTGTGTCACTGACAAACATCGTGTATCGCTTTATGGACATCAGTCTTCGTGATAAAAAGATAAGTGCTCCTGTTAAAGCACGATTTATGGATGAAATTGCGAGAACTCATTTTGAAATGATTTCTGCCCCATCACAAATGATTCAGGTTCAGGGTCTTCTCGCAAGGATCGCATACATAGCAAAGAAGGAGGCAAAACAATGATACTATCAAAATTTATTTTCCGCCGTTTTTATGCTTTATTTAATTATAATATTAGTAGGAAAGAGGCGGAAAATACTGCAATCCTGTACAATCACAGAATTAAGAAACTAAACCAGCAGTTTAACAAAAATAATAGTTTAAACTATCAGTTTAATCTAAAATTTTAACAAAAAAGGAGGTGAAAAAACGAATGAACCAATTGAAAATAAGCGAAAAAATCCATCCGGACATGCACAAACGATTCTCGGTCCGAGGTACACCATTTGTGAGCGCAAGTAGTAAATTCACTGACATAGAATCAGATAGATATTTAATCCTCATTAGAGATGTCGACGATATTGCTCTAATAGATAGAGCATCCGAAAAAGCAAAAACAATAAACAAACGACTCTTCATAATCTTCATTGCGAATTTACCACTCAAATCGAGAGTCAAGTGGGTTGGAAAAATTTACAAGAAATTCCCACTTGTCCCAGTCGCCATAATACCAGAGAACATCATCCCCGATTTTGTCAACATGCTGAATATCACAGAGAACCAAACTGGAGCGGTCACAAAGGAAGAATCGGAACTCATGGTGTCGACGATTTGTGATCGGATAGGTATCAATCAACGAGAAGCAGGACTTCTGAAAGGGTATTTCAAATCGTGGGATGATATAGAACAAACAACAAAGGAAGAATTGTGTACAATTTCCGGAATAGGACAAGCAACAGCAAACAAAATACTTGGAGGTATACAACAATGGATGAACAAGCAAAATCCATAAATAGTGATATCTATTCACACGAACATGTTACTACACTACTCGAAGTGGATGTGCAAACAATCAGAAATATGTGGAATAAACTCGATCTTGCGCAGAAAAATCTTCTTGTCATAGCAAGGAATCTAATAAGAACTATTGTGAAAGGTGCCATAGATGATAATTGAGAAACCTGCAACGAAAAAAGACGAATTCATAGTCTATTTTGGAATGAAATCCGACGACTGGAATAATCTAATAGATACTCTAAATAATCAAGATTATCCACTGCGAGGAAACTCTATATTCTACGAGATCATAGACGATTTGAACAATCTTCGCCCTCACATGGAAAAGCGGATAATCGAAATGCAAAATTGGATAAAAACAGAAGACAAGATGATGCTAATCAGAATTCCTGGAGAAATAACATCTGTTTGTCGTTGCGAATCGTGTGGTATATTTGTCTTCTCGTCCGAAGAAATTCCACACGAGAAGTGTCTGACCTGTGGAAAGAAAATGAAGGAGGTAACAAAAAATGACAGAAAATGAAGAACAAAGAGAAGGATGTAAATTGTACAAGAAGATCATAAATAAAGTCGTTGACGAATTGAGAAGGATAAAGATGATCATAGGTAGTTCAGATCACGAAGATATAAGAAACGAGATAGATCTCCTTCTTGGGAAGATTTATTTTGTCACAGAGGTGTGAATGTGAATAGACTCGGTCATTTATCGTTGTCACTATTGATATGTTCCATTTTGCTCTATTTCACTCCACTCGATAACTATTTTGTCTGGTCTATCCTGATTGTGTGTTCTCTCATCCCAGATTTTGATCTTCTTGCTCGCAAATTGAAGTGGCGAGGTACAAAGATAGGATTCGAGTGGGTGACAGATCCCCGCTGGCACAGGTGGATTGTTACACATAGTTCCTTGTTTGCCATTTTGGGAACAATTTACACTCTGAACTATACCACAATGAATCCTACAGACCTACATGTGTTGGGATATTTTTGCTTTTCGTATTCCTCACATATGTTCGGAGATCTCACCAAGGGAGTCAAATCGAGTATTGTGGTTATCCCAAAATTGGGGCTAATGAAAAAATCGATACGACTACGAAGTCACTGGAGTACTGTGTGGTTGATCGCAAACGGATTAACCTTAATCACAATCGGAACATATGCCTTGTGGATGGTGAAATGATGTACTGCAAGTGCACACATCAGTTGAGAGATCACGAGTGGAACTTCGAGAAAGACAAGCCGGAACCCTGCACTCTTTGCAAATGCCCCAATTTCGACGAGATGTCAGACGAAGAGTGGGACAGACGATACAAGGAGGGAGACTGGAGTTGTCCGTACGATTAGTTCTATCGATCGTTGCTACTGTACTTGCCATGTCGGGAGCCCACATGTGCAACAAATGGGACAAGCGAGGTCAGATCGCATATATGTTTGCAAATTCGCTCTGGATTATCTACGCGATCGTTGTCGGAGCATACGAACAAATATTTATCCAAACTTTTTTTATCTACAAAGCAGTAGAAGGTTACAAGAAATGGAACAAACAACAAAAGGAATGGCTAAAATTGGCCAAGGAGGAAAATAATAATGGAAAAGAATACATCCCAGAATGGTTCAAACAAAAAAGAGAAAAATATGAAAAGTGGAAAAGACTCGCAAGATAACAAAATTCCTGTCTTGATCTTTCAAGTTCAAACACTTCCCAATGCCGACCATACAAAGAAAATGATACAGACCCTGTCAAAATTATTGACTGGATTCTTCAAACAACACGAGCAGATGTCTGGGGACAGATTTTCGTTCTTGTTAGTCCCAAAAGACATCAGACCAATCAACATAGTGGATCTGATCCGGATTCTTCAGAATGCAGCCAACAGTCTCGGGTTGCAAGTTAACGGAATTGACAAGATCCCCGACCTGATCACCGAGGTGGACGATCTCAGGAGGAAGACACTCGGTAGGATCGGCTCCATAAAGACAGAACACGACCTGATCCTCAATGACATACACAAAAAGACCGAGATTATGGACAAGTTTGCTGAACGATTGCGAAATTTGGAGCGAAAGATATTAAACTTGGGTGGTGATATATCACCACTAACCACATTTGGGTGATAATATGTCGTCAGAACCGGAACGAACTCGATTAGGACTACTCGAACTTGTCCCACCAGTTCTTCGAAAGAGAGACGGGAAAATACTAAGAGAAACATTCGATGTCAAATATATTCTCGAATCTCTAAAGAAAGAAACAACACTAAATGACAGCGAAATACAATTTATCGTGAAAAAATTTTTCCAATTTCTCATACCACGAAAATACAAATATGTAACAGCACCCATGATCCGCGAAATTCTCTGCAACATTATGCTTGAACACGGATTCGAACGATCCCGATTTGAATACACACGGATCGGACTGCCCTATGCCGATATGAAAGAAATCAAATCGACAAATATGGAAGACCACGACCAACGAGTAGAAATTTACGAGCGAGTGGAATTCGAATACAACGAGATAAAGAAAATTTTGGAGGAGAAAAAATGACAAAGTACAAATGTAAATCGTGCAAAAAGAAATTCAAGACACTGCACGAGTATGCAAAACACAAATTGACCGAAGAAAGGATTGAGAAGAGAGATGAATAATTTTATCATATTTGCAATTGGGTTTATATTTGGTGGATTCGTTACATTTCTAATAATGTATAAGATGTTTATCGAGAGAGAAAATCGAGAGATCGAGTCGTATAGAAATGAACAAACTTGATGTTATGTGATATGTAATAATCAAATATCTATATACATTCATATGCATATCACATAACATAATATATTTACATTTATTTTTTCTTTTTAACATCGTTTTTGCTTCATTTAACAAATCTTTATTAAAAATTAGTACAAAACTATTTGTAAAAATTTTCGTTGTTAAAATCTGTCTAAATAAAAAATAAGAAAAAGGTGACCACAGACGACCGGAAGAAGTAGACAGTTGTTGGAGGACTATCTTTAAAGGGAATAACGGTCGTCCGGGTCGTGGTTAGGTGTGAGATTTAGTGTCTACTTCTATTTCCCCCGATTCTGTAAATTTTGTACCAGAATTGTCCTCACTTTTTTCTTTGTCTTCTTTTATTTCTTCCGACATTTCTCTTATTGTCTCCTGGAATTCCTTGTCCTTCGAAAGAGGAATGTAACCTGTCTTAATTTTCGATATCTCGTACATTTTGGCAAAATCTATGAAATTATCGTAGAATCTTCCCAGAAGTCTCCTAATTTGTGCAATCTTTGTTGGACGACTCATAATTACTTGGTCGATAAACATTGTGACCTTCGGAACACTTTCCAAAATGCAAATATTACTAAAAACACTTTCCTGGCCAAGAACACCAAGCATGTTCTCGAATGTGTCCGCCCACAATCCAGGGATTTCCCGAATCTTGATCTCGTCTCGTAACGGATCGTTTATCCCCAAACTCTTAGCAACGATGTTTACACATTTCATAATACGATCAAATGAGAGTGGTTTAACATCTATTCCAGGTCTTTTGTATCGCATTCTGACTTCTCTAACAATTCTGTTCAATTTCTTTATCTTGTCATTCACACGATAGACATTGAATACATTGACCAGATTGTTGTCGTTCCAGTCGTTGAAGAATTCTTTCATATATCTCACAGAATCTTCAATTCGTTTCATCTTGTTCCGAGATCCAGGTGCAGCCCACATCCATGTGTACCAAAACACTGGTGTTATTGTGAATAGTGGTGTTATCGTAATCCATTTGTCTTTTTCATTATACTGTTTCACTATGAAATTATGCAGATTTTCTCCCGTGTCCACAATAATCTTCGTTGCTGTCGGTTCCGATTTTAGAATATCTGCAAAAAACATCCACATCTCTCGTGGTGACTGAGGAATACTGATCGGTTTGATAAATGTGAAAGTTCTCCCACCCATCCGACCTGCAACAGGTAATTCCTTCTTTATGTATCCAGGTTGTCCGTCCTTCTCAATTATTTTCACCTTTGCCAGAAAATTCGCAAATACATCTTCCAAATCGGGATTGTTGCGATTAAAATCGATCAGCAATGTATTGAATGACTTCCCTATATAGAACAGTGTTAGTGATAGTGCCTGACTTGTCTTTCCTGCGCTTCCCTTTTCACTCACAAATAAATGTATTTCCCGATTTTTCAAAATATCCCAACTCCTGCCAGTCGCATTATCCAAGTGACGAGACCCATCATAGAAGTCAATATTGGAGCGATCTTTTCACGCATCTTGTGAGTACCACTCATTGTCTGAACCAGTTCGTTATGATTGTTTATATTTTCAATTGCAACCTGTTCGATCTGATGTTGTATGTCCCATTCTTCTTGAACGAACTTTCCTTCTTCGTTTAAGATCCGTTCACATTCTGTTCTGCTATTCTTGGCTATTTCTGTAAATTCCTTTATCTTTTCGACCGAGTTTCCAATGTAACCTCGTTTTTTGTAGTTTAGAGGAGCAGTTTGAAGAAAATATATCACACCCATCGTGAATGCCACTGCAATTACTCCTTTATCCTCGTCCCAGATAGAATAACCAAAGAAGTGCATTATTCCGAGCAACGAGAAACATGCTAATGGAGTATACAATACAAGTTTTAGATGTGTATTGAAATATGTCTTCAGTCGTTCCCAAGCATCCTCGAATTTTGCATCGAAGAAATCTTTTGCTATTTGTACAATTGTTCTTTTTGTCACTTCAACGAATTCGACTATTTCACCTAACAGATCCTCTGGTTTGTCGTATTTGTACTGTTCGAGGATCTGATCTTTACTCATCACAAGTGTGCTCCCAACAATCACAATCGTAGATATCGCAAATAACGAGAAGTAGCACGCGATGAGACCAGTCGAGTTGTGATCCCTGTATGTATATCCAAAAAAGAAGATAACTACTACAAAGATACCACCCAAAATACTTTCCAGTTTTTTAAATCGTTCTTTCCACAATTCTTCGTCCATATTTTCCACCTATATTGTTCCTTTAATCCAGACATCGATTTGAATATCCATATCGTCGTCTGGTGTTACATTTATAATATGAGCACCAGTACCAAACCATGTGGGACTCCCAGGAGTCTGATTTTCCCCAACACTGAGCGCATTCCCATCTATATTTAACACATTTGTGGTAAAAGTCGAACCAACAAGCGCAGAGGTTAGATCGTGATCGTGGCTTGTTATACTGTGTGTATGTTGTGTGTCTGGTATCGTATGTGTATGAGCAGGCACAGTATGCTCGTGAACAATTGTGTGTCTATGATTTATTGATGTAGAATCTGATGTCGGTGTTCCAATAGCATGCGCATCGATAGGTACACTACTTGCAGGAACAGACAAATCTCCCGGTGGTGCGGCACCAAATATACGCAGTGTATTTGTATCCTGATCCCAATACAGTGCAGGATCACCGACAGCACCACCAGCAACATCTATGGTGTGTGTGTGACTACCACTCGAGTGTGTTAACGATCCAATCGGAACCGTGTGTGTGTGACTCGGATCTTCGTAGCCACTATTTAGTCCACTTCCACCTGTTGTTGACACAGCACTCTTTTCTCCTGTAGACTGACCAGTATAACCCTTGGAATCTGTCGTCAATGGTTCGGACGATGTTTGCGCCGCATATCCCGCTCTTTGTGTCAAGTAAATCGAGTACTTGACTTCCGTTGGTGTGATAAACGGATTGTAAAATTTGATCGTGTGGGCTTGTCCACTAACCAACGAACGACCAAGATTTATGTTCACAACCTGAGTTATCTTTCTCGAATTTGTGCCATTGTGATTGTGTCCAGTGCTCACATTTGTAATCTTCGAGAGATTATCGTTCACACCATTTACCATTTCGTCCAATTCGTAGTCCTCAACTGGGTGAGGTTTGCTAACATTCTGAAAATAATTGTTTGGTAACACCATTCTTAACTTCCTCCTATTTGACTAAGGGGCTTGACTGCATCCCCAAAAATGTATGTGACGAGATCATCTGATGTCTTTCCATCAAAATTTGTCATTCCATACAATCTCGCCAGTTGTTTTAATCTATTTATTGACAACACCTCTGCAAGATAGAAATTTCCATCTTGTTTCTTCACTTTAAAATAATTTGCACATCCATAATTGTTCCACAAATAGACAAGATTGTTAGCCTCGTCGATTTGAATTCTTCTCTTTCTCATACTCATATATTTGCCTCCGTATATTGTACAATTGGGAAGGTGCATATCGTTCTGTATTTGTCTAACAGTTCTATCACCTTTTCACGAGACACCATTAATTCTTCGTGCCAAACAACAATCCAACCATTCGAATTCTCTGCGTACAACAGTCCACCCAATTGTGATCGTTCTCCTGCCGGTGTATCAAAAACATCGATCTGTAATATTGTTCCCGCAGGTAATTCTTTTTCCAGTGGCACTGCTTGCCATCCTGCCTCCTTTACACCATATGCCTCGTATGCAATTTCCAATTCGTCACCAGATTGCCACGCATGTCCCGCTGGTATCACAGGACTGGCAAGAGTTATCAATCTAACATTTGGATCTGTGTAATTGTACTTGAATTCTCCTGGACTTGGCGATCCAGTGAAAATTTCGACCAGTGGAGTCCAGGTCGATCCGTCGTAATATTCTACACCATTGATTCGCTTCCCTTGATATTTCGAATATAGTGGATCGGTAAAAGTGATTGTCTCGTCCCCTGGACCAACAACGAAGGTAAAATTGTATTGAACAGGAAAATATGGAAAATATGCAGACAAGATATTCGTGCAAGGCCCACTTCCAACTGTTTTTGGCTCGACATACACATAAACACGTGTCACAAATGGTGATCCCGTTTGTATGAATCCTCTACCACCATATTCCACATACGAACTTATCGCTGTTTTTTTGTATGGTAAAGCCTCGAATCCCTGCAACTGTACAATAAATTCATACACATCCAAATCTGTTTCCCCCAAAATTAGACCACTTTCTTCTGGATTTTCGGTTAGATAATTCTTGAAAAGACCTCCAAGGATCCATCCAGACTTCCACCATTCGATAAAGGACATTTTTCCATCTACATCAGAATAATACGGATACCAATCTGCTCTACCGTCTTTAGGATATGCTCCAAAGAAATATCCACGTCCTTGTTCTATTCCAACTAAATCCTTTATCCAGGCAACCAATGACGATGGTGTCCCTGCCTTGAATATCATTTCCCCAAGAATCAAATTTCTGTATTCATCGTCTGACAATCCTTCGCGACCAAGATTCAAATCGGAACCGTAAAGATCCAGACCAGAAAGATGGGCCTTTCCTGATATATTGTATATTTCCCCTCCCTTTAGAAATCGTTGCCATACGAGATCTTGTAGTGTCTTTCGGATTTCCTCCTTTGTGCGCATCTCGTTGGCAGACCATCGTTTTATGTCTCCCTGACCCTTGTAACCACTCCTTAGTGTGTCTCTCATTACACCAACGAGTCCATCTCTATAGACAAATACAGACTCTCCTGGGAGATATCGAAGAACAAATGTGTCAATTGAAGGCGACACATACGGAACAATTGTTCCAATTAACCTTAATCTAATTTGAATTGCAGTACAATAAATGAATAGGTCTGGCTTGTTTATTTCCCATTTGAACCAGTTACCAAAATCATTTTCTTCCACCTTGATTCGCAATTCGGCGTCGATTTGTCCTCCATTTAGTTCGTAGTCTAACACAATATCCCGTACGATTCGAAGTGAATCAAAACTGATTTCTTCGGATGTCCAGATTCCAATCTCTTTTGGAGATAATAGTCCATCACCTGGATCGAATGCTGGATCCCACCAACATGACATTTCGTCTATTAAGACTTCTTGTTCACCATAATTCACAGTCCCGACAGGTGCTTCGTACACAAATTGTCCAAACAATCTAAATCCGAATGCTCGTGCGCAGATATTTTCGAGAGTAGGATCTCCTGTGACAGTCGTTACATATGTGTAGAATGGCCCATACGAACTTGTTATACCAGTTTCCATATCTGTTACATTCAGATATGTTTCGTATGCGTCCCATTCGTTTGGATAGACAAGTCCCTCTATGTGAACCAAATCACCAAACCAGAATTTGATGTTGTACCACTTGTCGGAAACAACAGTCTTCGTTGGTAAAAATTGGTACTCGTATCCCGAATCGGTCTTGCTCTTTCCAGTGTAGATCCCGATTCCATTTTCCCATCTCACAAGATTTGGAAACATTACTCTATTTATATTCACGAGTTCGTTGAGTCTATCGTCGTCATTTTTTACATATAATGTTTGATCTGCAGGATTCAAGAAAATCCCAAAATATGCAGCCCTGTTATCATTTGTGAATGTTTGTCCAGGTCTTATATTGCCTACCACAAACTCCCATGGTTCGGACACATCACTAAATCTTACTTTGAACTCGAAACCGAGACCAGAGCGAATTGTTGGTGTGTACAATCCATAATCCGAACCAACAGGATCGTCATCGTCGTACCACGGAACCTGCTGGAATGGAGCATCTGGAGATTCTGTGTAAAGAGTCTCGTGGAAT
>Ga0180438_10001590_pt1 | contig 40046 bp, 59 predicted proteins | sample SS_ome_12_FD_132455 | JGI IMG/M metagenome (GOLD analysis project Ga0180438, IMG submission 132455) | Hypersaline lake sediment archaeal communities from the Salton Sea, California, USA - SS_3_D_2 metaG | ecosystem: Environmental > Aquatic > Non-marine Saline and Alkaline > Hypersaline >... | reverse complement strand
GGATCTCACCATCGACGAATACGAAGGGCTCCTGAACGTCCTCGACCACAAGATGGGCGACAGCCGCTACGACCCCCAGCGGGGTCTACCGTTGGATGGTGAGTGATGAAATGCCGATACTGTACGAAGCGGAATATGGCTCCGACTTCTGCTCCAAGTGCGGCCCGCAGCGTAAGGAGACTTACCCGCGATATACGACGAAGAGAGGGAGGCGCGGCATCGAGAGTGCGAGAGATTTGCTGCACAAGAGAGAGAAGCCAAGAGGAAGGAAGCGAAGAGAAGAAGGGAAGCAGAAGAAGGCGCGACAGGCACCCAGGACGCCGAGCACCTCCGGCAAGAGTAGAGCTCAGGCGAACCTGTAAGACTTGGGGCGCCGGCCGCGCCCCCGCATTGTAAGATCCTCCGAGTTCAAGGATCAAGCCGGCCGGCGCCCCCGGGGTAGGACAACCGGGGAGTAAGGGATGAGGGCTGAAGGCTGGGTCATCAAGGGAAGCAAGATCAATCAGTCGGACAAGATCGCTACACTATGCAGGCCGGGTCCACTGTGCCCGATCCGGGTCTACCTGACCCTGGCGGCCTCAGTCGACAGCTGGGGCATGATGGAGGGCGACAAGTGGACCCTCAAGGCCGAGCTTGGCAGGAAGGACGAGCACCACGGGCCCGACGACTTCCTGGCCGCCGTCGAGGAGTTGATCGAGGTCGGCCTGGTCACCCGGTGGTGGATCCAGAGTAACCCCTGGATCTACGTGGTGGGCCACGACGAGGAGAACGGGGCCAAGTGCAAGAACAGATCGAAGCGTCCCCAGGAATACCGGCCACCCCTGCACCAGCTGAACCAAGGCGGAGACCTGGGGGATCTTACTCCGATCTTAGATCGATCTAAGTCTGGCCTAAGATCCAACCAAGATCCGGACCCTTCCGCGCGCGCGGAAGTTGAAGTAGAAGTAGAAAAGGGAAAAGGGAGGAGGGAAAGGATCCCCACCCCCTCCCCTCAAAAATCTGATAAAGACCGGGGCCCGACGACGAACCCGGACCCCTTACCCTTAGCCCGACCCGGCCACCTCTCGGACCCTCCCCAACCACCGGGAGACGCCGGCAAGGGCACCTCATCGGAGGCTGACCATAGGGGGCAAGCCGGAGACGGCACCCGCCCGCGGGTGTCCCCCTCGAACGCGGGCCGGCCTCGAGAACCTGCCGACCCCGGCGGGGGTGCTTCAACTACTCCCCCTGCCCCCGTCGGGGCTCGGCCTCCCAAAAAGATCCACGTTATCGACCAAGCCCCCGACACCCCGGGGGACTGCAGCACCCCAGACCCCCAGCAGTCCGCCGCTCAAGACCGAGCAGAAGCTAGCTGCAGACCCCGGGGTGATTCCCCCTCGCGTCTATCCGAGATCCTGGAATCCCAGATCGGAGACCGGGCGCTGATACCCACCAGGGCCGACTCGAACGAACTGGTCGAAGTCCAGGAACTCCAGCAATACTACGCCAACACCTGGGGGCGGGAGATCGCCCCGGTGATTCCCCGCGGAGACAACCTCACCCGGATCCTGGAGGTTCTCCGCCACCCGGCCGGAGGGTGGGACGTCTGCAAGGCTGCGATCCGAGGTCACCACAAGATCGCAAGCAAGGACGGGGCCCAGCACGGCCGGGAGTTTCGACACGTCTTCCCGCCAGTTCGAGAAGGCAACCGCACCCAGACGGCCAAGGTCGACCTGGACCGCGTGTTCGAGTACGCCCGGCACGGAAGACCACCTCGGCGCCGGGTGGAGCGGAAACCGGAGGAGCCGAAGATCAGCAGGGAAGAAGCAGAGGCCGCGGCGAAGAAGGGACTCGCAGCTGCAAGGGAAGCGATCAACAAGGAGGCGAGCGGATGAACACCTACCGACTGGAGCGGACGCCCTGCAAGCTCTGTCTGGGTGCAGGACATTTGAACGGGGACACCTGCCCGCGGTGCAACGGCCGGGGCTACATGCTGAAGAAGAAGATCAACAACCCCTATCGGCAGAGGGTGAACAAAAACGGAGACCAGGAGGAGGTCGATTGATCATGTTTTGTATTTGCCCGGTGGATTCTGTCTGCCTGGAGGACGCCGTCCACGTAGGAGGAGAACTCCTGCTGTTTCACTCGGAGAAAAAAGCACAGTGGGCGATCGAGAAAACGATGGAGCGGGGCCACAAGTTCAAGCCCTACCCGGTGGAGATCTCGATCCTGCCGACTCAGTTCGGGAGGGAAAAGTGATCGTTTTGGAGGCTGCGGCGTGAAAACGCACAGGTGGCAGAGGACTTGTCCCACGCAGGACAAGGTAAAGCCGGTGAGTGCCGGAAAGGGAAGTACCGACCCGGGTGAACAACCCGGCCAGCCTCCATCTTTTTTTGTGCGGGGAAACCAAGGGAGTCAACACTTCGATCCATTGTGTGCGGAGTATTCTATTGCTCGCCCGGGGGGTTGCTTACCCCGCCCAATCCCCCGGGCAATCTATAAGGGGTAAGAGAATGAAAGTCTACGCAGACAGATCAACAGATACCGACAAGCGCAGACAGCGCAGGGGCCGCCGGGCCGTCAAGGCTGGAAGAGGAAACGAGGAGAAGGTCTGCGGCGAGTGCGAACGCGCCCTGGAGGAGTACGGCTGCAAGGGCCACGCCGAACTAGGCTATAAGTCGAGCAAGGACGTTCTGATCTCCACCGGAAACGGAAACATCGTTTTCAACCTGGAGTGCCGGGAGGGCGGGAAGGTCGACTGGCGGAAAGCCTACCGGGACGCGGTGCTGAAAATGCGGGGGTGCTCCCAGCCGGTGGCGCATTGTACCGACCACGGGGATCTCCCCGTGATGGTGGTCGGCTGGAAACTCGGCCGGGAGATGCTGGCCGCGATGGTGCGGATCGAGGAGGCGCAGGAGAAATGAGCGATCGAGATCTACTACGTGCCGCTGGGGTATGCGCCCTCCTGGCCGCTGGTTGTGGTGCGGTCCTCTGGGTTTTTATCAAGATGATGGGAGGCTGAGTTGACCGACATCGAAGTGATCGAAGCAGTAGCGGTCGAGCACGGGTACGAACCGGACAAGCAACCGCTCGACGCCTGGCTGAATGATCGACTCTCCCTGCTGGAAGGCCTGGGGGATAACACGCTCTACCGATGCCGGTGGTGTCAACGGCTGTTTGGATTGGAGCGGGGACTGGACGAGCACCTGAAGGAATGCCCGAAGAAAAGAGAGGTCCGCCTTGAGAACACGAAAAGCCCAAAGTGAGGCCCGCCGGCTCCGCATCCTGGAGGCCGTCCGCAAGAATCCGCACTTGACCGCCCGACTTCTGGCCGAGCGTTTCCGTGTCTCGACCGCCACGATCAGATCTATCTGCAAGAAGGCGGGGATCAAGCTGGAGCAGCGGGATCTCCTGGAAGAGAAGGACGCCCGGAAGCTGGTCAACCTGCCACGCGATCCCGAGTGGGGATACCACGGGATAACAAGGGAGGCTCTTTGATGCGAATGCGAAAGACAGAAGCGGACGCCAAGCGGCAGCTGGTCCTTGAGGCCGCGAGGGCGAACCCGGACCTCAACTCGATGGAGCTAGCGGAGCGGTGCGGGGCGAACGCCTCGAACGTCCGGAGGATCTTGACCGACGATCAGATCGGGAAGCGGGGCAAGCCCAAGCCGAAGAAGACGGACGGCCGCTTCGCCCGTAAAACCTGCCCCTACTGCGGGAAGAGGATGCGGGCCGCCGGCTACGGTGCCCACATGAAGGTGAGGAAAGAGACCGGCCGCTGTCCCACCGGCAAGCCGAAACGCAAGTGGACACCCCGGAAGGTCTCCCGGTACGTCCGGGACTGGAACCGAATCCAGAAGCAGGAGGGGGAGAACTGGTCGATGCTCCAGGACGTGGAGGGGATGAGTTGATCGGACCCTTCCACACGAACCGCCCCGCCTTCGGAGACGCGCTCGAGCTGGCGCGCCAGCTTCCAGACGAGTCCGTCCACTGCATTGTGACGAGCCCGCCCTACTGGGGACTGAGGGACTACGGAGTGGAGGGCCAGCTGGGGCTGGAGAAGACGCCGGAGGAGTACGTGGAGCGGCTGGTGGAGATCTTCCAGGAGTTGAGGCGGGCGCTGCGGGCAGACGGGACGCTGTGGCTCAACCTGGGGGATTGTTATGCCAATCAGGGGACACAACAACCCCAGAAGAACTTGAAGGCGCTGGCGGATCGGATGGCTCCCCGGAAGAACCCGCGGGCCGTGAATTGTGACGCAGACGGGGAGATCCCCCGAGCAGAAAAACACATCCCCCCCGGCCTCAAGCCCAAGGATCTTGTGGGTGTCCCCTGGCGTGTGGCCTTCGCCCTCCAGGCGGACGGGTGGTATTTGCGATCGGATATCATCTGGAGCAAACCCAACCCGATGCCTGAGTCGGTGACAGACAGGCCGACAAAGGCCCACGAGTACCTGTTCTTGTTGTCGAAGTCTGAGCGGTACTACTACGACGGGGAGGCGGTCAGGGAGCCTTCCACGGAGCGGGCCAGTGGAAACACCCACCGCCGCCTCGGCCCAGAGTTCGACAGGCCCGACGGGCACCGCGGGGCCTCTGTGCCCTACACCCCAGACGGCACTGGCCGCAACCGCCGCACCGTCTGGACGGTGCCCACGGTACCCTACCCCGGTGCCCACTTCGCCACCTTTCCCCCAGACCTGATCAAGCCCTGCATCTTGGCGGGGTGTCCAGCTGGGGGGATTGTTCTCGATCCTTTCCTTGGATCCGGCACCACCGGCCAGGTCTGCCAAGACCTCGGCCGCGGCTGGATCGGATTCGAGTTGAATCCGGACTATGCCCTGCTGATCAAGAAGCGCACAAAGCAGCTGGGGCTATTCATGGAGGCCAAGTGAAAACCGTCCGCGTACAGATCCAGGCGGACAAGAAGTTCTGCGGCTGGTGTCATGGCCGCCGGACAGTCTGTAAACAGATCATCGGAGACGAGGGGCGGCGGGACTGGTGCGATCTGTTTGCCTTGGAGCTGGAGAACGAGAAGGGCCAGCCGGTCAGGCATCCGAAGTGCAAGGAGGCCGAGTGCCCAGAGTGATCCGAAAACTCCTGCACTACTTCCAGGCGAACGCCTACAAGGAGATCTCCCTTGACTGGTTGGTCCGGAAGTCGAAGAAGAGTCGGGCGACGGTCCTCCGCTACATCTCGGAGGTGAGAAGGAACTGCCCGAGAGGTTGGAAGCTGGATTGCATCCGAAGAGACTACCGGACTTTCTACAAGTACAGGCCGACGGCCGAGAGTTTCCGCCGGCAGAAAACCCTATTCGAGGAGGATGCAGCATGAACGACGGATTCAAGGCGGAGATCTACCAGGCGGCCCTGAATGCCTGGGGGTTGCCCGCACAACTCGCCATGCTGGCAGAGGAGGCGAGCGAACTTTCGGTCGCGGCCCTCCATTGTCTCCGCGATGCCAAGGAGAAGAGGGCGGCGATCCGGGATCTTGTCGACGAGATGGCCGACACGCAGATCATGATCGAGCAGCTGGCCCAGGCCCTCGACGTCGAGGACTCGGTGGAGCGGGTGGTCCGGTTCAAGCTGGAGAGGCTCCGGGGGAGGATCCCCGGGTCGAGCAAGACCCGCTACCTTGTCACCTGTCCCAAGTGCGAGCGGCGAGTCGAGACCTACTGGGACGACTACCCACCCGGTGGGGTTGCGCCCGTCGAGTGTCCTTGCGGTTACCTGATTTTATCAGAGAGCGAAGGCGACCCGGAAAGGATCGAGGATGCCGACCAAAATTGAATGGACGGACGAGACCTGGAACCCGATCACCGGCTGCACTCCGATCTCCGAGGGGTGTCGGAACTGCTACGCCCGACGGATGGCCCATCGGCTCCGGGGTCGGTGCGGGTATCCGAAGGACGATCCCTTCCGGGTGACCCTCCACCGAGACAAGGTCTACGATCCGCACGGGTGGCGGAAACCCCGCCTGGTGTTCGTCTGCTCGATGGGGGACCTCTTCCACAAGGACGTCCCCCTCGACTGGATCGAGGCGGTCTGGTCGGCGATGGTGGTTGCGGAGGCTCACGTCTTCCAGGTGTTGACGAAGCGCCCGGCCCGGATGCTGGAGTTTGTCACCAGCTGGATCGACCACATGCGGGCGGGGTCGAAGGCGCCGGTCAAGAACATCTGGCTCGGCGTCACAGCAGAGAACCAGGCGAGAGCCGACGAGCGTATCCCGATCTTACTCAAGATCCCCGCTGCCGTCCGGTTCGTGTCGATAGAGCCGATGCTGGAGCCAGTGGAGTTGCGTTCGTGGGTTGGCAAGGGAGACATGCCGTATCTCGACTGGGTTATCGTTGGAGCGGAGACAGGACCCGGCAAACGCCCGATGAAAACCGAGTGGGCGTTGGATGTGAAGAGACAGTGTGAAGCGGCGGGCGTCCCCTTCTTCTTCAAGAAGGATTCGCAAGGTCGACACACACTTGATGGGAAAACCTACGAGCAGTTCCCGGAGGAGGCGACACCATGACCGAACCGCGAAACGTGCAACCTGGCGACCGTTTCCTTCGTCTCCCGGAGGTGTCGAACCGGACGGGATTCAAGGAGCGGACCCTCCGGACGATGGCCTACGAGCAGCGGAAGGGGAAGTCGAACGGCTGCACGCCGATCCCCTTCAAGAAGCTGGGCCGGTTCCTCGGTTGCCTGGAGTCGGAGCTTGACCGCTGGCTGGCCGAGAATATCAGGGAGGCGGGATGAGTAGACTTTTTCTCCACCCGAAATACGATCGGGTGCTTCGAGACCTCCAGTTTGCGCTGGAGAAGGTGCACGCCGACATCCAGGGGGTGCTTCCCTTCCCGAAGGAGATGGTCAAGGAGCGGCTGGTGAGGATCCTTGACGGACTACGAGAGGCAATCGAGAGATCTCAGGATAGCGCCAGGATAGCAAACCCTGCCCCGTCCGCCGATGTCAGTCCGGGTCAGTCTACCGACGCGCCCGACGAAGGGCCACTAGGCCAGGATTGACGCACCCCCTCACAGACTGATTCCCACTGAAGCCCCCGGTCCTGACATCACCGCGGTCAGTTCAGCCGGCGTCAATCCTTTTCATTCCCGCCCTTTGGAAACGGGATCACCCTACTGGATAGCGTAGGGATAGCAGTTTCGGGCTCCAACTCCGCCTTGAGGGAGGCCCGGAGCAGGTTGTCGGGCGCTAGGTGAGCATAGCGCCGGGTCATCTTCACGTCCTGGTGACCGAGGATCTCGGCCACCGTGTAGAGGTCTTCGCCGGCCTGGACGAGCCAGCTTGCGAACGTATGCCGGAGGTCGTGGAAGCGGAGGCCGCGGAGGCCTGCTCGGTCTCGGGCTTTTCGGAAGTCGGCCTTCACCTTCTTGATGCTCGGCGCGTGGAGCACGGGTCCGCCCAGGACGGCCCGGTCTTCCACCTCGAGGAGGACCGCCTCGCAGTCGTTGTTGATCGGCACCGGCCGCATTTTCCCGTTCTTCGTATGCTGGCCCGGAATGGAGATCACCCGGTAGGCCAGGTCGACCCAGCGCCACCTCATGGCGAGGATCTCCCCTCGCCTCATCCCGGTGGCGAGCGCCGTCCGGACTATCCGCTGCAGGTAGAGCGGACACTCTTTGATCAACCGCTTGGCCTCCTCGCGGGTGAGGAAACGCTGCATCGTGTTGTAGGGGGTCGGCAGTTTGATCCGCGGCCGGCTTCGGATCCACTTCTTCTCGATCGCCCAGGACAGGGCGGAACTCAGAACCGCCAGGTCTCGGTTGATGGTCGAGGGCTTGAGACCCGCTCGCCTCTGCCGGTGGGCCTCGATGTCCCGCTCGGTGATGGTGTGGATCTGCTTGTTGGAGCCGAGGGACTTCTTCAGGATCCGAACCTTCGACTTGTCTCCCCATCGACTTTCTCGGCCGGAGACTTTCTCCCGGTGGGCCAGCCATGCGTCGAGGAGCTCGCCCAAGGTGTGGCGGTCCCGCGGCTGGACGTTGACGTACTTCCCCTCGACGATGTCGGACGAGACCTTCCGGTATATCCGCTCGGCCTTTCTCTTCGTCCCCACCTTCTGGCGGACGTACCGGCCGTCGGGATCCCGCCAGGCGGCCCACCAGTCGGGACCCATCTTGACCTGGAGCTTCTGTCCACAACGGCAGGTGATGGTGATGGTGTCGGCCCGGGTGGGTCTTTCAACTCGTCTCGTCTTCCCGCAGCTGGGGCAGACGGTATGGCCGCGGCGGAATACGCCCACGAAGGGGGCCTCCTGGGGGAAGAGTACCCCGAAGACTGGGGGGGAAGTCAACCCCCCGTAATTGTCGACGGTGGGAACTGGGTCTGCAATTACGGGGAGTCAGTAACACGAACCCTTGACATCGTGTTACTGATGTGCGACCCTGAAAATATAGGCAGGGCGCTTGACGCCCAAAAGGGGCTTGACCCCGGACACCAGCTTGACTGGATCGCCGTTGAAGAGAAAAGATGCTCGCCGAAGAAAACCCGCTACACGAAAGCCCAAGCGGAGCACAAAGAAAAAGCCGAAGCGGAAGAAGTCACCCCGGAAAGTCGGAAGACCCTCGAAGCGCACGCCCGAAGTTGAGGACAAGATCTGCTTGCTCATCGCAGAGGGCAACACCCGACAAGCCGCGGCCCATGCCTGCGGGATCAGTCTGTCGACCCTGCAGAACTGGATCGCCGAGTTTCCGGAATTTCTGGACCGTATAAAAAAGGCGGATGCCGATGCAGAGATCGCGATGGTCAACATCATCCGGACGAAGGCTCGGCGCAGCTGGTTTGCCGCGGCCTGGTGGCTCGAGCGCCGGCACCCGGGAAGGTGGGGGAAGAACGCGATCCCAGACGACGGAGACGAGGAGAAGGGGCCGCTCGAGATGGGTATTGACGGTGGCTCTGATGATTCTATTCGCCCTGTTGTTATCAACCCCGGCGCAAGCCTCAAGGAAATCAGGAAGGGACTCGGCCTCGATGTGGCGGATCCGGAATCCTGAATATCCCGACCAGCTGCTCGCCCTGCAGCCCTACCAGTGGGACTTCGCTCTCTCGGAGTCGTTCGCAACCGGCGAGTTCGGAGGATGGGGAGCCGGAAAGACCACCTCGGGAGTGGGGTACATAGCGGTCAATGCCTACCGGGCCCCGTCCCGGACTAATCACCTCGCCGTCCTGCCCTCCTACCCGATGATGAAGGAATGGCTCGAGGAGGTTTTACTCCCGGCTTTCCAGGACGTGATCATCGGTCACAACCGGGACCGCCGGGTGATCTACCTGCCGGAGGGCAAGAAACTGTTGTACCGCTCGGCCCATATTCCACGGGCGATCCAGATGTCGAACGTGGTCTCCGTCTATCTCGACGAGCCGCACCTGATGAAGCGGGAGGTCTTCCGGCACATCGTCGCCCGGGCCAGGAAGAAGGGGTCGGACATCCGGATCGGCCTGGCGTCCCTGCCGAAGATCGGCTGGCTGTCGGAGGAATTCGAGGGGAAGGACGACGCCGAGCGCCGATGCCTGCATGTGAGGACCGAGCAGAACCGACACAACCATCCCGACTACGTTCGCAACCTGAAGAAGGCCTGCCCTAAAAGCATGTGGCCTTGCTACCTGGGCGGCCAGTTCGTCCCGATGGGCGGGACGGTTTACGCCGAGTACGGGGAAGGCCACATCATCGCCTGGAGGTATAACGGCCGCTGGGTAGTGATGATCGACGGCTCCCACTCCCGGCCGGTGACCAACATCTCGATCGACCCCTCCGGCCGGCGGCCTCATGTGACCTGGTTCCAGCGGATCCCCAAGGCCGCGAAGATGCCCGGAGGGTGGGAGGCAAAGCGGGAGGTCTCCTGCTGCATCGACGAGATCTATCCGGACGGACGATACAAGGGGATCACGGTCAAGCGGCTCTGCGAGATGATCAAGAAGCGGAAGGGTCCGGACGGTGAACCCTACAAGCTCGACTGTGCGGTGGTGGATCCGGCCTCCAAGGCATTCCAGGAGACCGGGGGCGAGTCGGTCCTGGCCCAGCTGGAGCGATACCTCGGGATCCCGGTCGTCTACCTTACGGGTCAGCGGGTGGTGCTGGGCGTCCAGCACGTCCAGCTTGCCCTCGAGCCGTCGGTCGGTCATCCCTTCCTGTACTTCTCCGACTACCTGAAAGAGAACCCCGATCCGTGTTGTGGATACGGTGACCCGGAGCAGAACCGGGAGCGCAGCGTCTTGAAGGCGATGCCCGGTTATAGCTTCCCGGAGGAAAAGGACGGGCGACTCCCCGAGGAGCCGCATCACGACGACATCTTTTCTCACGCGGTCGACACGGTTCGCTATCACGTCCGGTATTTCTACCCCGAGGACCGCCTCTCCGCGGAGGCCTGGAGTGCTTTCTAATGGGTATCGTTGACACGATGAAACAGTTCTGGATGAAGCTGGTCGGCTACGACCAGAACCAGGTCCAGTGGACCTTGAAGCAGGCCAACAACTGGCGACTGCCGAGCGCAACCAAGTACCTCGAGCAGGTCAACCGGCGCCGGTTCTACCTCGACGGGGATATGTCGGACGACGGCGACGACTTCCTCAAGCAGGAGTTCCCGAAGACCTGGGAGACCATGCGGTACAAGAAGATCGAGTTCCCCATCGCCCAGAACATCGTGAAGAAGAAGGCCCAGACCTTCCGGGGCCGCGGGGCCCGGTTCTACCTGCTGGACAACCAGACAGGGAAGGAGGTCACTGAGGGGGAGTACAAGGACTCGTTCGACGAGATGATGGCCCGGGCCTACATGGAGGCGGTACTCCCCGAGATCGACCAGGCCGAGGAGATGATGCTCGCGGCGGCCGGGAAGGTCACCTGGGACCAGGACCACCTGGAGCTCTACTGCTTCGACCCCGACCGGGTACACATCGCGGTCAACCCCCTGCGGGAGAACGATCCGTACTCGGCCCTCGCCGTGATGTTCGAGCGGGCCGGGGTGGACGGATACAGCGGGAAACCCCGGTACGAGTTCTGGGGCGTCCGGGATCCCAAGACGGCCAAGGAGAAGGACGTCGAGGGAAACCTCATATTCGACCCGACCCTCCACTACATCGCCAGCGCCGAGGAGCCCATCGACGTCAACGACGGGGACGTCAACCCCTTTGAGGACCGGCACACCGGCAAGCCGATCTATCCCTTCACCTGGTTCCGGTCGAACCGCAACGCGATCTACAAGTTGGGCGGGGACCAGCTGGTCTCCTTGAACCGGGTGGTCAACCTTGGCCTGACCTACCTACACCACAACGCCACATGGCAGATGGCGGTCTTGCCCGTGTTCGAGGTGCCGGCGGGGCAGAAGGCTGAACTTGAGAAGCTAAAGCAGACCATCCTGTCGGCTCCGAACAAGGCGGTCAACCTGCCGGCCGGGGTCAAGCTCTCGTTCGTGGCGCCCAACGGGGAGGTTCAAAGGTTCCAGGGCTTGTACGAGTTCTTCGTTCAATATCACGCCATGCTCAACCAGCTGTCCCCGAAGTCCCTGGACATCAAGGGCGGGATCCCCACCTCGGGGATCGCCATGCGGATCGAGTTCGACAACCTGATCCGGTACTTCAACGAGCGGACGGAGATCCTCCGGCCTCACGTCTTGAACTTCATCGAGAAATGCCTGGTCGTCTGGAACTACTACGCCCCGCACATCAAGCCGAAGGGCTACAAGGCGATCCCGTCGCGGTTCGTGCCCGAGTGGGATCCGGGGCAGATGGACAGCGGGCCGGTTGACTACGTGGAGATCGGAAACCGCTACAGCCGAGAGATCGAGGTCGGGGTCTCGTCGGTCGATGAGTGGTGCGCCGACGTCCACAAATGCGACCTGGAGACGGCGAAGGAGCGGGTCAACAAAAACCTGGCGAGGCTCCAGGAGGTCCGGAAGCAGACCACCCGCTACCCGGAGGAGGAGACCGACGGACTCAGGGACGCCGTGGAAGGCGTGCCGGTAGAGGGCGAGGAAAAGCCGGAGAAGGAACCGGCGGGCAAGGCCCCCGAGAAGTCCGGAGCCGGCGCCGAGGCCGCGGACTCCGACAAGCTGATGGCGAACGTCTACCAGATCGTGAAGGCGATCGAGGTAGGGGCCGCGACCGCCGTTGACCTCCGGATGCTGCTCTACCCGGAGGAGACCCGGCAGCAGGCCGAGCAGCAGGTCCGGGAGAACCTGGACTTCAACCTTGAGGTGGCCGAGCTCACCGGCCAGGCGAAGGCGGTTGAAGAGAAGATCGTCGCCGACGCCAAGCGGGGCAAGGAAGCGGAGCCCACCCCCGACCAGAAGAAGGCGGGCGAGAAGCTCCAGAAGTTCGTCGACGGCGACGAGGGGGACGAGGACGAGGAGTAACTACCGGCGAAAGCCGAGGAGGGCATGATGAGAGAAACAATAAAAAAGCTAGTGCTCGGGGCGTTCGTTGCGGCACTTCTGGTCGCATTCTTCCTGTTAGATTCGTTTCGGTGGGGATGCGCGATATGATGGACCCCGTCAAAGACAGCCCGACGACCATCACCCTCGGCGAGAAGGTCGGGGGCGATCCAATCGAGATCGAGGACGAGGTGATCCAGGACATCGAGTTGAGCCCCGGGGGTCTGCCGATCCGGGCGAAGCGCAACGGGGAGTGGAAGCCGTTGCAGGTGCTCTCCTACGTCGTCTTGGAACCCCCCGGTCGGTTCCGTCGGTGGTGGTGGAAGTTGAGGGACTGGATTCTCCGGAGGGGCGATGCCTGAAACGACCATATATACCCAGATCTTCAGCCCAGTACCAGAGAAAGCCCCGAGCGGCAAGCGGTGGTATCTCGGCATCTCCATGATTCCGATCCGTCTCCCGGAAGGAACAGACCCGGAGCGGGCCTTCATGGCATACGCAGCATGGAAAAGCGAGTTACTCTGGGGCGAGGGTTCGATCGGTAAAATGCTGGGGTTCTCCGATGCCTGACCCCAAGATCATCATCCCGAAGAAGCAGATCCTCGGCCCGGACGGCAAGCCCGCCTTGCACCATGAGATCGCCCGGCGCAACCGGGAGAACCGTGCCCGGCTCCGGGCACAGATCGGCATGTGGCAGCCGTCCTTCAAGCTGGGCGAGAAGCTCACCATCCGGAAGGTCCGCTTCACCCTGCGGGAACTGCACGACGATATGATGGTCCTGGGGAATCCGGACTGCATGGCCGAGGATCGGGAGTGGTACAACAGTTTCGACCATCACGACATCCAGAAGACGATCTTCCCGATGCGGGGCTGGGAGTTCGTTGTCCATGACGTGATGTTCAATGTCTTGATCCTGCGCTGTCGGGGACCGACGGGGCAGAGGCGGAAAGGACACTGGTGATGGTCTTCATCCCGACACCCAAGCCCGGAGAGTACCCGGAGGGCCTGACCGTCCAGCTGGTGATGGGCGACGTCTTCTTCCTGCAGCGGCTCTGGGACAAGGACAACCCGCTGGGCCCTGGTCGGCAGATGCAGGGGGCGATCCTCCCCCGTCTCCCTGGTTACTGGCCCCGGAGGATCGACGGTTGCCCGGAGGACACGGAGGAGATCCTATTCATGCCCGGGATCAAGCCGATCCATGAACTCGGCCCCGGGTCCAGGCAGGTGACGGCATGACCACCGAAGACGAGCCCAAGGAGCGCACCGTTTATTTTATCGGCCCGGCACCCGGGGAGATCATGAAGGTTCTCCCCATCAAGGGGCTGGGCGATATGATCCCATGCTGGGAGAACCAGTCGGAGGCGGACGAGGCCGCGAAGCTGATCGGCCAGGTCGCCGGCATGACCTTGATCTCCTGGCCCGCGAAAGTGAGGAGATGATGGCAGACGAACCGAAACTATCAGCAGAGGAAAAACGCTGGCAGGCGCAGTCCGACGCCCGGACCCTGGCGGACGCCGAGGCTATCAAGAAAGACGCCAAGCGGTTGAAGGCCGCCCAGGACGCGGCGACCGAGATGGAGGAGGCCGCGAAGTCGGAGGCCGAGAACCTGTCCGCGGTTGCCAAGTGGAAGAAGACCCAGGCCAAGGAGTAGCGGTTGCCCGACGAGCGGACCCCATACGTCAACCCCGACGTCGAGAAGGCCGTACAGGCCCTCGAGCGCAGGTTCGAGGACAGTCTCCGGCAGATGGAGGTCTACCTCAACCAGCAGATCGGGAAGCTCAACACGAAGGGCGGGATCCTGGTCCACGACGCCGACAACGTCCGGGACGTCCGGCGCCTGCTTGACCGGCTGCAGCTGGAGGTCCGCGAGGCGGGGTTCGGTTCCATCCTGGACGAGCAGGCCCAGCAACTCCGCAACCTGGCCGACAAGATCATCGCCGAGGGTGACCGGCTGGGGATCGGCCGCGACAAGTTCCGGCCCCTGACCGGCGAGAATGTCAAGGCCCTGATCAAGAACGCCCACCGGGAACTGATGGCCACCGAGGTCAAGATCTCCCGGGAGGTGGAGGACATCCTCGCACGGTCCACGATGGGCAACGTCAAGTGGCAGGACATCTCGGCGAGGATCCACGACCGGCTCGATCTGAAGACCCAGCGCCAGGCGATAACCAAGACGTTCGACCAGGTGGCCTCCTTCCACACCCAGGTCCGGGTCGAGCACTTCGAGGACCGGGACGAGGAGGGCAACATCCGGGGCGCCGAGTGGTTCCTCTACGACGGACCCCTGGACGAGCGGAACCGGGATTTCTGCGCTCGCTTCGTGGGGACCAGGGTCACGATGGAGATCCTCAACGAGCATGCCACCAGCTACGGGCGGAAGCATCCCCTCCCCCCGTCGGTGTCCCTGGGCGGTTACAACTGCCGGCATGACCTGGTCCCGCTGATGACCCAGGAGGCCCAGGACCGCTACCCGATCGGGCCAAGGAAGGGCATTATATCTTCCACCGTACCGGAGAAAGCCGCATGATCGATCTGGAACTCACCGTCGACACCTCCGACCTCGAGAAGTGGGAGATCTTCACCGAGAAGCAGAAGAAGCGGGCCCTCAAGATCGTGGCGGCCGAGGGCATGGTCTTGATGCGGGAGCGGGTGAAGCGAGGGGAGCAGCTGGAGGGCGGGACCTTCAAGGCCTACGATCCCGACTATCAGGACCGGAAGCAGCGGGCCGGCCGGATGGGGAGTAACTACTGGCTCCGGCTTTCCGGCTGGATGTGGAAGACGCAGAAGGCCCTGATCGAGCGGGTGGGCGACATCCTCCGGGCGGTGATAACCTTCGAGGGGATGCGGCCGCGGGTGAAGTTCAACGCGGCGGCCAAGCAGAAGAAGGGGCAGGGCAAGGCCCGCCTGGCGGTCAACATCGACTCCGGCGACATGGTCTCCAGCGCCACGGTGGCCGAAGCGAACGACCGTCTCCGGCCCTTCATCGGGTTCAACCAGAAGGAGGCCGACCGCCTGGCCGCGGTATTTTCGGAAGCACTTGACAAGGTTTCCAAAAAGTGACACGATTGAACAAGAAAGTAGCACGACGGCTCGAAGAGGAGCGCGCACGGTTTGAAAAGGTCATCGAAGAACTACACCAGAAATTTCGAGAAGGATGGTGGGGTGACTACACCATTACATTTCAAGCCGGTGACGCCTGCATGGTCAGACTAGAGGAGACGCGAAAAACAGCGGATATGATCTGACATCGGCTTAGGCCAGCGGGACGACGGAACAACCGAGACCCGATGCAACGCTTGACGTTGCACGGGTCTTTTTTTTGCCCAACGCCGCTTGACGGCATGGAGGAAATCAGATGGACCACAAAAGACTGCCTGACAGTCTCAAACCCAGATGGTCGCGTGACGACCTGATGGAGACTCGACTGGGCCTGCGCGCCTGGTATCAGGATCCGACCACCGGAGGGGAACCGGCCAAGACCGACCCCCCTCCCGAAACTCCGCCGGCCACCCCCCCGGCCGAACCTCCCAAGGAGCCGGGCATCACCGGAGACGACGTCGACAAGGACAAGCTGAAGGAGATCCTCGCCGACCGGAACCGGAAGGGAAAGCTCGCCCAGGAGGAGAAGTCCAGGGCGGACGCGGCCGAGGCCGAGCTCGCCAAGTACAAGAAAGCCGAGGAGGAGCGGCTCCGGAAGGAGCGGTCGGAACTTGAGAACCTCCAGGCCGACCTCGCCAAGAAGGACGAGGAGACGGCCGCCGAGAAGAAGGCGCGCATCGAGGCGGAGGAGAAGCTCGCGGCACGCGACCGGGAGATCGCCTGCACTCAGGCGGGCATCGACCCCGACCTGGCCGATGTTGTCCAGGAGAAACTCAAGGCCGCCCAGTCGAAGGACCCAGACCTCGACGAGAAGAAGTGGTTCGAGGACCAGAAGGAAAAGCACCCGAAATGGTTCGGGGAAGCTCCCCCTCCGGTCTCCACGTCGAGTGGACCCCCACGCCAAGGCGCCAAGAACAACGACGCGGCGATCACCGAACTCTTGAAGAAGCGGGAGTCCCTGCAGAAAGCAGGCAGTCTCACCCGCGAAGAGGCGGCGAAGATCGACACGCAGATCGAGGTCTTGCGCCTGGGCTAATAGAGCCAAGGAGTAAGGCATGACCATTTATCGCGACTACATGACCGGCGATCGGCTGGTGGGCCTGCACGTGGCCTACGCCTCCGCGATGGCCAAGCAGATGAGGATCGAGACCCCGATCCTCTCCTACCTGTCCCCCACCCTGATGAACCTGCACACCAAGGGCGGGATGGTGCCGTTCGGGCAGAGGGCATACAAGTACAAGGAGAAGCAGTACCTCCACGCCCGGACCACCCTCAACGGTGACGTGGCAGAGGCCGCGACCACCGTAGTCCTGACCGACAAGATCGCCCGCCCGGGCGACCTCATTGTCGTGAACGACGAAGTCATTACCCTCGGGGATAGCGACGACTACCTGACCTTCACGGGTTGCACGCGGTCGACCTTCACCGGGGCGGACCACGCCCTGACCTCCGGCGACCAGGTCTTCTTGTTCGGCACCAGCTACGCAGAGCAGCAGAACGCCCCGACGGCCGGCCCGATCAAGCAGGCGACCGAGGTCACCACCCACACCGACATTTTCATGGACTCCGTGAAGGTCAGCGGGTCCGCCCAGGCGATGCAGCAGTACGCCGAGGGCAACATGGACAAGGTCGTGGAGTACACCCTGGACGTGACCATCGGCCTGAAGCACCAGCTCCAGTACCGGATGATCTGGTCCGACTACCAGGCGGGCGCGGGCGAGACCACGGCCGGCCGGATGGACGGCGCCTACGAGCGGGTGGTCGGCTCCAACTACATCGACTTCTCCGACGCCGACATCACCTACCCGGACATCCAGAAGATGGTCCGGAAGATCAACCGGAAGGGCAACAGCGGCCAGAAGGTCCTGTTCGTCTCCGACTACCAGGGCCACCAGATCGACCAGTGGCTCCAGGCCTACGGCCGGATCGACTCCTCGCAGTGGGCGCAGACCGTGTTCGGGACCCACGTCCCGGCCGTCCGGGTCGGCAACGAGATCGTCGACATCATCGCCACCGACATCATGGACACCCAGGCCCTCATGGTCTCGAAGGACAACGTCGGCGTCGGTCCCCAGGCCGCCGACCGCGTGTTCCACCCCGAGGCCCTGGGCAAGAAGGGCGACTACGACGAAATGATGGTGGTGGGCGAGTACACCTGCGAGTGGATGCTGGTCTACTCCCACTGCTGGGGCAAGTCCGTAAACTTCGCGGCCTAGTCAACCCGCGAATGTAAAGAACGCAAGCTCAAGGAGATCAAGTTATGATGAAGCTCCGAAACACTCTCAAGAAGACCCCGGGCCGTGCCCGGGTTACCATGCTGATCGCCATCCTGGCCCTGTTGTTCGTCGGGACCTTCGCCCTCGCGGCGGACCTGAAGCCCAGCCGGACCTCGACGGTCGGCTCCCACGCCCAGCTGCGCGGGTGCTCCCCCTGCTTCCAGAACTACGTGCAGGACACCCCGTACTACTGGATCCCCTTTACCCCCGTTCACTTCGCGGTGAGTTCTTCCGATGACATCACCTCGACCGTGGTCGGCGCCGGAGGGGGCACGCCCACGATGGCCGAAATAAACACCAGTGAGATCACGGGATTCACCACGGACGCCGACGCGGAGAGCGTGTCTGTTATGATGCCTTTCCCTGCCGATTGCGACAAGTCCCAGGCGATGTACGTCCGGGCGCTCTGGAGCAATTCGGAATCCGCGGCCACCGGGACCCTGGCGATCGATCTGACCTATGCAATTTTGACGGCCGGAACGACCGCCGTCGGAGCGGCGACCACGACCACCGGAGTCACCGACGCTGCAGCCGTCGCCGATGCCGCGGCTAATGTGGTCAAGTGGACCGGCTGGTCGACCATCGCGGCCTCGACCTTCTCGGCCAATACCGCCGAGGACATCATAATCTGGAAAGTCGCCGTTGACCTCACCACGATCGCCGATGCGACCCTGTACGGGATCCAGCTGAAGTGCTCGCGGAAGTGGTTGGGCGGGGACTAGAAATCCGCCGGGAAGAGGAGAAGGCTGATGATGAGGACCAGCTACAAGCCGATCTTTGCTGTCGGCCTTCTCCTCGCCCTCCTTTTCTCCGGATGCTCGGACCCGGTGCCGGATATTCAGAACCAGTACACTAAATGGTGGTCCAGCCTCTCCGACGAGGAGCAAGAATTTTTCCTCCGTCAAGAAGCACTCGGGCGGGGGAAGATTGAACTCAACGATTGGGAATCACAGAGCACCCGACTGGTGGACTTTGCTGACTGGTTCAACCGATTGAATTCAAGTCAAGTCGAGGCCTTCGAGCGATGGCTGATCATCAAGAAGGCCGCCGAGTCCGACGATGAAGTGCAACGCCAGATCGCCCGGGAGGTCATGGGGTCCTCGACGATCCGGCCTATCTATACCTGGCGGAGGGATTCTAGAGGTCTTCCGTCACTACCCCACGGAATAATAACCGAGGAGTGAGTCATGCCCAAGGATAAGAGCAAGCCCGCCCCCGAGGCGGAGGTCGAAAACCAGGAACCCGTCGAGGCCGAGGCCAAGGAAGCGCCCAAGGAGAAGGGCGTCCTCTTCTGGGGCCGGATCCGCGTGGACATGTCCGCCGGGCCCGTCTTCTACGACGACCCCGGCGAGGTGCCTCCGGGAACCGCCTACAACCAGTTGCAGGCCGAGTTCCCGAAGATCGAGTACCCCAAGGGCTCCAACAAGAGCTTGAAGATCTTCGGCGCCAAGCGGATCGACGACCGGATGATCGTCGCCTACCTGATCCTGAAGAACAAGCCCGCCCCCAAGGCAGGCCTGGGCAAGGGGTCGAAGATGGGGAGCCTCCTGTACGACCCGAAGGAAGTGGTCGCGGGCGGGTACATGACCGAGGCGGAACTGAAGGCCGCGGCCGTCAAGAACAAGGCCCCGTCCTGGTACAGGGCCCCGACCGAGCCGGCGCCGGACTTCAACATGCTGCCCGACCCCGAGCTCGACCGCTGGGCCATGCGGAACAACGTCAAGCAGTACGACACCTCGGCCGGCCGGTGGGACAAGATCCGGGCTCTCCAGGCTCACTGCAAGAGCCGATAGGGAGGTCGCCATGTGGAAGCGTATCAAGGGTTCGGTCCACCCGGGCCTGATCGTTCTGCTGGTGTCCCTGCTGGTGGCCGGGCTGATGGGCTACGCCCTCGCCCAGGTCTCCCAGGGGGCCAGCTTCACGTCCGCCGGGGCGACCAAGGGGATCCGGCCGTTTCGGTGCGTCGACGACGGGACCGGGCGGTATTGCTACATGGTGACCCAGACGACCAGCGGAGTCCCGACCGTCAAGGACGACGCGGCCTTTACGCCGGGGACGACCCCGGTCACCCCCGCGGGGTTCGAGTTCGACGACACGACCCCGGACAGTGTGGACGAGGGGGACGTCGGGGCCGCCAGGATGAGCGGTAACCGTAACGTCTACGTACAGATTCGGGACGCGGCCGGCAACGAACGCGGGGCCAACGTGAACGCCTCAAACCAGCTGGGAGTCGTGGAGGCCAACTCCGGCACCATCGCCGGGGACACCACGGCGATCCAGACGGCGATCGAGATCATCGACGGAGCCTACGCCAAGGTGGACGATGACTCCACATCGAACTGCGACGACCTGGACACAAGCTCGGAGCAGTACACCCTCCCGACCGCCGGGGACTGGTATCACATCCGGGTGACCGGGAATTGTGCGTCGATCTTGTGCGGGTCGGACCCGACGGCCACCACGGCGAAGGATGGCCACTGGATCAAGGTCTGCGATGGGGACGGAGGCTTCAAGGGTCCGTTGACCGGGGCGAAGTGTGCCCACATCGCACCGACGGCCACGGGCGAGATCTGCTACGTACACCTGAACTCGGCCCTGTAGGTGACGCCATGCGGCGGATCCTGCTCCTCGTCCTCGGGTTCATCCTGATACCCCTCGCCCTCCTGGCGGAGGGTGGGTACGATCTAAACTTCGCCTATTCGGGGACCGTCGATGTCAACGCACCGGGGACCGTGACCGCCGGCTGGAACTTCGACGCCGCGGTCGCGGGCACCTATGCGAACGACTACGGATCGGGCTCCTACACCCTGACCGTCGGGGGAACTCCTGTCCTGGTGACCGGGGATGGGACCTGGCCCGCCGGGTTGAGCGGGACAGCCGGGAAAGGCTGGCTCATGGACGGGTCCGGGGACAGCCTGACCAGGTCGGACGACGGATCCCTGGATATGGACCTGGTCAACAACGCCTCCGGATCCGCCGGGAGCTTCACCGTCCAGTGTGCCCTGACCCCCTACGCGGTCCCGGCCTCGGACAAGCTGATCATGGGGAAGGTCGGGGTCGCCCACAACGACGACGGGTGGTTCCTGTACCAGAACAGCGGGACCATATACTTCATGATCTCCGACACCGGCCGGGTTGACCTGGGGCAGGTTTCATCCGTCAACGTGGCATCCGCCCTGGCCGCCTACCGGCCGACGTTCTTCACCGCTACCTATGAATATGTAGGATCGGGAAACTCGAAACTTCGGCTTTACGTGGACGACCTGGCGACGGCCAGCAGTGATGCGGGGCGGGGCGATATCTGGGACTCGTCGGAGGACTTCTCGATCTCCCCGGGTGCCAATGGGTTGAACGGATTGTTTCAGGACTGCCGGATCTACAAGGGCGAGGCGTGGACGGAGGGAGAACACGACCAGGCCTTCGCAAATTTCCAAGCACGCCTCAGCACAGGCGGACTCACCACCACCACGGTCAGCGCCTCCCCCCCGGCGATCGAGGTCAAGGACTGCAGCACAACCGAGGGGTGCTTCGTAGACCAGCCGGCGAACGCGACATATACATCGGTCGCCGGAAGGACTGCGGCAACAGCCCTAACGTCTAAATGGTGGAGGGGGAGTTGCGAGACGGATGATGGGGCGGGAAACTGTCAAGGGTGGGCTCATACAGACAATGGCGGCGCGGGCGCTGGTACTGTTACGTCAGACAGAACCACAACCGCGTCAGCACATGGGGCGGCATCAATTCTTTTTACTGCCAACGGTGGCGGCGCTCCTAAATATGGATACGCACATGGAGCCTGTCAAACAAACTGGATCGGTCAAGATGTAACCCTATTTGCATGGGGCAGGACGGGAAGCGGAACGGCGAGTTGTAGTCTCGGAATCACTGAATGGAGCAACGCAAATTGTACCGGCTATATTACGTGGACAGATGTGACGGGAGGCCCGCAGAATCCCGGCGCGAATTGGACACAACTACAGGGGACACTAGCGGCAGCGGCTTGGAATGGAGCAACCAACTCATGGCAGCCTAGATTACACTGTAACGACAACGGAATTGCATACACGGCATATCTTGACGCCGCAATGGCCATACAGGCTGCAAGCACATTTCACACATCGGTGCTAGCAGTCGCGGACACGGACGCCGACGTAACTACGAACGCACTCTACCACACCATCCAGCAACCCCTCACGGCTGGCGGTCCCTGGACCATCGAGGCGACCGTATCCTCCCCGATAGACGGAAACGCCGGCAACGAAAAGTGGATCTTTGTAAGTCCCGGGACGGACGGCAACAAGAACCGGATCGTCTTCTTCTGGTCGGCCGATGAGCTTGACTGCATCGTGTACGACTCCGGGGCTGTCGGCAAAGAATCACGGGTCGCGATGGCCTCCGATCCCGGTCAGCAGTGGGACGTCAAGGCGATGAAGTCTCACGCGGGGGTCCTGACCGTATGCGCCAAGCTGCACGACGCGGCCGACTGGACCTGCGACGAAACCCCGGCGACTGGAGCCCTTCAGGACGACATCTCGGGGACCGCTTATCTCGGGTACGACGGGTCGACGGCGGCCGATGTCGACATCGAGAAGATCGAGTTCTTCAAAAGGGTGCGGTTATGAAAAACAGAATCCTTGCAGGCGTGATGGTACTGGCGGCCGGGACCTCCGTGCTTCTGCTGACCGGCGACTCCTCCATCTGCCCCGAAGAGTGTCCCGGGAAACAATGCCAGCCGATAGGCGACCGCTGTCTGATGATCGACGAGGAAGGCGGACCCAACCTGATCGACGAGGACGGGAAGGCCCTGGAGGTCGCGGACCTCGAGGCCGAGAAGCGGACCCGGATGTTGATCTGCTGCAATACCGAAGACGGGATCGAGCGGAAGGATGTTGTCTGGACTTCCGAAACTCCCCCCCAGAACTGCCAGCAGGTGATACCGCCCGGCAAGTTCGGCGGGGTCTCGATGAACGGGGTGGACCTGGGCCACGCTGGACCCCTCAACCTGGTGTGTTGCCAGAGGCCCGACGGTTCGGTGGTCAAGGGAAGCTGGGGAGCCTGTCCCCGCTGCGCCTACCGATGTGTGGCAGGCCGGCCGGTGCTGGACCCGAAGGGCTGCGACGACTTCTGCGGGGAGGCTCCCTGATGTTCAAGAAGTTCCTTTTCTTCTGTGAGATCAACCTGGCCGCGGCCGAGGCGACCTTCGGGTTCGTCCGCACGGTCATCAAGGAAATCAGACTCGGAGGCTAGACCATGAAACGGATCGTCTTTGTACTGTTCGCCCTCGCCCTGGTGGCCGGCTGTTCGGCCGCCCCGGTGAAGGATTGCCCGCCCTGCCCGGAGCCAGTGGCCCAGCGGTGCCTCCCGGAGAAGTCCGACAAGGTCTTCTGTCACATGCGGTTTTTCTTCAAGGTGGGCGACGAGTTCGAGCCGGTCTTCATCCCGACCGAATGCGATCCCAAGTGTGTTGACGGGGACGGGATCAAGATCGAGCCCTGCCCGTAGGAGGCGACGAGTTGAACGCGGTTGACGCAGCGGCCCAAGGTGGCACCCCTCTTTTGACCTTCGCCCTGGTGGTAGCGGCGATCGTGATCTTCATCCTGGGGAGCCTGGTCTGGTGGTTCTTGAAGGAGCGGATCCAGATGACCCACCGACGGTTGAACGCCGGAAACGAGCGGTTCGAGAAGCTGGAGGAGAAGGCCGACCGGGTCGAGGATTCCACCATCGAGATCCGGGCCGACTACATCCACAAGAAGGACTGCCAGGAGTACCGGGACCGCCGGGACCAGGTGGTCGACAAGTTGAACCGCACCCTTGAGCGCAACGAGGAGCGGTTCGGGGAGTTGGACAAGAAGCTCTCCGGGATGTGCGGCGAAGTCCGCCAGGGGTTCAAGACGGTCAATCAAATGCTCTCCAGCATGGTCTCGGTAGGGACTACGGAGGAGCCATGATCGAGGGAATGATCCAGGGTATCAAGTACGGCTCGGCCGCCCATCGGCTTTTCTTCCACCTTCGCCGGGACGGACTGGATGCCACCCCGAAGGGGGACGCCAAGGCCTCCCTGGACTTCGGGGCCCAGGGGTTGACCAAGCTCGACACGGTGATCGAGTTCTACCAGTCCGGGGCCCACGGCAACGGCTGGACCGTCCAGACGGCCGCCGGGGCCGCCCTGGCGATCACTGTCGACAACGACGAGAAAACCGTCTTGATCACCTTCGTCTCCGCAACGACCACCGTCACCCAGGTGGAGACGGCCATCGGCGCCCTGACCGGCACGGACGCCCGGATCACGGTCAAGACCGCGGGCACCGGGGCGAACGTCCTCACCTCCGGGGGCGACACTCTGGCCGCGACCAGCCTTTCGGGCGGGACCTATGTCGAGCCGACGATCACGATCTACGACACGGCCGGGACCGCGATCCTTGACGCCACCGACTTGACCCAGTCGGGCACCGACGGCACAAGCCCGATCTGGTACTACGACCTCGACGCCTCGGATACCACGGCTTTCGACAAGGGCTACGGATACCGAGCCCATATCCAGTGGTACGACTTCACCGACACAAGCCTTCTGATCGAGGACCACCTGCTCCTCGACGTCTGCGTCTGGCCGTTCAACGAGCCGCTGGTGACCACCGAGGAGATCGACACCATGCACCCGAACTGGGCGGGGAAAAAGCCCGGCTCCTGGACCGACTGGACGGAAGCGATCGAGCGGGCCCACCTGGCCCTTGCCCGGGAACTGCGGGAGATGCGGGACAACAAGGAGGAGCACATCTACCCGAACCGGATCCTTGACCGCGGCCAGCTGCGCCAGGTCGAGATCGCCTACGTGGAGCGGGAGATCGCCCTGGCGATCCGGCTCCGGGACGAGGAGAAAAACGAGTACCTCGAGAAGGCCGCAAACGCCATGCCGACCGAACTCTGGATCGACCGGGACGACGACCTGACCCCGGACGATGACGAAGAGGGGACAGCGGGGATCACCTTTATCCGATGAACAACACGACACCAGACGCCATAATCACGGCGATCAACACCTTCCTGGAGGACGGCCTCACGCCGGCCGGCGGGACTGCTGTCGGCAATAAGACCGCCTACGAGGTGATCGACGACGACGACTTCCGCCCGGACCCCGAGTACCTGGCCGAGGCGGAGCTCGACCGTCAGTTCCTCTGCCTGGACATCGAGCCGAACGAACTGGACCTCGAGGGACTCAGCCAGTCGAACGTCCACTCGGGGATCCTGACCCTGGTGATCGGCCACCAGATCGGAGGCTACGAGGCCAGCCGGGACCGCAAGCTGAAGGACGTCCACCAGATCATCACCCAACTGGTCCGGGTGATCTTCGACACTACCTACGCCCCGTCGGGGGTGCATCGGATCCACTTCCTGGACTCGTCCACCGATGTGATCCGGGACGGGACCTATTTCTGGACTGTGATCAAGTTCGACATCACATACGCGATGTCGGCTGACTATGGAGGTTAGAAGATGGCAAACGCGCAACGATACATCGAGGACGTACTGGGCGGGATCGACTACGGGACGGCGAACTCTATCAGCGCCACGCCCGGGGCCTATACCGAGCTTTACGCCAAGGACATCGACGTCGACGTCGATCAGATCATGCACGCCCTGGAGATCCAGAAGTCCGAGCAGAACAAGGGCCCGGACCCCTCGATCCCCGGTCCCCAGGGTGGCGGGATCGGATTCAAGATCCCCTGGCGGGGCGGGAAGACCACGGCGCCGGCCGCCGGCCGGAGCCCGGTGGTCACCCTGGCCCAATACTGCGGTTTCACCCTGCGGAAGCTGGACGCCAAGGCCGACAAGGTGACGGACGGCGGATCCGACTACCTCGAGGTTCTGGACGCCGACGATCCCGGCTGGGCGATCGGCGACTTTGTGCTGGTCACCGCCGACGAGTCGGGCACACCTGACCTGCAGCTGCGGTACATCACCTCGGTGACGGCCGACTACAGCGGGAGCGGGGAGACCCGGATCGAAGTGTATCCGGACTTCACGACCAACCCGGTCGCCGGCGACTCCATCCACGCGGTAGACGTCCTGGTCCCGAACTCCGGGATCGTCTCAACCTTCCTGGGCCTCGACTGCTACAAGGGCGAGGGGGCGACCAACCGCCACAAGATCCGGGCGCTGGGTTGCGCCGGGACCTTCAAGCTCAACGCTGTGAAGCCCGGAGAGATCCCCTGGGCCGAGTTCAAGTACATGGTCGACAACTGGGCGAACTCGGAGGCCAACCGGGCGAACGCTGCCGACGCCTTCGCGGATCCCGTGGTCTGGAAATCCGACAAGCACTACATCGACGACACGGTGATCGACCTGGCGGAGTTCGAGTTCGATCCGGGGATCCCGCTCATCCCCCTGCCCGGACAGGACCCGGCGAACTCCGGGGTCGCCGCGGAGGGCCGGATGGCCTGGTTCCATAAGCAGGCCGTACCGTCCGTCAAGTTCCTGCCCTACATGGACGACCAGATCTTCTCCGACTGGGTGGCCGGGACCACCCGGAAGATCTTCGTCCAGAGCGTGCTGGACAGCCTGCAGGCCTGGGGGATCTGCATCCCCGCCCTGCAGTTCGAGCAGGTGAAGTACGGAAGCATCGGCGACGGGCTGACCGGGCTCGACCTGACCACTAGGGTCTGCGACCCGTACAAGGATCTCTCGATCGCCCTGCCTCAGTTCTCGATCGCTTTCAGTGGCTCCGGCTCGTAGGCCGGACCTTACCCCTCAAGGAGGGAGACCATGAAGATCCTCATCCCCGACCGTAAGGCCACCGAGGAGATCAACCTCAACCGCCTGTATCTTGAGCGGTCGATCCGAAACGCCGAGTTCTTCCTGGAGGAGGCGAAGAAGGACGAGGAGAAGGCGGAGGCCGAGAAGGCCCTCCAGGAAACCCGCGAGGCGCTGGAGAAGTTCGAGCCGGCGAAGGACGACCCGGTCGTGGTCGTCGGTTGCCTGCCGACCTCCAAGCTGTCCGAGTTGAAAAACCAGGGGATGATCGACGTCCGGGACGAGGCGAAGGACGAGGACCGGATCAACCCGGACACCGTCTCCGCCGGGTTCTTGAACAAGGCGGACGAGATCCGCCGGCAGTATCTCCGCTGGGGTATCAAGGGTCACCGGAACCTCGGGGTCAAGTACGAGTCCGAGGTGGTGAAGTGCGGGCCGCTGGAGTACACGGTCCCCACCTGGGAGATGGTCGAGGTCTACGAGGGGATGCAGGACGGCCTGTTCTTCGGCTGGCTGGCCGAGGAGGTGCGGGAGTTCAACACCCTGGGCACAAAAAAAAAGAGCAGATCGTCGCCTACCTCTGGAGACAGAACACCGACTTCGAGTGCTGGCGATGCGAACGAGACCCGAACCTGAAGGAGATCAAGGGATGCACCGGGAAGGCGAAATACACCCACAAGAGAGGACCCCAGGGCATGACCGTGAGCTTCGACGTCTGCCCGGTTCGGTTCGTCGACCCGGATGTCCGGGAACTGGTGCGGAGGTTCAAGCTAGCGGACGAGCGCCTGACACTTTCGGAGCAGGAGCGCCTCCCGCCCGACTACCTGGAGGCCTGCGAGTTCGTGGCCGACTGCCTGCGGGACGTTAGGGCGGAGGCCCTGGAGAAGATCGGGAAATGACAGACAAGAACGTCAACGTCAACATCAACGTCCGGGACCGGACCAAGGCCGGGCTGCAGAAGACCAAGCAGGGGATCGAACAGGCCACGAAGAAGATCTCGAAGTCCACCTCGTCCCTGGTCTCCGCCGAGACTGGCCGCACGCTTTCCCAGTTCAACGAGAAAACGGAGAAAATGAGGCAAGTCTTGATGCTCTCCGGCAACGCGGCCGGGGCTGCTGCCGGACAAATAACCTACTACGCCGGGACCTTGAGTTACCTCGTAGGCAGGCTCGGCCCGGTCGAGTGGGCGCTGATGGCCGTCGGCGGGGCGCTGGCTGCCCTGGGCCTCGCATTCAAAGCGATCGACAAGGAGCAGCAGGAGCACCTCAAGACTCTGGACGACCACATCAAGAAGATGCGGGGCTACCGCCACGAAATAGAACTCATCGAACAGCAGATCCTCTCCGGCTCGACCCAGCAGGCGATGGTCGACCTCGCGTATGCCGACCTCCAGGCGGCCGAATACCTGGAGGGAGCGGCGAAAAAGAGATGGGACGAGCAGCGGGCACGGTTCAAGAAAACCGGCGAGGGGCTCCAGCAGGTCCTCGACGCGAGGACCGCCTACCAGGAAGCACACCGCCGGGCGGTCGAGGCCGAGGGGGCGATGGAGGCCGCGGCGATCAAGAGGGATGCCGTCACCATCGCACGCCGCGACCAGTTGGAGAAGCAGAAGGAGAAGAAGGAGAAGGAGCGGAAGGATCGGCAGAGGCGGGAGCGAGAAGCAGATGCCGAGCAAGCCTCCGGCGGGATCGGTTCGATCGGCTGGGGCATCACCCAGAAGATCGAGGGGTTCATGGGGATGGTCGTCCCGGCCGGGTTCGGAGACGAGATCATCCGGCAGATGGGAGACACCGCCCGGGCCGATGCCCTCCGGGATCGGATATTCCAGCAGCAAGAGCAGGCGGCCGAGCGTTACCTTCAGATGAGATGGAGGGCGGCCGACGAGGGGATGAAGATCGCAGACAGGCAGGCCCGCCACGAACAGAAGATCGACCGGGCCCGGATGGTCTCGATCGAGAACTCCGTCGCCCTGGCGGGCAAGCTGGGCGAGTTGATGGCCGATTCCGAGGAGGGACGGGCCACTGCCCGGATCGCCGCAAGCGTGGCGATGTCGGCGGTCGACGCAGTCCGCGAGGCCGCCCTGGGCTGGGGAGCCCTTGAGACTCCCTGGATCGCTGCCGGGCACTTCACCTCTGCGGCTCTCCACGCGGTCGTCGCCGCAACCGACATCGCCGGGGCCGTCCGGGGCGTGGGATCCGGAGGGGGCGGTCGAGGCGGAGGCGGACTCGGCGGGATCGGTGGCGGGGGCGTCTATGCCGGGTCCGGAGGTTCTGAAAGGACCGAGAAGGAAGAGGGGGCAAAGTACATCATTTACGTCAACGGCCACATGATCAACACCTCCCCGGACTTCAACCGGGTATTCGCGGAGGGCTCCGACGCCTGGCGGGACAGCCAGAACCCCGGGGCCTCGAAGGACAAGTTCTGATGAGCACGGCGCCGGCATTCCTACTGCAGATCACGATCGACTCGACCAACAAGTGGATCGAGGTAGACCTCAACCCTGGCGGGGCCCCGGACGTCAAGACCGTCTCGATCACCGAGGACGACTACGCGGACATCCGGGCGGTAGCCTCGGCGCTGGAGACCGCCCTCCAGGTGGAGGACGCGACCTTCTCGGTCACCGTCGGATCGACCGGCACCATCACGATCGCCAGGACCGGGAACTTCACCATCCAGTGGAAGACCGGGGCGACCCACGGGTCGGACAACGACGACGACCACATTGGGACCGTGCTCGGATTCGACGACACGGCGGACGACTCGGGGGCCGCGACCTACGACTCGGACAACCAATGCATGTATTCCTGGTTTCCCCCGGTACTCCCGACCGACGACACATACGACCGGGTCCGGAGTCTGGGCGGGGCGACGTTCGTCCCGATCTCCGGACTGGCCGAGCGGTGCACCTGGGGGACCCAGACGATCCGGGAACTGGAGCTCGGGTTCATACCCCGGGCGAAGTTCTTCAACGCCGACGCGGACACGAACGAGTCCTTCGAGGACTTCTGGACGGAGGCGGCCGGCGGGACTCCCTTCAAGTTCTACCTGGACGCCACCGACTACGTGGGAAGCTATTCGGGACAATACAAGATGATCTGCAAGGACAACGAGGATCTGCTGGACGGGTTGCCCCGGGTTGAGAAGGGCTCGGAATACTACGGGCCGAAGCGGATCCACCTGGTGAAACAGGACTGATGAGCTTTGATTCTAAAATACACCGGCCGGCCTACTGGTGGGTGGAGATCGAGGGAATCCGGAAGCGGTTCGGTCACTACCTCCCCAGCTGGAACCCCGACTCCGACTACGACGAGGACCCCGAGGCCCACTGGTGGAACTTCAACGGGTCGACCGACCGGCTGGTTCTTCCGGGAGCGGACGCTGCGGGATTCGATCCGCACCTGGGGACGGACGACTTCACGGTGGCCGGGTACTACCAGCCGGCCAACACTTCACAGAACTCCGGGATCTTTGCTAAGTGGAAACCGACGCACACCTGCTGGAGAGTCCACCAGGCCACGAACTCGATCCGGCATTCGATCTCGAAGGATGCGGGAGCCGTCCACTACAACGTGCTGGCCGTGGCCGACCTTGCGGCGACCACTGACTCGTTTTTCTGCGGCCGTTATGACTATGTGGCGGACGGGACAAGCGATCTCTTTCTGCAGAGTCGGGTCAACGACGACTCGAACTTGAACTGTTACGGCCCGATCTACAGCACCACGTCCGCCGACGTCACGATGGCCTACTATGACAGCGGCGTGGATCGGTATTTCAACGGCCGGATCTACTGGCTGGCCTACTGGCCGCGAAAGCTGTCCGATGCAGAAGTCGCGGCGCTCAAGAACAAGACGACCCTGCCTTATGAACTCTATCCGGACGAGATTAAGTACATAGATTTCAGTCGGGCCGTGGCCGCTACCTACCAGCTGAACATCGGGAACGAGGTCTTCACCGTCTATGGAACTCCCTCATTGGGGGCCGCGTGACCACCCTCCGGACCATCAACCAGCTGCTCGCCCGGGTGCCGAGGATCGGCGGCCAGGACGCCGACCCCTTGAACGGAGCCTGCTCGATCCCTTCCCATGAGTTCGCCCTGCTCGACACAGACGGGGAGATCACCGAGCTTGTGTCCGTCTCCGACACTCCCTTCAGCCGGACCTGGTTGACCCGATCGCTGAACAAGACCGACACGGAGATCCCGGTGGAGGATTACTCGGGGTTTCCGACCCAAGGGGATGTTTACCTGGACCGCGAGACCATCGCCTACACGGGCAAGGACACGGACACGAAGACGGCGCAGACCGCCTCGTATGGGCTGACCGGGCAGACTGCAGACGGTGGCAGTAAGTACATGATCACCGATGCGTCCAGGACCGAGGACGAACTCGGAAACGGCAACTATTGGAAGGGGGCAACCCTCGAGGTGACGGCCGGGACGAACGTCGGGGAGGTCCGGACCCTGGTCGGATCCTACTACGACGAGGAGTCCAGCCGCGGGCGCCTGCTCTGGGATTCCCCCATGCCGGCGGCCTGCGATGCCACCACGGTCTACAAGATCACCATGCCACCCAACCGGATGATCTGTGCCGGACTAACCGAGGCCGACGACTACTGGAACGGGGCGGTAGTCGAGATCACCAGCGGGACGAACGCCGGGGAGGTTCGCTGGGTGCAGGACTTCACGGCCTCAACCGATATGCTGGAACTGGTGACCCCCTTCCCGGAGGCCTGCGACAACACCACCCAGTTCAACATCACGCTTTACCAGCTGACCGGCTGCACCCGGGGGATGTACGGGTCGGACGCTGCGGAACACAACCTGACCGACGAGCACGGGGCGCTGATCCGGCGCCCGGTCTCCGACAAGGTTCCTTTTATGAAGACCCGGCAGGTCAAGATCTACGAGAACCGGGTCGGGTGCGACGAGGCCGACGCGATCTGCACGGTCGGATATATAGACGACTACGGCCTGGACGAGGGCGGGACTTGCTATTCCTTCCAGTGTTCGGGCCTGCTCAAATTGCTGGCCCGGAAGTTGATGTCGAAGCAGGCGAAGGGAAAGATCTGTCATCGCCCGCTCTGGGGCGGGTTCTTCGTCCTGCACCACGACGTCAACCGGGAATCCTACACGGTGGGGAGCGCCCACTGCCTGGATGGGACCGTGACCTGGTTCTATGGGTTCGCCCTGGAGGACGGCCGCCTCGAGGGGTTCACGGTCAACAAGGTTTTCCTGTCCTCCCTGGACGACTTCCTGGACTCGGGCAACATCAAGATCGGAAACGAGATCCTGCACTACGATTCCCAGTCCCTCCAGCAACCGCTCCCCGGGGAGTTCGCCCGGTGCCTCTGGTTCGGGGACGAGGCGGTCGACCTGGACGTCGACGAGAGCGGCAACCCGAGCGGCACCCTGATCGTTTCCGACGTGGAGGCGGAGGGCTACGCCTGTTACCACAACCGCGGACTATTCGCCGAGAAGATCGGGGCGAAGAATATCAAGCAGAAGACGATATACTCCGCCTGGACTCAAAAGTTACTTTCTGATCCCCACAACTCGGCCCTGATGGTGCCGGAGGGCCTGGAGGTGAAGGCCTTCATCGAGGAGCACGCGGTCAATGAAGAGATCCTCCAGGTCTGCATGTGCGACGATACGCCGAAGTCCGACTTCGTCCGGTACGACTTCATCGAGTATTCGAGCCTCGCGGGCGGGAGCTTCGCGGCCGGCGACACCATCACCAGCGGGACCTCGTCGATCGACGCCGTGGTGATGGAGGTCACCGAGGACGGGACCGACGGGACTCTCCTGGTCGCCTTCGCGGATCCGTACTGGTCCTCGATGGCCGCCGCTGAAACCATCACTTGCGGCGGGGTCTCGGCCACGATCGACACCTACCGGAAGGAAGTCCGACCGCGTAACAACGTGATCGACGTGGTCCTCCAGCTGCTCTGCTCCACCGGGACGGCGGCCGAGAATGGTCCCTACGACACCTTGCCCGAGGGGTTCGGGCTGGGGATCGACCAGGACTTGATCGACATCGACGGGATCGAGCTTCTCCGCGACAAGTGGTTCGCCGGGGTGACCGTCAACTTCGTTCTACATGAGGAGACCGACTTCAAGGAGTGGGCCGAGAACAACGTCTTCCGGGCCGCCCAGGTCTTCCCGTATGAGACCTACGAGGGGAAGATCTCCCTCGCCTGCATGATGACCGACGCCGAGGCCCGGGTGGAGAACGAGGAGTCGAGTCTCCACCACTTCGACGCCGACCACCTGGACGCGAAGGCCCTCCCGGACTGGACGGCCGGGAAGGCCCCGGTCTCTTCTGTCAAGCTGAGTTTCAACAAGCATCCGGTTTCCGACGAGTACATGGCGGAGGCCGAGCTCCTGTTCGGATTCTCCCGCGAGTGGTACAAGGATCTCGCCCGGGCGGTCGAACTGGAACTCGGCTGCATTTACATTCCGGACGACAACGTCAAGCGAGTGAACCACAAGGACCCGAGGATCCCCGGCCTGCTCCGCCGGATGATGTCGGTCGTCTTCGATCGGCACGCTCAATATCCCTGCCCGGTGATCTCTATTCGGGCCGGTTACTCGGACATCAAGCACAACGTCGGCGACCCGGTCCTACTGACACACTCGCAGCTGCCCAACCTCCGGACCAGCCTCCGGGGGTTGAGTTCGGAGTTCTATCAGATCATAGGTCGGCACCCGGACGCCCGGGCGGGGAAGATCCGGTTCATCCTCTGGCAGATCGGGGTCCATGATGCCAAGTACGCGAGGCGGGCCCCGAGCGGGAAGATCCAATCCTTCACGGCGAACGTGCCGGTCGGCCAGGCGACGATCGTCCTCTTCCCCCGGACCTACTCGAGGACGGGTTCCAAGGATATCGAGCACTTCTCGGCAGGGATGAAGGTCTGCGCCGTGAGCCACCTCACCTACGCACACCTGGTGGGGTACGAGGCCTGGGAGATCGAGTCTGTCAACGAGGCAACGAACACGATCATTTTGACCTCGAACCCGACCAAGCCACCGAGTGCGAACTACATCCTCGAGTATGCCAAGTTCGACGACTGCTCCTCCGGCCAGCAGGAGGGCCGGGTATTCATGGCGGACGAAAACCACCTACTGGGATCGGGAGATGACTCGGCTTTCAAGTATCTTTAGCCTTTTTTTACTTGTGGCCTGTGGAGAAACGATGCCGAACGAAGACGTCAAGAGTTTTTGCATGTACCGGCCGGTCGCCGACGAGCAGTTGTTCAACGAGGAGTTTGTCGACGCCCAGGGCGAGGCGGCCCAGCTGGTGAATAACACGCTCTTGTGCTACGCCCAGTCCGGCAGGGTCCAGCAGAATATCATCCAGAACCTACCGACCGACACGAACGAACAAGACATCGTGATCGACGTGCCGGCGGGCCGGATGAAGAACGTCCTCAACATGGTGCTCGCGGGCAAGATGACCGGGGCCGGCCGCCGGGTGAAGGCCTGGCTCTACATGAAAACGGACGCCTCGAACAAGCTGGACCTCAACCTCCAGTGTGGACGCCACGCGGGGATCGAGGAGGATGTGGAGTCCACCTCGTTCATCTGGCGGTCGATCGAGATCGACTGCGACCAGGTGGACTCGATCACATTGAAGGAGGATCGGCGCCTCCGGTTGAACGTGTACGCGGGGGACTCGGACGTGCAACTGACCGTCCGGTCCTGGGCTGTCCACGAACTGGGGAAGGATGGCGAGCCCGACTCCGTCCTCGACGTGTCCACCGGGGTGATGGGCACGGTCGACTACCCCTACACGGCGGGCATGACCAAGATCATCAACGACAACATCCGGGCCTGTTACGCCCAGCGGCTCCCCCGGTCGAACCTGTCGAGCCATTGTGTCCTAGACTCGAAGACCCTGTCGGGAGCCTACGACGGGGACGAGCGGGGCCTCGGGATGTATGTCATCCGGAAGGCCGCGGGCGTCGACACGATCACGGTCAAGAAATTTGTTTTTTCCAACGGCTCCACCGGACAGGTGGACATCAAGGTCGGGCTTTATACGACTGCTGGGGCTGCGGTTGCCTCGGACACTCACAACCTAGTGCCACCGGCCGCGGAGTGGGACTCCTTCACCTTCTCCGGCCTGTCGACGGACGAGACGGAGTACGAGATCCGGATCGACGCCAAGCTGTCAAGCGGAGACGCCACCACCTGCACGATCCCGAACATCTTCACCTGCGACGAGCCGGACGGATCCGAGGTGACCCACCTCCTCCCGAACAAGAGCAACACTCAGAACGACGACGACGTCCTGGCCTTGACCTGGGCGAAGCTCCACCCGTGCCTCAAGGAGATCTGGGATCGCAAGACCCAGATCAGCCTGAACGACTTCCGCCGGCCAACCGTGAAGATCTCGGGCGAGACCTACACGGTCTTGACCCGCGGGGTGGTCTTTCCCTCCTGGGGATCCCGGCATCTGATCTGCAGGGCCCTTGTCTACCTGCCACCCAAGGAGCAGACCGGACACATCGAACTTTCCGGGGTGGTCGGTGGATTCTCGATCGGAGAGATCGTCCAGGGCGGGACGAGCGGGGCGACCGGGTATGTCGTTTATTACTACTCGGGCACGCCGAAGTATGTATCCCTGATCAGAATCAACGGAAACTTCTCGGACGGCGAGACATTGACGGGAATCACCTCGGGCGGGACCGCCACGGCTGCGAGTACGATCTACGACCCGACCACCACCGTCGGCCTGAAGTTCATGATCAAGATCTGGGACGACTTCGACGACTACACCACGGGACTCGGGGACATCCTGCAGGAGCAGGAGATCATCTTGTCCGACCGGCCGCACGGCCAGGGCCTCCTCGTCGAGTTCCGTCTGCCGATTCCGTCGGAGTATTGGAACGATCACACCGACTACGGAACCTATACAGGCCCGTTGACCTTCTCCCTGGTGACCACCCCCTCGCCCGACGGCGACTCGGTGGACACAGTCGACCACGTGATCTTGCGGGACGCCTCTGTGTTCGAGGAAGTCCCGGCGACTCTATGAGGTGAGCATGACCTTGATGGTCAACTACAGCATGGCCCACTCGGATCCGCGGGGGTCGCCCGGTGCCTCGAATATGAACGGCGTCAACGAACGGATGGTCGCCCATACGGCCTACGAGCCGCTGAAGCTCCGGCTCGAGGCCGAGGGGTTCGACGTCGACTGCTTCTCCGGCCCGTTGAATCCCGTGGTGAGGTTGATCCGGAAGAAGGCGATCAAGAAGGCGAGAAAGGCGGGGCGCCCCTGGGTGTCGGTCGAGCTCCACTTCAACCACCCCCCCCTGGTCGAGTGCCCGAACCCCGACTGCACGGTCCCCAAGATCGTCACGGTCGACGGGGAGCGGGAGGTCGGGAGGATGCGGCGGAAGATCTTTGCGGGTATCCCGTGCCCGGCCTGCGGGGCGGAGCCGGTTCGGTCCTGGAGGTTCGGGCCGACCGTGATGGTGAACCGATGGTCGGAGGCCTCGCGGGATCTGGGGGAGGAGATAATCAACCAGCTGCTCAAGGTGATGCCCTGGGCGAAGAAGCGGAAACCGATCTTGATGCCCGACTCGCGGTACGGCCGGAAGCTCTGGCCGGAGACGGTGGACCCGCCGGCCGCCCTGGTGGAGGCGGGGTTCGGTTGCGATCCGAACTTCTCGAAGTGGCTGGACGACCCGGCGAGCCAGGCGGCCTACGGGATGATGGTCGCCGAGGCGATCTGCGAGTGGTACGAGCGGAGAAAAAACACGCCCCTGGAAAGCTGGGGCAAGTGAGGTGCTGATATGGACAAGCTATTCGACTTCCTGAAGACACTCTCGGGCGGGAAGAAGATCGCCGTCTGCCTGGTGGTGTTCATCGCGTCCGTGGTGTTCTTCGCGGTCGGTCGGTTGAGCGAGGACAACTGGGTCGGGATGTCCCAGTTCCTAGTGTTGGTTGCTATCGCGGCCAATGTGACCGGCATGGGGATCCACGCCTTCGCAAAGAACAAGGTCAGCGGTGCCGTGAAGGTGGACCCGAACTCGGGACCGTGAGCGGCCTCACCTTCAAACAGATCACCACCGTCTGCTGGTACTGCGGTTACTGGCCGGTGAGGATCGGAAAGAAGTGTCCGGCCTGCGCTCGCAAGGTGAACAAGCCGATCGAGCAGGTGGTGGTTGTGATGTGTCGGTACTGCGGGAAGAAGAAGCAGAAGAGGACACGATGCCCAAGCTGTGGCTCGATCTAGAGTGGTGCGAGTCGGCGACGTCTTCGGCGCCGCACGACTGCATCCACGCCCGCCGGCCGGGTAGTGTCCGGGAACCGCCGGTCGAATCCGAGGAGGACTGGAAGGGGCTGGACATCAACGGCACCCACCAGACCTCACCCCCTCCGGGGGAGAAGGAGGACCAATGCTCAACTGGTGGAAGGCCAAGGCCTGGCCCTGGCTGAAAAAACGCTGGTGGATGATTCCGATCTTCCCCCTGGTTCTGATCGTTGTCTTCGTGATGGGGAGGAACCGCCGGGACGACAAGGCCTCCGCCCCGGCGGGTTCCGTCCCCACCGTGACCCCAGAGGAGCACCAGGCAGAGGACAAGAGGATCGAGGAGGCCCACCAGGAAGACCTGAACCAGATCGACGAGAAGTACGAGAAGCTCGAGGAGGACTGGGACTCATGGATCGACAAGGGAAAGCGCGGCGAATAATTGCCATCGTCTGCTTGATTCCGCTGGCCCTGCTGGTCGGATGTGGTGGTTCCCGACCCTTGAGTCGGCCCGCCGAGAATCCGGACGCCGAGGCCCTCACAGAGGCTCTAAAGCGTTCTTGCGTCATTCGAGAGCAGGCACCATCAGTGTATATCAGCCAGTGTCCGGTTGACGTCTTCCAACAGACCGGCCGGGGGATCCTCCGGTTGGGTCGGGCGCTCGAGGTCTGCCTGGCGGACCTGGGGGCCGGGGTGGCCCATGCTGCAAACGACCTCGCCCTGTCCGAGGGGAAGCGGGTCAAGGCGGAGGCGGAGGCGGAGAAGTACCGGAGCCAGCGGTGGTGGTTTCTGGGTGCAGGCCTGGGCGGTGGTGTGGTGTTGACTCTTCTCCTGGTCCTGGTGGCCGGTGGAGGATAGGCGGGGATCACTTTGACAGCAGGGAGTCGAAATCCCTACAAGTGAGAGCGAAGCGGAGACTCCCCGCCCCGTTTATTCCCCGTCGGCGGGGCGGGGAGTTCTTGAAGCAGTAAGGCTCGGGTTGACATATACACATAACTCCCCGGTCTGCAGGGGAAACCGGAAGGGGTAGGCGGCTTGCGTCTGGGTGTGAAAAAGTTCTTGTCACCTATGGACAGACGACCCCCGATCGATCTATTGTCTGACCGCAAATCCGGCGATTCGTGGGGAAACCAGCACATGGGAGGGGGAGAACAGGCGGGTCTCTATGGGGGAGTACCTGCGATCTCTCCGCGGGAGAATCACAAAGATCACCATGCGGGTGAAGGCGCTCGAGCGGCAGCTGGTCCACCTGGTCAAACGGGTGGAGCTTCTCGAGCGGTTCACGGGGTTGAGGGAGTGGGAGGTCGACGACTGGACGTGATTCAACGGGGGACCGCGGGTTTCCTCATGGTCTCCTCGTCGATGACCTCATCGAGATCAACTTCTGGTTTCGACTTTGGGGGATCTTTCCATTCGCGGGCCTCCAGCTTTTTCTTGAGCAGATCGATCTGTTTCTGGAGGGATTCGATCTCCGCCGAGTTATCGGCCGGGGGTGGGGCGGTGGTGCGTGCGGGGGTGACGTCACTTGAGCCGAGGCCGCTTGCGATGGTGGTTGCAAGGAAGAGTAAATACCCACCACTCGACAGGAGAGAACCGCCGAAAGCCATATCCGAATTGCCCTCTGAAATCCCGGCACCAACCAGGATATTCCCGACAATGAGGGCGGCCGATGATATGGCAAACCCCGTGATCGACGGCCCCGACCACCTCATCTCAAGGCCCCCTGCCCTATTCTGTACCACCTGGGCCGCACATCCGGAGCACAACAGAACGGCCAAGATCCCCGCTTTCAGCCTCATTGAAAGCCCCCTTTCGCCCCCACTGTACCACGGGAAAACTTTTTTTCAAAATGTGACGCAGGTCACTTGACAAGGGGATCGGATCGTGTATTCTATAGCTAACCTTGGGAGCCATGATGTCTGGTGCAGTTCATACCCCGAAACAATTTCTAAGGAACCCCCTGTCAACCGTTTGCGAACTGGGAAGGCTCCCAAGGTCATCCCAGCCGCGCGGCGGAGGGCAGGGGTTACCCGCGACGCGCCGGTAAAGATCCGACCGGCGCGTCGTCGCCGTTTCGGTTCCGGGCTCGCGGGGGATTGATCCGCCGAAGGATCAGGGAGGCCGAGATGGCAGAACCAGCCAAGAAGGACGACGACATCATCGAAGGTGAAGTCGTCGAAGAGAAGCCAACCGATCTTGTTCCGGTGTCGCGGACGGCAAGCGCCCTTGATGTTCCGGTCGCAGACTTCCAAGCCGCTCTGGACAGACGCAAGGCCAACCGGGACGCGCTGATGAAGTGGGTCAAAGCCGCGCTGAAGGAAGGCACAGACTACGGCAAGATACACGTTGTCAAGAAGGCGAAATGCCAGTATGCGGCACGTTATGAGAAGTGCCCGATCCCTGGCCACTACTCCAAGGACTGCCTGTTCAAACCGGGTGCCGAGAAGATCTGCGGGATGCTTGGGGTCACTCCGATCTTTCCGAACCTCCGCGAGTACGAGAAGGCCGCGGTCAACGGGCAGCCGATTGAAAACATCATTCTTCGCTGCGAACTCCAGAATTCACAGGGCGTGATCTTGGGTGAAGGCGTGGGCGCTCGATCGGTCGAGAAGGATTACGGCGACATCAACAAGGCGCTCAAGATGGCGGAGAAGTCAGCGCAGATCGACGCTACATTGAAGATGGCCGGGCTCTCCGAGATCTTCACGCAAGACCTGGATGACACGCCCCCGAGGGAAGATCCCAAACCCCAACCCAAACCCAACCCCCAGCAGAAGGCCGACCAGGAAACCAAGGCCCAGGCGTGGACCGACTCCATCTGGAAAACCCTGGAGGGTTCCGGACACCCCGATCCCCGTGGGGCCTGGAAGCAGGCGGCGAAGGATGCGGGGCTCAAGGGTTCGGTCGGAGCCACCCAGGCGCAGCAGAAGAAGTTCAAGGAGTGCGTATTGTCCTTGATTGACGACTGGCGATCCAGCTTGGACCCGGCATCCGAGGAGGCGGTCAACCACGACACTGGCCCGATCGACGATATGCCTCCGGGACCGGCCGAGGACTACGCCACCACCCAGAAGGTGAGCGGGGATCACGTTGACCACCTGATCGAAACCGCGAAGGCCTCCTGCGATTTCATCAAGGACAGCCGGGGCGTCTTGGAATGGGCACGGGGCCAGCTGAAGAAGTTCGATCTCAAGAGTCTGGAGGATCTCACCATCGACGAATACGAAGGGCTCCTGAACGTCCTCGACCACAAGATGGGCGACAGCCGCTACGACCCCCAGCGGGGTCTACCGTTGGATGGTGAGTGATGAAATGCCGATACTGT
>Ga0180438_10001588_pt1 | contig 40082 bp, 35 predicted proteins | sample SS_ome_12_FD_132455 | JGI IMG/M metagenome (GOLD analysis project Ga0180438, IMG submission 132455) | Hypersaline lake sediment archaeal communities from the Salton Sea, California, USA - SS_3_D_2 metaG | ecosystem: Environmental > Aquatic > Non-marine Saline and Alkaline > Hypersaline >... | reverse complement strand
GGGGGGGGGGGGGGGGGGGGGGCGCAGCCGTGTGGAAAACTCCTTGACCCAGTACTCGGCGGTCATCGGATGTAGCCCAAGGATTTGAGCATCCTCCGGCTTTCTTCATCCAACCGCACAACCGGTTTTGAAGCGCGGATCTTCCGAGCCCTCCGCACCACCTCATCCGTGAGCTTCCGAACCTCCGGATCGTGACGGAATTGGGGATAAACATCAACTGTTTCGGCCGGGTCAGCGCCCGGACGGAAGAGCCGGATTGATTTCTGTGCGGGGGTATAAATCAAATGCCAGGAGGCCCGACGACCTCCGAAACGATCCGCAAATGCCTCCGGAGAGTAGGTCTCCTCGAACAGCAGGCGGTTCCGGTCCGGGGTGTAGCCGGAATCCGGGAGGGGCCGGCCGGTGTGCGAACGCGGAACTCGCCACCCCATTTTCCGCAGCAGGGTGGGAGCCACATCCAGGAGACTGACCGGGTCGGCTATTCGTGACGATGCCATGCGCGATGCAGGATCGTAAACGATCAGGGGAATCCTGAGGTAGACGTCCCGTAGGTAGTGGATGTGCCCGAAATAGACCTCGTTGTTGGGGCCGTAATAGTCTCCCAGTCCTTCTCCGTGATCCCCCACCAAGACTACGATGGTATTCTCCAGGAGAGCAAGCGATTGCAGGGTCTGTGTCAGCCGCCCGATCTCACCATCCAGATATTCCACCTCTTGGCGGTAGCCGTCGGCCTGTTCGGAGGGGAAGAGGTTGATATTTCCCTGGGTGGACATTACAAGTTCCCGAGCCGGGCCGGGATTCACGATGCGGAGCACGGCCTTATCGGTAAAAGCCAGGATCCGGCTGTCGCCGCGCGTCAGCCAGTCGCCGCCTTCCAGGAAGATCTCTAAGTGCTCGCTGTTCTGAAAGGCGATATCATTGAAACTGATGCGGTAATCTTGCCGGGTACTCGGGAAGGGAAGCAGGCATTCGAACGTGATGTGGTTGTCTCCGGGATGCAGCAGAAACTCAAGCTTGAGATCCTCCCGCCGGCGGACGCATATTTCACGGTGAACGGCGTCGTTATGCCAAACCCGCAGATCCGGGGGGAGCGAGGGCGGGGCATAGGGATCGTGGGGATCCGAATAATGAATCCAGAGAAAAAAACGACGATCATGATTGCCCTGCAGCCAGGGGATCACCCGGTCGTTGACCTCGCCGGCGGTACGATACCAGCGGCGGGGATGCTGTCGGTCCCAATAGGTTTCAAATCCCTCATCCAGCTTGAACCGGGCTTTCAAAACCCCCAGCGAGACAAAGGCGGCGGTGAGGAATCCGCGCCGGTGAAAGATTTCTGCCAGGGAGGGTGATTCCGGGGAGGTGAAGATCTGACCGTTGTTATAGATCTGGAGGGCATGGGGAGGAAGGGAAAAAAAAAGCGCGGCGTGGGCAGGGAGAGTGATGGGAATGGGAGAAAAGGCGTTCTCATAGACAATCCCCCGGCGGGCAAAACCGTCGATGTGGGGTGTGTGGGCTTTTTGATCCCCTAAGGCACCGATATAATCGGCCCGCTGTGTGTCCAAGGTGATGAGGATGACGTTGCGCTGCTGGTCGTTCTCAGCGGGGCGGCAGCCCGAGCCCAGCAGCAGAACGATCAGCAGGGCATATAACAGAGTCACCATCCATCCTTCATCTGCCATATGGGTATCCGGCGGTCCTCTGCCTATATGACCGGGTGATTACCGAAGATATCCCAAGGCTTTGAGCTTTTCCTCCAGCTCCTTGTCCATACGGATTCGTTCCTGGCTGCGTACCAGTTTTGATCGCTCCAGGTAATACTCATCCAGGAAACGAACCACCTCCTCACGGAGCTTCTGCGCCCGAACGGAGATGTCGTTCTTCTCGTTGGGATCCCGGGAGAGATCAAAGGTTTCAACTGTCTTTATGCCTTCCTTGGATTTTTCGATGATGAATTTGAGTCCGTTCTTATTGGTGGCAATAAGGGCCGGACATGGTTCCGGCACGTTCTTGTGCGCCAGATCGCTGATGAAAATACGATCCTCGCTCTCCCGACCGCTGAGAAACTCGATCAGGCTGCGTCCCTCCACGGCGTCTCTATCATAAGGAATCTGTAGGGATTCCAGCACCGTGGGAAGGATATCGATGAGCCGTGTCCTGGCGGGGATCCGCTGCCCTCGATAGGAGGATCGGGGAAACTTGATCAACAACGGCACCCGAATCAACTCGTCGTAAACGGTCCGTCCATGCAGCCAACCGCCGTGGTCATTGAATTCTTCTCCATGATCCGAGGTCACGATGATCATGGTGTTGTCGTAGATACCCAACTCCTTGAGCCGCTGTACCAGAGGTTTGAGCAGCATATCATCGGTATATCGGATCTCCCCGTCGTAGAGCCCGACGATGTTCGAACGCTCAGCAGGGGAAAACGCATAGTCTTCGCCGTTTTGGTCTAAGAATCGGCGCAGCGCGATCTGATCCCAAGCCGCTCCTCCCTCCAAAAACATCGTATTCCAGGGCTCAGGGCAAGCGTAGGGGCCGTGTATCTGGAAAGTGTGCAGAAAAAGGAAAAAGGGCTTATCACGGTTGTTTACCAGCCAGTCTGAGGTGAACTCGTAGAGTCTCTCGGCTTCGTCCTGTCCCAAGGGCGCCTTTCGGCCCCCGACGGGTTCATCGTACCAGTCGAAACCTTTTGCGAATCCGTAGATGCTGCTCACGTAGCCCCCCCCGGTGAATCCGAGGGTCACATACCCCTGGTTTCTCAAAAAGGAGGCGAGGGAGGGCAGGGACCGGTCGATCTTCTGGTCGTTGAAATACACCTGATGGCTGGCCGAGTTGAGGGAAAACAGCATGGACAAATGAGAAGGCAGGGTCCAAGAGCTCTGGGCATAGACATTTTCAAACAGCGCCCCTTCCTCCGCCAAGGAATCTAAAAAGGGGCTGGTGGGGCGCTCGTACCCGTAAACCCCAAGGTGATCGGCCCGGAGCGTGTCCAACGAGATCAGGATCACATTGGGGGATCTTTCAATGTCGGTTCGATATAGGACCGGGCCGGTCCAAAAGCCAAAACTGTGAAGCTCCGGCCCGTCATCGGGAGGATCGGGAGCTTCTTCGGTGATGAAAGTGAGCTTCACGGTATGTCCGGAGAATGCGGAAAGGTCGATCCGCGCGAAGTCGATCTGGTCGCGGAGCAGCTTCGGTTTCAGGATGATGTGATTTTCGTATAGAAGCCGGGTTTCACCCTGGCTTTCAGCCGTGACTTTAAACGACGCTCGCTGATTTTCGTGACTTTCGCGGTAGGCGAAAATGCCGGCGCCGAACTCCAATACACAGGCCGAGGGAATCTTCACTTCAAATGCGTAATGACTGGTCGGCGGGGCCAACAGAGCGTCGATGGAAAGGTTCTCCATAACGATCTTTTTCTTGATGTTCTCAGGATTGATCGGCTGATCGTATTCATCCAGCGTGAAGTCATGCTGGATCCGATAAAGTTCGGCCAACGGGCGCTTCTCACCCGTTTCATCCAGTGATGTGAGATAGTCGGCATGGATTACTCGATCGGTGAATCCCGGCTGCCGTTCAAAGGGAACGAAAAAGAGGATCACGTCGTTTTTCGTCTTGATCCGTACCAGTGAGATGAACAGGCGGGGTGGATTGGGGCGCTCCTCGCGCAGGCGTTCGGAAAGCCGAGGCTGGAGGCATATCCGGTGGCTGCCGGGAGCCGCCTGATAAGGGAAACGGAACAAGGTGGAATCTCGCCCAACGCTCTCTTGGGCCACTTGGATGTCATCGACGGTCAGTGCGATATCCAAAGGATGCCAGTTGCGGCGGCCGAAGACCTCGAGTTCCACCGGTGCGTCGGGCAGCACGGCCTCAAATGTGAAGGATTCGTCCAGGTCCAAGACGATGCACTGGAGTCCCTTGTTGTAGTTTCCATCGAACCGGAGGTCGACCAAATTATCCGTCTTCACCCACTTCCAATGCACCTGGTCCGCTCGATTTTCATTCAAAAAGGGGACCGGTTCTCCTTCCAAGCGGACCTCCATCCGCTCCGGTGGAGTCTCTTCGTTTCGTCCCAGAACGGATTGGCTGGTGGTTGCGGCCCACACCTTCTGTCTTGATGTGGAAAGCTCGGGGATGAGGTGCAAAGACCCGCTCAATTCGTCCTGCACCTCAGCAAATCGGGCGAGGATATCGGCGAAGGGAGTGGCCACCACGTTTTCCGGCCTCAAGCGGTCCAACAGCCGCAAGATCCCGTCCCGCGCGAAGTCGTGGGAGACTTTTTTCCCGGGACGGCACCGTGCGCATACCAGCACCGCAATCAGGCTGAACAACAGGGTCCGGCTCCATCCGGGTCGCTTTATCATGACTCGGTATTATTTCCTTTATCCCTCAGATTGTCAACCGAGCCCGCCGATTCTTGGTGCCGGAACCGGCGCCGAAAAAAAATAAAAAAATGTCCAAAAGTGTTTGCATCTTTTTTTTTAATCTTATAAAATTGTGGCCTTTAAACTCCCATGATCGAACTATTTTTAGTCTTTCTTATCACTGGGGTTCTTGGCGCGCTCCTGGTTGTGGTCAACAAGATCACCGGACCTAAGAAGACAAATCCCACCAAAGAGACCCCCTTCGAATGCGGAAGCCCCTATCTTCAAGACCGGATCTATCCCATCCCCATTAAGTATTACCTAGTGGCGTTTCTGTTCTTGGTTTTCGATGTGGAAGTGGTGTTTTTCTACCCCTGGGCGATGATCTTCACCAAGATCGGTTCACCCGCGTTGATCTTCATGGCCGCCTATGTCCTGATTCTGGGCCTCGGATTCGTGTACGCGTGGAAGAAGGGAGCTTTTCAATGGGAAAGATAAGAAAACGCGCCTATTATCGGGAAACGCTCCACGGCGGATTTATCGCGACCAAGATCAACTACATGCTGGGATGGGGTCGAAAATATTCTCTTTTTCACTACCCGTTCATCACCGCCTGCTGCGGAATGGAATACATGTCGGCGGCATGTGCCCACTGGGATTTCGACCGTTTCGGGGTAGGGATGACCACCTTTTCGCCGCGCCAAGCGGACATGCTGTTTGTGGTCGGTACCATATCCCACAAGGAAGCCCCGGTGCTTAAAACCGTTTATGATCAGCTGTGTGAGCCCAAATGGGTGATCGCCTGCGGCGCCTGTGCGGTCAGCGGTGGGATCTACGACAACTATGCCGTGCTGCAGGGCATCGATCGGATCATCCCGGTGGATGTGTATATCCCCGGATGTCCCCCGCGTCCGGAAACGATCCTGAATGCATTGGAAAGACTGCAGGATAAGATCCAGCATCAGAAACAAGATTGGCGATGGAAAATCAAAAAGTAATCGAAGCCCTGCAAAAGCAATTCCCGGATGCGATCCTCGAGGTGACTGCGCCCTTGGGTGACGATACCCTGCTCATCCGGAAACAAGCATTGGGCGAGCTCGTGGACTTCCTTTATCAGAAACCCTTCGAGTTCACCATGCTCTTAGACCTGACCTGCGTAGATTACCTGGGGCAGGCTCCGCGCTACCAGATGGTCTGTCATCTGTTTTCGCTGGTCCAAAACCTGCGGCTACGGATCAAGGCCAATGTCGAGGAACCGGACCTTGCCATCGATTCCTTGACCAGGATCTGGCGGAACGCCAATTGGCTGGAGCGGGAGATATACGACATGTTCGGGATCAGCTTTTCCGGCCACCCGGACCTGCGCCGACTGTTTATGTACGAAGGTTTTGAAGGCCATCCCTTGCGCAAGGATTATCCGCTCCGCAAGCGCCAACCCTGCATCCCGGTGAGACAGAACGATGACGACTAGGCTACAGAAAGAAGCCCGTAAAGACAGCCTCTTGATCAATATGGGGCCTTCGCATCCCGCCATGCACGGCACCATCCGGATCATGCTTGAACTGGATGGCGAGGTCGTGAGGAATTCCGAGGTGGAGGTGGGATATCTGCACCGGGGCTTTGAAAAGATCTGTGAGCATAAGACCTACTTCAACCTGCTGCCCTACACCGACCGCTTGAATTATGTATCCCCCCTGATCAACAACCTCGGCTACGTGATGACCATGGAGAAGCTGTTGGGCCTTGAGATCCCGGAGCGGGCCCAGTATATCCGCGTGATTATGAGTGAATTCTCCCGTGTCTCCGACCACCTCACCGCCCTGGCGGCCATGACGATGGAGTGCGGTGCGTTCACCGTCTTTTTGTACTATATCAAAGCCCGCGAGGAAATCTGGAATTTCATTGAGCAGACTACCGGGGCCCGGATGACCACATCCTACATCCGTATCGGAGGCGTCCGTGCGGACCTGCATCCCGAATACCGGACATTGCTGGACAAGGCAGTTTCCATGACCCGAGATGTCCTCCGGGACGTCAGCGGTCTCTTGGATAAGAATAAAATTTGGATCGATCGGACCCGCGATGTGGCTGTGGTCAGCCCACAGACGGCGATCAATTATGGTTTCACCGGACCCTGCCTGCGCGCTTCGGGTGTTTCTTATGATGTGCGCAAGGCGCATCCTTATCTCGTGTATGATCGCATGAAATTTGAGGTCCCATTGGGAGACCGCGGCGACAACTTCGATCGTTATATGGTCCGCATGAAGGAGATGGAGCAGAGTCTGCGCATCATCGAACAAGCGGCGGCCGAGCTTCCTCCGGCAGCTTCACCCGCGGACCTGATGGCCGAGGGAATGGAACCGGCCGCGGCGATCAAAGCGTCTCGTTCGCAAAAAGTGGCGGATCCGATCAAGCTCTCTCCCAACCTGGAAGGATCGGAAAAAGACACCTATCCGGATATCCTGGCGCCGGGCAAAGGGCACATTGTTCCTCCCAAGGAGGATACCTACACCAATATCGAAGGATTGATCGATCATTTCAAGTTTTTTATGCGGGGCCACGGCATCCGTCCTCCCAAGGGGGAGGTGTACTTTTCGGTGGAAGGCGGAAGCGGCGAAGTCGGCTTCTATATCGTCTCCGACGGAACGGATAGACCTTATCGCCTGCACCTGCGTGCGCCGTGTCTGCACATCGTTTCCGCCCTGGAAGAAATGATCAAGGGACACTACATTGCTGATATCATCCCGACCTTTGGCTCCACCAACATGATAGGAGGGGAGTTGGATCGATGAGTGCGGAGTTTTCGGAACAAACTAAAAAAACCATCGCCGAGATCGTCGCACGCTATCCCGAAAAGGAGGCTGCGCTGCTTCCCGTCCTGCACGTGGCCCAAAAAGAATTCGGCCACATCTCACCGGAGGCCGAAAAGACCGTGGCCGCGGCCCTGGATCTCAGCCCTGTCCAGGTCCATGAGGTGGTCTCGTTTTACACCATGTACAACCGTCGGGAGATGGGCAAATATCACATCCAGGTGTGCGCCAATCTCAGCTGTTCTTTGATGGGAGCGGGGTCGCTCATCGAGTATCTGGGCGAGAGGCTCGGGATCCGGCCGGGCGAAGTGACCTCCGACGGAAAATTTACCTTCAGTCTAGTGCAATGTCTGGGTGCCTGTGAACTCGCGCCCTGCATGATGGTGAATTTCGATTATCACGGCCGTCTCGATAAAGACAAGGTCGATCAAATATTGGACAATCTTGATTAAAAGACACAGAATACCGTGAACGACGACAAAGTATTAAGCCGCTTTTTTCATCAGGAGGGAGCCCACACCCTATCCGCCTATCTCAAGCATGAGGGGTATCAAGGGGCTGAAAAGGCTCTCAAGGAGATGACTCGGGAAGATATCCTGGGTCAGGTCAAAGCCGCCAACCTAAGAGGACGGGGGGGCGCCGGATTTCCCGCGGGAGTCAAATGGGGTTTTGTGCCCCAGGAAGGGGACAAGCCAAAGTATCTCTGTGTCAATGCCGATGAGGGGGAACCCGGGACCTTCAAAGACCGCTATATCATGACATTTGCGCCCCATCTGTTGTTGGAGGGAATCGTCATCACCTGCTTCTGTGTGGGGATCCATACAGCCTATATCTATATCCGGGGAGAATACGAGCACGTGGCCCGGCGCCTGGAAGACGCCATCGCGGAGGCACGGGCCCATGGTTATCTAGGTGAAAATATTTTCGAGAGCGGATTCGGCTTGGAAGTCCATGTTCACCGCGGCGCCGGGGCCTATATATGCGGGGAAGAGACCGCCCTGCTGGAATCTCTGGAGGGAAAAAGAGGCAATCCACGGTTGAAACCGCCCTTTCCCGCCTCCATCGGACTATTTCAGTGCCCGACGGTGATCAACAATGTCGAGACCATCGCCAACATCCCTCATATCATTCATCAGGGTGCGGATTGGTTCTGCGGATTGGGGCTGCCCAAGGATGGCGGAACCCGCCTGTTCGGAGTGAGCGGAAAAGTCAAGAAGCCGGGAGTGTACGAATTGCCGGTCGGGACCAATTTGAAAGAACTCATATTCACCCATGCCGGAGGAATGCTGGAGGGCAGGACCCTGAAGGCCGTAATCCCCGGCGGCATGTCGGCTCCCATCCTCACGGCTGACGAAATAGATATCGCCATGGACTGCGATGCCTTGGTTGAGGCCGGATCCATGTTGGGATCCGGAGCGGTCATCGTTCTGGATGACGAAGCCTCCATGTTGGAGGTTTTGCGGATCGTGACCGATTTCTACTCGCATGAATCCTGCGGCCAGTGCACGCCCTGCCGCGTGGGGAATCCCTGGATCCGCAAAATGGTCCACAGGATGGCGCAAGGGAAAGGCCGGCCCGACGACGTCGAAAACATCGGCCGTCTGGCTTCCAATATTCTGGGAAAAACCCTGTGTCCGTTGGGGGATGCCGCCGCCATGCCCATCCTGTCCATCACAAAAAAATTCAAGGAAGAATTGGAGGCGTCTTTGGCGGGTTGAGGCCTAAAGAACGAGCGCATGATGGTAAAGATAAAGATCAACGATAAGGAGCTGCAGGCAACAGAGGGGATGACCGTCTTCCAAGCGGCCCAGGAAGCGGACATTCCTATTCCGCATTTCTGCTATCATCCCGCGTTTATTCCGGAGGGGACCTGCCGTATGTGCCTGGTGGAGATCGAAGGCATGCCCAAGCTGGAGCTGGCCTGCTCCACCCAAGTCCGGGAGGGCATGAAGATCTCGACGCACAGCGATCGGGTAAAGGAAGCACGCCGTGGGGTATTGGAATTCCTGTTGGCCGAGCATCCCCTGGACTGTCCCATCTGCGATCAGGCCGGGGAGTGCAAGCTCCAGGATTATTATGAAGAGTATGGGCTCTACGAAAACCGCTTCGTCGAGACCAAGGATAAACACGAGAAAAAGATCGGCCTGGGCAAAACCTTGATCCACGACCAAGAGCGCTGCGTGTTGTGCCGCCGGTGTGTGCGCTTCCTGCGTGAGATCACGAAGACCGGCGAGATGGGCGTTTTCGAGCGCGGGGGGCATACGGAGGTCAATATCTACCTCGGCCGAACGATCGACCATAACTACTCCGGGAACCTGGCCCAAATCTGTCCCGTAGGCGCCATCACGGACCGGGATTTCCGCTTCAAAACCCGTTCCTGGTTTTTGGAGGAAGGAAAATCCGTGTGTCAGCTGTGCAGCCGGGGATGTGCCATATCGGTGGATTCGCACCGCGGTTTTTCCCGTTTCGAACTCCCCCAACGGGTCTATCGAATCCGGGCCCGCCACAATCCCCACGTAAACGGGGATTGGATCTGCGATATCGGTCGGTACGGATATGCCTACTTGGATGCCGACCGCTGCCGCGCCATCAAACCACCGAGCGGCCAAGAATTCGGGTGGGACGAATCCATCGTCTGGTTGAAGGACAAGATACGCCGGCTCAAAGACCGCGATCAGACCGAACGCATCGGCGTGGTCCTGAACAGCGGGCTGACCAATGAGGAACTCTTCCTGGCTAAAAAGATATTTCGAGATGATCTGGGAGCCGGGCAGGTGTTTTTTTCCGATCCTCCCTCGGGAGAGGGCGATGACCTGCTCCTGACCGCCGAACGTTCTCCCAACCGGAGAGGTGCGGAAGAGATCGGCTGGGATATCAAGCCGGTGGATCTGGAAGCTTTGAGCCGAAATGCCGGCCTGCTCATCATCTTCGGGCCCTATTTTGAATCCAGCCACGACCGGTCGGGGATCTCCAGCTGCTTGGAGGCGATCGAGACCAAGGTGTTGCTGACCCCCACATCCGGAGTGCTGGATGAGATGATGGATATGGTCCTTCCCACCGTGTACTGGGCGGAAAAAGCTGGATCATCGACCAATATCGACGGCATCGTCCAGAGCTTCCAACCGGCCCTGCCGCCCCTCGGCGAAGGCCGTGCGGAATGGCGTCTACTGAGCGATTTGGGGAGGGAACTCGATCTCAATTATCGATATTATCAATCCTTCTCATCTCCGGAGAATATATTCCGGGCCATGACCGGCGAAATCCCATTTTTCGAGAAGAACGGTGAGTGATATTTTAATTGTGCTGATCAAGATCGTCGCCGCCTTGGTGTGGTTTCTGCTGTTGACTCTCTACCTGACTTGGGCGGAGCGGAAAGAAAGTGCGGTGATGCAGGATAGGATCGGGGCCAACCGGGCGGATTTTTTCGGCATCCGAGTGTTGGGATTGTTTCAGCCCTTCGCCGATGCCATCAAGATGATGTTCAAAGAGGACTTCACTCCCTCGTTCTCCCGTCGGTTCCTGCACAATCTGGCTCCCTTCCTGGCTTTCTTCTTCACTGCCGTTACGGTTCAGGCCATCCCCTTCGGGGACGTGCTGCGCCTAGGCGGCAAAGAGATCCGGCTACAGGTCCTGGACATCGATGTGGGCATCCTGTTCATTCTGGCCATGCTGTCGTTCACCGTCTACGGTGTCCTGCTCAGCGGTTGGGCTTCGAACAACCGCTGGACCCTGCTGGGTGGCCTGAGGGGAACCGCACAGTTGGTGTCCTATGAGGTCGCCTTGGGGCTTTCTTTGATCGGGTTAGTCATGGTCTTTCCTTCCCTCCGCTTCTCCTCGATCGTGAGCTTCCAGGGCGATCTGCTGTTCGGTTGGCTGCCCAAATGGGGCATCCTGCTGCAGCCCTTGGGATTTTTGGTGTTTTTCTTCGCAGCCATGGCAGAATCCGAACGGGTGCCCTTCGACCTGCCGGAAGGGGAATCGGAGATCGTTGGATTCTTCACCGAATACAGCGGCCTCAAGTGGGGCCTCTACATGTTTACGGACTTCATGAAGGTCCTGTTGATCGCATGTTTGCTCACGACGCTGTTCTTCGGCGGCTATCACGTACCCTGGCTGGCCGCCGACGGATTTCATTTCCCATGGGGCGGGCAGTGGCTGTTGCCGCATGGGATCGTCGTCCTGCTCCAGGTCATCATGTTCAACCTCAAGGTGTTTTTCTTTTGCTGGCTGCAGATCCTGCTGCGCTGGACCTATCCGCGCTTCCGGTACGACCAGCTCATGGATTTCGGCTGGAAATTCCTGATACCTCTCAGTGTGATCAACATCGTGGCTACGGCCGTCATCATGACTGTGCTGAAATAAAATGATCAAGCAATTCGGATTCTTCCTCGAAATCGTCAAGGGGGGTCTGATTACGACCCGCCATTTCATCGTCAACATGGTCTTTCACATCTTGAAACTGTTCGGGATCAAGACCAAACGGAAAGGGGCCGTGACCCGCCAGTATCCGGAGGCTCCCATCGAGGTCGCACACCGCCACCGCAGCCTGCATCGGCTGATGACCCGTGAGGATGGGAAACCCCGCTGCGTGGTGTGCTTGCTGTGCGTCACCGTATGTCCTTCGGAATGCATCTTCATCGAGGCGGAGGAGGACGAGGATCCAGAGATCCAAAAATATCCCGCCAATTTTATCATCGACTTGAACCGCTGCTGCTTCTGCGGATTCTGTGTCGAAGCCTGCCCCGAGGACGCCATCCGGATGGACACCGGTGAGGTCGAACTGGCCCGCTACACGCGCGGCGATCTGGTATTCGATCTCGAGAAACTTACGTCCTGATGTCGCTCGACCGGTTGTCGTTGGGCTCTTTTTCTATCTATGGTGTGCGGGACGGCTTTTTCTGGCTGGACGGCGGTTCGATGTTCGGCGTGGTCCCCAAGGTCTTGTGGCAGAAGATCTATCCTGCTGACGACGACAACCGGATTCGCCTGGGCTTGAATTCCATTCTGGTGGATACCGGCGAGTCCCGAATCCTGGTGGACACGGGAATCGGACCGGATCTGCAAAGCCGGCTGAAGGATTTCTATTCTGTGGAACGAGAACCGGGGCTGGTGGAGGATCTCGCGGAACACGGTTTCAAGGCCGAAGACATCGATTTTGTGATCAACACTCACCTCCATTTCGATCATTGTGGAGGCAACACCTATCGGAATGAGCATGGAGATTTTGTTCCCACCTTTCCCAATGCGAAGTATGTGATCCAAAAATGCGAGTGGGAGGCCGGACGCAATCCTTCCCGGAGGGACAAACCGAGCTATGTCGAATCCAGCTTCTTACCTCTCGAGCGGTGCGGACGACTCCGCCTGGTGGACGGAGAAACCGAAATCATTCCTGGGATTCGGGTGATCCTGGCTCCCGGTCATACCTCCTGCCACCAGTGCGTAAAGATCGTAACTCAGGATCGTATCCTGTTTTTTCTGGGGGACATGGTGCCGACCTCCGGACATGTGGGCCTTCCCTATATCATGAGCTATGACCTGTTCCCCCAGGAAACCATGGACAACAAAGAGCGGTTTTTTTTGCAGGCCGTGGCCGAGGACTGGATCGTGGCCTTCAACCATGATCCTCATCATTTCTTCGGCCGCATCGCACAAAAAAAAGGGAAGTTCGCTTTCCAAGCGCTCTAAAGACCCCCGATCCTCCCCACCCGGCGCTACGAGGCTACGGCGACATGGGCCTGTTTTTAGCCCGAGAAAAATTTCTTTTGAGGCCTGTGCTAATCAGGAGGGGAAGGGAGTGAGTGAGTTGTCTTGCATAAAGTGTGTCCAGATGTTATAAAGTCCTGACAAGGAGAAAACGATCATGAGCGATGAAAAGGAAAAAATCGCCTGTCATGTGTGCAAGACGGAAATCCCCAAGGCCGCGGCCTTGAACGCCGAGGGCGCCGAATACGTGCACTTTTTCTGCAACACCGACTGCTTGGATTACTGGAAAAAACAAGAAAAGGAAGAAGAAAAGGATTAGATTGTCAAGCCGGCACCGCATCAATCCATTCCCATGCTGATCCTCCGGAAGGAAAAATGCCGGGCTTGCCAGTTCTTGCTATTGTTTCTTTTGACATCCCTGATGGTCAGGGCCGAGGATAAAAAGCCCGCCGAACGAAGGATCGAATACGATTCCGAGACCAGATAATGCGAATGACTATCGATTGAATACCTACGTTTCGCTTTCGGCGTCCATAAGCCCCCAGCTGGCGCTAAAAACCAGCATCGAATTGATCTATGAGCATTTGCCGGTCCCGGGATTCAAAACCTCCGACACCTATCTGCTTTCCTCAGTGGTCATTAGAATCTGAAGGCTGCTATCCCAGAATGCGCCTCCCAGTGACAGGGATCCAGCGTTGAGCGGATGGGAGATTTTGAAGCCGGCCCGAAGCATGGCCTCGGATCGGCAATAGTCCTGTGTTGTTCGTTTTGCCGGCCGGTTTCGAAGTGCTATAATATGCGGTCTTGTGATGCGTGTTCAATATCGAGGTGCTAAAATGAATAGGTTTAGCCTGGGCCTGGCGATCTTGGGGCTGATCTCCGGTTGGCTGCTCGCGCAGGAAACGGAGGACGTTCTCTCAATACAGGTCTTGGCTTCCGTCGACAGACTTCAGCGTGGAGCAACCCACCCCATCGCGCTGGAAGTCACAATCCGCGAACCATATCATATCAACTCGGAAACTCCGACCCAGGATTTTCTCGTCCCCACCACCCTGACTTTTTCCGAAATCGAGGGAGTGACCTTCACTGCACCCGAGCTCCCCCCCGCCGATGTGCGAATCCTATCCTTCAGCCAGATACCGCTGGAAGTCTATGAGGGGACGATATACATCTTCAGCACACTGACTCTGGATAGCGATTATTCCCGGCCGGGCATTATCATTTCAGGAATCCTCCACTATCAGGCGTGTGATGACAATGCTTGCCTCCCCCCGGCGGAATTTCCCTTCGAAGCGTCTTTGGATGTCGCTGCCGATGGGGAAGCGGCTCTCGAAACTCATAGCCGGATTTTCGCCGATCGCCCCGCCGCCGCTCCCCGCCGGACTGAAGATGCGGCGCCGCAGGCCGGTATGGCCCAGAATCTCGGTGAACGAGGCCTGTTGCTGACCTTCATCCTCATTTTTCTAGGCGGTTTGGGACTCAACCTGACTCCCTGTGTCTACCCGCTGATTCCCATCACCATAGGGTATTTCGGCGGGCAGGCGCAGGGAAGGCGAGGCCGAGTCGTGTTCCATGCCCTGTTTTATGTCTTGGGAATGGCGACCACATATTCGGCGCTGGGACTCGTAGCCGCCCTCACCGGAAGCCTGTTCGGCGCCGCCCTGCAGAATCCATGGGTACTGATCGGTATCGCCGCAGTGATGGTTCTACTGGCTCTCAGCATGTTCGACCTATATGAATTCCGCCTCCCATCGTTTCTAACCCGCATGGCCGGAGGAAGCCGAAAAGGTTATCTGGGGGCATTTGTTATGGGCTTGACGGTCGGATTTGTGGCGGCCCCCTGCATCGGTCCCTTCGTGCTGGGCTTGCTCACCTATGTGGGGGAACGAGGCGATCCGGTTTTGGGCTTCCTGATGTTTTTCGTTCTTGCCCTGGGGCTCGGCGTTCCCTTCCTGTTTCTGGCGATTTTCTCGGGCAGCATCGACCGGCTGCCTCGCTCCGGAGCATGGATGGTTTGGGTGCGCTCGATCTTTGGATTCATCCTGATCGCGATGGCAGTCTTTTTCCTGCGTCCGCTTTTCCCGGATAGCTTGGTTTACCATCTTACACTGGCTTTGGTCTTGTTCCTGGGCGGGATATTCATGGCTTGGCTGGAGCCCACCAAGATGCCCGGAAAGGTGTTTCCGGTGGTCCGCAATCTGATCGGAATGGCGTTCTTTGTTCTGGCGCTGATATTCGCCACCTCCGGAGTCCGCGCGTATGTGAACGAAACTCTGGCCGAGGCTCGAGTCGCCTCGGGACAGCGGAGTTCCCGGGGAATTCACTGGCTGCCGGGCACCGAGGGCCGCCTGGAAGAAGCGGCGGCCCAGACTCGCCCCGTGTTCATCGATTTTTATGCCGATTGGTGTATCCCATGCAAAGAACTGGATGATTCGACCTTTTCGGCCCAGGAAGTGATCGACCTGTCACGCCGCTTCGTCATGCTCAAGGTCGATCTGTCCGGCTCTCAGAATCCGGTCAGCGTAAGATTGAAGAACCGGTTCCAGGTCAAAGGCGTTCCTACCTTGGTATGGCTCCGGCCGGACGGATCCGAGGCCCGGGAATTACGGGAAGTGGGCTTCATCCCAGCCGGAATCATGCTCGAGAAGATGAATGCGGTCTTAAGCGGGCGATAATTGATCTCCGCGTCCTCCCTCCTTGCCGATTCGCCAACCTCCTCCATCCCTGAAAATAGAGGCGCCCAGGTCCCGGCCGCTCCATCCACCGCCGCGCTGATATTTTTTCATAATCATCAATCAAGGAGGTGGAGGCACATCCACAATAGGTATGATATTTTGTATTCAAAAATGTATAATACGGCGCGACACATCAAGAGCCAAATTCGATTAAGGAGGAGCTCGGCATGAATCTCAACCGGAACTCAGAAGAACAAAAACTGCGCCTGGCGACCTTGATCCATATTGCCTTTATGGGCAGTCTGCTGGTCTATCTGGGAGTGGTGGTATGGATCCAGATCGGTACGGAGACGGCTCCCCCTGGAGGAACATTCAGCTCATTGCGCTACGTGTTCTACGGGATCTCTGTGATGCTGATAATACTCTTGAGGCGGCTGCCGGCCTGGTTCGGGGCCGGATCCCGCGCTACGGATTCGCATAGGAGCACCCGCCTGTTTCAGATTTCGGTGCTGACGAGCGCTGTATGTGAGATTCCCGCCATCCTGGGATTGGTTATGGCGCTGCTCACCGGCCAGCGGCAGGACTTTTATTTTCTGGTCGGGCTGGCCTTCATCCTTTTTCTACTCCATTTCCCACGCCGCAGCCGATGGGAAGGGGCGGAGGGGTAGAGAGGCCATGGGCGGCAGAATGCTTTGGCCCACGTTGATCATGGCCGTTCTGGCTTTGGCGGCACTGGTCATGGGATATCTGCGCGGCCAAGGGCAGCATGTCCTGGGTCTCAAAGCGGGATGGAAGATGACGGTCGAGATCCTGCCGCTGCTCGTCTTCGCATTTGTATTGGCCGGCATGGTCCAGGTGTTGATTCCTCAGGAATCCATCGGCCGCTGGATAGGACAGGAAGCCGGGATAAAGGGGATTCTCATCGGCACGCTGACCGGAGCTTTGACGCCCGGGGGACCTTACGTGAGCCTGCCGCTGGCGGCCGGCCTGCTACGGGCCGGTGCCGGGATCGGGACCATGGTGGCGTTCTTGACCGCCTGGTCACTTTGGGCCGTGGCCCGCATTCCCATGGAAGTCGGCATCATGGGCTGGCGTTTTACGCTCATCCGGATCACCTGCACCTTCTTTTTCCCGCCTCTCGCCGGGCTCATGGCGCACGTCCTGGCCCGCACGGTGCCCTGATGCCGGGAAAGGAGCCTTTCATGCGTTTACAGATCTTAGGGGCCGCCCGTCAGGTGACCGGATCGTGCTATCTGGTGGAAAACGGGGAAACGCGAATCCTGGTGGACTGCGGGATGTTTCAAGAACGGGAATTCCTGTCCCGCAATTGGAAGCCGTTTCCCATCTACCCCAAAAGCCTGGATGCCGTGCTCATCACGCATAGCCATCTTGACCATGCCGGGCTGCTTCCCAAACTCGTTCACGAAAATTTTCAGGGCCCCGTGATCGCCACCTCCGCCACCTCCGATCTGCTCGAGATCGTATTGACCGATTCCGCCCGGATCCAGGAAGAGGATGCCGCCTACAAGCGGAAGCGGCACAAAAAAGAAGGCCGCAGGGGGCCTCATCCGGAGGTGCCGCTCTACACTGTACGCGATGCCGAGAAGTGTTTTCCCTTGTTCCGGCCGGTCCGCTATGGAGAAGAGGTCTCCCTCAATGAGAATGTGAAGGCGCGTTTTCACGATGCCGGGCATATCCTGGGCGCGGCCATGATCGAGATCGAGCTGCATCAAAACGGGAGGGCCCACCGAATCCTGTTTTCCGGAGACATCGGACAGTGGGACAAGCCCCTTGTGCGTGACCCGTCTGTGTTCCGCACCGCCGACTCCGTGGTCATGGAATCCACCTACGGAGACCGCGATCACGATACGCAGCAAGCGGTAGAGGATCTCCTCTGCGAGGTGATCAACCGTACCGTGAAGGCCGGGGGGAATATCATTATCCCCACCTTCGCCATCGAGCGGGCCCAGGAGTTGATGTATCATCTGAGCCGATTGGTCCGGGAGGATCGCATCCCTTATCTCATGATGTTTCTTGACAGCCCCATGGCCGTAGATGTCACCGATGTTTTCCTCCAGCATACCGAGTATTTGGACGAGGAGACACACAGATTGTTCAAGGATGGGGAACCGCCCTTTCGATTCCCCGGTCTGAGACTCGTCCGATCCGCCGCAGAATCCAAAGCCATCAATTCCATCAAGGGATCCGCGGTGATCATGGCGGGATCCGGCATGTGCACCGGAGGGCGAATCAAACACCACCTTAAGCATAACATCACGCGGCCGGAATGCACCATCTTGTTCGTCGGATACCAGGCTGAAGGCACATTGGGCCGCCTGATCCTGCGGGGAGAGGATGAGGTCCGCATCCACGGCCAATATTATCCCGTTCGGGCCCAAGTGCAGCAGATTCCGGGCTTCTCCGCTCATGCAGATCGGAGCGCCTTGTTGAGATGGTTGGGACATCTCCGCACCCCACCCAAAAAGGTCATCCTGACCCACGGCGAAGAAAGCGCCATTCAAAGCCTGGCCCAGGCAGTGCGCCGTGAGTTGGGATGGGAGACCTTGGCTCCCCATTACTTGGAGACTCTGGAATTGGAGTGAGAGACGATTCAAAAACGGAGGGTGAACACGGTCATCTTGTTCGGCTCTGAGTGTACCGAAATCGTCCCCTTATGCTGCCGCATGATCTGGCGAGAGAGACTGAGGCCGATTCCGGATCCGCTCTCTTTGGTGGAATAGAAGGGAATGAAGATCTTGTCCAGGTTTTCTTCCCGGATTCCCGGGCCGTTGTCCTTGACCTGGACGAGGATGCGGCTTTGGGCATCCAGTGCGGCCAAAAGATCGATACGGCCGTCGATCTGTTTTTCGACCGCTTGAAGGGCATTCAGCAGCAGGTTGATCAAGACCTGCTCGATGAGCTCCGGATCCGCGGTTAGCTCCAGGTTTTCCGGCTCCACCCGGCTTCGGAAATGGATCTTTTTCCCCTTGATATTGGCCAGCATGAGCTTTTCCACTCGCGTGAAAAGCTCGCGGACCGGGAAGATCGAGAAGTTCGGATCAGGAGTCAAGGTGTAGTTCCGGTAGGCGTCGACAAAATGCATCAGCCCCTGGCTCCGCTTCTGGATGGTTTGGAGCGCGGATTGGATGTCGTCCATAAGTTCGGTGTCGGATTCATCCGGGGATGGGAGATCCGCCAGGCTTTCCTTGAGCAGTTGGTGGACCGTGGAAGCAAGGGAAGAGATCGGCGTGATAGAGTTCATGATCTCATGCGTGAGCACCCGGATCAGCCGCTGCCAGGCCTCGATCTCGGTCTCTTCCAGCTCGCTTTGGATGTTTTGGAGGGAAACCAGGGAAAACACCTGCCCGCGGAGCTTGAATTCGGTGGAATAAAGGGCGAGCTGCAGGGATTCGCCATCGCTGTCCACTTTAATCAGCGCCTTGTCGCGAGGATTTAGACGGAAAAGGGTCTCCACCAGTTTGGGGCTCAGGGATTCCAGAGATTTGATATTTTTGAGGTGGGAAATTTGAAGCAGCTTCTTTGCGGCGACATTGATGAGTTCCACTTCGCCGTTGGGTTGGAACGCGATCAAACCGATCCCCACATGCTGGACCACGGTTTGAAGATATCGATAATGCTCTTCCTTTTCCGCTCGGGTCGCCCGAAAAGCGTTGGCCACCTCGTTGAATGTCTGCCTTAAGGCAGTGAATGAACGGCCGAGTTTGTCGTCCTTAAATGATTGAGTGAAATCGCCGTACTTGATGGACTCGAAAAAGCGGGTTAGATCCCGATTTGTCACCTCGACATACCGGATCAGTGAAAACACCTGGTAGATGATGAGGACTCCGGTGATGAACATGGCCGCAAAAAGGCTGGTTCGGAAGAGCAGGTAGGATAACAATGCCAGGGAGAGGGCCAGCAGAATCGAGCGCGCGATGACATGGATGCGGAAACGTTTAAAGGCCATATTTTTCCAAGCGTCGGTAGAGAGACGTGCGGGACAGGCCGAGTTCCTTGGCGGCGTGGCTGATATTTCCGCCGTATTTGCTGATGACTTTCCTGATTATGGTTTTTTCGATATCTTCCAGATTATAATCATCGAACACCATTCCATCGGATTCAGCTTCCGCCGTGGTTAGAAGAAAGTCCGTGGGTTGGAGAACTTGATCCTCACTCATGATTATGGCCCGCTCGATGGCATGCTGGAGTTCTCGCACATTGCCCGGCCAATGATACTTTTCCAGTTTCTTCAGGGTTGCCGGGCTGACACGCTTGACATCTTTGTGGTATTTCTTGCTGTACAGCTTGAGAAAATGATCCACCAGGAGGGGGACGTCCTCTGTTCTCTCCCGCAGAGGAGGGATCTGGATTTCCACCGTGTTGATACGATAGAGCAGGTCTTGGCGGAACTCCTTGTTGGCGACCATTTCCTGGATCGGCATGTTGGTGGCACAGATCAGACGCACATCCACTTCGATGTGCTTGTTGGATCCGAGCCGGGTGATGGCCCGCATTTCCACCACCCGCAGGAGTTTCGACTGCAGAGTGAGGGGGAGGTTTCCGATCTCGTCCAGGAATAGAGTGCCTCCAGAAGCGATCTCGAATCGGCCGGCCCGGTCCTCGCGGGCATCGGTGAAGGCTCCCTTGACATGGCCGAAAAGCTCGCTCTCAAACAGGGTTTCGCTGAGGGCTCCCATGTCGACGCTGATGAAGACCTCGTCCGCACGCGGGGAGTGGCGGTGGAGAGCCCGGGCTACCAGTTCTTTGCCGGTCCCGTTCTCTCCCAGGATCAGCACGTTGGCATCCGTCCTGCCCACCTTTTGGATGAGATCGAAGACCTGTTCCATGGCGATACTGACGCCGATGAAGTCGTGGAACGGCTGGTCGAGATCGGCACTCAGCTGTTTCTGCCGGGAGCGCAGATTGCGCGCCTCGAGGCGGGATTTGCGTAGTTTCAACGCAGCGGATAGGGTAGCCAGCAGCTTTTCGTTTTGCCATGGTTTGAGCACGAAGTCGGTGGCGCCTTCCTTGATCGCGCGCACCGCCATATCCACGTCACCGAACGCCGTAATCAGGATGACGATGATGGATGGATCGATCTCCAGGATCCGATCCAGCCAATAGAAGCCTTCCTGCCCGGTGGTGGCGCCCTTGGCGAAGTTCATGTCCAGGAAAACCACATCGTAGGTTTCGTTCTTGAGGCAGCTGGGAATGGCCTTGGGATCGTTTTCGGTGTGCACTACCGCGGTGTGCTGTTTGAGGAAGAGCCGAGCGGCCTGGAGTATGTCTTCGTCATCATCGACAATGAGAACTCGACCTGTCTTTTTTATCATGGCACCTTTCCTTCTGTCGCCGACAGGGCTGATTTTTGTTTGTCCGGCATCTTTTTTTAGTTTGCAAGAAGTGTGCCGTTTCCGGTTCTTGAGGCCTACGCCTGGCTACCGGCGACCCACTGTACGAAACCGAACACTTATTGTTATCCCATCGAACACTCTTTGTCAACCGTATCCGGGGGGATCGTTGGGGCCCCCGGGATTCTCCTGCCGCCCCTTCTCTGAGGACGGAGGATCTCAGCCGCTCCGGGAACTGTTTCACCGCCGAATCCGTAATATGGCATGATTATTGCTTCATTACTGAAAGGAGACAACGTTCACATGCCGGAAAGCATCAATATCACATAGGAGGACGACAATGGGCATGGATCGCCAGATCAAGAAGAAGAAATGGACGCTGAAAAAGATCGCCTTCTATGGGTCGATTGCCGCCTTTGTGCTGGTCGTCCTCTATCTGTTCTTATTTAAATTGAATAAGTCGACTCTCAACGTGGAAAAGGACCGCCTGACCATCAGCACCGTTCGACGCGAGCCTTTCCAGGAATTCATCCCGGTCATGGGCAATGTGGAGCCCATCGACAACTATCATCTCGATGCCGTGGAAGGCGGAGTGGTCGAAGAACTCTTCCTTCAGGCCGGGACCAAGGTCAGCCAGGGGGATCCCATTCTGCGCCTGGAAAACACGGATCTTTTGATGACCATCATGTGGCGGGAGGCGGAGCTGTTCCAGACCCAGAACAACCTGCGCAACACACAGCTTTTGCTTGAGCAACGCCGCCTGCAACTGAGTCAAGATCTGGCTCAGGTGGACAACCTGCTGGTGCAGAGCAAACGGGTCTTCGATCGGTACAGCGAATTGGTCAAGGAGAAGCTGATCTCGCAGCACCAATACGAGCTGGCACGGGATGAATACGAGTATTGGGTCAAACGCCGTACGCTCACCATCGAGAGCCAGAAAAACGACATCGAGTTCCGGGAGAACCAGGTCCGCGCCCTGGAGGTTTCCTTAAAACGCATGCAGGATAATTTGGACATCGTCAGACAAAAGCAGGAGAACCTGGTTCTGCGGGCCCCCATCGATGGATTCCTGACGGCTTTGGACGCCAAGATCGGGCAGCGGAAAACCCCCGGGCAGCGCCTGGGGCAGATCGATGTGCTGGACAGGTTTAAAGTCGTGGTGGGGATCGATGAGCATTGGCTGGCCCGCGTTCAGGAAGGACGCATTGGAACCTTCGATTTCTCCGGCGGCACTTACGAGCTGATCGTCAGCCGCAAGTACATGGAAGTCACCGAAGGCCGCTTCGAAGTGGACATGCTTTTTCAACAGGATCCGCCAGCCGGGCTGACCCGCGGGATGACCCTGCACATCCGGCTTAACCTGGGGGACCTGGAAGAGGCGGTGGTGCTTCCGCGCGGAGGTTTTTTCCAGACTACGGGCGGGAATTGGGTATATGTTGTCGATCAAGATGAAAAGCTGGCGCTCAAACGCCGCATACGGACCAACCGCTACAACACGCAGGTCTATGAAATCGTGGAAGGACTGGAGCCCGGTGAGAAAGTGATCACGTCGTCCTATGAGAGTTTCGGGGATATGGAACGCTTGGTTTTGAAGTGAGGATTCCGTAGCCGAGTGGAAATGAAATTATTTTTATATCATAATGCGCTTGAGAGCCATCGGTTCTCAGCGACAGACAACCATCAATCAACGGGAGGAACAGAATGATCAAATTGAACGGCCTCACCAAGATCTACACCACCGAAGAGGTCGAGACAACGGCCCTAAACAACATCACTTTGGATGTGAAAGAGGGGGAGTACGTGGCCGTGATGGGTCCATCGGGGTGCGGTAAGTCGACACTTCTCAACATCCTGGGCATGATCGACAAACCGTCGGGCGGTGAATATTACTTTTTTGAAGAGGAAGTTTCGCGCTACTCGGAACGGCAGCGGGCTAATCTCAGGAAAAACAACATCGGCTTTGTGTTCCAGAGCTTCAACCTGATCGATGAGCTGACCGTTTTCGAGAACATTGAGCTTCCCTTGCTGTATCTAGGCTATTCTTCCGCCGAGCGTAAAAAGCGGGTGTCAGAGGCCATGGAACATATGGAAATCATGGCCCGCAAGAACCATTTTCCGCAGCAGCTCTCAGGCGGCCAACAGCAGCGTGTGGCGGTGGCCCGCGCCGTAGTGGCCCGCCCCAAGCTGATCCTGGCGGACGAGCCCACCGGAAATCTGGATTCCGCCCATGGAGAGGAAGTCATGAAGATCCTGGGTGAGCTCCATGAGAACGGGACCACCATCGTCATGGTCACCCATTCCCCGGCCTATGCCGAATACAGCCAGCGTATCGTGCACCTCTTCGACGGCCATATTGTCTCTGAGAACATCCAAAAGGAATTCCGGATCTGATTTTCATTTTGCACAGGAGCCGCCTGAGGAGATCGGCGTGTCTATAAGGGCGCGCCGGACAAAGGAGGTTAAGGATGAAAGAAGTCGTCGTCCAGATTCCCACGTATGAATCGGAGCAGAACATCGAGATCGATGTGAGGATCAACGGAAAAAAACGGACCATCAAATACCGGGTTGAGATCGTGGAATGGGACTCGGAGGATTCGGAAACCGTGGACAAGGTTTCCACTATCAAGCGGGTCATCAGGGAGCACGATCGCGATTGGAGGCTGATCCAGATCGGGGTTCCCACCAAAAAGAACATCCCGATCATGTTCCAGAAAAAAGTCATGGATTAGTTTTCAGTAAGCCGTTTGGCCTCGGGAACAGCGAGCCCTCAGACGAGGTGAAACGGTTTGAGGAGGTACCAAGTGACAATGATCAAAATGCAGAATATCACCAAGTATTACGCCACCGGATTCGTGAAGACATTCGTGCTGCGCGACATCGATTTCGAAGTGAAAGAAGGCGAGTTCGTAACCATCATGGGCCCCTCCGGAGCCGGCAAATCCACTTTGCTCCACATCCTGGGGATGTTGGATACGCCCTCCTCGGGGGAATATTATTTCTACGACAAAGAGATCCATCGGCTCAGTGAACGCCAGCGCTCGGATATCCATAAGAACCATATCGGCTTTGTGTTTCAGAGCTATCATCTCATCGACGATCTGACCGTATACGAGAATCTGGAAACCCCGCTGCTGTATAAGAAGGTCAAAGGCTCGGAGCGCAAAAGCCGGGTGTGTGACATGCTCGACAAGTTCAACATCGTAGGCAAACAGAAGCTCTTCCCCAACCAGCTTTCCGGAGGGCAGCAGCAGAGGGTGGCGGTGGCGCGGGCGTTGATCATCGAGCCGCGGCTGATCCTGGCCGATGAGCCGACCGGTAACCTCAACTCCAAGGAGGGCGGGGACATCATGGAGATGTTCAAAGAGTTGAACCAGAACGGCACCACGATCATCCAGGTGACCCATTCGGAAAAAAACGCCGCCTACGGAAACCGGATCATCAACCTGCTCGACGGATGGATCCAAGACTGAATGAGCCTGGATATCGATCGAAGTGGAATGATATTCCGCTAATCCTAGAATGTTGGGAGTCAAGCTGATGGCCAAGCCAAAAATCGGATTTCCGCTCCTTTTTTGCGTGTGGGGGGTGTTTTCGCCTGTCCATGCCCAACAGCGGGAAGTGAAACTCTCGCTGGAAGAGTGCATCGTGTCCGCTGTCGAGAATAACCTGGATGTGGCGGTTCAGGTGTTCGATCCCCAAATCATGGAGGCCACGGTCACACGCGCTGCGGAAAAGTTCCTGCCCCAGCTTTTGCTCGGATATACCCTTCAGAGCGAGGAAAGCGCCTCGTATTCTTTCCTGGATGCCGAGGAAACCTTGTTGACGGACTATAACGACTGGTCCATACGGCTCTATCAGGAGGTTCCCACCGGGGGACAAGTCTATGTGAATCTGAGTGCCTATAAGAACGAGAGCAACGCCTCATTTCAGACTATCAATCCCCGCTACGGAGCGACGCTGTCATTCCGGTTCGACCAGCCCCTGTTAAAAAACTTCGGATTCAAGACCAGCCGGAGAGAGATCATCATCGCACAGAACAACCTGGACGTATCGGAAAGCCGGTTCAAGGATGCGTTGCTCACCACCATCTACCAGGTGGAAGAGGCTTATTGGAACTTGGTGTTCAACATGGAGAATCTCAAGGTCATGCAGCAGTCGCTGGAGCTGGCGCGCGACCTGGAGTACAAGAATAAAAAAGAGGTGGATGTGGGGATGCTGGCGCCGATAGAAGTCATTGCGGCCGAAGCCGAGGTCGCCATCCGGGAGGCGGATATCCTGCAGGCCGAAGTGATGGTCTCCAACAGCGAGGACAGCCTCAAGACCCTCATCAACAGATACTCGGAGGCGGAGAGCCCCATGATCCTGATCCAGCCCGCCGACGAACCCCAGTATGAAAAACGGGAGATTTCTCTGGATCAGGCTCTTAAAACCGCTCTGCTCCATCGACCGGATCTGCAGGCCAACCGGTATGACCTGCAGAACCGCGAACTGGATCTGAGCTACGCCAAGAATCAGCTGCTTCCCGACCTCAGCCTAAGCGCCACCTATTGGAGCCCCGGTATTTCAGGGACTCAGCTCCAGTATCTCAACAACGATCCCCTGACCGGGGTGGTGGTGGGCACCATCCAAGGTGGCGGTACGGATTCTTTAAAGGACGCTATAAATTTCAAATACCGCAACTGGAACGTGGGGCTCACGCTGTCCATCCCCACCAACACGCTGTTCACTCGGGCTCAGCACGCACAGGCTCAGCTGGCGCTGGAGCAGGCCCTGACGCGGATCGAGAACCAGGAGAAGCAGATCTTCCTGGAAGTGCGCAATGCGGTTCGCCTGGTGGAGGCCGACTTCAAGCGGGTGGCGGCCTACAAGGTGGCCCGCGAGTTGGCGGAGCAGAGGCTGGAGGTGGAAGAGAAAAAGCTGAATGTGGGACTGAGCACCAATTACATCGTCCTGCAGCAGCAGCGTGACCTGGCCAATGCACGGAGCGCGGAACTTCGGGCTTTGATCGACTACAATCTTTCGCTGGCCGCCTTGGACAGGGCCATGGGAATCACGCTGGAGAAAAAAAACATCAAGGTCAACCGTTGAACCCTGCTTATGAGCTCAGCTGAGGTTTCTACGGGTGTTCCAGCTCCATTATTCTTGGGGATCCGGTCAGATCGGATGCGTCTCCGATCCTGTGATCACGTACTGCATTTCTTTTTTTACCGCCACGGCCGTTCTCGAAGCTGTGCCCTTTGTTCACCGGGTTTGACTCGGAACGACTTCTATGATGCCGCTTCACTTTTTGTTCAGCGCTCGCAGACGACTCGACCGTCAGTCAAGGCGGTTCCAGGGTCGGCGATGCGAAAGGCCTGCATCTTCAGGATCGCCAATGATTCTTTCCAGTGCCTCTTAGAGTTTGATTTCCATGAATAATCATTTGAATCGGACTCAGTTTTTCATATAATTCCATTAATGCTCAAGCTTGCATACAGCCTTTCCAGATTCATTTTCCATAATTATCACTGTGAGGTCAGGAATGGATATCAAGTCGTATTTCGTGTCGGACATTCCGCGACGTAAGTTTCTCGATCTGAGCCTAAGGGGGGGGATTGCCCTGGCTGCGACGCCTTCGCTCGTACTGCAGATGCTCTCCTGTAAGGGTGCCCCGGGGCCGTCTTCAGAGACGGCCATCGATCCGGCTCTCCTCAACGCGATCATCCGCAAGGCTCTGGAGGAGGGGGGAGAATTCGCCGACGTGTATGTGGAAAACCGGATCTCCCGTCAAATTTTGATGGAGGAATCCAAATTCAAGAGTGCGGTCTTCGGCATCAGCCAGGGAGCCGGAGTGCGCGTGATCGCCGGGAATAAAACCGGATTCGCGTATTCCGACGAGATTTCTCCAGAGAAGTTGACCCAGGCCGCCGAGGTGGCCGCCTATGTGGCGCGCAACACCCCCGAAATTACACCGCGTGAGGTGGAAAAGCAGACCCGCCCTTCCTACATCACGATCCGGCTTCCCCTGGAAGAGGTCGCCGATGAGCGGAGGCTGGAGATCATGCAGCGCGCCAATCAAGCCGCCCTGGATTATGACCCCCGCATTAAAATGGCCTCCATCAGTTATTATGACGAAGTGCGCGGCCGGACCGTTGCCAACAGCGAAGGTCTGTGGCTCAGTGATGCCCTTCCCCACATGTTTTTCATCGTCCAAACCCTGGGAGAGGGCAACGACACCCGGCACATGGGACGGGAGCGCTTGAGCAAGCATATGGGGTTCGAGATGTTCGAAGAGTACACGCCAGAAGAGGTGGCGCGCACCAGCGCCCGGGAATCCATCACCATGCTGGGAGCGACGGACTGCCCGGCCGGAAAGATGGATGTCGTCATGCAGAACGGGTGGGGCGGGGTGCTCGTGCATGAGGCGGTGGGGCATCCGCTCGAGGCCGATAGCATTGCCCGTAAGATCGGGGTATTCACCGGTAAATTGGGGCAGAAGGTGGCCAGTGATGTCTTCACCATGGTGGATGACGGCAGCCTCCCCAATATGCGTGGAACCACCAACTTCGACGATGAAGGTACGCAGATGAAGCGCAACGTGCTCATCGACAAGGGTGTGCTGGTCAAATACATGACGGATATTCTTTCGGCGAAGCAATTGGGAATGGAGCGGACCGGCAACGGGCGGCGGGAGTCGTTCCGACACCTGCCCATTCCGCGCATGACCAACACCTTTATCGACCGAGGAGCGGACGCGCCCGAGGATATCCTATCCTCCACCCAGAGCGGCATCTATGTCCAAAGCTTGAGCGGAGGGAGTGTCAATCCCACCACCGGGGTGTTCAATTTCACCTGCCGCGAAGCCTATTTGATCGAGGAGGGCAAAAGGACTACGCCGGTCAAGGGAGCCACTCTGATCGGGAGCTGCCTGGATGTCATCGCCAACATCGATGCCGTTGGAGACGATCTCGCATTCGGACCGGGAATCTGCGGCAAAGGCCAGTCGTGTGAGGTTTCTGCCGGTCAGCCGACCGTAAGGATTAGGGGCATCAACGTGGGTGGAAGCCGGAGGAGATGAACGACCATGCAAGACTTGAACACATTAGCCGAACAATTGGTGAAAAAATGTCGTGCCGAGGGAGCGGACGCCGCCGAAGTGTTTATCGAGTCGGGCCGCAATCTCAGTGTCGAAGTGCGCAATGGGGAGTTGGAGACGGTGGAAGAAGCCGCTTCGCACGGGGCAGGATTCCGGGTGTTCGTCAAGGGAAGCATGGCGTTCTCCTACTGCAACGACCTAACGGACGCATCGCTCGCTAACGCCATCGCGCGGGCCGTCCAGTTCGCCCGTCATACCACCCCGGACGAAACCAACGTGCTGCCCGACGATCCGGCCGTAACCGATGTGGGAGAGCTCTTCGATCCCGGACTGGCTCGGATATCTCTGGATGAGAAGATCGCCCTCGCGGAAATGACGGAACGGTTGGCGCTGCGGGACAGACGCATCACCAAGAGCGCCGGGGCCCGTTTCTCGGAAGGGGAAAACCAGATCTTCATCGTGAATTCCCACGGCCTGGCCAAGAGTTATAAAGAGTCGGCATGTTCTTTCGGGGTCTCGGTGGTGGCGGAGAAAGACGATCAGAAATCCGACGGCGGCGAATACTGCTCGCGCCGGTTCTTTGCGGATCTCAAATCGGCTGAAGAGGTGGCGGCGAAGGCGGCCGAGGACGCCTATTCCATGCTCGATCCGCGGATGATCAAAACCCAGCGGGCGGCCGTAATATTCGATCCGGATGCGGCCCGTGCCGTATTGGGCGGAATCCTGGCCGCCGTCAATGGTGAGAGGGTGCTTCAGGGGGCCAGCTTTCTCGGAGGGAGGATCGATCATAAGATCGCGTCCGAGCTTTTGACCATCATAGACGATGGAACCAGGGCCCGGGGCTTGGCCAGTGCGCCTTTTGACGGAGAAGGCGTGCCTACCCAGAAGCGCATCATCGTGGAAAATGGAGTGCTCAGAGGCTTCATGTACAACACCATCGTGGCCAAGCGCGCCGGAGCGAAGAGCACCGGAAATGCCAGCCGCGGCGGCTTCCGAAGTCTGCCGGGGATCGGCGCCCACAGCTTTTTTGTGGCTGCGGCGGAAACCCCACCTGGGGATATCATTCGGGCTACACCGCGAGGGCTGCTGCTGAAGGGGGTTACCGGCTACGGCATAAACCCGGTCAACGGCAACTTCAGCGGCGGGGCTTCGGGCTTCTGGATCGAAAACGGCTCCGTCGCCTTCCCGGTGAAGGGGCTGACCATCGCCGGAACCGCGGAAGAGATGCTCAACGGGATCGATATGCTGGGCTCTGATCTGGACCTGAACCGTAACTTCACCGCCCCCACCTTCCGAATAAAAGAAATGCAGATCGGCGGCGAGTGATACAGCCGTTCCCCGTCCGGGAGGTCAGGCCCCTCGGCATGACGGATGGCTGAGGGACTCCTAACTCCGATCTTTTGCAGGCCCCGTCTTGTCTGCGCCTCCTTACGACCATCGCTCAAGGAAATAGACCGGATTCAATTTATCGGAATTTTGAGAGTATCGTTGCTTTTACGGCATCTAAAAAGTATAAAAATGAAGAGATGATGACGGGAAGAAGAAAGGGATGCGCATGATGAACAGTCGAGTTCAATTTCGGTATCGTAGGAAATGCGCCGGCTGGAGAAATGAGATAGAGTAGATTTGGCCTCTCCCTGAGGAGTGTGTGAGATGGGCTTGAAAAAGTACCGACGACTGGCCTTGGCGATGCTTATGATCATCGCCGTTTTTTCAGACCAGAATGAGGTTCGCTACGGGACGGGAGATTGGGATTCGGACACCACCGGCAACCATCGGGCGGTAATACGGGTCGATTACACTTCGGCCGATGCGGTATGGGTGCGTATTCCCTGGAGGCGCAGGGATCGGGATCCGCAGAAGAAAAAAATCGTCATTCACGATTCAGCCGGGCAGCGGATCCATAATTTCGTTCCGCTTGAGCTCAACCGCGAATTCGGTGTGCTCGTTTTTGAGCCCGCTTCAGGACCAGGGCGGTATTTCGTCTATTATCTGATTCCCCATATGGAAGGCCGGAGCAATTATCCTAAGGTAACCTATCCCGAGCCGGAAACGACGGCCGATCCGACCTGGAAGGCACGGATCGGGCTCCAGGGGAAAGTTCGGCCGGATGAGGTGCGGGCCCGGCTGCCCCAGGTACAAATCGATGAAATTCAGTCTACTGATGCTTTCAATTCCTTTTTTCCCATGGAGGTCATCGCATCGGAGGCGGAGGTGGAGGCCCTCAAAGCACACCATCCCGGCGCAGATTTCCTGCTCTTCGCAGAGGATCGGCGATATCCGATCCGTATGACCCGTGACCTGCCGCGAAGGTGGATGAGGGAGGGAGCGGGAGCCGCATTTGAAGGGAAGGCGGAACGGGGAGAATACTACGTCTTTCAGGTCGGGGTTTTTGCCTGCCGTTCCCGTCTATCGGATATAGACGTCACCTTCAGCGGCCTAACGGCTGATTCCGGAGCGGCATCGATCGGAAGTGATCAATTCACCTGTTTCAATACCGGGGGAACAGACTGGAGAGGGACCGACTTCCAAAAAACAGTGGCGGTGGAGAAGGGGAGGGTCCAGGCCCTCTGGTGCGGCCTGCAGATCCCGGATAACGCAGTAGCCGGGGAATATTCGGGATCCGTGACCGTCTCTCCCCATGGATTCTCTGCTCGGGATGTGAAGCTCCATCTCACTGTAATGGATGCGACCCGTCCTGACGCCGGAGACAACGAGCCCTGGCGTCACTCCCGCCTGCGGTGGCTGAATTCCCAATTGGCTTTGGACGACGGCCTGGTCGAGCCCTTCATCCCATTGGAGGTGGAAAATAACAGCATCCGCTGTCTGGGGAGGGCGGTGGAGCTGGATGGCTCCGGATTCCCCGCCTCCATCCGGAGTTTTTTCACGCCTGACGTCACCGGCGTCGGAGAGAGGGCCCGGGACATCCTCTCCGGCCCCATCCGGTTCGTGCTCATCGATGCCGCAGGCAACGAAGTGACCTGGATCGACGAGATGTTTCGATTTGAAAACCAGAGCGATGGAGCGGTCACTTGGTCAATCCAGGCCGAGGCCGGACCTTTTCGGATCCAGGGCCGGGCCAGGATGGAATTCGACGGTTTCCTGGATTTTAAAATTCAGCTCGTTAGCGAGGAGGACATCCGAGTCGAAGACATCAGGCTTCGGATTCCTTTTCGGAAGGCGGCGGCGCGCTATATGATGGGAATGGGGGTCAAGGGAGGATTCCGCCCGCAGGATTTTCGCTGGAGCTGGAAGGTCGAACACAATCAGGATTCCTTATGGTTGGGGGACGTCAATGCCGGGATGCAGTGCAGCTTTCGAGACGACCGCTACTCCCGCCCCTTGAACACCAATTTTTATCTACTCAAGCCCCTGGTCATGCCCGATTCGTGGTGGAACGGCGGTCGGGGGGGCTGTGAGATCAAGGAAACGGATGCCGAGACCGCACAGATCTTTGCCTTCAGCGGACCGCGAGAGATTTCAGCCGGCAACCCACTCCACTATTATTTCAGCCTGCTCATCACTCCGTTCCGTCCCATCAATCCCAAGGCGCAATGGGCGACCCGTTTTTATCACCGTTACGAGCCGCTGGACACGATCGCCGCCACCGGCGCCAACACCATAAACGTCCATCACGCCACCGAGATCAATCCCTGGATCAACTACCCTTTCCTGCGTCCGCAGGCCATGCGCAACTATATCGACCAGGCCCACCAACGGGGGATGAAGGTCAAAATCTATTACACGGTGCGGGAGCTTTCCAATCGGGCGCCGGAGTTGTTCGCGCTGCGGAGCCTGGGTGACGAGATCTTTTTCCCCGGTCAGGGAGGAGGCTTTTCCTGGCTGCAGGAACACCTGGACGCCGACTATATCGCGGCCTGGTTCGTCCCGCGACTCAAGGATGCGGCGGTCATCAACAGCGGGGCTTCCCGCTGGCACAATTACTATGTGGAAGGCCTAAATTGGTTGGTCCGCCATGTGGGAATAGACGGCCTGTATATCGATGATGTGGCCTTCGACCGGGTCGTGATGAAGCGGGTGCGAAAAGTCCTGGATCGTCATCGTCCGGGGTCGTTGATCGACCTGCACTCCGCCAATCAATTCAATGTCCGGGATGGTTTCGCCAATTCCGCCAATCTGTATCTGGAGCATTTTCCCTATATCCACCGGCTTTGGTTCGGGGAGTATTTCGATTACGATGCCCCGCCCGAATACTGGCTGGTGGAGGTATCCGGGATCCCGTTCGGTTTGATGGGGGAGATGCTGCAGGACGGCGGCAACGCATGGCGGGGGATGCTTTACGGGATGACGGCACGCCTGCCCTGGGCGGGCGATCCCCGTCCGCTGTGGAAGGCCTGGGATGATTTCGGCATCCAGGAAGCGGAGATGGTGGGTTACTGGTCCTCCGCCTGCCCCGTGAAGACCGGGCGCCCGGACGTCCTGGCCACGGTGTATCGAAAGCCCGGTGCCGCGCTGCTGGCCTTAGCGAGTTGGGCGGATGAAGCGGTCCGCATCAACCTGGATTTCGATTGGGACGCGCTGGATATGGGCCCGGAATCCGTGCGCCTGCGCGCGCCGTTTATCCCCGACTTTCAAGCGGAGGCGCTGTTCGAGCCCGGGATGGCGATACCGGTTCCGGCCGGAAAGGGATGGCTGCTCATCCTAGCGGCCGACCGGGAATAAGGTTGTTTCTCCATAGTCGTCCACCATGGGAATGGAGAGCATATCCCAGCTTACCTTGATGTCGTTCCGCTTTCTTGGCTTGGAATCCAGCCGAAATGAAACCAAGGTTGAAAACCGGGCCGGATTTACATGGGACGGATTTGGCATTACACTAGAGTGGTGAAACTTCACCTCGCAGCGGGTAGAATTGTCTCACGGATGCCTCTGATCTGGGAGCTGCTGGGAGTTTTGGCCTTGACCGCCCTCATTTATGGATTCGGCCATGCGAGCGGCCGGCCCGTGTACGGACTCCTCAGCGTTGCGGCCGCCTGGGTTGTGATCGGGCTTCTGCTCCGCCTGCGAGGCCGAGGCTGGAAGGCGGTGGGGCTTAAACGGCCGTGGGCGTGGAAAAAGACCTGGACCATATCCCTGGCCGGTGCGGGCATGCTCTACGTTCTGGTACGTCTTATCAAGGAGCCCATCTCCCGGTTGACCGGCCGGCCGCTGGATATCAGCCTCTTTGAGACGCTGCGGGGAGATCCGGCCGCACTTATCTCCGGGCTCCTGATCGTATGGTCCATTGCCGCGTTCGGTGAGGAAATGGTGTTTCGCGGCTATGTTTTCAACCGTATCGCCCTGCTTCTGGGCGCAACCAAAACGGGTTGGGCGGCGGGCGTGTGTCTCAGCTCTTTAATTTTCGCTCTGGGTCATGTCTATCAGGGTCCGACCGGCATGATCCTCTCCGGGACGGCGGGTTTGGTGTACTGCGGCGCGTATCTGCTGGATGGACGCCGGCTCTGGGCGCCCATCCTGATCCACGGTCTTTACGACACCGGTGCATTGCTGATCCTGTATCTCGATCTCGACCGATCCTTCTTGGTCGTCCTTTAACGCCGGTTTTTCAATCCGGGCGGAAGAGCACCGGCCGTGTGAACCGCAAACGCATTGCAAAGCGAGGAGACTCAATATTATTAATAGGGGAGAGACATGAAGATCTTTATGACCGGAGGCCGTGGCTTCCTGGGCAGTGTGCTGCTTCCGGTGTTGCGAGCGGCGGGACATGAAGTCACGATACTGACGCGCATGACCACGTCCCCAGCCGGAACCGATCCGGGTGTGACGTGGATCACCGGTGATCCCGTTTCACCCGGGGCATGGCAGGATCGATTGCTTGACCACGACGTCGTGATCAACCTGGCAGGAGCCTCCATTTTCACACGCTGGTCATCCCGGGCCAGGCGGCGCATTTATGAGAGCCGGATATTGACGACACGGAATGTCGCGGGAGTTCTGAACTCGCCGGCGCGGCGCGTCTCCCTGCTGTTGAATGCCTCGGCCGTCGGATACTACGGCTTTCACGCCAGCGACACTATCGACGAACTGAGGCCTCAGGGCCGAGGATTTTTGGCTGAAGTCACCGCCGGCTGGGAAAAGGAGGCGCTCCGGGCGGCGGAAGCCGGGGTGCGCGTCGTTTTATGCCGTTTCGGGGTTGTCCTAGGGAAGGGCGGGGGGGCTTTTCCCCGAATGCTGGCGGTCTTCCGGCGGGGAGCCGGATCGCGTTTGGGACGGGGCGATCAATGGGTATCGTGGATCCATACACTTGACCTGGCGGGCGCCCTGGTTCACTTGATGAAAATCCCGGATATGAACGGTGCGGTGAACTTGACCTCGCCCTATCCGGTGACCAATGCGGAGCTGACCCGATGCCTCAACCGTTCGCTGCACAAGCGTGTTCTGTTGCCGGCAGTGCCCGGTTTCATGTTGCGCATGGCCTGGGGGCCGTTCGCCGACACCCTGCTGAAGGGCCAGCGCGTGGTGCCGGAGAGGCTGCTCCGGAGCGGCTTTAAATTCTGTTTTCCCACTCTCGCGGAAGCATTCACCGATCTGGTTGGACCGACCTGAGATTAGGTTTCGGCGGCGGCGCCGCGACTCACGATAAGTCAGCCGTAGGAATCCTGATTTCCAGGGCCGAAGGAACGGGTGGTTTGCTTGCGTTCACGATAGAAATTGATGCGGAATGACACGGATTTGCGGGGCACCATCATGAACGTATCGGTCAGGCGCACTCCGATCCGTTCAGCCGGGAGCGCGGAAAAGATGTAGGTCTGCTCACGGATGTCCCAGATCCCATATCCGGGACTGAACCGCTTGCTCGGCCAAAGGCCCAGGTCTCGGGCTTTGCGGGCGATGATCCGGTCCGCCTGGATCGCCACCTCTTCGGCGGCCTCCGATCCGAATGAGTCCAGGATAAAGCCTTTCAACATCTCGTTGGATTGAATCAGGGCTGCGCTGGCGTGTTCGAGGTCCTCGCCGATGGTGCAGAGGCACAACGCCACTTTGTCTGCCCCCGAGAAAATCGGATGCCGGTTGGTCTCCGCATAGTCCATGATGCGGAAGAGGGCGGTGGGCCTGATCAGCGCATCCACTTCCTGTTCCTGTTCCTGAATCAGATTCTCCACGCCCTCATTTACGGGGGCCTTCCGGCCCTTATAGCCCAAACGGTGCAGGATCTTATGCCTGGGAATGCGGATGAGGAAATCTTCTCCCGAGACCGTGTACAGATCCGTCATTTGCATAGTTCATCGATGATAGCACAGGCGAACCGGGCACGAAAGCCGCAGATGACTCATGCCGACCTTTCCCGATCCATGATCGAGGTCGGATTCGAACCCGTCCGGCCCGCTCTCATCGTCAAGTTCCTTCCTAATCTTATCCGGGAGGGAAGTCGGGATACGGATGCTTCTCCTCCACCTCGGGCCGTTCCAGCCGTGAAGCGAGTCCTGATTCAACCGGGGACTTCCGGCAGCGATCCGGCTCCGCTGCGCTCGGCATCGGCCCGGATGATGGCGTGCAGCCGGCTGCGCAGGTCCTTGTCCGCCAAAGCGGTCGGTGTCTTTTCCAGCAGCTCTTCCACCCTCTGGTTTGCCCGCTGTGCCATATCCTGCCCGCCGGCCCCGGTCCAGGCATCATAGGTATCGCGATCGATAATTTCGGGGAAAAGGTGCTCATCACGGTACCAGCGTCGGGTATGGGCCATGGTCAGGAACTGGGTTCCGAGCGAGAATCCCTCGAATAAAGGCAGGGCCAGCGGATCGTCACGCTGTTCCACGCCTTTTGCAAGTCGCAGCGCCATCCCGCAGATCTCATTATCGATGACCAATTTTTCCAAGCTCTGACAGCTCTCGAAGTCCAGCATTCCCGGGCCGGAAATCACGTTGATGCCGGCCAGGACCGCCAGGACCGCACCGATCCCGGTCTCCAATCCGGCCTGGCTGTCATTGATCTTGGCGTCGCTCAAGCCCATATACGCGTGGGTCGGGAGGCCCCAATGCTTTGCAATCTGGGCATAGGCCACGTCAATCATCATGGTCTCGATGGCTCCCATGGGAGTCGTGCCCTTGCGCATGTCGAAGCTGGAAGGCGAGCCGCCGAAGATCACCGGGGCTCCTTTGGCCGCCAGTTGACAGATCACCAGGCCGCACAGGTTTTCCGCCACATGCTGGACCAGGGTTCCCGTGATGGTGATGGGTGAGGTGGCCCCGGTCATTCCCATGGAGATGAGCTCCGATGGGATGCCGGCGCGGGCGGCGTCGATGAGGCTCTGGGTGGTGAGATGGCTCCATTTGAGCGCCGGGGAGGGGCAGGCATCGAATATGGCCAGGGGTTTATCGATCAGAGCTTGGGCGCTTCCCCGGACCGCCACCAACATGTCGTGCATGGGTCGGAATCCCTGCACCCGAAATGTGCCGGTCACAAGTGGTTTAGAGCTGTAGAGAAGCCCGATGTACAGGCGGTAGCTGTCGGCGATGATATCGGAAACATCACCGCTGATGAGGCCGGTGCTCTGAAAATCGATAAAAGGAAGGACATCCGTCAGCCGGACAAAGCGGATGAGGTCCGATGTGACCGGCTTGCGGTGCTGCCGGGTGATGGGGTCCAGAAGGGTTACCGCCGCAGATCCGGGATCGAAGTGCGTTTGGTCACCACCGACCATAAAAGCTTTTTCTCCGCTGCGGTCGTAAAGGGTCAAGATTTTAGGCGTGGAAGCCAGACAGTCGTCTATCAAAGATGGTAAGATGAACACCCTCTGTTGGGAGGATTCGACCCGCATCCCGGCATCCCGGAAAAGCCTCAGGGCCTCATCGTTTTCCACAAAAACTCCGGTATTCTCCAATAGGACGTAAGCTTCCTGAATGATTTTATCCACCAACCCGGGTGACAGAAGCCGGACCTCAGGGCGTATTTTTGGAATCATGCGCTCACCTCGATCATTTTCATAAGAGTTGCTTGATGACTTCGACGGCGGCCATGGCATTCGCCGCATACCCGTGGGCGCCGATATCCTGGGCCCATTGCCGGTTGACCGGAGCCCCTCCCACCATCACCAGGAAGTCCTCATAAAGGCCCTGTTGCCGGAGTTTTTGGATGAGGGTTTTCTGGCCGAGCATGGTGGTGGTGAGCAGCGCAGACACGCATATGGCATCGGCATTCTCCGCTTGGGCCGCGGCAATGAAGCGGTCCAATTTGACATCCGCTCCCAGGTCGATGATCTCGAAGCCGTTGGCAGCCAAGAGCGAGGCCACCAGATTCTTCCCGATGTCATGAATATCTCCCTCAATCGTCCCGATCACCACCTTCCCGAGGCTGTGTCTGCGGATGTCGGAGTTCTCGAGTTCGGGTTGGAGAATTGCCATGGCAGCCTGCATGCACTCGGCACTGGTGATCAATTCCGGGAGAAAATATTCTCCCTCTTCCCACAGGTCTCCGACTTTCTGAATACCCGGGATGAATCCCTGCTCGATGACGGCGTTGAGATCCATGCTCCGGGAGATGGCGTCCCGCGCCAGCTTCTCGGCCACCTCCTTGTCTCCGGAGATGATGGACTGCTTCATCTGTGTGAACACGGCTTTGTCTTCCATGGCGGCTCCTTTTTTCCTGCCAACATTACCATGGACTTTCGGTCCCGTCAATCCGGCTCGCGAAATGATTTGTTTTTGCCAAGCAGGGGTCGAAGCACACGAAACCCGGCGGTTGTGCTATAGTGGAGTCGATTCTATGGTGAAGATAAACTGATGCGCTGCCTCTCCGGCCGAATCTACGATGCCTGTCTCGGTACCCTTCTTAAAGGGATGAGGAGATGGGTGGCCGGCCATGTCGGCCGCTACGGCCTCTATCCGGCCCTCGACCTCTGTACCGGGACAGCGGCCTTGTGCCGCTTGATGGGAGGACCGTCCCACTCGATATGGGGCCTGGATCTCGACCGACACGTGTTGCGCTACGCCCGTTCTCGTGCACACCATATCCCCCTTGTCTGCGCCGATGCGGCGCAAATCCCGTTTAAATCCGGAGTCTTTCGGGCCGTGATCATATCCTATGCCCTGCATGAAAAGACGCAAGGCATGAGATCCCTGATGCTGGACGAGGCGCGGCGCGTGTTGGATCCTTGTCGGGGCCGCCTCATCGTCATCGACTTCGAGGTGCCCTGGGATCGGGTCTCCCGCTTGGGCCGGATGTTCACGTATCTCATAGAACGTTTGGCCGGAGGCGATCATTTCCGAAACGGACAGCGGTTCGTACGGCAGGGGGGGCTCAGCGCGATCATAAGGGACCAGGGATTGATCGAGCTGCAGAGCCTTCCCCTGGCTTGGGGCAGCTCCCGCATCGTCGTGGCCCGCTGGCCTTCATGATCGGCCGTGAGGAGGGAAGCGGAGATTTTACGTTGTCGTTGTCAAATCCTCGGCTACGAAGTACAATACGTTTATTATGGTCGAACCGCTTGAAAGCAAACCCAGAACCATTGCGCTTCTCATCGACGGCGACAACGCCCAGCCTTCGCTGATCAGCGACATCATGGCCGAAGCCGGGAAATACGGATCGTTGACCGTTCGGAGGATTTACGGAGACTGGACAACGTCCAATATGCAGGGGTGGAAGGATACTCTGAATGCCTCGGCGATTCAGCCCATCCAGCAGTTCCGTTACACCATCGGAAAAAACGCCACCGACAGCGCCATGATCATCGACGCCATGGACATCCTTCACTCCAAATTGGTGGATGGATTCTGCCTCGTATCCAGCGACAGCGACTACACGCGCTTGGCCACCCGCATTCGGGAAAGCGGAGTCTTCGTCATGGGCATCGGAAAACGGATCACGCCCAAAGCCTTCGTGAACGCCTGTAACGTGTTCATATATACGGAAAACCTGGATGTGAAAGAACCGGCTCCCAGAGGTAAAAAGAGCTCCAAAAAGGCCGCCGCCAAAGACGAAAAGAAAAAATTCGACCCCGTACCGCTGTTGAAAGGTGCCTATGACATGGCCATCCAGGAGGACGGCTGGGCCAATCTCGCCACCATGGGATTCTATCTCCGCCAGCTCGATCCCAGTTTCGATCCCCGGACCTACGGTCACAAGCAACTTTCGCAGTTGCTCAAATCGCAGGGCCGGCTGTTCGAGATGCGTTTCCAGGAAACACCCGGATCGACCGACATCTTCGTGCGGATCAAAGAATAGGCAGTGGTTTGGGCGCCGGAACATCCCCTCCCATTTTTCGTGAAGTCCAGCGATTCAGACAGGTGTGGGTCTGGCTCCTGGTTTTAATGACGTCGACGCTGGCCTGGTGGGGGACCATACAGCAGTTGATCCTAAAAAGACCGTTCGGGTCCCGGCCGGCTCCAGATCCGGTGATGCTGTTGATCGCCGTGGTGTTCGGAATCGGCCTTCCGCTATTCTTCCTATCCCTGCGCCTGATCACGGAGGTCCGTAGGGATGGAATCACCGTGCGTTTCGTGCCGCTCAACCGGCGGCCCCAATGTTGGGCCTGCGGAGACATCGGTGGTTACGAGCTGGTCACATATCGGCCCCTCCGGGACTACGGCGGGTGGGGCATTCGCTCCGGTCCCAAGGGCCGGGCCTACAACGTGAGCGGCGATCGCGGTGTCAGGCTGACGCTGCGCAGCGGAAAAATGCACCTGATAGGGTCGCAAAAGCCGCAGCGACTGGCATCGGCCCTGGATACCGTGGGCCTGAAACAGCTGTGATGCCTTCTCTCGCTCCCAACCGTGCCTTGGGATTGATCGCTGTCGGCGTGCTTTTGGCGACTTCCACCTGGTTTACCGGTACGGCCGCCGCACCCCTCCTTCGGAAGATTTGGGATTTGAGCGATGTCCAGAGTTCCTGGTTGACGGTTTCCGTTCAGCTGGGCTTCATAGCGGGCACCTTCCTCTATGCGGTCCTGAACCTGCCGGATGTGTTTTCGCCGCGCTGGGTTTTTTTCGTCTCCGCCGGAATGGCGGGGCTGTTCAATGCGGGATTCACGCTTCTGTCTGATAGCCTTGCCAGCGCCTTGACTTTCCGTTTTCTCACGGGAGTGACCCTGGCCGGCGTCTATCCGGTGGGGATGAAGCTGGTTGCGCAGTGGCTGCGGTCGAGTCTGGGCTGGG
>Ga0180438_10001587_pt1 | contig 40093 bp, 61 predicted proteins | sample SS_ome_12_FD_132455 | JGI IMG/M metagenome (GOLD analysis project Ga0180438, IMG submission 132455) | Hypersaline lake sediment archaeal communities from the Salton Sea, California, USA - SS_3_D_2 metaG | ecosystem: Environmental > Aquatic > Non-marine Saline and Alkaline > Hypersaline >... | reverse complement strand
GCGAGGATGAGGAACGTCGCGGCGATCCGCATGGGGCACCTCCGTGCATGAGTTCACACTGAAGGGTACATCGCGCACGGATGCAGCGCAAGGAGTTCGTGACAGACGCGAAGTGCTACTTCGTTTTTTGGCTGAAGCCGCCGGCTATACTATACCCCACCAGCATCCAGGCGATCCTCTTGAAGCCTCCTCCCGGCCTCCAGGCCCTGCTGCAATCGGCTGAACCGTTCGTCCAGGTGCTTGTCCAGGGTGCTCGTGAGCCGCTGCGCCTGCTGCTCGAGAAGCCGTTCCGTTGAGTGTTCCGGGGTGTCGTGCGGTTGTCCCAGTATGATGGCGTTCAGATCGAGGCCCTGCTCTGCGGCGACCTCGACCATGTTCCAGAGAAACTGCGCGGACGGTCGATCCTTCGCCCGCTTCAGTGCTTGTCCGAGTGTCTTCCGTTCCATGTGAAGATTCTCAGCCATGAGCGCGGCGACGGTTCTGGTCCGCGGGTTCACGCGAAACCAGTCGCAGAGCCGTTCGAATATTGCCTGCAAATCAATGACTTGGCGGCCCATGACTACAAATCTCTCCCGGCTAGGCTTCCTTTTGCCCACAATAATGACCCCAAAGTGTTGACACGGGGCCACACATTGACTATCTTACGTTTGACAATGGAGGTGACTGTCAGGCAGGCGACCGCCAAGTAGGTCTGCCCTCAGTCCGAAGGTGGGATACGAAAGTCATGCCTGGCGCGGCTGCAACCGCGTACTCAGATTGTAGCCAAGTGTCAACACCCTATATATGGCGTAGGACCACGCAGAGGAGTACTCACTATGGTGGCAGCGGACAGGGTTGCGGTGCTGAGAGCACATCTGGGCCGGATCTCGCAAGGGGATCTGGCCCTTCTGCTTGGAATCGCGCGGTCGACGGTTGCGCGATGGGAGAACGGAACACGCGAGCCGGATCTGAACACCCTGTCGATACTGCATGACATCGGAGTCAGCCTTGAGTGGCTCGCAGGGAAGTCCGATATACTGCTGCAGGCCGGCAAGGACTACGAGGAGCTCAAGGCGTCAGTCCGGGCGCGGCTCGACGAGCTCCAGGCCCAGATCAAAGCAATATCCGACAAAACCCACAACTAACCCACCGGGAGGGGCCGCACATGCTGCCACATGAGACACACGATGCGTTCCACGATGCGCTCGCAGAGGGTGCATACGATATCGCCCAGCGGATGATTGACAATACCGAGCAATGCAACTGCCGGGTCTGCCAAGAGGATGCCGCGTGGATGCGGCGCCGTCTGGCTGTGGTGAAGTTGGCATGCACCCGCCCACCAACACGGCCGCTGGAGGGTGTCGCGGAGATCCGGTCGTGAAGGGCAGCGCCGACGAGTACCGGACCCCCCGCCCGTTCTTCGACGGGCTGGACGCTGAGCTTCACTTCACGATTGACGTGGCCGCCACGGTCCAGAACACCCTCTGCACCGACTATCTGTGCCCCGCGGAGAACGCGCTCAAGCGCGACTGGGGCCCGTCTGGCGGCGTGGCATGGTGTAACCCCCCCTACTCCCCCGGCAACATCCCACGGTTCCTACAGGCGGCCTCAGAGCAGCGGCGCCGTGGGGTGACATCCGTGGTGCTTGTGCCCCTCGACCCGGGCCAGAGCTGGACGCAGCATGTGTTCGGGCAGGCCGCGGAGATCCGGGCTATCGTCGGGCGGCTGCGGTTCGACGAGGTCGATGGGACCCCGGCACCGTCATGTGCCACGAAACCGTCTGCACTCATCGTCTATCGACCCTGCTATTTCGGCCCGACCCTCTGTAGCTACATCGAGCGGCGGGTAATCGAGGCGGTGGGATCGGCGGTGGACCGCGGCGAGGAGGGGTCATGCTGAAGAGCGTTGCGGTGATCCTGCTGCGCGTCGGCACCACCGCGGGGCTGCTGCTGTGGCAGCACACCCAGGTTCGCAGCATCGCGCTGACAATTGTGTTGGCGTGTCTATCGGCGGCCGTGGAGCTCAACGCCCTGCTCGCAAAATTGACCGTTGATACCATGCGGCGCCTGCTGGATGAGGCTGCCGAGCACTTGGACGAGATCAACAGGAGGTGATCATGGTGGCACAGACGAGCCTGTTCCACCCTACGCGGGTCAGTTACCTGGTGTACCCGTCCCGGGAGAGCGACCGGCGGGACATGCGCGAGCGGTACGGCACCGACCGGCTGTACGAAGGCGAGCGCGAGGAGTACGCCCGGGCGCAGTTGAGCTTCGCGATCCGCTCCATCCGCATCCCGGCGGTCCTAGTTGAGCGGCTCCCGTCTGGGCGGATTGGTCGGATGATTGTGGAGCAGCCGGCGGGGCGCCGTCATGGATAAGTGCGAACGCCGCGAGCTCGCGGCCCGGATCTACGCCCACATGTTCATGCTGGTGGTCAAGGCGCGTGCGCGGACACTCACTCCCGAGGACCTCGAGGTCTGGAACAGCCCGGCCTGCGAGGCCTACACCGGGCTGGCCGACCGCAACTGTGTCGAGTGTCCCCTTGAGGGCGCAGTCTGTGGTGCCATCCAGACGGCCTACAAGGCTTTCTACAGGGATGAGGACCCAACGCCATACCTCGAGTCCGCCAAACGTCTCCTGCGGCCTGCGCTGCGCGCGTTGATGCAATCTGAGCGTGAGGAGGTCCCGGGGTGAACCACTACAGCCCGTTTGAGAAAGCCTGCTTCTGGACTATGCTGGTGGTGACCGCATGGGTGGTCGCTCTGGCGTTGGCCGAGTGCACAGCCCATATCTCCGGCGCCGACCAGCGGGTAATTGACGCATGGCGCGACCAGTGGCCCGTATCTGACACCCTGGAGATGGTTGAGTAATATGCCCTTCACGAAGCTGGATTCACGCCTGGTATTCTCGTCACTCATGCGCGAGGACGCCGAGACGTTTCGCGTGTTCGTCGTACTGCTGTCCCTGTGTGGGTCGGATGGCATTGCGCCGGTGTCTAAGGACTTCCTCCAGGCCATCACAAAACAACCCTCTGACGTGATCAATAAGTGCCTGCTCCGGCTCTCTTCTCCTGACCCAACAAGCAGAACCCCGGACAACGAAGGGCGTCGGATTCGGAAGGTTCTGGGGGGGTATCTGATCCTCAACTATTGGCACTATCGTGGTACATCTCACAAGGAGGGCGAAGCAGAGAGAAAAAGGCTCGCACGTGCTGCAAAGGGGAAAACGTCCGGACTACGTCCGGACTGCTCTGCTTCTGCTTCTTCTTCTGCTTCTACTTCTGCTTCTAAGAAGGGGGGTGCAGGGGGGGAGAAGGCCGCCACCACCAAGCGTTTTCGTCCGCCCACAGTTGAGGAGGTCGCTGCCTACTGCGAGGAGCGCAACAACGGGATCGACGCCGAGCAGTTCGTGGACCACTACGAGTCAAACGGCTGGCGGGTTGGTGGGAAGGCGCCGATGAAAAACTGGCAGGCAGCGGTGCGGACATGGGAGCGGCGCCTGAAGCGCGACGAGGGGTCTGGCGACCTGTTTATCCACTACCGCAAGCGGGACGGGTCCGATGCTCAACGCTAGGGTTGGCGACTGGGATGGCCTTTGGCGGCAGATACTGCTGTGCTGCGCCCGCAGGGTGCCCGCCGATGTACAGGACGAGTGCCAGCGCGAGCTCGAGGACGCGGGGTGGGACGTGGCGCACGAGGTTCTTAAGACGACGATGGGCATGGACCGTATTCCGTCTAACCTGCTCGGCTGCATACACCGGCTGGTGAGCGAGGAGCGGCGCCGGCGCTACATACGGGGTGTCCAAGGCCCGTCTGACAGACGTGCCGACGATGTGCCAAAATACGATACCCGGCGGGTGGGGTATCTGATGGGCGAAATGCTCGGTGCCATGTACGATGCGGTGCACTTGGGGATCATCACTGTGCGCGTGTCCTCGGTGGGGCGGCCGTTTCCAGCGATAGACGAGTGGTATGCTGCGGGCTGTTCGCCAACATGGAGCGATTACCACGACGAGTTTTTGCTGGGATACTACAAGGCATGGCGCCGCGAGATAGACTACGGAGATGTGGCGTCCGTGACGAACTACCTAGAGGCATGTGTGGTTGCACTCAGAAAACGAATATCCGCTGCCCGACAGGCAGCATAACCAGGAGAGGGGGCCATTATGGCAGACACAGAGATCACCGACATCGAAACGGTGACGCAAGAAACCGGGCTGGCGCCGTTGCAGCCGGGCAGCACCCAGGCGCTCGAGCAGGCCGTCGAGAGTGCCGACAAGTACTTCCAACTGCACGACAGAATTCGCCGGCTGGCGGTGTGCTTGACGAACCCGAACGACTGGATCGACCAGGCCGACCATCCGTATCTGCAGAACACGGGGGCAACCAAAATCTCGAATGCGTTCGGCCTGTCGGTCCGCAACACCCACCAGACGAAGGAAGAGCTGAGCGACGTGGGCGGCGACTACATCATGGTCACCACCGAGGGCGAGGCGGTCTGGAACGGCAGGATACAGCCGCAGGTCGGCACATGCACGAGCCGCGACAAGTTCATCGCGCAGCGCACGAACCCACAGACCAACGAGAAGTATGTACTGCCGCTGTCGGAAATCGACATCACGAACGTGTACAAGAAATCGTTCACCAATTTCTTGAACCGCGCGATCAAATGTGTTCTCGGGCTGTCGTTTACGTGGCAGGAGATCGAAGACGTTAGCGACGGCAAGATCACGAAGGCCGCGTGCACGCACTTCACGTACAACCGCGGTGGCCGGGGCGGGCGGCAGGAGTCGGCGAATGCTGGCGAAGCGCGGACGCGGGTGCGGAAAAAAATCCTCGACCTCGCCGACGGTGAGAGCAACGCCGCGAAAACCATCCTGAAGGATCTCACCACGTTTACCACCAAGGACGGCAAGACCATCCAGGGCAAGACGAATGTCGAGAACTGCAGCGAGAAGCAGCTCGCCGTGGTGGAACGCGAGGTTGACAAGCTGTTGGCCGAACGGGATGCACCGCAGGCGGAAGGGGGCGAGCAGTGATTGATATGGTGCAGGCGGTACTCGATCACAAGGCCCGCGACATCAAGCGCTACCCATGCAAGAGCAACCGGGCCAGCTCGCTCGGCTATTTCGTACCCGTTCTCGGCGGGTGTTTGCGCCGTGGCGTTTATGAGCGCGTGGCCTGGCAGGAGAAGGAGTTGTATACCGCGCAGACGCAGCTCGTGTTCGACGAAGGGCACTACCAAGAGGAGCGCGTCCTGCAGGATCTCGCAGCGGCCGGTGTCAATATCATCGAGCAGCAGACGATGTACGAGTGGCCCGAGTACAACATCACGGGGCACATCGACGGCAAGATCCTCACGGACGGGACCGCGATTCCGCTGGAGATCAAGAGCATGAATCCGAACATCTTCGCCCGTATGCACACGTTCGAGGACTTCGACAAGAAGCCGTGGACGCGGGCATACAAGGCGCAGGGCACCGTCTACATGCTGATGCAGAACTGTGACCGGATGGTGTTTCTGCTGAAAGACAAGAGCAACGGGACCATGCGCCAGATCGAGGTGCCCCTCGATTACGATCTCGGCGAGGCCTGCATCAGAACTGCGCAGACCATCAATGAGCATGTCGAGCGCGAGGAGCTGCCGGAACGCATTGACGACCGCGAGAAGTGCAAGAGCTGTCCGTTCCGGGCGATATGCCTGCCCGACATTGACTTCGGGGTGCCGCTGCGCATCGTGGACGATCCGCAGTTCGAGCGGAAGCTGGACCAGGCGGCAGAGTTGAAAGACGCGGCCGATGAGTACAAACGGCTGTGGGACAAGGTTCGCAGCGAGGCGAAGGCGCAGGCGGGTGACTCGGGCGAGCTCAACATGATGGTCGGCAAGTACGTGTGCACCGGCAAGCCTGACAGTCGCGGCGCTTTTCGCTTCAGCGTGGAGGTGGTGTAATGCTTATCGGCATTGACCCAGGCAAGAGCGGCGGCATTGCCGTGCTGTACGACAGCGGCAAGCTGATCGCCGAGCCTATGCCCGGCACGCTGCGGGACATTTGGTGTGCGGTCAACGAGGAGCGTGCGGTCTACGGTGACGGCGAGCCGTGTTTCGCGGTGATTGAGCGGGTGCATGCCATGCCGAAGCAGGGGGTGGCGTCGACATTCGCATTCGGGCGCGGGGTGGGGCACCTCGAGATGGCACTGACTGCTGCTGGCGTGCCGTATGAGAGCGTGTCGCCGCGCGTCTGGCAGAAGGGCCTCGGCATACAGCCGAAGCCGAAGGCGTGGGGAAAGACGCAGTGGAAGAACCACCTGCGTGAGCATGCGCAGCGACTTTACCCCGAACAGAGAATCACACTGGCAACAGCTGACGCGCTGCTGTTGCTCGAATATGCCCGGCGCACGGTTGTGCGCTGAGAAAGGGGAAGCGGTATGTCGACTCAGAAGAAGCTCACCAAGTGCAAGGCAGCAGTCCGACCCGCAGAGCGGCAGATTCGGACAGCCTTCGAGCCCGGCGACGATGAGTACACAGAGACGGTGCATCGTCTGAAGTTCGTTCGGAGCAACATCACCGAGCTCAACAGCGAGATCGCCAGTCTCAAGGCCGACCTGAAAGAGGACGAGGGTGAGAAGGAGAAGCTGGTGGGAACGCTCATCGACGGCAAGAGCGAGACGGTCGCCTGCCAGGAGCAGTTCATTTCGGAGCGCCACATGGTGCGCGTGGTGCGGTTGGACACCGGCGACGTACTTGAGCAGCGCGAGCCGACCGATGCGGACATGCAGACCGGGGCGTTCGACGAGGAGATCGACATCGAGCTGGAGCAGTGACCACCGGCGGCCAGCAGTACTTCGGCGGCATGGGAGCAGCGGGGTATCACATGCAGAGCGACGACCAGACCAAGGTAAATCTGATTCGTGAGGATGCCGTGAGCCCGTATGCCGACACGAAGGTGGGGCGACTCGAGGCCACCATTGCGGAGCTGCAGCGGCAGATCAAGACGCTGGAGAACCGCAACCGGTTCCTCGAGGAGCTGCTGGAGTCCAGACGGCGCGCGGAGAGTTGACCCATGACCACCCCATTCCCTAGTTTCCGTCCGGGTGTTCCTCCAGAAATGGAGGCAGCCGTGCCATGGACCGTCGAGGCCAATGGAACGGTGAAGATGCGGGGTCACTTTCGTGTGTCAGACCCCAGGAAGCCTGGTAAAACCTACTCGTCAGCACGACAGCACACTACGCAGGTACCCGGTCGTCCCGGAAGTCAGACACACACCGCCCGCGTCGCGCAGCTGTACGCAGAGTGGGTCGCGAAGATGCAGGGCTGTTCTTTGACAGTCTGGACACTCGGAGAAGCAATTGAGGAGTACAAGCGCGACGGCGGCGCCCGAGGAAAGGGCGTGTCCGATAGTGCGAAGTGGTATCTGGAGCACCTGTCGACCTCAGTTGGCACGTTGAAGATCGGCAAGCCATTGCGTCGATGGTGGGATGGTGAATGTGCCCGGCTGCGAAAGGCGAAGAACCAGCACACGGTCAACAAGATGGCGGCAATCCTTCGGGCTGTGCTGCAACACGCCGTGCTGAAGGAGCGCATTGAGACTGTTCCGATTCGCCACTGGGGAATCTCTTCTGTCCCTGCTCGAGACTATGTGTTGACCGACCAGCAGTTGCAGAATCTACTGACGGTGATCGACAAGAGGGCTCCCCACCTGTCAGCAATCACCCGGTTCGCTGTGAGAGTTCCCTCGCGTACGAAGGAACTCGTAGGCATGCGTCGTGAACACCTTGACCTGTTCCGGAACAGGATCATGGTACCAGGCGCAATGTCGAAGTCGGGCCGGATGATGTACAAGCCGATCCCTCCTGAACAGAAAGACTACTTCCGCACACTTCCGGAGGATACAGACTACCTGTTCTATCGCCGGGATCTCGATGGCATTGCCCAGCCGCTCGGAGACTTCAAGCGGGCCTGGTTGGGGTGTATGGTCGAGGCGGGACTGAAACAGCCGCTACCGAAGAAGGAGAAGGGGAAGGACCGGAAGCGAAGGCCTGGCTTCCGGTTCCACGACCTGCGGCACATGGCGGTAACGAACCTGTCTAACGCAGGTACCCCCGACAATGTGATCATGCAGGTAGCTGGCTGGCGCACCAACATGATGCAGACCTACTACCACCAGGACGCGGCTTCGCTGGAGCTGGTGCAGTGGGGGGAGTCGAGCGAATCTGTAGCGACTGATGCTGTGGCAGGAGGCGAAAAATGAGCTTTCTGTGCAGGAATCGGCAGATTTACCAACCGGAGCCTTCAATTACGAATGCGTCGCTCTACCAACTGAGCTATGCTGGCTCGTGCTTTTCAGTGCCAGAATATAGCGATTCCTGCGCACGAGAGTCAACGAAAACGACCGCGAACCGCCAGACGTGTGGCGAATTTGTGGCGAATCCGGTGGAACACCTGAGCCCCTTGGCCTTTCACGGCCCGGGGGCTCTTTCTGTGTGAGGAGAGCATGAACATGAAGTCGTGGGGCACCAGCAAACGGTACGTCGATGAACTGCTGAAGCGTGGATGGTGCAAGGGCGGGATGCAGCAGGCTGTCCGTGCAGCCATCGAGGCCAAGAAGTGCCTGTCGGCCGATGCAACTGACGACTGGTGCGACGAGGAGATCGCCCATTCTCTCACTACTATCCGAGTGCTACCCGACGCTTGGCGGTTCAAGGCTGAGGGCACGAAGGAAGGCTGGGGTCAAGACATGCTGGTACTCGAACTAGTCGAGGTCGAAGACACCAGTTTTCTCACACCGAACAAGATGGCCCGGTACGGACGGCTCTGGTTCGCATTCGACGAGTCCCTGTACTGGCACCTGCGAATCTGGATCGTTGACAGGTACGGACACCCATCAGAGTTGTTCGCCGACGGCGTGGACGCAGCACTGGCAGCGAATTACGAGCCCATGTCGCTGGTCATGCCCGACGGCGAGCTGGTGCCTCCAGAGTTCTGACACCCAAGTTCCTGCGGCCGGTCTGGCCGTGGGGGCTTTTCTGATTGCCGCAGGACGAGCCGGGAGAGGGCCGGGAGCGGGGCTAGGCGGGAGAAAAGTGATCACTAGATACGTTGGCATAAATAAAGCCGGAAAGCGAGATTGTAAAGTGCGCCAAAAACGAATCTTAGTAGCATGTGAGCGGAGCGGGAGAGTGCGCGACGCATTCTTGGATCGTGGCTTTGATGCCATATCGTGCGATCTTCACCCGAGCGATTCAGACCGTGGTAAGTCTCGCCACTATCAAGGGAATGTGTTGGATATTATAGGTGATGAATGGGATTTGGTTATTGCTCATCCAGAGTGTACCTATCTATGTAACTCAGGTGTGCGTTGGCTTCATACTCAACCTGGCCGATGGTGGAAAATGATACAGGCGGCAATGTTCTTTCGCAAGTGCCTTGAAGCCAACGCGGCGCACGTTTGCGTCGAGAATCCCATTCCTCACTGTTACGCTATGGAAATAATTGAGCAGCGGTATTCACAGGTTATACAGCCGTGGCAGTTTGGGCATGGCGAGAGCAAGGCAACCTGTCTGTGGTTGCGTGGCCTGCCACCGTTGCGGCCTACCGATGTGGTTGCCGGTCGGGTCGGTCGGTGTCACAGGTTGCCCCCCGGTCCGAATCGCTCAAAGATTCGTGCCGTTACGTACAGCGGCATCGCTCTTGCCATGGCGCAGCAGTGGGGCACACTCAAAATGGAGGAAGTTGGCGAACAGCTTACAACAGGCAAAGTGACGCCATGAAGCACGGCGCACATTTGCCGGGACGTTGGTTGAAACTCCGCCTGGAGGGCGAATGGAATTATACGAAGTGTCAAGCGAGTGGCCAGTAGTAGAGTGTGAGGTTGGTGGCGTCAAGGTAGCGATGTTCCGCGAGCCGAGGATAACCGAACTAATGGTAGCTCCCGGCTCCGCATCAACCAACAGCGCTATGGATGCCATGCGACGCTTGGGTGTAACGATAGACCATTGCCATGACAAGGATGCTTGCGTGAAGCAGGTTGTCGGTATAATTAACGGGTATCGCGCCGCACAGCGCCAGTAGCGAAAACGTTGTACGCCATGTGTAAACCATTGGAGATTGTAGGCGGCGCATGAGAATCGCAAGAGTGTTTCCGTATCGGACGAAGGCCACGCCAGTGGATGAACTGGCATTTGTGGACTGCGAGCCGGGGTTGCTGCCACCAGCGGTAGACGAGGTACACGTCAGCGTGGCCTTTACTTGGCACATGCACCGGGCCGAGCAGTTAGCCGAGGCTTGGTCGTCGGTCGCGCCCGTCAAAATTGGCGGCCCTGGACTTAACCGGCCCGGCTCAGCCTTTGTGCCAGGTCGGTACGTTAAGCCCGGTTACGTGATTACGTCGAGAGGGTGCCCCAATAATTGCTGGTTCTGTGCTGTTCCGAAACGAGAACCCCGCCTCTTGGAGCTACCGATCGTGGATGGCTGGAACGTCCTCGATGATAACATCCTTGCATGCTCTGAGCGGCACGTTCGCGAGGTGTTTGCCATGCTCAAGCGGCAGCGCGGGCGGCGTGTTGAGTTTACTGGTGGTCTTGAAGCTGCACGGTTGCAAGATTGGCATGTCGATTTGCTTGTCGACTTGAAGCCCGCGCAGATGTTCTTCGCACTGGATACGCCAGACGATGAGGAGCCGCTCAGAGCAGCCTCCCGTAAGCTGCTGGCTGCGGGGTTCACTGTGGCAAGCCACCGGCTGCGGTGTTACGTGCTGATCGGGCACCCTAGAGACACCTTTGCCGATGCCGAGAAACGGCTGAGCCTATGCGTTGAACTGGGATTTACTCCTATGGCGATGCTGTGGCGCGACAAAAACGGTAGTGTAGATAACGAATGGAAACGGTTTCAGAGGCGGTGGGCTCGGCCCTCAATCATTCATGCGGGAAGCGCCGCTGGAACTGGTGGAAGGTTTACAAACGGCGTACAACAGCAGCAGTGCAAAATGCCGCTGGACACTGCGGAAGTTGAATAAATATGCGGCACTTCGCACGTGCTGCGAACCGTTAGGTGCAATTGCGCCGGAGAGCGATATGAATAGTGCGCCTGTGAAGTACCGGACAATCCTTGCCGACCCGCCGTGGCGTCAAACCATGACAGGCAAGTGGGGCAGGCGTCCAAAGCGTGCCGCGCAACTACCGTACCCAACTATGTCTGTGTCTCAGATAGCCGCGTTGCCAATCGGAGAAATGGCGGCGGACGATTGCCATCTGTGGCTGTGGACCACGAATGAGTTTTTGCGTGACGGGTTTGACGTAATGCGCTCGTGGGGATTCCGCTATCTTGCGCCGATTCACTGGATCAAGCCGAGTGGGCTGGGTAATTGGTTCGTTCATCGCACTCAGACTGTTCTATTTGGGTATCGGCGCAAGTGTGTATTTCCGGGTGAGCGTTATTTGCCGAACGTGATTGAGACTTCTATCCCGTCCGCGCATTCCGCCAAACCCGAGGAGACGTATCGGTATATCGAGAGGGTGTCCGCCGCCCCGCGTCTCGAAGTGTTTGCGCGGCCCTGGACCCCATTGTTCCCAAAGCGCCACGGCTGGGATGTGTGGGGGAACGAAGTTCCGTGTGATGTCGCGCTGGGCGCACAGAACACTGTGGAGTCCGGCGCAACAGCACCTAACACGGCAAGTGCAAAATGAGGAACACTTCGCACTTTGCCGGGAACGTTGTACGGCATTCGTGCGCAAACAGGATTGGAGGCGGCAATGGGCGATGCAATGTGTAGGTTGAGCGACACTGAGTTGTGTGATGCAGTTGTTGCGCTGGTGTCCCGTATGTGCGATACTGGTGCGCGAGGTTGGCGCATGAGTGTTCCGGTGGATACGGAACGTGATTCCGACATATTGGTGTCAGAGTTGGTCAAACGTTTTCGCGCCGCCAAAGCTGAGGATGTGCGCACGAACACCGTACAACAGGCCAAGCCTGCCACGGACAGCACGCAGCAGGCGTAGGCCGAACGTTGTAAGCCATTCGCCAACTTTTGAATTAGAGAGCGTGCCTATGCGAGTACTCGTAGCGTGTGAGTGTAGCGGAAGGGTCCGCGATGCCTTTCTGGATGCGGGGCACGATGCCATATCGTGCGATCTACAGCCGAGCGATTCGGACCGGGGGACTCACCGCCACGTTCGGGGGGACGTTTCAGAGTTGTTAGGTGCGGGATGGGATTTGGTGGTAGCGCATCCGCCGTGTACCTTCCTGTGCAATTCTGGTGTGCGTTGGCTCCGAACCGTGCCTGGGCGTTGGGCTGAGATGGAGCGTGCTGCCGAGTTTTTCCGGTGCTGTCTCGGAGCCAACGCCCGTGCCGTAGCGGTGGAAAATCCCATCCCGCACAGGTACGCTATGGAATTGATTGGCGAGCGGTATACGCAGATCGTTCAGCCGTGGCAGTTTGGGCATGGCGAGAGCAAGGCAACCTGTCTGTGGTTGCGCAATCTGCCGTCGTTGCAGCCTACAAATATTGTTGATGGTCGCGAGGGGCGTATTCACAGGTTGCCTCCCGGCCCGAATCGCTCAAGAGAGCGTAGTCGTACTTACCAGGGTGTCGCGCTTGCCTTTGCGGAGCAGTGGGGCGCACTTTTGAATAAGGAATCCGGCTTTACATCTGCCAACACGCGCAGCACAAAAGCCGGTGGGGAATAAATGAAAGCGTACCGGCCTTCGTGCGGGTGCGCGGAACCGTTGCCTGCAATGTTTACTTTTGAGTGTTGTAGGCGGCGCATAAAGAAAGGTTTAATATGTCAAGTTACTGGCTCACCCCTCCCGCACTGTACGAGTCGCTGGACCGGGAGTTTCATTTCGATTTCGACCCCTGCCCGTGTCCGAGGCCGGATGGCTATAATAGTCTCGAAGCGTCGTGGGGCAAAATGAATTATGTGAATCCGCCGTTCCGCCGTCACGATGGGTTGAACAATTGCGGTCCTACTGCCTTTGTTCACAAGGCTATTGCTGAGCAGCAGCGCGGAAATGGCTCTGTATTGTTATTGCCCTGTCAGTCGTATGTGATGTTGCTGGCGGCGGCAGGGGCCGAAATCAGGTCCGCAGGGAGGGTTCGGTTTTTGGAGAAAGATACGGGTGAGCCTTGGCGTAGCCCGTCGCCTTGTTGCCTTTTCATACTGCGTGGAAATGCGCCGCAGGAGAATAAGGAAGCGCAAACACAGCAGGCAACAGGCAAAGGATCGCAAGTGAACTACAACCTGCGTCCGTTTGGCTAACGTTGGTTGAAATGGAGGCGGCTTTTGTATAGGGGCGGCGGCATCATTCAGGACATGGCTAGTGCACTAGCTCGTAAGCGTGCCCTCTCGTTGAAGACACGAAGCGATGTTGGTGGTCTCCACTCCACCTGCCGGGCAGACGTGTCCGGTCCCGATTCGCGGAATCGTGCCGCCGCAACTTGCGGAAGCCGTCTCCACATCAACCAACAGGCGAAGGGTGAAATATGAGTACCGTCGTGGTGTCCCAGGGTCGTGCGCAGGTTTGCCGGGGATATACCATACTGCGTGGCGGTACTCTTACTTCACCCGTTCGCCACACGTTGGGTGCAATTCGGCTGTAAACGCGATTGGAGGGCGCGATGAACGAGCGAGTGTTCTGGTGTGAGTTTGAGGCGTTGATTTGCGAGCGCGAGGGTATGCGTGCGCTGAACCGTGAGCGAGAAGATGCCAACATGTCGCTTGCGTATGATGAATCGGCGTTCCTTGCGCTCGCAGAACGTTTCCGCGCCCTGCCTAAGGATGCACAGCCGAACAGCACCCAACAGACGCAGTACGCCGGGAGCTAGGCGCACGGGTGCGTCACACAAGGAGAGTAACCATGCGCGTAACCGTTAAGCAGCTGGAGCAACTGGGTGCCTGTGGGGATCAGGTGGCACTTGTGGCTATCTGCTGGGGAGAGTCCGTAGAGATCACCCCTGAGACCTGTGCTCAGGCACACGATCTTGGGCTGGAGGCTGAGTGGGCTGCGCAGTATCTGCTAACCACGGCACAGCTGAAGCAGTACCTAGCCATCAGGCAGCGAGCATGGAAGCAGTACCTAGCCATCGTGCGGCAAGCATGGAAGCAGTACCATGCCATCGAGCAGCCAGCATGGAAGCAGTACCATGCGGCATGCTGGCAGGCCATTGCACAGGTCACGGCATAGCACACCACCAGAGGAGGGAGACGAGTGAACCACACAACCTACGATGTCAGGGTGTACGAAAACGGTGACAGGTCGTGGCGGCTTAACGGGAAACTCCACCGGGAGGACGGACCAGCAGTTGAGGACGCCAGCGGGAACAGGGTGTGGTGGCTCAACGGCAAGCGCCACCGGGAGGACGGACCTGCAATTGAGTACGCCGACGGTGGCAAGGAGTGGTACCTCAACGGCAAGCTCCTCACCGAAGCCGAGCACGCCGCAGCCACCAGTAAGGCCCAGGAGTTGACCGTTGCCGAAATCAGCGAGAGGCTGGGGTACAACGTTAAGGTAGTCAAGTAACCCACCACCAACGTAACAGGGGGTGAGTGAACTATGGCAGGCATGATAGCATTTTCACGAGTTCCGAACCGCCCACGATTGCGCACCGGACAGGCAAAGCTATACGTGTTGTTGTGTAGTGCTGTGGCGGATGGCCGCCCGGTGAATCGTTCTGAGGTTTTGAGGGGTGGGTGCGCGATGACGGGTGTGGCAATCCACGTATGGTTGTCCAGCCCGCCACCAGTACAGTATGCCGCCACCACGATGCAGGAGTATACGTGTCAGACTGCCCCATGCTCGCCAAGCCCGGCCAGACAGGCCAGATGTGCCCGGATAAGCCGTGCGTCATAGGGACCGCACAGGACAAGGGGGAGTACCCGCATGCCGATGAAGCGTAGCGACTACCCGGACAACTGGGAGTGGCTGTCGAAGCAGGTCCGGAAGCGAGCCAACGGACAGTGCGAGCTGTGTCCTGCAGAGCAGGGCAAGCCCCACTGGAAGACGGGGAGCAAGGTGGTCCTCACCGTCCACCATATCGACGGGGACCGCACCAACAACAGCGAGCTCAACCTGATCGCTCTGTGCCAGCGGTGTCACCTGCGGCTGGACCAGGAGCGGCATATCAGGAACCGGGGGAGAACTGCATGAAGGCACTATCGCTGTGGGAACCGTGGGCCACCCTGATTCGCCTTGGGCACAAGAGGATAGAAACCAGATCCTGGAGCACGGCATACCGCGGTCCGCTGCTGATATGCGCATCGAAGGGTGGTCTGCCGAAGGGTGAGCTCGCGACGGTCCTCAACAGCTTCATGGACGACGGGTTGTATATCAGCCGCTACGATCTCCACTTCGGTCAGGCTGTTGCACTCGCCGCCCTGGTGGACATCTTCTCAACAAACGACGTTGAGGCCAGCCGCCGGCACCGTGACCAATGGCCGTTCGGTGACTTCTCCCAGGACCGCTACGGATGGGTATTGGACAACATCACCCCCATCAAGCCGTTCCCTGTGTGTGGGAAGCAGGGGTTGTTCGAGGTAGACTGGGTGACCACGGTGGGCGATGGGCCCTTGGCTGAGGGCGGGATACACCGGCCAGTGCACAGGCCCCTAGTGGGGGAGTCATGAACTACAACAAAGCCCTCGAGGTAGCCCGAGTGATTGTCTTTTGGTATCGCCAAGTAGTCGCAATCATGGCTGACCGGAGCCTGCCCTATGCAGCACGCGTGATCATGGTCGAGTGGGCCTGCCATATGGCCCGAGTATCTGTGCGGTGCGTACTGGCCCAGGCCGAGTACCCATCTGGTGGTATCGTGGTACAGCCCAAGAAGGGCGAGCGTGTGCTGAGTCGTGAGGACGTTGAGAACCTACTCAGGGGAGGCCGTGGTGGCTAGACGTGCCCTGCATGAGTGCAACCGCCCTGGTTGCCACAACCTCTGCAGTGCCCCCTACTGCGAGGAGCACACCAGGCCACGAGAGAAGCCGCAGGACCGCAGACCCTCGGCTAGGGAGCGAGGATACGATAGGCTCTGGGAGAAGCGCAGGGGTGTCTTCCTGGGGCGCCCAGAGAACCAGATGTGCAGGCGGTGCACGGCTGCAGGCAGGCGTGGTGTACCTGCTACCGTGGTCCACCACATCAACGGAGACCCGACCGACAACAGGGACGAGAACCTCGAGGCCCTCTGCCGCGACTGCCACGAGCGCCTCCATGGGCGCAAGCACAGGCGGTGGGACGAGAACCTGGACATGGACTGACCCCCTGTTTCCGTGAGAGGGGAGGGGGGACTATAGGGGGGTGGGGAGAGAGACCCCTCTGCTCCTGTATCTCCCACGCTGTACAATCCTGCTAGACCACTACGTTGCACCACCGCAACACAGACGCACACATGCGACCATTTGAGGGGATAGGGGGGTGAAATCCTTCCAGTCTGGGCGGCCGGACCGTATGCTGACCTCAAATTTTTGAAAGTATCGCAGAACCCCTGACGTTTCTCGGTAAGAATTACACAAAACAGTAGACATTTGCCCGCCACGGTGGTATATTGAAGTTGCGGATGTGCAACATCGGACGCTTGGCCGGCGTTCGACTTCTTCACCTCCTGGTAGGGCGGGGCATGTGGGGCCCACAAGCCTGCATGCCCCGTTCCTTATCCGGGGCGCGGAGAGGGCAGCATGGCACGGCCAGCGACACCCGTACAGCTCCAGGTCCTCGAGGGCAATCCGAACCGCAGGACCAAGAAGCAGCTCGCCGACCGCCAGGCTGGCGAGATTGTACTCGGCAGTGTCGACCTCAAAGAGTCAGCCCGCCTTCGCGCCAACAAAACCGCCCTCGCCGAGTGGCGGCGCATCGTCAAACTCTACCGCGACAGTAGCGCGACCTTCCTGACAGACGCCGACGTGAAGCTCCTCGAGCGGCGTTGCCTCACCCATGCCGACTATGAGCAGGTCCGCAACATGCGGGACAAGCTTATGCGGAAGCGCAGCCTGACCTTCGAGGAGAAGATCCGGGCGACCAACCGTGTCGATACGATGCTCAACAGGCTCAACGAGTCCCTGCAGCGCATGGATCGCGAGCTACTCCTCACTCCGCTGTCTCGGATTAGTGGGCTGACGCGGTCCAGCAACAAGGACAAGGAGGACCCGGCCATGCAGAGCATGTTCGGGGACGGATGAGCAGGCGCCGCGTGCACCCCACAACGCAGTACGCCCGTGATGTGGTTGCGGGCAAGTACGTGGCGTGCAAGTGGGAGCGCCTGGCTTGTGAGCGGCACCTGCGCGATCTGAAGTGCGCGAAGGGCGACAAGTGGTTCGCGTGGACCTTCGATGAGACCCGGGCGAACAGGATCTTCCAGTGGTTCCGGCTCTGTCGGCACGTCCGCGGGCCGTACGCTGGCCAGCCGATTGACCTGGAGCCCTGGCAGCAGTTCGTTCTCGGCGCCGTTTTCGGGTGGGTCCACAAGGAGAGCGGCCGGCGCCGGTTCCGGACGGCGTACATCCGGGTGGCTCGTGGCAACACGAAGAGCACCATGATGAGCGCCATCGCCAATTACGGCATGTGCAGTGATGCCTACTACCCGCCCGCCGACGCTGAGGACACTGAGTCGTACATCTTCGAGCGGGCCCCCGAGGTGGTCATCGGCGCCGTCGACCGCGAGCAGGCGAGCATCGTGTGGGGCGATGCGCGCGAGATGGGCCTGGCATCGCCGGAGATCGTGAAGCGCCTGGACCTGCGCAAGACGAGTGTGAAACACCGTACCCGCGGCGGGAAGATGGTGAAGCTGTCCCGCGATACGAAGAACAAGGACGGCGGCGCCCCGACCATCATCATCATCGACGAGTACCACGCCCACCCCACCTCCATGGTGAAAGACGTGACGAGCTCGGGCAAGGGTAAGCGCGCTCAGTGCCTCGAGTTCATTATCACGACCGCCGGCGAGGACGCCGAGAACAAGCCGTGCAAGATCGAGGACGACATCGTCAAGAAGGTCCTCGACGGCACCATCTCGAACGAGTCCTACTTCGGCGTCATCTTCGAGCTCGACTCCGACGATGACCCCCACAACGAGAAGGTCTGGGAGAAGGCGAACCCGCTCTTTCGCGCTGGCAGCGAGTACTCGACGTTGCTGCGCGAGGAGGTCAAGGAGGAGCACGACCTGGCGTTCAATTCTGGCGACAACTCCAAGAAGCGCCAGTGGATGATAAAGCGCGCAAACCTCTGGCAGGTGGACAGTGAGGACCGGTACATGAGTGGACACATGGGGCGGTGGAAGGGCCTGGCTGTGTCTCGTCGCAAGTTCGCCAACCTGGTCCGAGATAAGAGAGCCTACGTCGGGGTAGACCTGTCGAAGAGCATTGATCTGACCGCAGCTGCGTTCGTGTTTCCCCTGGACGATGAGCGGTTCGCGGTGTGCGCCCACGGATTCATGCCCGAGGAGACGGCGACGAAACACGAGCACACTGACCGGGTGCCGTACAAAGACTGGGCCGCGGAGGGATGGTGCACACTGACCCCCGGCAACGTAACCGACGATCGGTACATCAAGCAGTACATACACGACCGCGAGCTCGAAGCTGGCTGGCGCGTGGTGGAGTTCTGCTTCGATCCGTACGGCGCCCGGCAGCTCGCGAACGTGATGGATGATGATGGGTACGAGTGCGTGGAGGTGCGCCAGGGTGTCCAGACGCTGAGCGAGCCGACGAAGAAATTCCGCGAGCTCGTGCTGCAGGACCGGGTTGTGCACGATGGCAGCCCGCTGCTGACCTGGTGTCTGTCCAATGCCCGCGAGGTGTCGGACAGCAACGACAACATCAAGCTCAATAAGAAGACGAAGGACGACAGCCAGCGGATTGATCTGGCGGCCGCCCTCATGAACGCCATGACTCGCGCCATTCTGGCCGAGGTCAGCGTGTACGAAAAGCGGGGGATGCGGAGTCTATGAACGTCTTCGGTCGCATGAAGATCGCCTTGAACCAGGCCTCGTGGGATCAGTACATGCGGGACTGGCTGTCTGGCAAGGACCCCTCGGATGGCGACGGAGAGATTGCGGTCACCGAGGATCGCGCCATGAAGTTCTCGGCCGTGTTCGGTTGCTGCCGGGTCCTCGCCGAGACATTTGCGAGCGTGCCGGTGATGGAATACAAGCGCATCGACGACCGGGACCGCGAGCGGACCCGCGATACGGACGCGTACGAACTGTTGCACAACGTGCCGAATGAGGAGATGAGCGCGTATCACCTGGCCGAGATGGGCATGTATCAGCTCAACACCGGGGGCAATTTCGTGGCCCTGGTGCGACGCACGAACGGCGGCGGGCTGCATTCGCTGTCTCCGCTCCTCATGAACAACCTGACCATCGAGCGGAGCAAGGAGTCGGGCGGCATTGTTTATCGGTACAGCCAAGGCGGGCCCGGTGCCGAGAAACGATCCTATGACCGTCGGCAGGTGTTTCACGTGCCCGGCCCGACCATGAATGGCATCACGGGCATGTCGCCGATCTCCTACGCCACCCAAGCGATTAAACTCGGGCTCAGCTACGAGACGTTCGGGATCAAGTACTACCAAAACGGCATAGCGCCGTCGGGGCTGTTCAAACACCCGAAGAGCTTGGAGCCCGAAGCGTACAAGCGCCTGAAAAAAGACCTCGAGGGAAACTACGGCTCTTTTCTGAACAAGGGCAAGCCGATCCTCGCCGAGGATGGGCTCGACTTTATCCCCTTCCAGCTGAACCTGGTCGACGCGCAACTGCTCGAGAGCAAGAAATTCCAGATCGAGGACATCTGCCGAATCTACCGAGTGCCGATGCACATGGTGCAGAACCTGGACCGGGCGACAAACAACAACATCGAGCACCAGTCCCTCGAGTTCGCCATGTACACGATGCTGCCCTGGTTCAAGCGGTGGGAGTCCTGCGCGAACGCGCAGCTGCTCAGCCACAAGCAGCGCCAGGACGGCTACTACCTCGAGTACAACATGGCGGCGCTGCTGCGCGGCGACTCGAAAAGCATGGCCGATGCGTTCGCCCGCGGCCGGCAGTGGGGCTGGCTGTCGGTGAACGACATCCGCCGGCTGCTCAACATGAACCGAATCGAGAACGGCGACATCTACCTGCAGCCGGTTAACATGACGGCGGCGGGGACGACTGGCGCCGATGACCAGCTGAAACAGCTCACCGATGAGGTGCATGCCCTCATCGAGTCGAGAAGGGAGTAACCCATGGCCAAGTGGTGGAGAATCACCAACCAGGGCAACAAGACCGCGGAGGTGCAGATCTACGGCGTCATCTCCGATGAGAAGTGGTACGAGGACGACGTGACGCCAAACGAGTTCAAGGCGGAGCTCGACGCCCTCGGCGATATCGACCTGCTCAACGTGCATATCAACTCGCCCGGCGGGAGCGTCTTCGCCGGGTTCACGCTGTACAACATCCTGAAGCGGCACCCGGCCGCGGTGGCGACCCATGTCGACGGCATGGCTGCCAGCATCGCGTCGGTGGTGCTGCAGGGCGCCGACGAGCGGGTCATGGCCACAAACGGGATGGTGATGATACACAACCCGATGGCGATCGCGCTCGGCTACGCCGAGGACCTGCGCAAGGTCGCCGACGACCTGGACAAGATCCGCGAGCCGATCGTGAAGTCATACAGCGACCGGGTGAGCGTCTCGGACGACGAGGTCAAGGCTATGATGGACGCCGAGACCTGGATGACCGCCGAGGAGGCGGTCGAGAAGGGCTTCGCGGACAGGATCGACGAGTCGACGTTCGCCTCGGCCACGGCCAAGGGGTCAAGCCTCGTCGTCAATGGCATGACGTTCGACGTCGGCCGATTCAAGAATTTCGACGCGTCGCGGTTCGGCATCACCGCTACGGCGCAGCCGGCGCCGCGCCCGCAGCAGGACCCGGAGCCGCCGCCGGCGGATCCCATCGACTACTCAGAGTACGAGACCGCCCTGCAGAACACGCAGGAGGTCCTCGACAAGGCACAGTAACACCAAACCACACTCCCGAAGGAGGAGCGAAATGGACTGGTTGACTGTCATGAAGGACGCCAAGGCAAAGCAGGAGGCCCTGCTGGCCAAGGCGAAGGAAGAGAACCGGGCCTTCACCGACGAGGAGAAGGCGAAGTTCGCGGAGCACCAGGCGGAGATCGAGAACGCGCAGGCCATGATCGAGGCGGAGAAGAAGGTTGCCGCCACGAACAAACACTTGAACGACCCGGCCGATCCGCCGGCGCCCCGCGTCGATCCGAAGGATGACGGCCCGAAGTGGAAGGCTGGCTTCGGTGAGTTCCTGATCGCCGTGCGTAACGCAAAGCTGAACCCGGCGAACACTGACCCGCGTCTCGTTCAGAACGCTGCTTTGGGCAGCAACGAGGGGTCTGGCGAGGACGGTGCTTTTCTCGTCGAGCCTGAGCATGCCCCGGCTATTCTGAAGCGGGCATACGAACTGTCGCAGGTTGCGAGTCGCTGCACGCGCAACTCCATCTCGAGCAACCGGGTTACGCTGAACTATGTGAAGGAAACCTCACGTGCCAACGGGTACCGTCAGGGCGGAGTCCTCGGGTACTGGATACCCGAGGCCGGAACCATCACGGCATCGACCCCGAAGTTCGGACAGATGGAGCTCAAGCTCAAGAAATTGGCCGGGCTCTACTACGCCAGTGAGGAGGTCCTCGAGGACGCCGTGGCGCTCGAGTCGTTTGCCACTCAGGCGTTTGCTGATGAGTTCGCCTTCCTGCTTGACGAGGCGGTCTTCAGCGGCTCCGGTACGCAGGAGCCTTTGGGTGTTTTCAACGCCGGCTGCAAGGTTGACGTTGCGATCGAGGCCGGACAGACTGCTGCCACTATCGTGTTCGAAAACATCGTGAAGATGTGGGCCCGTATGTGGGGCAGGAGCCGTGCCAACGCGGCATGGTTCATCAACCAGGACATCGAACCCGAGCTTATGACCATGGCACAGACTGTCGGCACGGGTGGTGTTTCGGTGTACATGCCGGCGAACGGCCTCTCCGCGAGCCCGTACTCGACACTCATGGGTCGCCCAGTCATACCGTGCGAGCACTGTGAGACACTTGGGACCGTCGGCGATATCGTGCTGGCGGACATGAGCCAGTATCTGCTCGTGGACAAGGGCGGTCTGAAGCGGGCCGATTCCATTCACGTGCAGTTCGCCACCGACCAGCACGCGTTCCGGTTCATTTACCGCGTGGACGGACAGCCCAAGTGGCAGAGCGCCCTGACACCGGCGAAGGGGTCGAACACGCTCAGCCCGTTTGTGCGTCTGGCAACCCGGTCGTAACCACTGAGAGGGGTGTAGGGCGGTCCATTGTGGCCGCCCACCCAAACCCAAAACGAGAAGGAGAGACACAATGGACAGCTATCTGCACCTTGTCAAGGGACTGGACCCGATTGCCGACGCGTTCGCCGGCACCGTGTACAGCGACGTTATCAACCTGAAGCACCACGATGAGGTGGTGTTCGTGATCTACAAGGGCGTAGGCACGACCGGCACCTCCACCATCACGGTGAACAGCTGTGATGACACGACACCCTCGACGGAAACGGCGATTGCCTTCGAGTACCAGGCTATTACCAGCGGCGACACCCACGGCGCAATGACGGCCGCCACGACTGCCGGGTTTACAACCACGGCTGGCAGCTCGCAGCTGTACCTGGTGCGGGTCAAGGCACAGAGCCTGGCGAGCGACGACAGCTACGTGCGGCTCCAGGCAGTCGAGGTCGCGAATGACCCTGTGCTCGGCGGCATCCTTGCTATCCTGCGTGGCCCCCGGTACGACCAGGCCGTCCAGGACAGCGCGATTGTGTAACCATTGACCGAGTCGGCGGGGGCTTCTGAGCTCCCGCCAGCTCACCGAAAGGATCACCACATGTCAGTACTCAACGATCTCCAGTCCTTCCGAAAGGCGGTACTGGGCGAGCGCGTGTACCGGGCGACCGACACCCTGCCGGCAGGAACCGATGAGGCGTTGTTCACCATCACCGGCGGCCGCGTGATGGTCACGTCCATTCTGGGCGAGGTCACGACCGTAATCCAGACCCAAGCCAACAACACCAAACTGAAGTTCAATCCGACGGCGGCCGGCGCCGACACGGACCTCTGTGCCGTGCTCGACATCAGCGGCGATGCGGTCGGAACGCTGTACAGCATCACTGGCGACTTCTCGGACGGGATGGTGGCCGGGCTTCTCTGCCTCGAAACCGACGCGCTGCTGGAGAGACCGATCGTCTTTTCCGAGGGTGACATCGAGCTCGACTGCGCCGCCACGAACACCGGATCGATTTCCTGGATGATAACGTACATCCCGCTGGATGACGGAGCGAGCATCGCCGCGGCGTAAGGGGACCTGCAAAGCAGGATCAAGGAAAGCAACCCGCGGGCGCAGAGATGCTCCCGCGGGATTCCCGCGGAGGGAAGACGATGAGACTGAAACTGCGCTACAGGTTGACCGTCCGGCCGGATGAGAACGGGGAGTATCCCGAGGCCCTGGCGAAGCGGCTGATCTCGGCCGGGTTGGCTGAGCCCGACCACGATGAGCCGGTTGCGAAGCGGCGGAGGAAGGCAAAATGAGCCGACTGCGCGTGGTCACCGGTCCGACGGATGAGCCCGTCGAGACCTACGACGTGAAGACCTACACCCACGTGAGCCACTCGGTGGAAGACTCGCTGATCGCCGCGTGGATCAAGACCGCGCGCCAGCTGGCCGAGGACTACCAGGGGCGGGCCTACATCGAGCAGACGCTCGAGCTGTCGTTCGACGCCTTCCCGGACATGCCCATCTATCTGCCCCGGGCGCCGCTGCAGTCGGTTACCAGCATCAAATACACCGACTACGAGGGCTCCGAGACGACGCTGTACGAGTCGGGCACCGAGGACATGTTCATCATCGACACCGCGGGTGAACCAGGGCGCATCGATCTGGCCTGGGGCGAGAGCTGGCCAGCTGTAACGCTGCGCTCCATCGACGCCGTGCACGTGCGGTACGTGGCCGGCTACGGAGATGCGGCAACTGATGTACCGGGGTTTGTCCGCGACGCCATCAGGCTGTACTGCGGGTGGCGATATGAGAACCGGGCGGCCGAGTCAGGCCAGGTTCCGGAAGCGTTCTATGGTTTGCTGCGGGCAGATCGCGTGCACACGACATGCTGAGCTGAGGTGTACCCATGATGGACCGCCAGCCACGCAAGACCCTCCGTACCGCCGCCAGACACTTGGTCTGGGTGGAGACACCTACCCGGGTCTCTGACGGCGAGGGGGGCATGTCTGAGCAGTGGGCGGCGCGCACAGGGGCCCAGGTATGGGCGAGCATCTCCCCCATCCAGGCCCGCAACCAGACGCAGTACAAGACGGTCGGCGTGGACGCGACGCACCTGGTCCGGGTCGACGGGTACGTGGAGGTGGAGGAGAAGGATCGCATCCGGTTCGGGACTCGGCATCTCGAGGTCCTGACTGTCGAGAACCTGCAGGAGCGGTCGTTCGAGAAGGTGTGTACGTGCCTGGAGAGACGATAATGCCAGGGTTCGCACGAGTTCGGAGTTTCACCGATGCGATCATGAAGGATCTGCAGCGGTCTGACAGGCGGCTGCGCCAGAAGGCGGGACTGCATGTGAAGGCCCAGGTGAAGGCGAAGATCAACAAGGGCGGAACATCGATCCCCGGAGAACCACCGGGCAAGGTGACCGGAAACCTGCTGAAGGGGCTGGCTGTGAAAACGCACCCCTCGACTACACTGGTGGGGTTCAAGGCGCCGGCGTACCATGCCCGGATGCTTGAGTTCGGCACATCGAAGATGGCAGCTCGGCCGGTGCTGTTTCCGACGTTTGCGGAGGAGGCACCAACGGTCAAGAAGATCCTCACAGACGGCGACTGGCTCGCAGGGTAGATGACAGTGTTCGAGGCTGCAATGTACACGAAACTGAGCGGGGACGGGACCCTCACGGGATACCTGTCGAGCTACGGCGGGCTGCCTGCGGTGTTCAGTGACGCGGCGCCGGAGGACGCTGAGGAGATGTACCTGGTGTACACCATCGACCGCCTGGCTGACGAGAACCTGGCCATCATGGCGTTCAACGTAATGGTCGACCTGTACGGGCGCTCCTCCACCCGGGCCCAGGTCCGCTCGGCGTCGGAGCGCGTCGAGTTTCTGCTCGACCACGCGACACTCACCGACCCCCGCGCCAGGCACGACACGATACGGACGTACCTCTTCTCGGCAGGGCCCGTTCCGGAGCCCGACTCGCAGAAGATTCACTACAACCTGCAATTCACAGCCCGCGCCGGCCGCAAGGCCTGGGCGGCACAGCTCACGTAGCACCACGAAAGGGGTGTAACATGGCAGCGTCAGAACTCACAGTTCAACAGATTGTCGACACGGGCCTCGAGGCGGCCGCGGCTGCCTCGGCGAACGCCGACGGCAACTACTTCACCAACAACGGGCGAACTTACATCCGCATCACCGACACCGGTACCACGGCGCCGACCATGACGGTTGCAAGCCAGGTGGAATGCAGCCAGGGGGAAACCCACGACGTTGACGTTGTGGTGCAGTCAGGTGAGCAGCGTCTCGCCGGCCCGTTCCCGACTGATCGGTACAATGACGAGGATGGGTACGTCCAGCTGACGTACGACGCCCACACCGACGTGACGGTCGAGGTGTTCAGCCTGTAACCGCCAACCTCGCGCCGGTTGGCGCGGAGAATGGAGCATAGATCATGGCACAGACACACGGCATCACTGCCAACACCTACACCCGGTTTATCATTGATTCGGGTGCGGTGTACAAAAATTACGGGGAGGCCAACGAGCTCCTCCTCGGCGCCACCCGCGGGGGCAACACGTTCAAGATCGAGACCGAGATCCGGCAGATGGATGTGGACGGCGCACGCGGTCCGGTGAAGGGCGGGGAACGCATCGTAAGCGTCATCGCGAGCATCACCGCAAACTTCGTCGAAGTGAAGAAGGAGCTGCTGCTGTACGCGCTTCCGGGCGCCACGGCCGCGGACCATCCTGTTGCGCCGGCAACGAAGACCCACGACCTGATCACGCGGGCGGCCGATATCGCCACCACCGACTACCTGACCAACATCGCCATTGTCGGGGAGTCGACGCAGTCGGAAACGAACTACGTGATATGCCTGATCAAGAACGTCATCTCCGACGGCAACCTCGAGGTCTCGTTCGCGGACAAGGACGAGTCGGTGCTGCCGGTGACGTTCCGGGCCCACTTCGACCCGAGCGCCCTGACAACGGAGCCCTGGGAGATATACAGCCCGATTATCGCGTAGTGACACCACCAACCGAGGAGAAGGGGACGCCATGAGTGAGACGCAGTCCGCAGTTACCGCGGCCAAGTACCGCATCCGCCCGCTGATCAAACGTGACCAGCGGGTGGTTGCGGGTATGCTGAGCAAGCTGGCTGACGAGTTCGACGAGTCGACGCTGCGCGATATCATCTCCAGCACCCGCAGTACTGCCGGGGACGGCGAGGGTGCCGGTTCCGCCGAAGTGCAGCGGGCTCGGGTTGTGGAGGTGTTCTTCGCGCTTTTCCGTCGTTGTCTGGTGCAGATGACGGCCGACGTGGAGGCGTGGCTGGCCGAGCTTATCGGCGTCACTCCGGAGCAGTACCAGGAGCTGCCGATTGATATCGACGTGCAGATCCTGAACCAGATGAAGGAGGCCCCGGAAGTCGAGCGTTTTTTTACTGGTGCATTGCAGCTGTTCAGCGGGACCGGGTGGTTTCAGACAGCGTTGTCGAGAGCGAAAGACGCGTTCGGTTCCGTGAGCGGATCTCTACAGAGCAGCTCGAAGGACTGAGGTGGGAGGAGTTCGTTTTCCGCGTTGACATGATCGAGGCGGAGCGGGCGGAGCGGTTTAAGAACACGATGACCGGCGCCGCTTTCGTGGGTTGGCAACTAGGACAGCAATCGGGGTCTCTGAAGAAGGAATTGCCGTTCTCGAAATACCTGCGGCTGTTCGGGCTGAGTGACGACCCCCCGCCCCTGGACCCTGAGCAGCGCAAGGCGGTTACAGCCCGGGCCCTGGCGACGGCGAAGAAGATCAGCGCGGCATTCAAGGCGAAGAAGGCGACATGAGAGAAGTATTCAAATTGGTGGGGCGCATCACCACCGAGGGCTTCGGGGATCTCGGCACGAAGCTGGACAAAGCGGGAAAAGTTGTCGAGAAGACAGCGAAGCGTATAGATCGTTTCGGCCGCCAAGTGCAGAAGGTTGGGGTGGGTGTTACGAAGCTGACGGCGCCCCTGGCCGCGGCCGCTGGCGGGATGGTGCTTCTGGCGACGAAGACGGGCCAGTATGCCGACAAGCTGCTTGATCTGGAGCAGATCACCGGCTTGTCAACCGACACTCTCCAAGAAATGGAGCACGTTGCGCGCGCAGCGGGCGTCAATTTCGAGGCCTTGACAGGCACGGCCTCAAAACTCGTGCAGCGGCTGCCGCAGTTGGTGAAGGGGGAAGGAGCGGCCAGCGACGCTATCAAGGCCCTCGGGGTGAACATGTTCGACGCGAACGGCGAAGTTCGGGACATGAACGATCTGTTTCCGGAGATGATTGCCCGACTACAGAGTATTCCGAATGTGTCGGAGCGTAACGCGATTGCCATGCAGCTGTTCGGGCGCAGCATGCAGGATCTGGCGCCGGTCCTGGGCATGACCGAGGAGCAGCTGAACAAAATTCGCGGCGAGGCTCACGGCATGGGCTTGGTGATGAGCAAGGACAGCATCGAGGCCGCGAACAAGCTGCGCGGGTCGTTCGAGAAGGTCAAGGGGCAATTCATCAGCCTCGGCCGCGAACTCGCGGTGAAGTTCGTACCGATCCTGCAGGACACCATCGTTCCCCTCATCACCGAGAGCGTCATACCGGCGTTCCGGAAGATCATCGAGTGGATCGGTACCGCGGCCGACTGGTTCAACAATCTCAACCCGTTCGTGAAAGACCTGGCGGTTGGTCTGGGCATCTTCGCCGTCACCCTCGGGCCGCTGCTCATCGGTGTCGGAAAGATGCTCGGCCTGGTGAAGGTCGCGGTGATGGTGTTCAAGTCGTTCAACATGGTCCTGCGCGCGAACCCCATCGGGCTCATCATCACCCTCATCGGCCTTCTCGTGGTCGCCGGCATTGCGCTGTACCGCAACTGGGATACGGTCAAGGAGAAGATGCTCGAAGTGTGGGACGGGATTGTCTACGCTGCGAAGCAGGGGGTCGGGTACGTCAAAAAGCTCGCGTTTCGCCTCGCGCACGCGGTCCTCGGCGCCGTCTCCTCAATGGCCAAGTTCATTCCGGGGCTGAGCAAGAAGATAGACGGGCTGCGCCTGAAGCTCGGGCAGCTGTGGGCCGAGGAAGACGCGGAGATGAAGATCCGGCGGCGGGCCCGGGCCGAGACCGTCGCCAAGATCAAGGCCGAGAAGGAGCTGGCCGACGCAATCGAGAAGGCGAAGCAGGAGACCGAGAAGTACAAGACCTCCACACTCGGCGAGATCGAGCTGAGGAAGAAGGACGCGAAGGCCACGAAGGAGCAGATCGACACCGAGGAGGACCTGGCCAAAGCCCGCGCGGACTTCGAAGCGGGATGGACCGACAAGCTGCGCGGCGAAACCATGACCCGGGCAGAGCTCCTCGAGTACGAGTATGAGCAGGCCCTCGCGAAGGCCTCCGAGTACGGCGCCAGCCGGCAGGATATCGAGGCGTACTACCAGATCCAGCGCCTGAAGCTCGCTGAGGATGAGGCGAAGGAGAAGGCCCGCTTGGCCGAACAGGAGGTCCAGAAGCGCCGAGAGACGGCCCAGGCGACGTATGGTATGGCGGTCGAGGCGGTGAACCAGATATTCAGCCTCATGTCTCAGTCGACCGACAACGAGCTCGCCCGCTTGGACCAGGAGACGACCGCGAAGAAGGCGGCAATCGACGCGAGCACTCTGGGCGAGGAAGAGAAGGCGAAGCGCAAAGAGGAGATCGACAAGAACGCCGACAAGAAGAAGCGTGAGCTCATGCGGGAGCAGGCGAAGCGGGACAAGGCCGCCGCCGTCTTCTCGGCCATTATCAACGGGTTCCAGGCGGTAAGTAAGGCATTGACGCTGGGGTTCCCCCTGGGGCTCATCATGGCCATTCTGTTTGGGGCGCTGGCTGTGGCTCAGATCGCACTCATCGCTGCGGAGCCACTGCCGCCATTGGCCCAGGGTGGAGTAGTGAGACGCAGCAACAGCGGTACCGCGGTGGTTGCCGGCGAGGGTGGGCAGGACGAGATGATACTGCCCATGCAGAGCGGTGTCAGCAAGGTAGTCGACCAGGTCGTGCAGGGGATTCGCGGGCTGGCGGCGGCTCCGGCCCTGCCGGCGTCGATGGGTGGGGCGAGTGCCGCCGCTGCAGCCGGCGCCGGTGGCGGGGGCATGCACCTGCACGTCGGGATGCTCATCGCCGACGACAGCGGTCTGAAGCAGCTCGAGCGGGTGCTGCTGCGGTTCCGCAATCAGGAACAGCAGCGGAAAGGTGAGTCCTGATGGCGCTGAACGACATAAAGCTCGGCGAGAGCGGCTCTGAGGTCCTGCTGAGCGCATTCGCGCGCGAGTTTTCCGAGCACCTAGTCGCGGTCACCCGGGAGGACAGGACGGCGTCCGGGCGACTCGTCCGCGACGTTATTGCCACGAAGCGCAAGTTCACCATGGCATACGAACTGATACACCAGGATGACCTTGACACCTTCGGTACGCTGTACGCCCTCGACGACGAGCTCAGCCTGCTCGTGACCAGACCGGATAGTACCATCGACTCGTACACCGTGCTCCTGCAGCCGTTCGACAAGACCCGGGCGAAGAGCGTCGGCATGGACTACTGGACCGGGGTGACCATCGAGGTGGAGGAGGTGTAGCATGCAGGTGGAGCTCGGCATTGTCATAGCGATCGCGTCGATGGCGTTTTCCGCGGGGATCGCCGTTGGCATGTTCAGCCTCAGGTTTGTCGCGCGCAGCGAATGTGCCCGGACACGCGAGACGGTTTGGGCTCGAATAGACGCGATTCAGGACGCGCTGACCGGGGGGTCCTACACGTTCGAGGTCCGCCTGGTGCCGAAGCGGCAGCCGGACGACCAGACAGGCGGGAGGTAGACATGGCTGAGTACCATAGAAACTTCGCGCGTAAGGACTGCGCCGAACTGAGGGATGGCGACATCCTGACACGGTGTAACGTGAGCCAAGAGAAGGCTCACACACGTCTGGCGTGCGAAGACAGGAGCGTCACGTTCAGACGGTGCAACATGAAGAACGTCGAGCTGTGGCCGGAGGCCGTGGTTGAGGACTGCTCGCTGGTCGGTATTCATGCTGATATGGTTGAGAAGCCCCGGCCGGATCCGGTGGTAGAGGCTCGGATACACCTTGGGTGGCTCAAGGCTGACCTCGGGGAAGACGCGTTGAAGGAGGCGGCGAAGAGCGAGTTGTCCCTGAAGGACGAAACAGCGGTGGAGATACCCTAATGGCCAACTGGTATGTCAAACAGAGTACTGGCGACGACTCGACTGGCGACGGTTCCAGCGGGAACCCGTACAAGACGATCACGAAGGTCGACACCGTCGCGTCTGCGCTTGACCATGTCTACGTAGCAGAGGACAGCCCGTCTGGGAGGTCCGACACCTTCACCAAGAAGCTATTCATCCACGGCTGCAACACGTCATGGACGGTCGGTGCCGCGACACCAGCTATCGACGGCACCGGCCAGACGAACTGTCTCGTAGCTAACGATACCGCGTGTGACGGGTCTCTCCTCGAGTACTTGGAATTTAAGAACGCGACTGGCGACGGATTTGACGCCGTCGCTGGCGTCGTCGAGCTCGGTCTCTTCAGGTGCATCGCGCATGACAATGGGCTATCTGGGTTCGGGCCAGCGACAACGTCGACGATCAGCAACTGGATGTACTTGTTGTGCTACGCCTATGACAACGGGCTATCTGGCATTGTCCTCAGTGCGTACTGTAAGGCCATATTGTGTGTGGCCGAGGGAAACGGGACATACGGCATCTATGGGGTGACGACTGCGTCGGAGGCCATTCTTTGTCTTACGTATGACAACGCGACGGATGGAATCGGCCATTCCCTCAGAGGGGTGTCGGTGATGAACCGCTGCTATGGGAACGCTGGCAGTGGGGGTATCGTTGTCGGACAGTCGTCAACGGTGGTGCTCAACAGATGTACGGACAACGACTACGGCATCGCGTATGGAACAGCGGACTACTGGTCAATGGTGGCGTACAACGCGGTCCTGGGTAACACCACCGACGACCTCACCCCGACGGCAGACACAATCGAGGTCCTGGAAGGGAATGAAGAGTCTGGTGACAAGGGATGGCGCGATACCGCCTCAGACGACTACGCTGTCATCCCCCCAGCAGCGATATTCAATGACCCGCTCGACTTGCCTGACAGTATCAACCAGCTGTTTATCACGGCTGGGTATCTTCCCGACTACTACGGGAACTCTGGCGCCGGCCGGGCACACTTCATCGGACAAGGTAACTGACCATGCAAGCCAAGATATCGACAGACACATGGTTTCCGGTGGTCCTCCTGGATGCGACGGATGGCGACACCGAAGAGACGGGGGTCGCGTACAGTGACCTGACGGTGAAATACGTCAAGATGGATGGCACCGACACCCTCGCCACCTACTCAGTCGCGTCGGGCAACTGGGACGAGAAGGGAGAGGGAATCTACTCGCTTCAGATCGGGGCCAGCGAGTTCGACAGCGAGGGCATTTGGGAGGTGAGCGTCTCCGCCGCCGTCGCAAAGAAGTACCGCTTCTATGTCGACGTGGTGGACAAGACGCACGCGGAGCTGGTCGACGACGTTGCCACGGTAGACGGGAACGTCGACGCGATACTCGTCGACACGGGGACCACCCTACCCAGTACCCTCTCCACCATTGCAGAGTACATCGACACTGAGGTGGCAGCAATCAAGGCTGTGACCGACAACCTGCCGAACGGTGGCGCGCTGACAGACCTGGCCACCGCGGCCGCCCTGGCAACGGTCGACTCGCTCGTCGACCAGCTGATCGCCGACATCGTCACGGCCAGCTGCATCGACACCGGGTTCACGCTCAAGACCGCCGTGAAGCGCATGCTGGCGGTTCTCGATGGCACTGTGACGCTCGACGGGACGAAGAAAATCCACACCATCAAGAACAAGGCGGCCTCCACGGAGACCACACACACACTGAGCGATTCGGGCAGGACCATAAGCTGATGGCAATGACGGCCGGCGACTACTATGCGTACCTGAGCGGGGGTGTCATCACCAACGCGACGGGGTCCATTGTCGTCGGCGAGTGGTACTCCTACATGTCGCACGGCCTGGTCTCGGGTGACGGCTCGGGCGAGATGACCTTCGACCAGGCGGCGATCGCCACGGTGCGCAAGCCCATCGGCCGGGTGACGGTGCACTGGGGCGGGGCGAACCTGGACAACCTCGAGGTCACCTGGCCCTCGACTACGGCCAACTGGATACACAGCCAGGTGCCGGAGCTGCAGGGACACGTTGCCGACGGCATCACGACGGTCTCCCACAAGTGGTTCCGGTGCGACGGGGTTGCCACCCTCAACGATATGGTCCTGGCGCCGGGAGACGCGGCTGCCGCGGCCCTGTACCAGTTCGGCTGGTGGGGCGGGACGTTCTCAGACGGCGCAGGCGTGTTTTCGAGTACGCAGTACCTGCGGCTGCGCCTGGTCGAGCAGGCGGTTGCGACTGTGAGTGTCACCGGTGACTCAGCCCTGGGCGAGTACCCGGTTGACTTCACCGTGATGGTGTTCAGCGGGCCGGGCGGCGCCGTCCTCGAGGACAGTGTCGAGATCACTGCCAACGCCCAGGTCAGTCGCGACGTGTCGGTCGGGCCGGTGTCCGAGGCCACGGCGATCGTGCTGGCCATCACCAAGTGGTCGGCCGCGAACGCGGTCGTGAAGATGGCCGAGCTCTTCAGCTCCGCGGTCGAGGTGTACGACGGCGACGAGATCATGAGCATCAACGTCCTGGAGGAGAACGAGATCAAGGACGCCACGCTGCCGGCCGGGAACATCTCTGCCAACGAGCTCGAGCTGCAGCTGAACAACGTCGACGACAAGTTCTTCCCGGCCAACGACGACGCCCCGTACCACGCCATGGTGCGCAAGGGCCGCAAGATAGAAGTCGAGCTCGGGTTCAATATCCCCGGTGTGGGCGAGACCTACGTTGACATGGGGACGTTCTGGTCGGGCGACTGGAAGGTATCGGAGAAGGGTACCACGGCGAGCACCACGGCCTACGACCGCATGGGCCGGCTGCAGAAGATCACATACAGCGGCAGCACGGTCCAGCTCAGCGAGACGATCGGCACGCTGGCCGCGCAGGTCCTCGACGCGGCCATGCTCGAGCATGGCATGGGTGACCTGACATACTCCATCGACGACGCCCTGTACGGGTCGGAGTACACGGTGCCCGTGGCCTGGTTCGATCGCATGAGCTACTTCGACGCACTGAAGCAGCTCGCGGGGGCGTGTCTGGGGCGGGTGTACGTGGACCGCGACGACGTGATTCAGTTCAAGGCGCCGGCCGCGGTGGGCAGCCACGAGTACGAGCTCACGGCCGACGACTACTACGAGCGCACGCAGCCCGAGGAGGCCGAGAGCGTCGAGAACCGCATCGAAGTCTGTACGCAGCCGCTGCGGATAGTGCCTCCCGAAGGCGGGGCGCCGGCAACCGAAGTGTACCGCTCGAGCGAGGCCATCACGATGGCGGCCGATGAGCAGCGGACGTTCACCATCGTCTACAGCGACAAGCCTGTCTACGACGCAACCGCAAGTGCTGAAGCAACTGACGGGTCGAGCTTTGTCGGTAGCATAGTCAGTGCCAGTACCGACTACTATGCCTGGGGCGCCGAGGTGGTCGTGCAGTGTACAACTGGTGGTGAGATGGAGATCGTCATCGACGGCGACCTGTACGCGATCCAGGGCAAGGAGGTGGTCGTCCAGGAGGACTCGGACAGCCAGTTCCAGTATGGACTGCAGCGGTACGAGCTCAAGGAGAACCCGCTCGTGCAGACGCGCGCCCTGGCGGACCTCATCGCGGCCACCCTCCTGGAGACGTACAAGGACCCGGCCAGGGACGTCGAGCTCAACTGGCGGGGCAACCCGAATATCGGTCTCGAGACTGTCGTCCGGGCGCCTGAGTACGTCCGCGGGGCGGTCAGCAACAAGTCAGACTTCGAGGTGTACAAGCAGAAGCTCCAGTTCGACGGCACGCTGCGCTCGATGCTCAGCGGGCGCCGGGTGCGTGAGGTCACGGTGCTCGAAATGCAGGACACCGACGACAGCGGCTACGACCTGCAGGACACCGACGACAGCGGCCTGCTGAGCCTGCAGGATTCGGATTCGTGACAAGGGAGATATGCCATGCCTAGCAACGTAACCACCGTCTCGGGTGCCAGCCCGTTCGACTTCTGGCTGGGGAACTACTCCTATGCCGACTTCGCGGCGAGCGGAGAGACCCTACGGATGAAGCTGTGCACCAGCACCCATCGTCTGATCTGGAAGAACGCCGCGGGGACGGTGGTCAAGGCGATGGCTGACGCCTCGACGACCAGCAATCACGCACAGAAACGGGTGCTGTTCACCGACGCGAACGGCGCCGCGAACACGAACAGCAAGCTGCTGTACGACAACGACACCGACGTGCTCGGACTCGGTCTGGAGACACTACATTCCTGGAAGAGCACTCACTCGGCGTTCGACATCGGCTCCCAGGGTGCCCTCTCCTACGGGGCGGCCGAGCTCGGACTCGAGGAGAACGCCTACTACGACGACACCGATGACCGCTGGGAGTACATCGGCACCGGGTACGCGACGCGGATCGTGCAGACGGCAGGCACGATTGCGCTGACGTACGCCGCGAGCGGGACGGCCGACAACCCGATCACGTGGGTGACCGGGCTACACATGACCACGGCAGGAAAGGTGCTCATCGGGAATGACACCTCGCCGGCGTCTCTACTCCACCTGTACGACGCCGACACGGGCGTCTCGCCGATCGCCGGCACCCTTCTCACCCTCGAGCAGGACGCCGACACGTGGATCAGCCTACTCGTCGACGGGGCTGGCACGAAGAAAGCAGGGTTGTACGTCATCGACGACATCAACTACGGCGGCAAGGTGTTTTTCGATGCTCAGACGTTCGCGTGGAAATGTACTCTCGCGCCGACCGCTGAGAAAGAGGTGTGGCGGGCGAGCTCCGGCGACGGTGGGTCGACTGTCCAGTTCGTGCTGAACGAGGGCGGTCTGCCGATGGACGTGCGGATGGAGTCAGACAACCTGACGCATGCCTTCTTCCTCGACGGCTCGGAGGACAAGTTCGCCTTTGGGCATGGGACTCCCGATGTGTTCGTGCACATCGAGCAGGACACCGCCACGACAGATGCGGTGCAGTATCTGCTGCGCCTGACGGAGACGTGTGGCGATACGGTTGGCGACGGGTTCGGTGTGGGCATGCAGTTCGAGCTGGAGTCTTCAACGCAGGCCACCAACTTTGTCGCCGGGACGCTGGCTGTCGAGTGGGAGGACGAGAGCAGCGGGGATGCTAACATAGTGGTGAGGCTGGTGAATGGCTGGAGCATCGGGGAGGTAGCGCGGTTCGCGAGCAATGGAAAACAGGTGTGGAGCCGTGCGGCAATAACATGGACGGCAGACCAAAGGTTCGTGTTTGGTATTGATGACGGGAACTTTGCCAAGCTGTTCTCCGCAAACGGAGACAATGGTGGTGCTGCGCTAGTGGGGTACAACAAGGCGACAGACTCAGAAAAGACGATCTACGCATTGGCGTATGCTGAGAATGAGCCAGACGGAGGCGATGGGCTTTTCCATTTTCGCGGGATTAAGCACGACGGTGCTGGCGGCACAGAGGCGTTTTCGGCGGCGAGTAAGATGTTTTCAATCAAGAACAACACCACTCAGTTGCTTGAATTGCTCGGCGACGGCGCGCTGACGCTGTTGGGGGTCGGTGCAGATGACGTGTCATACGCCGCTGCTGCTGCTGGCAAGTACCGCCTGCTATACTGCGATGAGGACGGCAATGTGGTGGTTGGCGACAATGACCTAGCCAACAACAACGTTACATAGGAGCCTGACCAATGCACATCTATTCTATTGTTTACGGCACGGTCCCGGCAGAGCTGGAGCCAATCATCACACACAATGAGCGGGAGTACGGGCTGGTGCTCGTCGAGCAGCCCGCCGTCGAGGGTGTCACTGACACGATCGCGCTGGCCGAGGCGCACACGGTAGCGAGCGACGTGTACAGGTGGGAGCGAGCAGCCCGCGCAACGGAGCCGGAGCTGTACGTAGACCTCGACTGCAAGCTGCTCACAATGCCGGATCTGGTCGAGAGCGAACCGAACCTGCCATACTGGCCGCTGCCCGGCGATGGCTACACCGCCGACCCGCAGCCCGACTCGTTCCTGATGTACGTCCCGGCGCAGTTCGCGATTGACGTACTGGAGAAGGCCCAAGCATACTGCGGCCTCGACCAGTACTGCTGGCCGCGTAAGGTGCTGCGGGACTGGCCCGGCATCAAACAGATCGACCCGTCGTACTACGAGCACCTCATGTACTCGACCAACAAACGCCGCCAGCTGCAGCGCGCAGCGAAAGCGGTCACCAACCCCAACCCGGAGGAGTAGGTATGCAGGACCTGAGCAACACGGACAAGCTGGACATCATCGACGAGAACCTGCGCCGGCTGAACGTCCTGCTGTACGACGCCAACCTGAACAAGATGGTGTCGGAGAAATGCGGCGAGGCCAAGAAGATGGAGGCGGCCCTGAAAAGAGCCACCGGCCTTGAGCGCGAGATCGCTGCCCTGCAGGAGATCCGCGCGACCACCCCGGCCGACCCGGCGCCGCTGGACCAGGAGTAGTCGATGGCGTGGTCGGACCCGAAGATCGACTTCGACGGTACGGAAGCCATCCCCCACACGGTGCCGAACGTGTGGGGTGAGGACATGCTTGTCCTAAATGGTGTCGAGTACTCGGGCCGGTACTACGGCACGTTCGGGGCCCACACCGGCCGGAACATTGGGTACGCTCTCGTGAAGGTGCCGGACCTGCACACACTCGTGCTCTCGCACTGGCGGTTCCACCTGCACGACCCCGACATGCGCCTGCACGTGCTGTACCATCTCGAAGGGGTTGGTCTGTTGGGTACGTACAACGAGTCCGACGACTACTACGGTGACGAAGCCCTGACGGATGCGGCGTACCAGAACACAACCGGCGTGGACAAATACGTCCGCGGGCTCATCCGTCTGAGGAACACCGCGGGCGCGTCGACCGGTCCGATATCGGTGGGCTGGTGGATGCGGTTCGCGATCGAGGATCTCCAGTAGGACAGCAGAGAGGACTGTCACCATGGCATGGACGGAACCGAAGACCAACTGGGGTGCGACCGACCCGGTCACCCACACGCAGCTGAACGCCATCGGTGCGAATCTGGTGTTCCTGAATCGTATCGTCTACTCCGGCCGCTGGCGGGGATCACTGGGCGGGTGGGACTACGCGTACCCGCAGAAGTGTCTCGTCAAAGTGCCGGACGGCCAGAAGCTGGTCCTCTCGCACTGGCGGTTCTATCTCGACGACTCGGACATGCTGCTGTTGCTCTACTGGTACGTCGTCGGGGTCGGCTACCTCGGCACGTACGAGCAGTCGAGCAGCTACTACGCCGACGAGGACAAGGCTGTGACTGCCTACTCGAACAGCACCGGGAGCGACAAGTACGCATACTGCGACGTTGCCCTCAAGAACAACGCCGCCGCGGGGGTGGGAGACATCGAAACCGGCTGGTGGCTGCAGTTCCACCTGGAGGACGTGTAGCCATGGCCAAGGTCGCAATCTATCCCGGCCACGTGGGCAAGGACTCGGGCGCCGTTGACGGTACCGACGCGGCCACCGGGGACCAGCTGCACACGATCGAGGCAGTCATCTCCTGGGCGATCGCCGACAAGGTCGCCGGCCTGCTCGGCGACATGGGCATTGAGCACACCGTCGGCATCGGCCCCTTCGACGACCGTATCCGCGACACCCGCGACTGTGACCTGGGTGTGAGCATCCATGCTGACTGGCTGCCGGTGCGTCGCGTGCACGGCTACCATGTCATCTACAACGGCGACGCCAGGGACCGGGAGCTGGCGCACGCGATCGACGCTGCCATGTCCGTGGTGTCGGACCGTGCCCGGCAGGTGCATATCCGGCGAGACCTGTACATCCTGCGCCAGACAGCGTTTCCGTGCGTCCTGGTCGAGTGCGGGTTCTTGAGCAACCGCGAGGAGGAGGCCGCGCTCATGCTGCGCAGCCGGCAGCACCGGTCCGCCTGGGCCATCGTGAGCGGCATCATGCGCTACGTCTACAACGGCAAGGAGTGAGCCCCATGGCCGAGTCCGAGAGCATCTACTCCCGGCGGGTGGTACTCGCAGACCTGTGCCGGCGGGCCCGGCCGGGCGGTGACTGGTTGGGGTACCGGCCGGCAGCCTTCGAGAGCAAACGGACCGATACGCAGTGGTTCTTCCTCGACCTGCCGTATGCCTACCTGATCCTCTTTCGCGGTACCGAACCGCGCAAGGCGCGGGACTGGCTGACAGACCTCATGTTCCGCCAGCGTGTCATCCCCTACGGCAACACCGGCAGCCGCATCCGCGTGCACCGTGGGTTCCTCGGGGCGTACAAGTCGGTGCGGGACCAGGTTCACGAGGCCGTGGGTGCCTACGTACACGACCGCAAGCCGGTAGTGGTTCTCGGCCACAGCCTGGGCGGGGCACTGGCAACACTGTGCGCCGTCGACCTGCAGTACTGCATGCAGCCCGGCCGGGAGCTGTTCGAGCATGCCCGCATCATCCACGCCTACACGTTTGGGAGCCCGCGTGTGGGCAATGGATCGTTCGGGCGTTCCTACCGGCGCCGGGTGCCGCGGACGTGGCGATACTGGGGCTGGTGGGATATCGTCGTAAAGGTGCCGCCGGCACTGTTCGGGTACCGGCACGTGGTCGCCGGGACGGGCCTGCGCTGCCGTCACGACATCCGCTGCTACATCCAGCAGATCGCCAGACAGACGTGAGTTTCAGAGTCCGGTCAAATCCTTGAACTTTGCGGTGGCGACGTTGTCCTCGAGACACATGGCTTCGAATTTCCAGACACCGTTCGCCTCAAGGTTGCTCACGTTCGCGAGGGCGGTGCCGATCTGCGCGTTCTCGCGGTCGTAGAGATTGAACGAGATTTGGGCGTATCCATATTCCTTCGAGCTGTTGTTCCTGACCTTGCCAGTGATCTTCACATTGCCGTACTCGCCCCGCGTCACCTTCCACCCCTCGAGCAGCTCGAGCTTCGGTTGGGCCACTGCCGAGGAGACGGTACTCACCGGGCCCGTGTCCGTCTCCGATATTGTGCCGATGAGTGACCCGAACACCCCAATGATGATCAAGGCGAGCAGCGTGATTAGGATGGGGTGACGGCCGGGCAGTTTCGCCCCGCAGTTTGGACATGCCTTTGCGGACTTGCTCACCTCGTGTCCGCAGTCTTTGCACTTGATCAGCTTGGCCATGGTGGCCTCCTGGTGGTTGGTGTGGGAATCAGTCGTACCCGAGGAAGCGGAGAGTGTCCTCGGGACTACGCCCTGAGTCACAGTCCGAGCCCCCGGTGGATACGCAGAGTAGCGGGCTGGCGGGGGAGCAAATGCGTGCGCGCACGTAGATGCAGTACTCCTCCGAGGTGTCAAGCACAAAGGTGTGGGTGTCGGGGAGGTCGAAGAAGTAGGCCGTTTCAGTGTCGCCGGGGTGTGCGTACTCGATGGTACCGGTATCATCCAACAACCAGCCTGCATGGTCGCCGGTTGGCTCTCTCACGATTACGGTCACCGGGATTGTGTGCGTGGGCTCCTCATCCCCGGCGCCGGTCGGGGTGGAGTCGGAGCAGCTGAGCAGGAAAGCGAGGATGAGGAACGTCGCGGCGATCCGCATGGGGCACCTCCGTGCATGAGTTCACACTGAAGGGTACATCGCGCACGGATGCAGCGCAAGGAGTTCGTGACAGACGCGAAGTGCTACTTCG
>Ga0180438_10001586_pt1 | contig 40105 bp, 50 predicted proteins | sample SS_ome_12_FD_132455 | JGI IMG/M metagenome (GOLD analysis project Ga0180438, IMG submission 132455) | Hypersaline lake sediment archaeal communities from the Salton Sea, California, USA - SS_3_D_2 metaG | ecosystem: Environmental > Aquatic > Non-marine Saline and Alkaline > Hypersaline >... | reverse complement strand
CTTTCCTGTGCGGGAAGGACCCGACTGGTTGATTTCTAAGGACTTTTCCATCATATGCGCCTTTCCACTGCCTTCCACGTTTTGACTCTTGCTGATAAACATAGCTAATCAGAAAAAGTAGACACTGCTGTAGTATAAGCCTATTCAATAGCCTCTGTATCAATAAAAGACTTTAATCAAGAAGACAATTTGCGCCGTGCGCGCTCTCTTGCTTTGAGTATTAGTGGCTCCATTAGGCGCAGCTGTAGCAGACATAGCTTTGAATTCTCCCGGGCCTGTCGTGCTTCATAGTCCGATCTGCTGCCTAGCCTGTAGCCTAGATAGAACATCAGATACAGGATGGCGAATACAGCCAGCCAGAATGCTGTGAGTTGTAGTGGTGTGAACGTAGCTGAAAAGTGCACATTCACCCCTGTGGTCAGGTCGCTCATTTACTCCCCCTCTATAGGCAAATAAAATTCAGTTTTTGAAAATTGCTATGTGACTTGATGATCGCGGGATGTATCCAGCCTTTTCACCATAGTTTATTTCTAACGGATTTTCCACTAAATGATAGGCCACAAACACCATTTCGGAGGGGTTAGGTATTAGATAAAATCCTGTGCTAATACCTCGCAACCCTTTGATCTGTAACATAAGGTATTAGGTATTGGAAGTATTAGCAGATTTTAATAGTGAAATAAAAAACTAAAGACTTTTCTGCTATTAGCTAATACCGCTAATACCTCACCACATCATCACCCCCGTTATGCTCACAAATATCATGACCAGATACACCAGCCCCACTATCCAGCAGTATCGAATCACCCGCTTGCAGTCGCATTTCTCCATGTCCTCCTCAATCCTTCCCGGCCTCCCCCGCCTGTATCTCCAATTCACGCACTCTCCTCCTCAAATCCCTGTTTTGTTTCACCTGACGCCTGTACACGACACCTAGCATGCCGCCCCCGGTCATCAGACACTCGTGCGCGTCGATTATATCCTGTTTTGGCCAGTCTGCCCCCTCATCCCAAGGCTTGGTAGCGTCCATACAACCACCACATCCACGGGACCTTGCCCCGCTTGTCCCCGGTCTCCCATTCGTACACCGTCTGCTCCGATACGCCCCGGTGACGTGCGGCCTGTGGTCTAGTCCAGCCTAGCCGCTTTCGCAGCACTACGCACACCTCGGATGGAGATAATGCGATGATTATAGGCACCGGCAGGACTCCCTGCCCCCCGGCCCGCTCCAGCTCGCCATAACGGGGTTGGCTCATTTGAAATCGCTTCCCGGCTTGGGTCTGATTCTCCCCTCTGCGCTTCCGCGCCAACCATATCTTCTCAGCGTCAGTCAATTCTAATTGTGGACTAGCATTTGGTGTCATACTTCACCCCAACGTGTTGTTGTAGTACGGACTTCACCAGCGTCTCATCCCAGCTGGATTCGCGCAGGTGTTCCCGGAATTCATCCGCGACAAGCCCGTGATCCCAGTATCCAAGGGCAAGCTCAAATAAACGCACCCGATTTACCTTGCCAACTAGCTGCGCGGCCCAGTGCCCAAACAGGAAGTATTCAGCATCCACCTGTAGCAGTAGAAAGGCACGCCCCCCGTTGTGGCCGGCCTGTAGGATAAAATTGCGTTGTTCATCGGTGTAGCGGTGCATCGACACTATGGTGTCCCGGCGGGCAGGCCAGCCGGCTAAATGCTTGAGCTCAATCCACCCGTGTACATCGTCCATCGCATAGGACACGTCCGGAACGCCTTGCGTCACGGCATCTTCGTGGCGGGCAATAAAGCACGGCCCGGAGTCCTTCAGCTTGCCTAGCATGGTCTGGAATAATGCGCTCTCACTCATTCCCAATCCTCCTTGTACTCCATCAGGAGCACGGCCAGCCAAATGAAGATGACCAGCGGCCCGCCCGCTAACAACGCCAGCAGCATTTTGGGCCACTCATCGTCATGCAAGTCCTCCAGGCCTGGTGCTGTGGAAAACCATAAAATACCACAGATGGTCCATATCCAAAACCCCGTCCAAATAAACTCCATCATTTTACATCTCCCCAGTTGGGCCCCGTTTCAACGTCCACAGCCAGCGGCACGCGCAAGTCCACAGCGGTCGCCATCATACGGACAGCCTCCTGATGCGCTTCGTGAGCCTCCCTGGTACGGGGTACAGACCAGTCAAGCTCATCGTGTACGGTCAGCAGAGGTGGCCCAAGTATATCGCACACCCCGGACTCCCATATGTTTACCATAGCCAGCTTCATAGCGTCAGCCGCTCCGCCCTGTAGCAGAGCATTCAACGCCTTGTGGGTCATCGCCCTTCGCACGCCGGCCCCGCCGGCCTCCCGGACCTTTGTTAACATCTCCGCCTTGTCTACGGACATGCCCAGCTTCTGAGCCAGCTTCCACTTGCGTGCCTCCCACATATGGAACCGGCGCCGGCGTCCAAGGATGGTCCGGATATATCCCCGGGCGCTGGCCGCTCCAGCTACGTCATCAAACAGATCCTTGATGAACGGTACGGTGTGGAAATAGGTGTCACGTAGATCCTCGGCAACCGCTTCGCTCACGCCCATGCTCGCTGCTGTCTTCTTGAGCCCCATACCGTAGATCAATCCAAAGTTCAGATTCTTGGTGGGCTTGCGTCCAATGTCCTTGCCTGCCTTTTCCTTCACCACGCCTTGCGCCCACTCGTGATAGTCGGTGTCTGGGTCGGTTTTATAGCGCATCCTTGCCTCCTCAGCGGACTGCCCACTGCCGTAGTGGACCAGAAATCTGAACTCAATTTGAGACCAGTCATCGCAGTACCAATCCTCACCCTCCTCCGGAACGAACAGACCCCGGATCAGTGGCGCCAGCTCCTCATCCCGGCTTGGGATGTTCTGAAGGTTAGAATTGGCCGATGAAAACCGGCCTGACCGGGTCCCGTCATCGCCCCTTCGCATCTGGTGAAACTCGCAGTGTATCCGGCCATCAATCGACTGCCCCAGAACGTACCCCTGAAGGAACGTGCTGCGGATGGTCATCCACTTGCGAGTGTCCAGAATGAGGTTGGCTATCTTCTGGACCTCTGGGCGGTCACTCCGGGTCAGCTCCTCAAGATACCCTTTGGTGATGCTTGCCTTCTTGCTCTTGGGGGTCATACTGTAGGGTATCCTGTACCGGTCAAACATCTCCCCGATGTCAATGGGAGACTTAGCAGACACCCGGCGCCCCGCCCACCCCTCCAGCTTTTTGAGGCCCTGTTCTATCCGCTGCGCCATCTCCAGCGTCAGCTGGTCGGCCCGCTCCAGATCTACTTTGACCCCCCTCCGTCGCATAGCCAGCAGCATAGGGATGAGGCGCATTTCAATATCCCAGACCCGATCCAGCTCATCACGCCGGATAGCAGGCCACTGCTTCTGGTGTATCTCGAATGGCAACCTGACGTCTGACCGGGCGTATGGGGCAACAATCTCTCCCGGCGCCCTCCAGATGTTTTTGGCTTGAGCTTTACGTGTAGCCGCCCCTCCAAAGGTATCTGCGCACCACCGGTACAGATCCGCTTCATCTTTGCCCTCCAGATTGTGCTGGGAAGCCACCGCCCCCAGCGAATAGTCAAACCGGTTTTCATCAAGCAGCGGCTCAGCAACTAGCACGTCGATAAACCGGGCGCCGGCATCCCACGCAACGCCCTCTTGTGCTAGATAGTCCAAGTCATAGATGATCCCTGCGCCCAACACCTCCCGGGCAGTCAGGATGTTATCTTTGGCCCACGCAATCACGTGCTCCGGGTCCAGGTTTTTGCCCCGCTCGTGGCGCATCGGGAAGTACCATTGATTGTCTGTCGTCCCGACTGCCAGACCGGCGATGAATCCCCCGCTCCGGACTGCCGGCCCTGCGCCGGCGTCCAGTCCCGGGTCACATGTTTCTACGTCAACTGCCAGCCGCTTCACTCCGTTGAGGTTGGGGAAGTCCAATGCTCATCTCCTTGCCATAGTCTAGTGACCCAGTGTCCTGAGTCCTTTTGCCCCATGCCCTTCTCAAGCATCTCCTCCCGGGATAAGCAACGCCCGTCCCGGCGGTGTTTATCGAAGGCAGCGGTGCTGTTGAAATACTCCCCGCAGGACCGACAAAGACACTTGTCAGTCCCGTGGGGTAGCATCGGGTCAGCGTATTGGCTCACGCCAATCCCCGCAGGATCTTCTGCGCATAACGTGCCTGCGTCATAGCATCATCAAGCGCATTGTGATAGGTCCCGGACCGCTCCATGCGGCCCACGCCCCGGACCGCAGCGTGCTCGTTGATGTCCCGGATAGTGCGAAAACAGCGCACCTTCCAAAAGTCCCACGGTACATTGCGGCTCATATTCCGATAGGCAGCGGCAAGGATACTCATATCAAAGTCGGGACTGTTCCCCCACATATTGGGAGACCCCACACCCCGGAACCACCGACTGAACTGGGTCAGCGCCTCCCCTATAATCAGACCCTTGTGCTCAGCCTCGTCTAGCACACTACGTGCCGCCGGCTCTTGGGCCATCCACCACTTCACAGTGTCCTCCTCCTCAACCAAACCGGCACGGCGGCAGCTTTTCCGGTCCAACACGATGTAGAATGTTGAGGCATTGTCCATGTCGGATGATTGACGGTCAAAGGCCACAGCCCCGATGGATAGAATTGAGCAACCCGGGTGCTTGCCTAGCGTCTCCAGATCGCACATAACATCCGTGTACTCACAGTTCCTGACCAAAGTCTTGATTGACATAACCCCTCCCCGCCTCTGCGTTGTCATTAAGTCCGCTGTCATCGGTCAAGTGCTGCTCGACAAGCATTAGGTAGCGCCGCAGATCCCGGATATCATCCAAGATCCCGTCAGGGTGTCCGCCCTGAGCCTCAGCGGTATGGAACACATCATAGTGGTGTTTCCGGACTTGATTCTCAATCCGGTCCCACTTCCGGGCCAGCATCATAAACGCCCCGACCCCACCCCGCTGACGCCAGCTGTCCCCATAGGACAGCCGTGCGTTCATCAGCCCGTTGACGTCACCATTAGCAATATCTAGCAAGTCATTTTTTAACAGTTCATTATCCACAAGCAACCCTCCATCTTTCCCGTAAGTGCGACATCAGCTCTGCGGCGCCGGGTATACACCCCTCAAAGCCGATCATGTACTTGACCACGTTGTCCCAGACAGGCCAGATCCGGGCGTTGCCCATCTCCCGCTCCTCCACGCAGTAATACCCCAGTTCAATAAGATCCGCTGCGCGGCAGATCCTCCGCTGGGCCGCTGAGAGATGGTGCTTGGCCACGTAGTGCCCCGGGACGTTGTTCACCTCCCAGTCACGCTCAACCACGTCTAGCTGCTGTGCCAGCGCCTTGTTCTCCAGCTTGACGTTTGCCGGAGTGTCGCCGCAATACGCCTCAGCCATATCGTGTACAAGCAGATACTCCATAACATCCGCGCAGGCGCTCACACCCATCTCGTTGGCCTCGCACAACTCCTTGGCGATCACTAGCGCCCCGGCGGTGTGCTCTGCGTTGTTGTATGGGCGGATAGTCGGGACCGTATGGCACCGCTGAACCTGCCCTCCCTGTCTTGCTAGACTAATCCAATCAACCTTCATTTTTGTGCTCCCGTCTCAGGCACCAGTTGCTCATAGCCATCGCCCAGTCGGGTGCCTGTATCCGCTCCCGGGCAATTTTGGAGGCCAAACCGGTCTTGAGCCTGTGCTCCCGCCACGTCAGCAGCGCCGGTATGACTACCCCGTTGAAGAACACCGTCATGTACTCCTCGCTGAGTTGGTCCTCCCAAGTTGTCGAATTGAAGAACGTCTCAAGATCCCGGTCAAAGTCCTCAAAGCCCTCCCCCTCATCCGGGTCCACCAGCGGTATGTGATAGGACCACCCCAGATCGCTGGGGTGTTTCTGATACCCGTCGCTGAGGATAGCCTCAAACGGGTCAGACTTCAGGCGCTCCCAGATAGTGCCCCCGGGTCCATCCAGATACACGTGGAATGAATCGCTGATCTGTCTGTAGGTCCCCATCTTGACCCCAAGCCGGCAGGCCAGATACTCCTGTATCATTGAGAACTGTACAGCGTTGGCCCCGTATGCGCCCCATATCATATCGTTGCTCCGGCAGCAAACAGTCATGTTCAGGCGCCCGTCCCGGATCTTCAAAAACACCAGGTCATTACAGGGGATGTCTTTGCTGTCCTTGTTGAGATCAATGTGCGAGTGCCATATCTGAAGGACCGCTCTGCGGGTATCCGGCTCACGCAGGAGCAGATCGCAGACGTCAGTGAACTGATCCCCGGACTGCCAGCGCAGCCGGTATCCGTATGGGGCGTGGAACGTCACCCCGTTGTCGCTGAATTCGCCCATGCGCTTGTTGAACTGGGTCAAAAACCAGACATCCTGCCGGCCTGCTAGAATCCACAAGGATTCCATAAGATGGAAAAATGGGTTGGCGTCCCGCAGGGCGCTGAATAGGACCCGCTCCCACGGTCTCTTGTACACCGTACAAACCGGCATGGGATATTCTATTGTCTGAAGTCCGTCCCGGGGTGCTATCTTCCGGGCATCTTCCGCCTCAATTGCGGCCATCTCCGTGACGCCAATGTACATGGCCTCGTTGACGTTGCGTGCGCTGATCGTCCTCATATCACTTGCTCCTTCAGTGCCCGGATACCGGCGGCAACCTCCTCCGGACGGGTCCCGTGCTCGGCAATGTTCGCCGCAGCCTCCAGCGCCCCGTGAACAGAGGCAACCCGCTCGTTTCTCAGCGCCCCGGCGGCAACCGCCAGCTCATCGGCGCCATTCTGCATCCCCATTCGGGCAAGGACTTCTGCCCACTTCATGATCGTCTCGGTATGTGCTGTCATCTCTGTCTCCCGTTGTACTTCGCTCGTGGTTTACCCTCCCCAAGCCTGACCCGCTCATACTTGTCAAACTCACAGAGAGTGTGCTCAATTTCCCGCATCTCCAGCGCCGGACCCTCCCAATACATATCCGCCATCTTCAGCAAGATCCGCATTTCAAAATTGAACAGGCTGTCCCCCTGCTGGAATTTCAGCGGGCGCTGGAACAGTCTATTCAGGCCCCGCTTGGCGCCCGGTCCCGGGTTGGCCCAGGTCATGATATCCGGAGCATGTCGCAGATACCGGGTGTGTCGCAGATCCGTCACCACCTCATAGGCCATGAATCCGCCCCAGCCGTGGAACTTCGTCAGCCAGTTATGAACCTGCTGTAGACTGGGTTGCTTGGGGGTGTCGAACATGGCATCAAACGCCGTGCGCCGCTCCCAGACCTTGCCTAGCACGATCTGGGTCATGTACTGCTGCTTGGTCCAGCTATACCACGGCTTGCGCTTGTCGGACTCCGCCCGGATCATGTACGCCCCGGTGTACACTTTCTGCCCGGCAGCTTTCCGCTCATCCAGTACCGTCCCGGCATGGACAGAATCCCACCGGTCAATAAACGGCCACGCCTTGTGCGCCATCATATCCTGTAGGGTGTCGGGCCAGTTTATCTGCCGGGCAATACAGAGCATGAACCAGAGGTTGGGGTGGTCATAGAATGGTTCCCGGATATGCTCCCGGATCCAAATGGTGACCGTGTCCAGCTCCCGGAACACATTACAGAATTTGTAGTCAAGCAGGACCGGGTCATCAGTCCACGGCTTGGGCCGGCCAGCCTCCCGCTGCTCCCAGATCCTGTGCCGTTTGGTCATGAACTGGAAGAATGCCTCAGCGGCATCGTGACTGAGCTCAGTCATCGTTATTCTCCTTGATTTGAATGAATGGCACGTTCGCCTGTCGGTTCAGATCCTGTGGAGTCCACGCCGGCGCCGATCCAAGGAACGGGTTGCCGCACGGCACCTTATCATCCCCCCCGGACGCATCCCCGCAGGTCAGGCAACCGGACGGTGGACAAACGTCCATGGGCTTGAACAACTCGTCAGGACCGCTCCGGGAGTACACCGGGACCCGTTGCCCATGGCACTGATCAGCGGTCAGGTAATCTGCGCCGATACTCACCCCGGTCTTGCTGAGGATCTTGCCGGTGTCGTCCCGCTCATACTTGTACTCATAGCACAGGCTCATCGTCACCCCGGCCTTGGCGCACTCCGCCTTGTACCGGTCCAGCGCCTTGATCCTGTACTCCTCCTGTATGGTACGGACCCCGCCAATGTTTTGCGTGAACAGTTCATCAAACCGCTTGAACCGCTCCTCCCCGAACCGGCGCCGCATCTGCTCCTTCAGCCCGGTCACTGACGGGTACACAATCTCAACAAACTTGAAGATCAGGTGGTTGGCGCCCGCCTCCCCCAGCATATGGATCAGCGAGCAAATATCATCGTTGCTGACGATACCGGCCACGATTGGGTTGACCTGTATGCTGACGTAGATCCCCTGCCGGCGCATCTCCCGCACTTGGTCTATCATCCCGGGCAGGTCCAGCGCCTTCGGACTCAACCGGCGCCAGTCATCCGGATTAGAGGTGTTGATGCTGAACTGCATGTATGAGTGCGGGTTCAGTTTCAGGTGGTCATACGCCCACCCCGGGACCGTCTTGCGGGTCAGAAAGAATATGGGCAGGCCCGCCTTTGTTGCTGCCTCTGACGTCCGCTGGGTGTTGTGGTAGTGATCCTCAAGCTCAAGGAACGGGTCAATGAATGAGGACATATAGACTGCCGCCCCGGTCCGCATCTTGCGCAGCTGTTTACGGACCTTTTCCGGGTATCCCGGATCAACGGTGGATATGCCCTGCCCCCGGTAGCCACGGACCCCGTTGTTGATGTAGCAGAAGCCGCAGCCCACGTGACAGAAGCCGCCATATGGCTGGGTGAGGATAGCATCCGTGTAGCAGGGACGTGGCCGGACGTTTTTGGGCTCGTGCTTGCTCTTGTACCAGCCGCGCAACGGGACGTTTTGATCAACCACTACGTGCGGGACCGGATCCAAAAACACCTTCATTTCTTTGGTGTTCTCATCAGAGGCGTTGCGAGTCATCCCAACATCCCGGTAGGTGTACCGCCAGCCGGTGTCCGGGTCCACTTCCGGCTCAGTCTTGTTGTAGTGCGGCTCATTCCGCATATGGAACTCATACGGGTCAATTGCCTCAAGATCGTCACTGATGTCTGTGTTTACTGTCGTCATATCACTCTCCGATGTTCCAGAACAGAATAGGATTTGCGTGAATATCTTTCCATGGCCACGTAGTATCTCGCAGCCACTTCCAAGCCTTCAGATCATAGTATGGGTTACAGGGGAATCCAACAGGATAGTCAACCCGGTCCTTGTAGTTGTACCCCTCATCTATGATCCGCACGCTGTTGAAGTATTCAAACGGCACCCCGGCCTTTTTCTCGATATACTCCTGAGTTGCCGATTTGCTGCGAGAATACCCCATATGGAGTATTACATCAGGCGACATGCCACAATCAGCCAAACCTCGCATGACTCCTGCTGCGATTGTGCCTGAACTAATACTAATACACAAGGTGAAATCGCCAGTCCCTATAGTGTCGAGAATTGGCGTGCGTTTGACTTCAGCCGCCGTCTCTGTGATAGACTCCGGCAACTTCAGGGCATTAGGCATAAGGTAGCTGCCCGGGTAATGCTCTGCCATATACCGGCGGGCGCTGTGGTACAAGATCGCTGACCGGCCCGCCTTCATCGGCACGGTCTTGGCGCCCAGCTTCCACGCCTCCTGCTGCTGCGGTCGCATGTCGCTCAACTCTTTCATTCCCTCATCGGCCTTGTACTTGGGCCAGAAGTCAATGCACCGCTTGCCTAGTGCCTGACAGACCCACGAGACCCCCCAGCCGGCCTTGCTATGGAAGGTATCCAGCACGCCGATGATCTCCTCATCCCGCTTCTGGATATGGGCGTACACCCCCCGCATCTTGCTGAAGGATGGCCCCGGGTATGGGGCGCACAGGTCCTCCCGCTTGACCCAGATCCCGTTGACATATTCCAGTGGCGTATTATCATTGAGCATAGACCACCCCCGGCGCCGTCTCCAGCGCCTCAGTTAGACAGTCGGCAATGACACCGTACCCCTTGAGCATGTTCAGGATCTCACGCGTGTCCTTGCCGACCGGGTAATGACCATTGTAGTGGCTCTTGTACTTACACAGCACCGTCTCAAACTCCTGAAGATTCAGCACCCGATCCCCCGTGGGCGGTGCACTCAGATCCCGGAGACCGTGGCGCAGCGCCTCTAGCACCTCCCGCATCTCATCCTTGGTTATGGGGTGCTTTTGGTCGCCATGGTAGATCAACGCTGCCCCCTTCACCGGGTCCCGGTACATGAACAGCTCGCAGTCGCTGAAGTCTACCGCATGGCCAAGGACCCGCTCACCCATATCGGCTACCTTGAATGCTATCCAAGGACCAAACTGCGGCCACTCCATCACCTTGTCCCGGATCTCAGTGAACATCGTGCGTCCGTAAAATGTGTTGTTCACCCGGATAGCCGGACGGACCCCGGACCGCTCAAACCAGTCAATAGCATCTAGTGCCTTTTGTCCCCGGAAGTGCCTGCGCTCCGTCCCCCGGGGTTCAGTCTGGAGGCTATCCTTGAGGGCGCCCCAATAGTCATACATCTCTGTTACCTTTGAGGCCACCCCGGGGTGGTAAAACATCCAGTATGCTAGGCACCACCGGCTGAGTTCCATCTGGCCCATCGCCCGCTGGTTGTCAAGCATGTTGTACACCGGGTCCAAGTCCCCGGTCTCAATGAGCCTGCGTCCAAAGTCAATCGCGTTTTGTAGCTGTCTTGCGTCCACTTCTCCGTCTCCTGTTGTATGTGGCCTGTCGGTTGTGGCGGCTGATGCGGCTCATACCAACGCCGATCATCCCCCCAACGACAAACACAAATCCGATCACGACTATGATGATCATCACCATCATCACCCCATCCAGTACCCCTCCTGCGCTAATGTCCATGGTAAAGCATCCCCCTCAGTTGCGCCCGGGGTGAGGTGTGGTCTATATCCACCACCGTGATCCCGGCCTGCTCCGCTTTTCTCCGGACATTGCTGATAGTCCGGTGCTTGGCTGCCACCAGATCCTCCTTGATGGCCTTGCCTCCGTTGCGCTCATAGATCCGTTGAAGACAGACATCCAACGGGGTATCCATAAACGCCCAAATGACCTCGTGGCCCTGCTCCTCCAGCCGGCGGGTCAGCGCCTCCCACGGACCGTAGATGGTGCTGATCAACACCCCCTCGAACACGACACTATGATTGGGACAGCTTATATCAGCGGCGTGTTCTACAGCGGACCGGGCGGCAATCTGGGTCTTGACCGTATCCATACCACCACAGGCTGTCTCATAGCGCCCCAGCAGCGTGGCCGTCCAGTGCTGAGACTGCACCGTGTAGGTGTCGATACCCCAGCGGTGATCCAGCTGTCGGTCAGTGGGCAACAGCCCGGTCACCGTATAGGTTTTGCCCGACCCGTTACAGCCGCGCACGTTAATGATCTTGCTCACAGCATTTCCTCCGATATAAAACAGGGCGCCCGGAGACCCCGGGCGCCGGTACAGTGATGGTCAATCCTTCTTTTTCTTGGACTGGCGATGAGGCAGCGGCTTGTCCATACCTTCAGGCAGGCGCAGGAAGTAGACAGCCACCACCGTCTCTGGGTCATAGTTCTCCTCAGCACCGCCCTCATAGTGGAGTCCGCCGGCCTCAGCCTCATGACCGTTGTTCCACAGCCACTCGCCGTTGTGGAACTCGGTGCGCACCCCATACCCCTTGACAGACTTCATATCCCAGCTGAATCCGCTCTGGATGGTCTGGACGGTCCACGGCTTGCCGTTTTGTGACAGCTGGGCCTCCAGCTCATACATCGTGATGCCGCTGTTATCTGAAAGACAGTCAAGCAGGATGGCCTGCTTGGACCCGGCCAGACAGGACTTTTGCTGACCCAGCGGCTTGGGCAAAATGTCTACCTTGCCGCCCTGACCCGCTATGTTCTTGCGCTTGACGCCGGACTTGCTTTTGGACTTTTTGGAAGCCACCCGGGGTGCCGCCTCTGTGGTCTCCGGTGCGCTCTCCGGCACGTTTGCATCCTGCTGGGGGAATCGGTCCAGAATGGCCTCCCAGCTGCGAGAAACAGCTGTATCTTTATCCCGGAACCGGCTCAGATCCTTCCCAGTCAGACCGTTGTACAGTCTCACCAGCTCATTGCCACCAAACCGTTTGAGGTGTTCCGGCTCACCGGCAATGAAGTAATCCTCATCACGACTGTCCCCGACACGGCTGGCGGTCTCAACGTCCATATAGTTGCCGATGACGGTCATATGGACGGTATCAATTACAATGTTCTGTTCTGCGGTCATGTTGTCTCTCCTGTCTATGTAGTTGTGCCCTGTCTCATCAGTACCGGGCAGGCAGTCCCGGCAGACTGGCGCCCCCCCGGGCGCCGTTTCGACTTAATGTGGGAGATGCCGCTTGAGGTACAGTACAGCGGCAAGGATGATTGCTGCGAATAGCATGAACCCGTCCATATCACACCTCCTCAGATGTTTGCGTATTCTGCGTTGAGCTCGCTGATGATCTGATCCTTCATCTCATCGCGGCGGTTGACCCGGTCCTCCAGCTGGAACAGCGCCCGGAGCGCCTTGGCAGTAGCCTGGCGGTCATCGCTGATACCGTATTTGGCCTGATAGCGAATGTTGACGCCCTCATGGCGGATATAGCCGGCAACGTTGGCACGGGCATCTTCACTGTAGCTGTAGTTGGTCATGTCGGTCTCTCCTGTCTGGTCTGTCTTAACTGCTATGTGATAAGTATAGCGGCGTGAACCGTTAAAAGTAAACCCCCCAAGGCAAAATAATTCACCTTGGGGGATTCGGCTCAGTCCTCCCTGACCACCCGCAGGTTATCCAGCGTGATGAAATACAGCTCCTCAAGTGCCCGGGTATAGGCCACATACATGAGGTTGCGCTCCTGCTCCATCTGCCAATCCTGTCTGGCGTATTTGCTTGGCATCAGGCTGGGCTCAAGGATATACACCCGCTTGGCCTCCAGCCCCTTAGCACGGTGTACGGTGGACAGGGTGACCACTCCCTGCGCCCGCTTGGTGTCGAACAAATCCTGGACCTCCCTGATGAGGTCCGGGGTGTTGGCCGGGTCAGTGGCCCGGATCACGGCCTGTATGGAGTCCCGCTTGTCCTCGATGGAGGCCAGCAGATTGTCCTGACCCCGCTGGCGTGCCTTCTCAGACTCCCGCTCAGTCCACTCATCCAGCTTGCGCTCAAAGTCCTCAATGGCCTGACTCCGCTTGCCGGCTACCTTCTTGATGAGGTTGACCAGTCCGGCGCCGATGTCCCGCCCGGGGACCGTCACCGGGATACGCTGGGCAATCAGAGAGTATGCGCCGCTGACCATCGGTGCCACGTTGCGGCACAAGACCATCGCATCACCGTCCAGCGTCTCCGGGTCCAGATCCCCGTCACCCAGAGTCTTGACCAGACCCTCTGGGGCGGTATCCGGGCAGGACAGCTCCGGGCAGTACTGCTGGGCCAGCTCCACCACTGCCTTCGGGCAACGGTAGGTGACGCTGAGGGGCAGGACCTCGCAGCTGAACTCCCGCTCAATGTTCTGGAGTGACTGGCTGTCGGCGCCCCTGAAGCCATAGATGGCTTGCCTGCGGTCGCCAACGGCTATGATCACGCCGTCATCGCGCAGGAACTTCCGCAGCATGGCCCGCTGGACGTGGGAAACGTCTTGAGCCTCATCTATGATGATCCACCGGTATTTCCAGCAGGGCAGGTTGTAGGCCACCACGTGGTACAGCTGGTCATCGAAGTCAAACACGCTGTCGGACTCCAGCCCGGTCCGCAGGACCTTCTCAGCCCACGCTGATAGATCCTCCAGCGACGCATCGCTGTCTATCTGATAGCGGTCGATTAGCTCTGCCCAACGCTCAACGGTGGACTTGTACAGGCCGTGAACCCCGGGCATACCATCAGGGACCATGCCGTGGCTCTTGGCCTTGGCAACCAGATTGTCGATGTCGGCCAGCACCGCGCCGGCCTGTTCCGGCAGCTCCTCGCGCTCAATCAGCTTGCGAGTGATGCTGCGGGTTTTGTACTGGTCCGGCTTGCTGTACCCGTAGTGCTTCCGGAGAACAGCGAACCCAAGAGCATTCAGCGTCTTGGACTCGATGTGGCTGGGCAGGCGCTCTGCCAGCTCGGTGGCGATGGACTTATTGAAAGCCAAAAACACTGCTTTCTCATCCTGCGGGATGAACTTGGCAGCTTCCACAATGGTGGTGGTCTTGCCGGACCCTGCTACAGCCTCCACTACCAGTCCGCCTTTCTCCCCGGCGTCTGCGTAAGCGGAGACCCACTTGAAAATCTGCCCTTGGTTTGTGCTCCATTTCATGACTGTCTCTCCTGTCTCAAAGTTCTTCAACGGCGCCAATGCACAGTTCTGCGTGCGGCCAGTTCTTGCTGATCTCGTTGCGGACCTGCTGCTCAGCGGCCTCTGCGGAGACTGCGCGGATGATCTTGCTATAATGATCCTCATCAACGGCGCGGCCTTCGTGGATGTAATAGTTGACCAGATAAACTCCGGTCAACTCGTCAGCGGGCGGGGTGGCTTGGGATACGTCATACATGTCTGTCTCTCCTGTCTCAGTCGATGCTGTTGCGGTTGCCTGGGATACCGCCGATGACGGCGCCGGCGCTGTTGCGGATGGTGGTCTCAACCACGGCAAACTCGGTGTACATTGCCAGCGCCCGGGTGATGCTCCGGGTGTTGCGACGGTACAACTTTCCGTTGGGGCGGTAGAACACAACCGAATATGTAACATCAAGGCGGTAGTATTCTGAGAACTGTCTGCGGATGTCGTTGAAGTCGGTCATGTCTGTCTCTCCTGTCTTGGTGGTATTTCTCGATGCGTGTAATAAGTATAGCGGCTGGACCCGTTAAAAGTAAACCCCCCGGAACAACTTTTTCTGTTCCAGAGGGTTTGCGGTTGATTAGTCTTGATCTAGGTGTATCCTGTTCCACTCAGCGGCCTGCCGCTTGGCGGTGTGCTCCCGGGTGAAAACGGCGCAGCGCCCAAACCGGCGCCTTGCCTCCTCCCGGGACCTGACCGGGGTGACCCGGCACAGGACCTTGTTGGATGGTCTGTGGATGGCGTAAAGCATTTTGATCATCTCTGTCTCTCCTGTCTAGGGTGTAAGTTGTTCAACCGTGTAATAAGTATAGCGGCGTCACCCGTTAAAAGTAAACCCCCCGGACAACTTTTTTGTCATTATTTTTGTATCTTGGCGACTCCTTATATATAGGTGTACAAAACGCCCACCCGATAGTGTAAAATCAAGGGTTTATCGACCTCCATCCCTCGCTGCCTCTCGTGCTGTCTCCGGCATTTTACCAGTCACCCATGTAACGCTATTCACACAAGTGAAAATGTGAGACGCAGCACCCGGGGTGGACTAGAATTGGGTGGGTAAAAGTTTTCAGCTGGGTCGGGTCCAGGTTTTCGCAAACGTGCCAGAGAGGTCAGGAGATTTGGCCTAGCAGCATGTTGCGTGAAAATCGCATCGTTTTTCTCCACAAAACGGAAAAGTGCGAAGAAGGAGTGACCCCTTATGCGGAACAAATTCTTGGGGTTTTTGTGGGTAAAGTCCAAGTCATTACCATGTTTTATGGGTCGAAAGTGGTCCACGTTGGTTTCGTCCAAGGATTTATGGGAAGAAAAATATTACAGCGTGCTATAGTAAAAATCCATGATCCAATCAGTGACCCATGCTGACCCAATTTCGAGATCACAGGCAGCATTCCCGTGCTCACCGATCACCCGGGACCGGTCCGGGGAGACCGCATGACCTAGAAGGATCTCAGCGCGCATGAGATACGGGCTGATGTCCGGAAGGTCAACATGAAAATAGGTCAGCTGGTATCGTTGGGACAGCGCAATCATCGTTCGCCACTGCTTCAGATAGTCAATCTGACCCACGTGCTCCCGGTCCATGAATGACTTTGCGATGCGGGCGGGGTGCCGCATAGGAACAATTGACGGATATTTGTTCATCCACGGCTCAATATCCGTCATCGGCAGCTCGGTGGTGTGCTGTCTGAAATAGCCTTTGGGGCGTTGGGGATGAAGGAATGGGTGGTGCCGGTATCCCTTCAGGACCTCTTCACAGACAAACCGGGTCCCGCTGTGCATTATCGACGGAACACAGACCCACTGTTTCACGCCGGCATCCTGTATGATATCCATGTGCTTGGGTTCATTAGATGTAGTGATTTGATCGCCCGGGTGACTCCGACATAGAACACCCGGTGCTCATCGTCCGGGTCCCGGCGGAACCCCCGCAGCGCCCTCTGGCTCATGTCGGTGAAGAGCACAACGTTGTCGGACTCCCAGCCCTTGGCCCCGTGAATCGTGCTTATGCGTACCCTGGGTTGCTCCCGCAGCTTTTCGCCATTCCTCAGACAGCTGCGGTAGTATTCACGCCGGGTCACCGGGATACCCTCAAAGGCGCTGAACCAATCATGGTCGGCCCGGTTGCCCAGCGCCCCCCGAAAGTCAGACAGGTCCAGGTGCTCCTTGGCAGGTAGCTGTGCCCCGGGCGCCAGCACTGCCTGTAGTAGCTGCTCCCCGGTCCCCGGGTCCACTCGCCCACCCCGCTGGAGTCCGGTCCACGCATAAATAGCATCCACGTGTTTCCCGGTGACGGACCGGGCGCCCTGCCTATCGAACAGGACCCCGTTGGACCGGAGCATTTTGTCCAGTGGACCCAGCTGGTGTCGATGGCGGGTCAGGAATAGCCAGTTGCCCTTGTGTACGGTCCCCGCCAGATGATCCGGCCTCATTACCCGGCGGACATACCCGGCCTCATCCCGGGAATCCCACTGCTTGGATAGACGGTTGTGAATGCTCCCGGAGATACGCCCCGCCAGCTCCCAGACTCTCCCGGGCAAACGGTAGCTGTGGGACAGCACCTTAATATCTGAGGAGAACGCCATGAACTTGTTGAGATCTGCCCCCGCCCAACGGTATATGGCCTGATCGTCATCCCCCGCCACATAGGTCCGCTGCGCCCTGCTCAACGCATACTCGGCCATACACCATTGCTGGGTGCTCAGGTCCTGCGCCTCATCTATGATGGCTACATCGACCGGGATTGGCGCGGCCTCTCCCTCATACCGGTCAAGCATGTCACTGAAGTCAAGCAGCCCGGCATCCTCCTTGTATTTGTCATAACTCCGGGCAAACCAGTCCAGCTTATGCCAGTCCAGCGGGTCCGGGTGCGCGGCCCATGTCTGGCGCAGCGTCTGCCGGCGTGCTTTGGCCAGCAGGTAGAGTCCAAGCAGCTGGTTTCCGTCGCCGGCGCCCAACATCCCGCCGGTGCTCTCATCCTGTGCCCCCCGAAAGATCACACCCAGCGCGTCACCCATCTTCTTGAGGTGCTTGGGGCCGATCACCTGCTGGCTGCTCAGCTCCAGCTGGCGGAACGCCAATGAGTGGAGAGTCCTGAAAAACGGCAGCGCCTTCTCATCAAGACCAAACTCTTGCCTTGCGCGCTCCGCTGCCTCTTGTGCCGCTGCGCGGGTGAAAGTCACAAATGCTATACGGTCTGGGGGCGTACCCTTTCGCAGCTCCTGCTCCACGAGAGACAGCAGGCGGCTGGTTTTCCCGGTCCCGGGCGGACCTAGTATCAGTTGCTTCAAAACTCTGTTACCTCCACTGTTGTTGCGGGCATATCCTCCTGCTGGCGGTCAAAGTCCGGCATGGACCACGCCTGTACGCACTTGCCCATAAGTTTGAATTGGTGGTGCTGGACCCCTGATCGGTTTCGCAGCGTGGCATACATCTTCCGGGGAGTAAACCCCCGGACCTTTTCCTGCTCCAGATACCGGCTGAGATCCGCCATGCGGAAGTGGATGCGACCCCCCTCCACCCACGGCTTGCCTAGCAGCAATTCATCCCGGCTACCGGCCAGCTGTTGACTGATGCAGAACTCCTCAACGTAGTGCATGAAGATCCCGGCATCACTGGCATCCGGTGGCGCCTCCTCCTCATCCCGCTTATCCAGCGCCTGCTGGACCATCGCGGTGTATTGGTCATTCTTGAGAATCGGCGGATATTTGTTAATGTGTTGGAGGCACAGCTTGCGGAACCGGTTTTGGTTGAACAGATCGTCGATGATCATCTCAATGTTCACCCCGTCCACCGTCACGATGTAGGTGGGGTCATCGGTGAGGATCTTCGTGATGTGTTCTATAGTCACGATCCGGGCCAGCTGCTCTGAGTCCGACCCCAAGCCATACTTGGCCTTGGCGCACTTTGCCTTGTCGCAATACTGGTTGATCGGCAACTCCTTGCACCTGTAAAAATAGTCCTTTTTGCGCAAGGATTTGATGACCGCCATCACCTCCTCAGATGACCCAGGCGACATGTATTTCTGGTTGTACTCATCCACCTTAGCTTCCCACGTATCCGGGAATGCCTTGCGGGCATACACCCCCATGTCGAACAGGGCGTTGTTCCGGGACCCTTCTGGGAATCCCTCAGAGCAAAGGACATTCAGACAGGGCGGACCCCCGGGCAGGTTGTCGCCGGCGTCCAGGTCCAGCGCCTCCAGATCATCTGGGTCAATGCGCCGGGACTCGGCATGGTTGAGGAATGAGGTGAGGTCCAGTATCGGCTGGCCGTCAACCAGCGCATACCGGTCTGTTTTGGACCCGCCAAAATAGGGCATATTGATCCAGTTCCCGGTATCCTTGTCTGAGGCCAACTGGGTCTGTTTTGGGAACACCTCAACGCCGGCAAACCCCAGCAGCCCCATCATCGTCATCAGACGGGACCGGACCAGCGTGGCCGGTGTCGGCTCTGTCATAAACATGAACAGGTGGACGCCGCCGGACTTGGACTTGAAACGGACCAGCGGCAGATTCTGCTTGGCTATCTTCTTGTCCAGCGCCTCAACGTCAACCCCCTCATAGCTGTCTATGTCGCCGGCGCCCCACGAGCATAGTGAATAGTCATTGATGGGGACCACACCCAGCCCGGTATTGCCGCGCAGGTGCTCCGCCCAAACTTCTATGGTTACTGGTTCGTGGACAGTCTTTGCCGTGCCCTTGACCTTTGTACCGTCCTGTGTGTTTTGTACCGGGACCCGGTACACTCCGTGTGCTCTCTCAAGCCCAGCGAATAAACTCATAAAACGCTGGACAATCTCGGCATTTCGACCCACTGGCTGTCCTCCCTGATCCAAAAAACGCCCGGGGTTGCCCCCGGGCAAAGGTTGCTACACATCAGGAGAACTTAATATTCAGCAGTGTCGGTTTCCCCGGACTTGTTGGCCTGCCCGTGATCAACCTTCACTGCTCCCGCTTCCAGAGAATCCTTGAACTCCTTGGCGGCTTTGTACAGCTCAGGGTTTGTGATAGACTGCGGGTTGCCGATCTTCCAGCCCCGCCACGACCCCTTATCATTTTGCTCAGGTACGGTGGACAGTTCATAAATCTGGCTGAAGGTGGGTGGGTTGTAGAGTCCGCTGCTGCCTTCAATCCGCAGACCCTTCATCTGGGAATTCCAGCGTTTGGACTTCTTGAGCTGGGAACTGCTCATGGAGATCATCGCAGCCTCCCAGTCAAGCTCGCCATCGCCCTTCACCCGTAGAACAAAGTGGGTGCGGGTATCGACTATGTGGTTGCCGTTGGGCAGAACCTGGTTATAGTCATCGTCAACCTGGACCTCCCCCTTGGCCTGTAGTTCATTGAAATACTCCACCGGGTGCTCAGCCACAAAACCCCCGCCAGCGTCCCGGGGAACCCACTCAATGAAGGACCGGCGGAAGGCAACCGGGACCACTCTGATCTTGTCCTCAACCGTCTCCTCCACGGTGTTATAGATCATCCCGGCCTTGGCCCCGTCCACATAGGCGCCGTCATCCTCATCGACCTGCGGGGACCCTTTCTGAAGGATGTTGAGCATTGGGATTGCAAATGAATCCTTGTCGGCTGTCTCCAGCCCCTTGCCCGCATCCTCCTCAAACATACCGGCCATTGCCAGTTCCTGCTCTTTCTTCTTTGCTACTGCCTTGCTTGTTGCCATGCTTGCTGTCTCCTGTCAGTCTGTGACTTTTGCGGTCCGCCGGACATATACACCAAACAGTGCTTCAGGGACCGGCGTGCCCTGCTCGCGCTGCTCCCGGACAAACGCCCGGAGAGTCTGCCAGTGAATATCCTCCTTGTGGGATACCTGTTTGTATTCGCCGGCCAGTTGCTGATACAGCTTCTGGGCCGCTTCATCGTCCCCCTTGCCAAAACTGGCAGCAACGACATTCTTGATCAGGGCGCCGTGGCCGTTGTCCCTGAGCCATTGAAATGCCTCTGCGGCCCGGGCGCTGGAGATGTTCGCAAACACCCCCTCCTCCACGGTTATCTGGTGGCCGTCACTGGTCTTGAACTCCGCCAGCCCGACCTCATCCATCAGGGCGGGCAGGTCCTCCTCAGACAGCTTGCGGACTTGCTCCTTGGCCTGCTTCAACTCGCCCTCCAGCCGGGTCACGGTCTTTGCCGCCTCAATCAGCGTCCCCGCCATATGGGATACCCGCTTGAGGTCCCCGTCCGCAACGCTGTTGTCCTGTACGTCAGATTCAAAATCAATGGCCATATCCGGCACCCCCTCTCATGTCTATTTGGGTTTTGATGTAACCCCGGGCACGTTTGTCCCAGAGTAGTGCGTTGAACTTCCCGTTGTTGACGGACCCTGCTACCATACCTGCTGCGGCTATCGCCACCGGGTCCCCGGCCAACAGCAGATAATCGTCATCATCAAAGTCCTTGAGCTGTCGCCGCAGCTTCTGGATCATCGGCCCCGGCGTCAGCGCCGTCTCCCGGTGGGATAGAACCACCTCCAGCTGGCCATACTGCGCCGCCGGCGTGAAGTCATACACGGGCACCATTCCCTCATCCGTGTTGCGCAGTCGCTCTTGGACTATGTACACTGTCCCCATCGCTGTCTCCCGTCATTCTGTCTGCCATTTCACGTTTCAGTTCCAAGGATGATAACACCTTCTCATCCACCGTCCCCGGCGCCACCATATCATAATAGGTCACGTGCTTTTCCTGACCAATACGGTGCGCCCGGTCCTCACTCTGAAGTCTTGCCTCCAGACTGAAGTCATTGCTGTAATAGACCACATCGGATGCGGCCACTAGCGTCAGCCCGTATCCCCCGGCGTGCTGTTGGGAGACAAAGAACCGCACCGTGTCGCCATTACAGAATCCATCCACCCCTGCCTCGCGCTCTGCGGGTTTTATCCCGCCGTGATACTCGGCCACACACCCCTCTCCAAACGCCTCAGAGAGCGCACGAGAGATGGCAGAAAGCTCGTCCCGGAACCGGGCCCAGATGATAATTTTGCCGGCGCACTCCTCGCACAGCTGTATAAGTGAATTTAATCTGGGATTAATTTTGCTTATAGCCTCCCCGTCAAAATACCCCCCGACAATCTGCTGGAGTCGTGTGAGCTTGACCGCCGCATTGCTGGCCGTCATAGTCTCCACCTTGTCCTTATTCTCCATCACCCACAGCAGCTGGTCCTCCGGGGACATATCAAACCAGTCATTGAGGTCCGTCCCCACCTTGAATTCGATATTGCTGAGGAATGCCCGGGACTCATCCAGCATCTGCTTGTACAGCCGGCTCTGGTCCGGGGTCAGCGGCACCGGGCGCCTCTCATACAGCTTGGGTGGAAGGTCAAGGCAGTCAACCTTGCGGACCCGGAATGCGTGCTCAGCAACCAGCCGCTTGAGCTCATCCAGATTCTTGTACCCGGTGACCTCCTCATAGAACACTGGCCGGCGCCGGCGGGCGCTGGCAGCCTTATTCTCCCGCTGTACCGTGGTCGCATACTCCGCCCGAAAGGCAACAAATGAATTGCCTAGTATCTGGGGGGTGAGGAACTTGAACTGTGAGAATATATCCAGCGGTGCCTGGGTGTACGGGGTGCCGGTGAGTATCCGCCTATATTTTGCCCGGCGCCCCGCCACTATCAGGTTTTTGGTGCGTTTGGCTCCCGGGGTTTTGATCGTTGAGGACTCATCCACGATCATCAGCGCATTGTGCGCGTTCAAGAACTTCTTGGCGTACTCAAACGGGGCTGAGTGGCTGAATGCCTCCACGTTCATAGATAAGATCCGCAGCCCCTTGAACTCCCACAGCGCCTGTAATGCCTTGCGCTCTTTGACCGTTATGCTGGAGGGCGACACATAATATGCGGCCATCCAGTCGATGTAGTCTGGGATATGGGTGGGCGCCTCCCGCTCTGTCCAGTTCCGGTGAACCCCGTTTGGGGCCACGACCAGCAGCGCGTTGATCCGTCCATTGGCGTACAGCCAAGCAGTGGTATCGTACCCCACCTTGGTTTTCCCGGTCCCCTGCTCCATCAGGAGCGCGAACACAGGCAGATCCCGGGACTGTAGCCAGGCCCGCATCTGATGCTCAAACGGTTTGAGCTTGAAAACAAAATCGGTTGTCATCTGTCTTTCCGTCCTTACAGTCTGAGAGGTATTATCCGGCCTCAATTCCCGGAAGTAAAGTCAGGCAGGGATGGCGCCCTCTACGTGCTTGTGTATAATAAGCTCCATAGCATCCCGGTTGGAGAATACCCCGCTGTGATACATCTTCCGCTTGAATATCTCATCTTCATTGAAATTGCTGTAGCGGTGGTCCTCATCCCCGGTGTACCCGGTCCTGCCCTGCCGGCCCCAGATACTCCACGGGATATAGGTTGACAGCCGGGTCCACGGGTCGCTGGGGGCGTACCAGACGTGAACGGACCGGGCGCCGGGGATACTGAGATTGGAGTCCAGCGCCGGGTTGACTAGCGTGACGTGCTCCCAGCGGGCGCCGGCCTTTGCCGCCAGATAGACCAGAGCGCACCCGTTGGAGTGGGCGATGACGTTGGACTTGGGGAGGACCGCTGATGCGATGGTCTTGGCGACAGCCTTGTTACACAGCCGGACCCGGGGACGGTGCATCCAGCCATAGTCGATATCACGGATGATCCGCCCGGGCGCATACTCCTCCAGTATGGGCTTGAGCCGGTCCACGGTCCCGGCGCCCTTGTCCTTGACGTTGAACCCGTGAAGCAGATAGTCCATCAACGGTCCTCCACCTTGGTCTCGATTCTGATGAGTATGTCCTTCATCTCACGCTGTCGGTGGTCAATCTCATTGAGCTGGATTTCCTGCTTGCGGATCTCCTCCTTGACCTGCTTGACCTCAGTCTTGTTAGTCAAGCCAGTATTCTCAATCTCATTGGCCGCTGACATAGCGGTAATGAGTGCGCCGCTGGAAAGCATCAGGGAGATGCCGTGTACAATAGGATTTGCGCTGATGTTCATAGTTTCACCAGTTCAAAGTGTACCAGGTCCATGAATTTATTGTCTGTTAGTTCAAAGTCCATATCCCAGTTGCCGCCCCACCGGATCTTCCACCCCGGCGGCACCGACTCCCGGGCAACCCCCTGCAACATGCCTGCGAAATAGTAAAACCCGTTGGCATAGTCCCAGTCAATCGGCAGGGGTGAGAGGTCAACGGCCCAAGCAAACCCGCCCGGCTGGGGGAGGTGTTTGCTGTTCATCGTTTTGCTCAGCCCCTCGCTGAACAGCCGGCGCTGCTCGGCAAGAGTCCTCATGCCATAGACAACGCGCAAAGGCCAATAGATATTGACCCTGAAGGTCAGGTCTACCAGAACGTGGTGGACTCCGTGAAGTCTATCCAGATCTGTTTGAGTGAGATGTGATCTCGTGCTCATCCCTCACAATCACCAAGTGTTCGTGTATCAAGCGAATCTCCCCCCGCAGCCGCGCCTCTGATGCTTCAAGATCCGACTTGTATGCCACCTTTTCCTTGAGGGCGTCAACAATATACTCTTGGTCATCAAGCTGCCGCACTAACCGGTTAAAAATCCACGCCGTTGTGCCTAATAAACATCCCACGAGCCACAAAAGATATTGCGGGTCAAAGGCTGAGTGGTCGTGTGTCATAACTCCATACCTTGTTTTGGCCTTCATTAGTATATCCCACCGACGCCTGAAAATCGACGGTAGTGATCAACCCGGGTGAATGTACTTGTAAAACGCATCCGGCCATGATTTACCGTCCAAGGAATCCAGATTGCCTCCAGTCAAATATTCGTCATACACATTGGACCCTAGATTGACATACCAGCTCAGGCAATACGCCCCGCCCGGAGACTTTGCCCCGTGCGCATCAGGCAGTGTCCTGTTCTGGCTGGTTTGGCTCTCAAGTGAATCCCCGGGGTAACTCCCCTCTGTGATGTTATATAGTGTAGTCGTGTCTGTGTCACTAAATATTGACGGATCTGTTAATGGGCACGCAAACCAGCCTACATTCTGACTGAAAAACGAAATGTCCATATCAGATGGGCCGCTGGAGTCGTTTTGGTAGTAATCCTCCCAATCTGATATCTCCAGCGCAGCCGATCCCGCCCGGACCTCTGCCCGGGAAAATCGGTGGCTGTACGTTGTGCTTGTGCCACTGTTAGAGCTGGGGGTGCCGGTCCGCACACGATCTACATCATACACTTGTCTGTACTGCTCTGCGTATGAGATGCTGTCCGTCATATCCAACCAGCACGGCGTGAGTCCCTTGTCAATGTTGAGCCACCTCTGCTCCCACCAAGTCTGGCTAGAAGCCGCCATGGGGAACACACTTGTCTCCGGGACAACCCAGCTGTTCCATTCCATCGTGCTATATTCTACGTCAATGTTCATGTGAGGGATTACCAGCCACACACCCCCTTTCCCAACATATGAGTCTTTGAAGTTTGCCCAGTCGCCATCTACACTAGGAAAGTCAATTGAGTACCGTGCGCTGTGGTCGATGTCCTGTACCATCGACCCCCTGCCCTCCAGCCGGGCATATACCCATTGACCGGCGTGCCACCCCACCGCAAACGTGTATGAACCCGACCACACCTCTGAGTAATAATTCTCATCATAATGGTCCTGATAAAAGCAGCAATTCTCAAGACAACCGTCCCCGGATGCGTCATAAACATCTCCTGAGCCTCTGTAGTCCTTGCTCCGGATTTGCACATAGATGTCCCCCTGCCGGCCCTGGTTTGAGAAGGAGACCCCAGCCTGCGCTATGGTTGCCGCCTTGGGGCTTGTTATGGTGATCCTATTCTCCTCACGATGCGTCCCGGCAGTGTTGTGCCACTCCGCTCCTGCCCCCGGGTCCTGTGGGGGAGTCCTTGCCTGTCCGGCGGTGTACGTTACAAAGCCCCGCGCCTCTGTGACATCATCGTTGAATACCCACTCGCTGTTGCGGTCCAGTCTGTACGCATCCCCGGTCAGCGTCTGAAGCTCCCACCCATTAGGCGCTGTCTGGGCATCGTACAGCGCCCCCGTCAGCTCTGCGGTGGTTGTCTTCCGTCCTATTACAACATCTGTCTGGAAGCTGTTCGTGTCGGTGAATATTGCCCAGATATAGTTCAGGTCATCGGTGACCATAACCCCGGCAAAACCATAGCTGCTCACGAGTGACGTGGGTCTTGTAGCCACCCGGCTCCCGTTGATATAGACTCCCCGCCCAGACAGATACCCCCATGACACCGTGTCCCAGGTTTTGTTGACCGTGTCGATGTTGTACCCCCGGGACAATACCCCCCGGGCACTGTCAAAATTGCCAACGAAGTCTGTGATGAGGTCCGATGTAGCAGGCTCAGTCATTACCCACGACCCGGTTGACTTGTCCACGTTCTGCCAGCCGTGAATTGAGTTGCCGTTATCCCACAGCTGGTAGTTGAACTCGCCCGTGGAACACTCCTTGGGATACGACTCAAAGCCGATGATAATGAACGATTCAGACGGGGTGCCGATATTCTGACAGCGGACAACGACCCGGTCATTGACCTCAAACGCCCCGCTGTTACACTCCATGTATGACGCCGGGACGTTTGTTAATTGGCGGTCATTTGGTGACGCCGCATCGACTATGTTATTGACCTTGATCGTTGGATTCTGCTCTGGGGAGTAGGTGTTGTCCAGCTGGACGGTGAACGTGCCATCGCCGTTGTCCGCTGTTATTGCCCCCACCTTGTACTGGTATTGCCACTTCTGCCAGCCCGGGAACATTGCTTTGTTGTAGTATTCTCCATATGGATCCATGGACGCCGGCGGAGTCAGCTTGCCATCATCGGCCTCGACATACGTGGGCTTGCCTCCATAGCCGGCCTTGATCACGATGCCGGTGTCCTCGCTGCCGCTCACCTCGATACACCCCAACTCATCGTCCGGCTCAAACCCAGTCCGGGTCCCTACACCGTCAGATAGGTCAATGCACCAGACATTCTTGCGGACATCCGTGTATGAGTAATCCTTGAGCCACTGACGCCGCTTTGTGATCGCCAGTGCCCGCGCCTCTGCCTCAACCCGGGCACGCTTGGCAGCGGCCAACTCTATGGACAACGCCGCCAGCTCTGCTTGCGCCTCATCAATGGCTTTTCTGTTTTCCGGGGTTGGGTCCGCAATCCACGCAGTGATGGCCGAATTAACCACAGCTGCCTGCGCATCAACCTTTGCCTGCTCGGCAGCTTCAGCTACCTCAAGTGCTGGTATCTCCGTGAGCACCAGCCGATCCCGCTCCACCCGCAGCTTGTCGTCCAGTGCCTCTGCCTTTGCGTTATCATAGATGACGTCAACGGTGTACTGGCCGGCGCCCAGATTACTGACCACACGAACTTTACCCACTGCGAATCACCTCCATATAACGGGCGCCATTCCTCACGATCAGCACCACCTTGTCTACGTCAAACACCTGGTCCCCGACAATCACCTGGTCCCCGGGGATGAACCGGTGGTCCAACTCCGCCCGGACCTGTAGCGAATCCCCGCCCCGCCAGTATGTGATATTGGACAGCTCCCGGGATGCGTTGGAACCGTAGCTGGGAGTGTCGTTAAAAATCGCCCTTACAAGTGCCCCGGACTGGCGTATTTGCGCGTTTGTAATCGACCCTGTGTATAGGGTCAGGGTTGTGGGCGTGCCGTCTATAACGGCAGACTGCTTGATTGCCAGCGCCCCCGGGGAGGAGTCCCGGACAGAATCCTCAAAGGTGCGCGGAAACCCGACCTCAGCAGAGTTGGTACCAGCCTGTCGAATTATCCGCAAATCCGTCAGCGGGTATGCGACCCCGTCAACCTCCATCCAGTACCGGTGCCCGCTCACTTGTTGGACGGACTCCACTTTGGACACCTTGCGCCAGCGGTACAGATACCCGCTCATGGTCAAGGACCCTTCCACATTACGGTTGCCCTCAAAGGCGGTCAGGGCGCCGGCTGGGGTTATCGACCCAGAGACCGCTTGCTGAGTGACCCGGCTAGTCGTGAGGGCGCCTGCCGGCGTCAAAGATCCGGAGACCGCTTGCTGAGTGATCTTGGTGGATGACAGGGCGCCTGCCGGCGTCAAAGATCCGGAGACCGCTTGTGGGGTAGTGGCTCCGGGGACCTCGCAACGCCACTCAAGAACATCCAGAGCAGCCCAACGCCGGTTGGGGCCACCCCCGTTGCTTGTGGTTGAGAACCGGACCCGGAATTGGGACCCGTCAGCCGGGTCACCGGTGCCTACCGGGTATGTCCACGGGGTTGTGCTGGAGGACAGCGTGCCTACTATTGTTTGGCTCTCAAGTGTTGACCACTCAGTTCCGTCATCGGTTGATATCTCAATGGTCCAGGTAGGATCTGACCCGCCGCTGTCGTTGGTGCCGGCGCTGTTTGTTTTCCTAACTCCCCACACCAACACCTGGGCGTTTGTCGTCTGGTCTGGATTACCTGACGGAGTGCCAAAGATTATTTCAAAGGACTGGGTGCCGGCGACATCTGTGTATATGTAGTTTCCGTCCGGCCCGGGTGGAATGGCCTCGTTGATATCTGAGACGGTCCCGGTCCAGTTGGCGTTGCCCGTTATTGATTCGGGTGCTAGGTTTTCAACAGCCATTTACTGCTCCGTCAGGGTGAGACGGGTCCCGCTATTGTTTGAGGTGTACTGGACCCGCTCAATGACGGAGTTCACAGCGTCATAGCTGACCGTGTCCCCCGGGATCACGTCATGGATAGGGTTGACGACAAGGACCCGTTTGTCATTGGCCTGCTTGGAATCGGACTCAACCCCCTGATCCAGCGTCACCGTCTCTGTTGCCCCAAAAGATGCGGTGGACCGGCCTGATAGGGTCAGCGTCCGGGACCGGGCGCCCTGATCGTATCGGAATGTGTTGAAGTTTACCGTGTAGAGCAGGGACCCGTTTTTGTACAGCTGGATGTCCCCGTTGGGGCGTGCGTTCACCTCATCGAAGTATGCCCACGGGACGGTGATGCTGATGAATGAGTCTGTGGAGTCCCGGAGACTGGCCGTCATAGTCAACAACGGCAGGGTCAGATCCGTTGTGCTATCCGGCGTGCCTGTGAGGATAGCCGTGAATAGTACCCCGGGCATCAGACACTACCGACAAGCAACACGGTGAAGTTCAGCGTGCCCCCGGAGAATGCTACAGCAGATATGGCGCCCTCATAGGCGCCGTCAGGCAGGACAACGGTCAGAATCCCATAGTTGCGGATGAGGTATTCAAGGGTATCGGCTTGCGCCTCTGTCGGGTCCGCAAGGACAACGTCCACGGCCCGGTCCCCATCGCTATATCCCAAGTCATCTATGTACGCCCCGCCGTCAAGAGTGGCCGACCGGTTGACCCGCCGGGATAGATTAAACAGCCCACTGGTATCCAGCCGGACGTTGCGAAGCATGATCGCCCCGTTGAGGTCATATGTCTGTGCTGCTAGGCTAATAACTGGAATCATGCTGATGTACCCAACAGGAACGCCTCTTGGTTCAACGCCGCCTGTATTTGGACCCGCTCAATAATCTTGAACATTATCTCCTGAAGCTCCTGTTCAAGTCCGTCTGCCGTTATGGTAATGAATCCGTCACCCCGGCGCAACGCCTCTGTCCGCTCCCGCATAGCATCAATCTGAGCCTGCACCAGCTCATGCTGATCGTCTGCCGCCCGGTCCAGTCGCTCATTCTCCGCCCGCAGCTGGCGCTCAATGTCTAGCTGGAGTGATCGGTCAGCATCACCGATAATCCCGAACAGATCCCCAATGAGACTTTGGGTGGTGCCGATGGTATCACTCAACCCCTCTATAATGGCAACAGCTTTTTGGGCATCGGCCTCAAGCGCAGCGATATTAAGATCAACAAATGACTCGATGGTCTTGATCCGCTCGTTTGATGCTATCTCCTCCAGCTTCAGCTGGTACTCATCGCCCTTCTTGGTTGCCTCCTCGGCAGCGTCCCCGGTCTGCTTGTAGGTGTTCGAGATGGACCCGCCAGCCTTCGTGAAGGTAGGCACGCCGTCAACGATAGTTTTGACCCACTCCTCAGTCTTGCCCTTGGTGTCCTCAGTGGTTTCGCTGATATCAGTTAGCGTTGGGACAACCTGCCCATCAATGACCTCAAACGCATCCCCGTATTTCGCAACCGCTTCAGCCAGCTCCTCCATGGAGAGACCGACACCATCAACCGCCTCCTCAACAGGTCCGCCCAGATTCTCAGCGGAATCGGCAATGTCCTGTATCTTTCCTGCAGTGTCCTCAGCCGCCGTGCCCACGTCATATATCGTCGGCTCAAGCAGCTTGTTGACTCTCTCAGCCTCTTCAGTACCGTTGACCCATTCATAGATAGCCGTGCCGATAGAGTTGTCTGATCCCCAAATCTTGGGTATGAGATTATTGAGGGCGGACCCCAGGCCAGTGGTCTCCTCAACCACATAACCTAGTCCAACGCCGGCGGCAACCGCAGCTCCTGTCGCCCCGGCAAATGCCGCCCCGGCCACGCCCATGGCCTTGGCTACATTCACCCCGGTCATTGCAAACAGAGCAGCGGTGAGCAGCTTGACGCTATCGGTCAGTGGGCCCATATTAGTGGCCAGCAGATTCACCTGCTTGCCGATACCCAGAAAATTGCCCGCCGTCTCAAAGGTAGCAGAATCCATCTTGTTGAACTCTGTAATACCCTTGGCCAAAGCCTCAAACAGCGGCTGGAAGGATTCGACCATGCCGATGGTGATGCGAACCAGCGCCTCACCGCCGTTGACCAGCGTCTGTAGGACCCCGGCCAGATCCTCCGCATCAGTCAGGTCCAGATCCCCGAACAGGTTGCTGATGGCGTCACCCAAGTCTGAGAAGGCATCCAAAAATCCGCTGAAGTCAACCTGCTCAAATGCCTCTGGTAGCGCCTCCCCTATCCCGGAGAGAGTTGAGGCTAGATCCGCAAAGAATGAGTTGAGGGCATCAAATATCGGTGAGAATGCCTCTGTCTCATTTATCGTGAACCGCAGCCCTTGGAATATGTCCGTCAGCCCGCCAACCGAATCCCCGAACTCATCCAGCAGCTTCAGCCCGGACTCAATCAGGACCAGCCGCAGGTTGTTGACCATGTTCTGGATCTGATTGTTGACCGTGTCGGCCATCTTATTGAACGCCGTGGCGGTGGCGCCGGACTTCAACTCCATAGCGGATAATGCCGCCTCAAACTTGGCCGCGCCAACGCCGGTCAGCGCCAGAATAGTGTTCAGACCCTCGATGGACCCGAACAGCTTGATGACACTGTCCTCGGTGAAGTTTGCCGACCCGGTTATGCTCTGGAGGACCCCGTCAAGCCCCTTAGATCGCAGTGCGGCCGCATCGAATTGAATGCCCAGCCGCTCCGCTTCTTCACGGGCATCCTCGGTGGGCTTGAGGATGTTTGAGATTGCGGCCTTGAGACCCGACATGGCCTCAGAAGTCTTGATGCCAGACGCCGTGAGCGCCGCAACCGCAGCGTTGAGCTCATCGAAGGATATGCCGCTATTGGCTGCTATCGCAGCAACCCGGCCCAAAGATCCGGCAAGCTCAGGCAGTGTGGTCTGACCTAGCCGGACGGTGGTGAACAGGGCGTCACTGAACTCCTCAGCCTGCTCCGCTGATACGCCATAGGCATTCATGGAGGATGCCAAGACCACCAGAGTGGAATTGAGGTCAGCGTTGGAGGCAACGGCCAACTTCTCAGCGGCACTCAGGGCGTTGAGCACGTCCTCATAGGCAATGCCGGCGGAGATGGCGGAATACACCGCCCCGTTGATGTCCTCAATCGCAAGGACTGAGTCAGCGGCATAGTCCCGGATGGCCAGTGAGAACTGGTCCATGGAGTCCGGGGCAAGGTCAAGCAGGGTTGAAATCTCCGCCGTGGCCTGCTGGAACTTTGCAGCCTCGTTGATGGAGAACCCGACCATGGCCGCGCCAAGCGCAGCGAGTGCCGCATCAATCTTGACGACTGAGTCAAAAGCATTGGCAAACGGTTGAGATGCGTTTGTCAGCCCGGTTTCAAGATCGTCAATGCTCCGGGCAACATTCTTGGCAATGGCGGTTGCCTGATCCTTTCCGCCAAAGATAATCTCAACTGTCTTTGAATAGTCAGCCATCGGTCAGCCGCTTGTCCTCATAGTAGATCCCCCACAACTCCAGCTCTGTCTGTGTGAGGAACCCGTGTGGGAATAAGTCTGGCCGGATCTGAAACAGGAACGCCCCTTGGCGCTCCGCCAACATCATCATTGCTCTGGTGTTTGGCTGGCTCCAGATCCATTGTGCTTTCCCGGCTCTTGCCCCTGCCCCGTCAGCTTGACAATCTCGTCAGTGATGATGCGGAACTCGACTGGGAACGCCTCAGACAGTTTAACAGCGGTCTGGCGGTCAAAGACTGGTTCAACAGCCCCCAAGATAAGCATCTCAACCCGCTTGGCCATCTGGGGTGGCGTGTCGTCGCTGAACCCTAGTGCCTCCTTGATTGCGCCGGTCTGCTCGTTGCTTGTCCCCCCGGACAGCGCCTCAATGAGACGGCGGGCGGATTTGCTCTTGTCGGCTGCGCTGTCGGCCTGACACAGCTCGGCAAAAGTGAGTCCCCGGACACTGAACTCCGGGGACTCCCCCTCATCAAACCACTCAGCCAATGCGGGGACCTTGACAACCCCCTCACGCCTGCTGAACTCAGCGCCAGAAAAACGGTCAGTGTTAAAAGGCATCAGCTAGCCTTTTCAACACCTTCGCTCTGGGCGCTGATGGTACAAGCAGCCTGCTGATTGTCGCCCGCCGGCCAGGTGCGCGCAATGCCCAGCTTGCCCTGACAGAGCAGGTGCGGAGTCTTGTATTTGTCAGGATAGAATCGGAACCACAATGTCTCATTCTTGAGCGCAACCAGTGGGTCGGTCACACCGTCCTGAACGTATGCGGTGAACCCGCCCTGACCCAGAGACGCAGATGAGGCGCCCAGTGTCGTGCCGTATATCGGTGTGGACGATACGCTGTGGCTGGTTTCCGGCGCCGTGAAGTCACTGGCCAGAGAGACTTGGCTGAACAGCGGGGTGTAATACTCCGCATGGACAGCCTTGGCAACGCCGCCGGTGTGGATGGTCGGCAGAGCAGACAGGAACTCAATGGACCCGGACTCTGGCTTTTCATTCCATAACGGGAAGTCAAATCGCTCCTGATGTACGCCCACAACCTGGAAAATCTCAGAGGCATCAACGACAGCAGCCGCTGTGCTGGTGAGGCGCACCTGACCGATCTCAATACTGTCAGTCGGGATCAATGGAGGACCGCCAGCAGCGTCACGAGTGTCGCTGAAGGCAGAGGCGTGCGCTGTGCCGGCAACCACCGCAATCGCCCCAGCGTTGTTCACCGTGATGGAGTGGATCTGGTAGGCATTGGTGGCGTCCCGGGTCAACTGCACGTCAGCAGCCGCACTGACGCTGGTCTCAACGCCGTTGAGGTTACAGGTAATGGCGGCCACGTCAACGTCATCGGTGCCAGCGGCAGCAGCCGGGGTGATGGCGCCACCGGTGATCAAACCGTTAGGCTTGACGTCCGGGGTAAAGCCGGAACGGCCAGACCAGAGACTGGCTGCGGAAGTGAATGAAATGTGGTCACCAGAGTCGGTCAGCGCCACCATTGCGGTGAAGTTCTGCCCGGCCTCATAGTCCAGTTGTGCGTTTTCTGCTGTTGGCATCGTGTTCCCCTCTATGGCTGAGTGTAGGGATCTCCCCTCACAGTGTTGTATATTACCTGAAAATTGATCAACACAGAAGCCGCATCTGACTGGACCGTGCTGTACTGCGTTTCAGCCCCGGTGTACTGGGTTGCCTCCACGAGTCCGGTCAGTGACGTATCTCCCTGAGTGATCCCCTTGATGATCTCAGCCATCCACTGATTGAGTGGCGCTGAGGCGCTATCACTATCAGCTACACTCACCAATACCTCAACGGTGAATTCCATTAGCTGCTTAGTGAATCCCGCTTTGTGCTCCGGGACTTCTGGACCATCCCAGAGAACAACCGCTGGCAGATTATCCGGGTCATGCGAACGCACGCACCGGCTGATTCTGCCTGTAGTATCTAGGTCAAACCCGTTGCCGGGTGTAATACCCTCCAGCTTGGTCTGGAGCGCCTGTAAAATCTGCTCTCTGATGGAGTCCGCCATATTACACCTTGTCCCAGTACTGTGTGTACACGCGATTCATCTCATGGTCTAGGTTTTGGGCCAGCACCCCAGCGGAAGTCTCTGACACAGCCTTCTCCGCCTCATACCTAAACACCTCAGAGATGTGCGGACCATCCAGCTCATCTATAGGCAGGACCGTACTGCCCCAGACGTTGTTGCGCGCCTCCCGGCGTGGTGCTGCCTTCTTGCGGTACTGGTGCTCAATACCCCGCTTGAATACGCCGGTGTGCCCGCTCTTCATGGTGCGCATAAACGCCCCCTGTATCAGCTCCCGGGACCCGTCCCGGCGGACCTTGACCGTGACCCCCCGCTTGACCTCCCGTGCCCCGTAATTGGCCAGAGGCACCGGCTTGCCGATTACATCCAGCTTGGAGGTGAGGGTGTTGAAGTTTGACCGGTGTATCGCAGTGTACTCCCTGATGACCTTTTTCGTGAGATTCAGCCGGGCATTTACCCCGGCCACGGCCAGTGTGCGGGCCTGTCCGACCGTCTTGTTGAGCGCCGCATTCAGCGCCCGTGGATACCCCAACTTAATGGACTTGAGCGCATCCCGCACCTCCTTCATCTGCTGCGGGTCAAACTTCAAAGTGGTCATGTTACGGATACCCCCACAACAACCCCATCATTGTATGTCTCCTCCATCACGGTGTAGGTGACGCTGTCATAGACCACAGTGGCACCCTTCACCGGGTTGGGGACTTTCTCAACAAGGAAACGCATCTCAACAAAGTCCTGGGTTGTGTATGACTCCCCGGATGAGACCCGCTGGACCCCCTTGTCCTTGACTACAAGGACATTTGCCGGAAGTCCCCCCGGCGGAGTGTACACAGACATAACGCCGAACAGGTTGAAGATATGCTTGGCGCTGTTCTCAAAGATACCCATTATGGAATCGTGCCGGTCACTATCGCCACGCCTTCAAACCATGTGGACTTTCCATTGTCGTCCACCTGGATCTCCAGAAGTGCCGCCCCCTGATGTGTTACGTTGAGGGTGTCCGCCTCAGCAAATTCGACGGTCACCAGAGAGGTGGCCCACGCAGCTCCGGGTGCGGAGTTGGACTGGACAACCGGGTCAGTGTAATACTCATCGTGCTCAAGAGATACCAGCCGTGCCTCCACGGTGGCGCCTGCGTTGATATTGAATGTGGCCCCGTCCTTGTATAGCTGGACTGACATCACAATGTCGTCGCCTGATACTAATGTTGGTGTTGCCATCGCCCGCCCTCAATCGGTTGTCTGGGAGTATACTATGGTTGCTGTACGGTTTTCCTCCGTGATGTCCATGGTGGGTTCAGCCAAGGTTACAGTAGCCGTGTGAGACACGGTTATGTTCATGGTCTGCTCCACCATCACGATGGTCATCGTGTTATAGACATTCTCATAGAAAAACTGGCTGATGAAACTTCCGACCGCTTGGCCCGCAGCAATAATCGTGCCAATGATCTTCTTGCCGATGCGCTTTGCTATCGTCCCGGACCCGGTGATGGCTCCTGCCAACGATTTGAGCACACCCTTTGTAACTGCTCCAACAGGTGTTATCGACCCGGCTATGGTGCGGAGAATTGCCCGGAGACCGACTGCCGACCCTGACCCGGTGATGGACCCCGCCAGCGCCAGCGCCGTCTGCTTCAGTACCGTACCCGCAGCCGATATGGACCCGGCAATGCTCCGTGCCGTTTGCTTGGTGATAGACCCCACCGCCGTGATGGACCCGCCCACCGCCTGCTGAATGGTGCCAAGGATCTTCTCACGGAGCAGAGACCCGGCGGCAGTGATGGACCCCGCCAGCGCCTGAAGAAACACCTTGAGGGTGGACACCGCCCCGGACCCGGTAATGGCGCCGGCGGCAGATATGTATATCAACTTCAGCAGCGCCCCTGTGGAAGTAATGGCGCCGGCCAAGTCTATTGACGTCAACTTCCGGACCACTCCAGACCCGGTTATGGACCCGGCTACCGCAGCCCCGGACCGCTTGAACAGCGCCCCGGTAGCCGTGATGGACCCGCCCACCGCCTCAAGGAACACCTTGATGGATGTGAGGGCGCCGGACCCGGTGATTGAGCCGGCTATGGACACGTACACCGACTTGAACAGAGCGCCGGCGGCTGTTACGGTCCCGGCTACCTGCTTGCCGATCTGCTTGACCAAAGATCCGGACCCAGTTATGGACCCGACCAGAGACTTGCCAACCCTCCCCGCAACAGCGCCGGCGGCAGTGATGGACCCGCCCACCGCCTCAAGGAACACCTTGATGGAGGTCAATACCCCGGACCCGGTGATTGAGCCGCTGAGCAGCTTCCCGACCCGGCGGGCCAGAGACCCAGACCCGGTAACAGACCCGCTGAGCAGCTTCCCGACCCGGCGGGCCAGAGACCCAGACCCGGTAACAGACCCGGCTACCTGCTTGCCCGTGCGCTTGATCAGCGCCCCGGTAGCCGTGATGGACGCCGCCACCGCTTGGAGGAACACCTTGATCGTGCTGAGCGCACCAGCGGCTGTCATTGAACCTTCTGTCGCGATGTAAATCAGTTTCTTTAGTGGCGTTGCTTTCTTGACTGAAAAACTATCTATGGCAAATGTTCCACTAAACGTAACAAGTCCATTGACACCGTTGTTAGACGTTTCAACAAGATGATACTGGCGGTACGTCCCGACCCCTTGAATCACGCTTATTGGTGTGACGGCAATACTGTTAATGAGTGGATATAGGAACGTCGCACTTGTCCACGAACTAACTACCGTCTCAACTTCGACCAGTGTGCCTAATGGGAACTGAACGTCATTGTTACTGAGAAGTTGCGAGGCTGCTGCACTTGCTACCGCCTGCCCGCCAGTAACCGTCCAACCAGTGCCAGCGATCCATTCCGATGCGTTGTCGAAAGATGGGTCTACTATCTGCTCCTCAGACAAGAACGATATGCCACGAGGTTGCAACACGCCGGACAGTTCTTTTGCTGCTCTCTTGATGAGTGCGCCAGTAGCAGTGATGTTGCCAACAACACTCTTTGCAATGCTCTTTAAGATGGAGCCAGTAGCAGTAATGGTGCCTTGCAGTAACTTGCCAAGGGTTGATGCCATCGACCCGGCGGCTGTTATCGCACCAGCAACAGCCTGCTGAAATGTTGTCCCTTGGACTGATGCCGTTCCCCTATAAATGCGCCCACGGAACAACACCAGACTTGTATCAGTGTCGCGGAATATGGCGCCACGAAATAGCACCAGCTTTGCAGTAGCCGCTTGTGCGATCTGACCAACACCAGAACCAACGGCAGTAATTGACCCTGCCACGAGTTGCGGGATGCGCTTGAGCAATGCCCCGGTGGCTGTCACGGCGCCTGACAAGCCCTTTGCAATTGCCCGACTGATTGCGCCCGCGCCCGTGATTGCGCCGGCGAGACGTTTGCCGACCTGCTGGTATAACCCCCCAACCAGAGTAACGGCGCCTTGTAGCAGCTTTTGTACCTGAACTTGTATCGGGTTGACCAGTTTCACCGAGTAATTATCAACGTACCACGGGCCACCAGATGAACTTATCTCAAACGGTGCGGCGCCTGAAGGTATTTGTCCAACAACGGTGCCAGAGAACTTCCCCTCTCCATTGTGCAGTCCTAGACCGTCTTGGTAATTCCAAACCTCAACGGCTGCTATATATATCGCCCCACCTAGTAATGGGGAAAGATCCTGAACCTCAAAGCTGTATGCATACCGCTTACCAATTGTGTATGTAATCGCTGGTGACGGTATTCCAGACGCTGAAAGAGTTGTCAACTCCATGCGCCCGGCAGTTATCGAAGCCCCGCCTGTGAGCGTCCAGTCACCTGAGTTATCCATGCCGGGATCAGGTACCAGTTCCGGCCCTGTTTTGCCCGAGTACATATAGAGAAAACGACTGAACAGCTTTGCGATGTCTTTTGTTACCAAGCCGACACCGGATATTGAACCTGACCTTGTTACCAAAATATCGCGGATAATCTGTCCACTGCCTGTGATATCGCCGGCCACGGCTTTGCCGATGTCGCGCACAAGCGCACCGGCGCCGGTGAGGGACCCGGCTACCGACTTCATCACCACCTTGGTAGTGGCGAGTGCTCCAGACCCGGTGAGGGACCCGGCCACGGCTTTTGATATTAACTTCAGCAGGGCGCCGGCGCCGGTGATCGTCCCGGTCCGGGTGACGCTGGTCTTGCGAGACTGTGCCCCGGTGCCAGTGATCGTCCCGGTCAGATCCTTCAGCGCCTTGGCGGTCAGGTCTCCAGACGGGGTGCTTGATCCGGTTACAGTCTTGTTGGTGGTTGTGCCGGCTGTCGGATAAACAAGGATGCGGTAGCTGATCCACTCATCGTTGGCATCAGCCACCCATGTCGTTGATCCAGACGTGTTGGCCTGATCCAGACACACACCGGACACCCCGTTGTTGCCGCCGGCAGTGGCTCCATTCCAGCGCGTTGTCCAGCCAGAATTATTGTTGGTGATCGGCGTTTCATCGCCGTCATAGAATACACCGGCAATACATATTGTACCAGTGCTCCAGTTTATACAGCTTGAATTATGCGTTGTCGATGAGGCGGAAGTTGAGCCGCTGGCGAACCGGACTGGATCAGCCGAACACTGCCAATCTGTACCTGCGTCCTGTCCTGATAGTTCATACAGGTGGACATACCAATCCTCACGGTCACCGCTCCACTGATAACTCGTGGCGGACTCATCTGCAGTGACCGCCTCTTTGTAGTAGACAGCGACAGCATGCGCGTTGCCACTTGTCGAACTATCTACCAGTGTCCAGCCAGTCGGTACGCCTGTTGGAATTGAGTCGTCATCTTTGCCGACAATGGCGAGGAGCAGGTTGCCGGCGGTGATGCCGCTAACAGAGACTGATACAGAGGTTGAGCCGGATGCCGTCCCGCTCCAATAATTCGCAACAGCAACGGCCATGTCAGCTCACTGATAAGACGGGATGAATGAACAAGTCGCCCGATGCGATGCTAGGCTTGTATATCTCGATGCGTATTTCTGCGGCTAACAATGAACCGGCATCACCGGAAGTGTCTAGTTCCAACTTAGAGAATACCGGTGTCGTTATACCAGTTTCGCCCGTCCAGTCTGAAGCACCAAGTGCGGATGTGGGCAGGTTGGTTCCAGCAGCAAGTGGGTCGATGCCGTAGTTGCCAGTGCCAACAGTCTTGCCGGATGTGACCCAATTCGCTTGTACCTTCGTCACCCCATCGGGATAAACAAGAAAGGCGGCAATGTCCGTGTCGGTGAGTTGATCCTCGGACACAAGATCAATGGTGATCAGGTCAGAGCCTGCGTCAGACAGATCAACTATCTGTGCGGGCAAATTGAATATGAACGGAGCAGCATGACTACAACCTGCTGTTGTACTGACTTCGATAGATGACTTGTCAGTTCCGTCATACCAAGATTGCGTAGCTGTAACGTAAGTCGAATCATTATTCGATGCCTGTCCCACGTAATCCTTGATGAGAAACCTATGAAATGCGTTTCCCGTTACGTCATCGCAGTTGTACATCTCAAACCGTTGATTGGGGTTCTGCATCGTCGGTATTGCTGCGCTTGCATTCAGCTTACAGTGATCTAGAAGCACGAACAATTTGTCATCGCCTGCCACCAAGCCACTAATTAACGTAGTGCATGGAGACAAGTCAACACCTATAACATGGAGTCTCCCGCCAACGTTTTGTATGTCTACAGCCTTTGTCGCCGTTGTGATAGCACCACCGTACCAGACCACGTTTGCACAGCTCGCAATAGCAAGGCCAGTAGCATTTGAATCTCCCGCCGCAACAGTGACGTTTTTTAAGGTGGCCATCGGGCCAGCGTTTGACACCCATATACCAACATCATTTTCTGTTCCCGGCCTCACAGTGCAGTCAATCAAGGTGCATGAAGAATCGAACAGCGAGAGATTGAGTACAATGTCGTCAGTGCCAAAGTCCATCCCGGCAATCAAGCCTGAATGTGACGCATTAAAACTTAGCTGATATTCTTTGAAGGCACCTGAACTTAGCTCTTTGGCACCGGGCTTATACTGATCGCAGTTACTGTCATCGACACTTGTTATGTCGGCAAATTTCATGGCGTTAATGTTACCGGACAGGGCAGACGTATTATTGTGCAGGTGAGACACCCTGATACTGTCACTTTGCGTGGGTATAGTCGTTGCGCCAAAGGCATCTTCTAACGAATCGTAATATCCTGACGCGCCTAGAGAAGCAAAGCTGCCTGTCTGTTCGGTAGCATATCGACCAGCATCACCGGTTGCCGTGCCTCCGCTCTTGACGTAATAAAACGCCATCAGTACTCCCAAGCCCCGGCGTCAGACCAGACCGCAGAAAGATCGTTTGCGAGAAAAGTGCTTGCGCCAAAGTACAGATTGAACCTGTCTTCGACTTCATTGTATTCGACTATATCAACCCCCAGACTTGCCGCCCGCTCTGATGCGTTCGCCCCGTTGCGGGGCTGTACCGCTTGCCAGAAAGGTAAACATGCGTTGACCATATGCGGATCAGTTATGGT
>Ga0180438_10001585_pt1 | contig 40111 bp, 32 predicted proteins | sample SS_ome_12_FD_132455 | JGI IMG/M metagenome (GOLD analysis project Ga0180438, IMG submission 132455) | Hypersaline lake sediment archaeal communities from the Salton Sea, California, USA - SS_3_D_2 metaG | ecosystem: Environmental > Aquatic > Non-marine Saline and Alkaline > Hypersaline >... | reverse complement strand
GACCGCTACGAACCGAGGGTAGTCAAACGCCGCCCCAAGTCCTACAAACTTATGAACAAACCCCGAAGAAGCTATAAACCCGGAAACGAGTGAGGGTTGCGGCCATTAAGTGCCATTCACTGCTGGCTCTGTTTGCCGAGCAGGGTAGTGGTAAGAGCACCGCCGGTCGATTGATCCGCAATCTGGTTGACCCAAATCGGGCTCCATTGCGTTCGGAACATCGCGAAGCGCGCGAACTGATGATTGGGGCCAACAACTCCTGGTGCCTGGCTTACGACAATCTTTCCTACCTACCGGCGTGGCTTTCCGACGCCTTGTGCAGACTGAGCACTGGCGGTGGTTTCGCGACGCGCGAGCTATACACTGACCAGGACGAGATCATCTTTGACGCCATGCGGCCGGTCATGCTGACCAGCATCGAGGAGGTTGCCACACGGTCTGACTTGCTCGACCGCTGCCTTGTCGTCTGGCTGCCCACGATCCCGGAGGATCGCCGGCGGCGGGAGGACGACATCGAGCGGGCGTTCGCCGCTGTCCACGGACAAATCTTAGGTGCACTGTTCGACGCCGTGGCCGGCGCATTGCAGGAATTGCCCAACACATCGTTTTCACATCTGCCGCGGATGGCCGACTTCGCGGCGTGGGCGACGGCCGCGGAACAAGCGTTGGGCTGGCGGCCGGGCGAGTTCCTTGAGGCCTATTTCGGCAACCGAGAGTCCGCGAACGAACTGGCCATCGAATCGTCGCCCATCGGCGGCACGCTGCTCCAGCTATTGGATGCGGAGGGTAGCTGGACCGGCAGCGCCACGCAGCTGCTGGAAGAACTCAAGTCCCGAGTATCTGAGCAAACTGCTCGCCAGAAATCTTGGCCCAAGAACGGCCGCTCGATGGCCGGGCATCTGAAACGGCTTTCACCGAATCTTCGCGCTGCCGGCTGGCAGATCGAATACACCCGCGATTCGTCGCAGCGCAGCTGGTCGATCACGCCGAAGCCGCTTGTTGCGTCATCCGGCGTGACGCAAACGCCGGCGGCCGTTGAGTCGTCGGCGGAGCAGACTGATGCAAACCCATGCGATTTGCCACGGAATGACGCAGATGACGCACATGACGGAAATGGTGGGTCGCTTTTGCAGGATGCGAAAGGCAATTGGGAGGAGGGCGAATTGTGAGCGTTGATCATTTGATGGACGAATTGGCCGCGCGTAACGTCGCCCTGTTTCTCGACGGCGACCGCCTTCGGTTTCGGGCTCCGGCTGGTGCGATCACTGCCGAACTGCGTGCGGCGATTCAGGCGAGCCGAGACGCTGTGATCGCGCACCTCCAGATGCGACCGGCCTCGGCGCCCCAGTGCGTATCCTGCGATGCCCGCGATTGGATCGACGAACCATCCGCCAACGGCCGCATTCGCACGCACTGCCGCCGCTGTGGACGTTTCATCGGGTATCGTCCCGTTACCCCGTTTTAGTTTGACGCTGGACTTGAGTTGTTCCCAAACCCATGGAAAATGTCCTGCCTGAGTGGCCGGCTCCCGGCCGCAACCGAATGTGGAGAAATGCGTTATGGCGAGTCTGTATAAGAAACCTGTCACCCGCACCGATCCGCGAACCGGCGAGCGGGTCAAAGGGAAATCGAAGAAGTGGTGGGGCCGATACCGGGCCGCCGATGGCCGCGAGAAACGCGTGCCGCTGTCAAGCGACAAGACTGCGGCCCAGGCGATGCTCAACGACATCCTGCGGAAGGTCGAGCGGGAGATGGCGGGATTGACTGATCCGTTCGAAGAGCATGTCAAAAAGCCGCTCCTCAGCCATGTCACGGACTACCGGCGGCACCTTGAGTCTAAAGGCAATGCCGACACCCACGTTCAGCAAACCGAAAGCTACATCAAGAAGATTGTTACCGAGTGCAAATTCAAAACGATCCGCGACATCTCCGCCTCCCGCGTCGCGACGTGGCTCTCTGACCTGCGAGAATCGGGCAAGAGCGTGCGAACGAGCAATGCGTACTTAACGGCTATCAAAGCGTTTAATACATGGATGGTGCGCGACCGGCGAGTCGCCGACAATGCCCTCGCTCACTTGGCTGCCCTCAACGTAAGCACGGATGTCCGGCGGGAACGGCGAACGCTCGAACCCGCGGAGATCGCCAAGCTGATCGCAGCGGCTCGGGACGGCAAACCGTTTCGGGCGCTATCCGGCCCTGACCGAGTTGTCCTGTACCACGTCGCCCTGACCACCGGCCTTCGCGCTGGCGAGTTGGCCAGCCTTACGCCGCGGAATTTCGATCTGGAAACCGACCCACCGACCGTGACTGTCGAGGCGGCGTATTCAAAGCGTCGTCGCCGCGATGTCCTGCCGCTACGCCCCGATGTTGCCAAAGCGCTGCGGGAGCATCTGACCGCGTGCGGATGTGGCCGGGGGGATCGAATTTGGCCCGGCACGTGGTCGAACCGGGCATCTGCTAAAATGATCAAGAAGGATTTGGTCATAGCGGGCATTCCCTACGAAGACGCCGACGGACGCGTCTTCGATTTCCACTCCCTCCGCCACCAGTTCATTTCCGACCTCGCGCGGTGCGGAGTCCACCCGAAAGAGGCCCAGGCTTTGGCTCGCCACTCGACGATCACGCTGACGATGGACCGCTATACGCACGTTGGTATTGTCGATCTGACCGCCGCGCTCGACCGCCTGCCGTCGGTACAACTGGCAGTCGAATCGGAGGCGGCGGTTCAACGGGCGACGGGAACCGACGGAAAAACCAGCCAGGAAAAGGTGCCCGTATTGGTGCCGAGAGGTGCCGAAAATGGTGCCGGACGGGCCGCATCGGGCATGTTGCGGATCGCGTCGCTTTGCACCGATGAGGCCGATACTGGGGACGAGCGGGGAAGGCTGAAAAACGCGAAAAGCCCCGATAAAACCGGGGCTTCTGGCGACGACTCGCATCAAGTTTCATCGGACGACATCAAGCGGAGGGCATGGGACTCGAACCCACAACTCGTAAACGAGCGCCTGATTTCGAATCAGGTTCCTAGCCAATTCGGATACCCTCCGGATGGTGTAGTGCCGATTGTCGGCCCTTTTCGTGGTTGAGAGACTTTCTTTGAAGCACATCTTAGGATGCCCGATGATGCAGCCGCAAGGGCCATGCCTGTCGGACGGTTCCAACGACGCCGCGCGTTCGTCCCGCGCTGATCAGGGCAAGGCAAGCTGTGAAGGTCTTGTGGGCCGCCATTTTGGCAGGATCCAGGGCGAGATAGACGAGTGAAGTCTGCCAGCGTGGCCGCCTGGAACGGCGGCGGGCGGCGACTGTGCTTTGAGAGGAATCCCTAAGTCTTTCTATTTAAGCCAGTTACGTACAGGAATCCCCGTTTGGCGCAGAACTTGCCGTTGCAACTGCCGCCAGGGTTGTATCCGCAGTCAGCGGTCAAGCGGCCGGCGGACTCTTCGGCCGGAGACGCATTGTACGTGCGAAGTTACCTGACAGCTCGATCGACACTGGGCGCCGAATTTCATCGGGCAACCAATAACCAAGACCTTGCTGGAGGAAAACGAATATGGCAGTTGCGAAGAAGAAAGCCATCACCGGCAGCAGCTTGCAGCCCATTGGAGACCGCGTGGTGGTGCGGCGGGAGGATTCGGAGGAGACCACGGCCGGCGGCATCGTGCTGCCCGACACCGCGAAGGACAAGCCGGCCCGCGGTGTGGTTGTGTCGGTGGGCGACGGCAAGCTGCTCGACGATGGGAAGCGGGGTGAGATGCAGGTGTCGGCTGGCGACCGGGTCATCTTCAGCAGCTACGCCGGCGAGAGCTTTGAGACGGAGGAGGGCGAACTGCTCTTGATGCACGAGAGCGACATCCTCGCGATTATCGAACGCTGATAGCGCCACGAATGGAACGCCGCAAAGCGGCAAGCCGCACAAACACATATTACCGCAAAACCGAGGAGAAACGCATGGCAAAGTTAATCGCCTTTGATCAAGAAGCCCGCGAGGCCATTCGCCGCGGCGTCGGCAAGCTGGCCCGGGCCGTCAAAGTCACGCTCGGTCCCAAAGGCCGCAACGTGATTCTGCAAAAGAGCTTCGGCTCACCCACCGTCACTAAGGACGGCGTGACCGTCGCGAAGGAAATCGAACTGGAAGACAAGTTCGAGGACATGGGCGCCCGAATGGTCCGCGAGGTCGCGAGCAAGACCAGCGACGTGGCGGGCGACGGCACCACCACCGCGACGCTGCTGGCCGAGGCCATCTTCAACGAGGGCCTGCGGGCCGTGGTCGCGGGCGTCAATCCCGTGCAGATGAAGCAGGGGATCGAGAAGGCGGTCGGCGACATCACCGAGAAGCTCCAGAAGATGTCGATCAAGATCAAATCGACCGAAGAAATGGCCAACGTCGGCAGCATTGCGGCCAACAACGACCGCGAGATCGGCGAGCTGCTCGCCAAGGTGATGGACAAGGTCGGCAAGGACGGCGTGATTACCGTGGATGAAGGCAAGAGCCTGACGACCGACTACGAGTGGGTCGAAGGCATGCAGTTCGACCGCGGCTATCTTTCGCCGTACTTCGTCACGGATCCCTCCTCCATGCAGTGCGTGCTGGAGGACGCCTACGTGCTCGTCTTCGAGAAGAAGATCAGCAACATCAAGGACATGGTGCCGTTGCTCGAGGCGGTGGTGCAGCAGGCCAAGCCGCTCTTGATCATCGCCGAGGACGTGGAGGGCGAAGCCCTGGCCACGCTGGTGGTCAACCGGCTTCGCGGCACGTTCCAGTGCGCGGCGGTCAAGGCGCCCGGCTACGGCGACCGCCGCAAGGCGATGCTCGAGGACATCGCGATCCTGACCGGCGGCACGGCGGTCTTCGAGGCCCTGGGCATCAAGCTCGAATCGCTCACGCTCAAGGACCTCGGCCGCGCCAAGAAGGTGATCATCGACAAGGATAACACGACGATCATTGAAGGCGCCGGCAAGAGCGCGGAGATCAAGGGGCGGATCGACCAGATTCGACGCGAGATCGAAAACACCACCAGCGACTACGACAAGGAGAAGCTGGAAGAGCGGTTGGCGAAGCTGGCCGGCGGCGTGGCCAAGATCAACGTCGGCGCCGCGACCGAGAGCGAAATGAAGGAGAAGAAGGCCCGCATCGAGGACGCCCTGCACGCGACTCGGGCGGCCGCCGAGGAAGGCATCTTGCCGGGCGGAGGCGTGGCGCTTCTGCGGGCGGCGGCTTCGGTCAAACCGAGCGAACTGAGTCACGACCAGGAGATCGGCTACAAGATCGTAACCCGCTCCTGCCGCTCGCCGCTGGCCACCATCGCCAGCAATGCCGGGCAGGATGGGGGCATCGTTTGCGAGAAGGTGGCGGCGGAGAAGGGCGCCTACGGCTATAACGCCCTGACCGACATCTACGAGGACCTGGTCAAGGCGGGCGTGATCGACCCGACCAAGGTGACCCGCACCGCCCTGGCCAACGCGGCCAGCGTGGCAATCCTGCTCCTAACCAGCGACGCCCTGATTGCCGAGAAGCCCAAGGAAGAAAAGGGCGGCGGCGGACCGGGGATGGATGACATGTATTGATCCAACCGATCAGAACCGGGGGCCTCGCCGCAATTGCGGGGCCTTCCTTCAACCGAAGAGGGCCGTTGTCGCAACCGCGACAACGGCCCTTTCATGCTTTCGCAAAGCCCCGATACACGGGGCGTCTGCCCTTCACCGGATCCGCCTTCCCCAAGCATTGCGTCGGGCCGGCCGCCTCGGCACAATAGGATCGCGCGTTTCGGTGGCGGCATGGGGTTTCGATCATTCGCGTTTCGGATTTCGAAATTCGGATTTCGGATCGCCACGGCCGCCCCCGCCGCACTCAACCTATACCCTCACCCCTAGCCCCTTTCCCCCCCATGCCGCAACCTCAACCCAGCCGCCGAGGCAGCCAGTTCGCCGGCGTTTCCGTCGCCATCGTGACGCCGTTTAAGAACGGCGCCGTGGACGTGGAAACGCTCAAGGCGCAAGTCGAGTTTCAGATTGCCGCGGGCGTGACCGGGCTCGTTCCCGTGGGCACTACCGGCGAATCGCCGACGCTCTCGCACGAGGAGCACGAGCGGGTGATCGCCGAGGTGGTGCAGCTTGCCGCGGGCCGTGTCAAGGTGATGGCCGGCGCCGGCAGCAACAGCACGACCGAGGCGATCCGCCTTACCAAGTGGGCGGAAAGGGCCGGCGCCGACGCCGCCCTTCACGTCGCCCCGTATTACAACAAGCCCACGCAGGAGGGCCTCTATCAACACTACCGTGCGGTCGCGGAAGAAACGGGCCTGCCGATCTGCGTTTACAACATCCCCGGCCGCACCTCCCGCAACATCGAGCCGGAGACGATCATCCGCATGGCGGAGCATCCGAACATCGCCCTGGTGAAAGAGGCGACCGGGTCGATGGACCAGGCGTCGCAGGTGCTCGGGGCGACCGATCTCACGCTGCTTTCCGGAGATGACAGCATGACGCTGCCGCTGATCTCCGTCGGCGGCGAGGGGGTGATTTCGGTGGTCGCCAACATTCTGCCCAAGGAGTTGTGCGGACTGGTGCGTTCTGCGGTCGCGGGTGATTGGGCGGCGGCCCAGCGGGCCCATCATCGTCTGTTCGGCCTGTGCCGGCAGATGCTCTCGCTGGCGACCAACCCGATTCCGATCAAGGCGGCCATGAAACTGCTCGGCCGCGACACCGGCGAACTGCGATTGCCGATGACGCCGTTGGACGCCGCGGGCGAGGAGAAACTGAATTCGCTGCTTATGGAATTCGAATTGCTGTGAGCGATTCAAGCTCGCCGCACAAACACGTGGCCTTGCGCGTCCTCATCCTTTGCGAGTTCCCCACGCTGTGCGGCGGTGAGCGGTCGATGCTGGCCGCGCTGCCGGGGCTTTGTCAGCGGGGTTTCGAAATCACGGTCGCGGGGCCGACGCCGGGCCCGCTGGCCGACGCGGTCGCGAGGACCCCCGCTGCGTGGGCGCCCTTCCCCATGCGGGACGCCGTCGGAAACCGACGCCCCGACGACGAACTGCGGGCCAGCCTGGCGAAACGCATCACGGCTCACCAGCCCGCGGTCATCCACTGCAACAGCCTTGCCGCGACGGTCAACCTTGGGCCGCTTGCCGCGGAACTGGGACTGCCCGTGATCGGTCACGTGCGGGACATGGTGAAGCTCGGCGGGCGGTCGCTCGCGCGGCTTGGGCGGGCTTCGCGGCTGGTCGCCGTCTCGCACGCAGCGCGGGATTACCTCTGCGGTCTCGGCGTGGCGGCGACGCGGATTCGCGTGATTTACAACGGCGTGGACAGCGAGTGTTTTCGGCCACGGGAAGCGACGGGGGCCGTCCATCGTGAACTGGGACTGCCGGACGGGTCGCCGCTCGTTTTGGCCGTCGGACAGATCATTCTCCGCAAGGGCTGGCCGATTCTTTTCGACGCCTTTGAGCAGGTTCTGGCGAGCGAACCGCAAGCGAGGCTTCTTGTTGTCGGCGAGCGATATTCCGACAAACCGGAAACGGTGGCGTTGGAGCAGAACCTGCGGCGGCGCGCCAACGGACCTCCGCTGGCCGGCAAGGTGGTATTTCTCGGCGCCCGTGATGACATGCCACGGCTAATGAACGAAGCGGCGGCGCTGGTTCACGCGGCGATGCAGGAACCGCTGGGCCGAGTGCTGTTGGAAGCGGCGGCGAGCGGCCTGCCGGTGGTCGCCACCGACGCGGGCGGAACCCGCGAGATCTTTCTGACCGACCGGCACGCGCTCCTCGCGCCGCCGCAGGATGCGACCGCCCTCGCCTCCGGCGTTTTGTCCGTGTTGCAGGACCCATCCGCCGCCGCGGCCCGCGCGGCCCAGGCCCGCGCACACGTTTGCCGGCATTTCACCGTGCGACAAGCCGTGCAAGGCATGGCCGAAACCTACCAACCCATGCGCCGAGGCAACCCGGCGCCGCACACGTGAAACCACATCCCTTACTGAGAAACCTCCCTGCCAACCGGCGCCATCGACATCATCGAACGCTTCGTTGCGTGAAGCGGAATTTAAGGTGCGATTGGGATGAAGTCGCTGTTCTGAATCGCATCCGCTGTCGGCCTTCAGCGCCACACGCCGCGCGTATCGACCAGCACTTTCTCCTGCAAGATCCGGTGCGGGATGTCTTTGAATTGCCGGTGGTCGGTGAGCAGAGCGAGGATGTTGCAACCCGCCAAGACGTCGGAGAGCGGCAGCAGCGGAAACTCGGTAAACCGCTCGGGGCGGACGTACGGCTCGCACACCAGCGTCTGGCCGACGTCTTCGTCCCGTAGGGCCCGGACGATATCGAGCGACGGGCTTTCCCGCAGGTCGTCCACGTCGGCCTTGTACGCCAGCCCCAGGCAGCCGATTTGGGGTTTGGCGAACTGGACGGCGAGCCGTTTGATCCGCTCCACGACGTGATGCGGCTTGGCGTCGTTGACCTCGCGGGCGGTGCGGATGAGCGGCGTGCGCTCCGGCGCCGCATGGACGAGGAACCAGGGATCGACGCTGATGCAATGTCCGCCCACGCCCGGCCCCGGCGAAAGAATGTTGACCCGCGGATGCCGGTTGGCCAGTTCGATGATCTCCCAGACATCGACGTCAAACTTCTCCGCCATCAGGGATAGTTCGTTGGCGAAGGCGATGTTCACGTCGCGGTAGCTGTTTTCCACAAGCTTGGTCAGCTCCGCTGCGGTGGCCGAGGTGACGAGGACCGCCCCGTTCACGAAGCTCTCGTAAAATGCCTTGGCTCGGGCCCCGCAGGCCGGGGTGACGCCGCCGACCACGCGGTCGTTCTGCACGACTTCCAGCAGGATGCGGCCGGGCAGCACCCGCTCCGGGCAGTGGGCGACGAATACGTCCTTGCCCACGGTCAGTTCCGGCGGGATGGCCCGCTTGACGACGATTTCCTCCGTCGTGCCAGGAGGGCTGGTCGATTCCAGCACCACCAGGCAGCCCGGTTTGACGTGCGGCCGGATCGCATCGCTGGCCTGCTCGACGTAGGAGAGATCCGGCGAGTGGTCGGGGCGGATCGGCGTGGGAACGCAGATCATGATGACGTCGGCCGCGGTCGGCTCGTGGCTCGCCTTGAGCTGGCCGCTATTTACGGCGGAGCGAACGAGCACGTCCAGGTCAGGCTCTTCAATGTGGATGTCGCCCCGGTTGATCGTATCGACCACGTCAGGCCGCACGTCCACGCCGTGCACGTGAAAACCCTTGGTCGCCAGCACGCTGCCGGTGGGCAAGCCGATGTAGCCAAGCCCCATTACGCACACGGTGGTTTGGGACGGGGTGTAGAAATGACCGCCCGAGCCGTAACCGCCCGCTGATTCACTGTTCATTTCCGCCAGTCCTGCGTGAGCATGAGTGAAACGATCCGCGAGGCCGCTTTGCCGTCGCCGTAGGGGTTTTCCTCGATCTGGCGCCGAGCGTATTCGGCCTCATCCGTAAGGAGCAAAGATACCTGAGAAACGATTCTCGCGGTATCGGTTCCCACGAGTTCCACGGCGCCGGCGTCAACCGCCTCGGGGCGTTCCGTCGTTTCCCGCATGACCAAAACCGGTTTGCGGAGCGACGGCGCCTCCTCCTGCACGCCGCCGGAGTCGGTCAGGATGAGCGTGGCCCGGTCCATCAGCCAGACGAATTCCGGGTACGGCTTGGGTGCGAGCAGCAGCACATTCCCGCGGCCGCCCAGCCGCATGTTCACCGGCCCCTGCACGTTGGGATTCAGATGCACCGGGTAAACGAAGGCGACCTCGGGGAAGCGGTCGGCCAGTTCCGCGATGGCGTCGCAAATTCGCTCGAACCCGCCGCCGAAGTTCTCGCGACGATGGCCCGTGATCAGGACCATCCGTTTGCCGACGATGGGTTTTAGCTCCGCGCTTGCTTCGTAGGTTTGCGCCCGGGCCCGTTCCCGCTCCACGGCGTACATCAAGGCGTCGATCACCGTATTGCCCGTCACATGGACGGCGTGGGCCGCGCAGCCCTCGGCGAGTAAGTTGTCGGCGGCCCGCGGCGTGGGAGCACAGTGCAGGCCGGTCACCAGGCTCGTCACGCGGCGATTGAACTCTTCCGGCCACGGCTGGTACAGGTCGCCGGTTCGCAGGCCGGCCTCGACGTGCACAAACGGCGTGCGGCGATAGAACGCGACCACCGACGCAGCCATCACCGTGGTCGTATCTCCCTGGGCCACGACGCAGTCGGGCCGGATTCGCTCGATGGTCTTGTCCAGGCCGGTGATGCAGCGGGCCGTGAGCGACGCCAACGTCTGGTTCGCCGTCATCAGTTCCAGATCGACATCGCCCGTCACGCCGAAGTAGTCGTTCACCTGGGCGAGCATCTCCCGGTGCTGGCCGGTGAGGCAAACCACGGGAGCGACGTCGGCATGGTCGCGACAGGCATGGACGACCGGCGCCATCTTGATGGCCTCGGGCCGGGTGCCGAAGACGAGCAGGGGACGAAGCGGGGGCACGTGGTTCCTTGTGGCGGGTGGTTAACGTGACGGGGGAAAAAGATCTGCATGGATGGAAGCTTCAAAGGCCCCGTCACGCCGCCGTATTGTAACCACAAATCGCCGCCGCATACACTAACGGGCATGTTCCACACCAGCTTTGAAGACCGCCGGCGATTGGAAAAACTCCCTCCCGAGGAGTTGGCCCGGTCCCAATTGGCGCGGCTCAATGCCGTGCTGCAAAACGTGCTGCCGCACAACCGCTTCTACGCCGAGAAGCTGCGGAATCTCTCGCTGCCGCTTCGGTCGCTCGACGAGTGGCGGCAGGCGCCGTTTACGTACAAGGATGAACTGATCGCCGACAGCTTGGACGGCGCCCTCGCGGCCAACCACTCTTTTCCCGAGGAAAACTACCTGCGTTTCCATCACACTTCGGGAACCCGCGGGCGACCGATGATCGTGCTCGACACGGCGGATGACTGGCAATGGTGGATCGACGCCTGGCAGTTCGTGCTCGACGCGGCCGAGATCACGTCCGAGGATCGGGCGCTGTTGGCGTTTTCGTTCGGTCCGTTTATCGGTTTTTGGAGCGCCCACGATTCCCTGGTCGCCCGGGGGGCGCTGGTCGTCGCCAGCGGCGGAATGAGCACGTTGGCCCGACTGGAACTGATGCGGACGAGCCGGGCCACCGCGCTGTTCTGCACGCCCACTTACGCCCTGCATCTGGCGGAAACAGCCAGGGCGAACCACCTGCCGATGGCTGAATGGGCGGTGCGGGTGATTGTGGTGGCGGGGGAGACGGGCGGATCGGTCCCCACTCTTCGCCGCCGCATCGAGGAGGCGTTTGGAGCGAAGGTCATCGACCACGCCGGCGCCACCGAAGTCGGCCCCTGGGGCTACGGCGACCCGGAAGGCCACGGCCTGTATGTCAACGAGGCGGCGTTCCTCCCCGAATTCCTCTCCGTGGAAACCGGCGAACAGGCCGCCGACGGGGAACTGGCGGAACTGGTCCTCACCACGCTGGGGCGAGAGGGTTGCCCGGTCTTCCGCTATCGCACCGGCGATTTGGTTCGGCCCGACTACTCCCGCCGCGAGAAGAACAACTTCGTGCGTTTGACCGGCGGCGTGTTGGGGCGGGCCGATGACATGGTGATCGTGCGGGGCGTGAACATTTTTCCCAGCAGTATCGATCAAATCTTGCGGGGTTTTCCTGAAGTGGTGGAATACCGCATCACCGCCTTCCGCCGCGGCGAGATGGACGCGCTGAAGGTGGAAGTCGAAGACCGCTTGAGCGAACCGGCCCGCATCGCGGCGGAACTCAAGCTTCGCCTGGGACTGAACATCGGCGTCACCCTGGCCGAACCAGGCAGCCTGTCACGAAGCGAACTCAAGGGGAAGCGATTTGTAGATGAGCGGCCGAGCTAAGAAGCAAATCAGGATTGTACACGACGTTGTTCACGATTCGCGTTCGCTCAGGCCCAGCACATCCGACATCCCGTACATCCCGGCCGGTTGGCGGACGAGCCACTTCGCCGCCGCCAGGGCGCCCGTCGCGTAGGCGTCGCGGCTGGTCGCGGCGACGCGGATTTCGACGCTTTCGCCCAAGAGGCCAAAGAGAATCGTGTGTTCCCCTGGGTTGTCGCCCGCCCGTACCGCATGGTAGCCGAGTTCGCCGGCGGGCCGTTGGCCGGGGCGACCTAAGCGGCCGTGGGTTTCGGTCAGGCCGCCCAACGCGTCGGCGATCAGCTTGCCGAATCGCAGGGCCGTTCCGCTGGGAGAATCCTCTTTGTAGCGGTGATGCCGCTCGATGATTTCGACATCGACCCCGCCCGGCGCCGCCTTGAGGGCCCGGGCCGCCTCGGTCGCCAGCTTCATGGCCACGTTTACGGCGAGGCTCATGTTGGGGGCGTACACCAGCGGGATGCTTTTGGCGGCCGCCTTCAGCGCGACAAGAGAAACGCCGGCCAGACCGGTCGTCGCCACCACCAGCGGAGCGCCCCGCTCCACGCAGAGGGCGGCAATCCGGTCCGCGGCCTCCGGCAGCGAGAAGTCGATGACCACATCAACGGCTTGCGGCAGTTCCGAGGTCAGGGGCACGCCCATTGCGGCGGTCCCGGCGATCGCTCCGGCATCCTCGCCCAGGCGGGGATGGCTCGGGGCGTCCAGGGCGGCGACGACGTTCCACGTCGTGTCTTCCGAAGCGAGGGCGACCAGCCGCCGCCCCATCCGGCCGGCGGCCCCGTGAATGGCCAGGCGAAGTGGTTTGGTTTCGGGCATCGGGTTCCAGGTGTCTGGCGGGGATCAGGAATGGGGTGTTTGCAGGACAGGGCGTCGCTCCGCATCGTCTTTCTTCTGCGCTTCCTGCGGCGCGAAGAAGGACGCCAGGATGAGCAGCCCCGCTCCGCACACCAACAGGCTATCGGCGATGTTGAAGATCGGCCAGTCGAAACCGATGGCGTCGATCTTGAAGTGAATCCAATCACGGACGGCGTAAACCGGGTCGCCGGGGGCGTGGCCGGCGTATGCGACTTGCCAGGTGAGGCCGGGCAGCCCCACCCGGTCGTAAAGATTGCCGAAGATGCCGCCGCATACGGCCCCCAGCGCGACGGTCAGCGTCAAGCTGCGAACGCCCCCGCCGAAAACGAGCCAAAACCCGACGGCCAGCACGGCCACCACCGACAACCCCGCAAACAACGTCTGCTGCCCCTGCCCCATGCCGAACAGGGCGCCTTCGTTCACGTGGGTTTCGACGCCGAGCGTCTCGCCCATGACATCGGGCAGCAGCCACACCGGCGGCCGGGCATATTCCATGACGAGCGGGTTTCCCAGCCAGGCGAACACCGCGGACTTCGTCCATAAATCGAGCGTCACGCCCGCGACGGCGATGGCCGCGAAGATCGCCAGGCGGCGGTAGAACCTACCCGCGGGGCGCCTTTGCGATGCGACGCCCTTGCAGAGGCTACACGGTCCCGCGGGATCGGCGGAAGGCGAAGACAACTCACCGCCGCTCTTGGACCGCGATGGCGCACTTGATGCAGAAGGGGGTGTAGGGGAGCGCGTTGAGTCGGGTTTTGGGGATAACGCCATCGCACTCCGTACACTTTCCATAGGTTTCATCCTCGATCCGTCGGAGGGCGGAGTCAATCAGTTCCAGGGTGTCTTCCTCGGACTCGAGCAGCGACAGCGTGAATTCCTGTTCGAAGTTGTCGGTCCCCATGTCCGCCATGTGGATCGGCATGCTGGAAAGGTCGCCGTTGGATTCGCTCCGCGTTTTGCCCAACGCCGAGCCGGCCATCGCAACCACGTCACCCCTCAGCCGCGCCCGCAGAACCTGCAACCGCTGCTGATACACCTTCATATCCGACGTTTTCATGGCGCCCTCATCGCGGACGAAACACCTAAGGAAACTCCGAACCTTTTAGCGTATTTCGCCGCGGGCCCATTGTCAAACCCTGGCGGGCCGCCGATGCTGGAATTACGATACGCGGGGTCTGAGAAACCCGTCAAGCTTGATCCCCGGAAGGCAGATTTTCAGCGTGTAAGAACCAAGAGGGACCCCCTGTGCCCGACCTCGCCTTTCAACAATGCGTCTTTCCCGACTGCGCCGCGCGCTACGACCTTCTGGAGGTCCGCACGGCGTGCGACGCTTGCGGGGGGCTACTGGATGTCGCCTACGACTGGGAGCGGCTGCCCGTCCCGCGGCGGCTGGCCGACTTTGAGCAGAAGTGGGGCCGGCGGAGCGAGCCGGCGTGCTTAAGCGGCGTTTGGCGGTTTCACGAACTGCTCCCCTTTGCGCCGCCTGAAACCATCGTTTCCGTGGGAGAAGGGCAAACGCTGCTGCGGCCTGCGCCCAAGGTCGCCGCCTACATCGACGCCCACCACCAGCGGACGTGGCTGCAATTCGAGGGCCTGAATCCCTCCGGCAGCTTCAAAGACAACGGAATGACCGCCGCCTTTACCCATGCGGCCCTGGTCGGGGCGACCTCGGCGGCCTGCGCTTCGACCGGCAACACCAGCGCCTCGCTGGCGATGTACGCCGCCGCCTCCGGGGCCAACATGCGGGCGATTGTCTTCATCGGCGAAGGAAAGATCGCCTACGGCAAACTGTCGCAGGCCCTCGACTACGGCGCCCTGACACTGCAAATCGAAGGCGACTTCGACGACGCCATGGCCTGCGTGCGGGAAGTCTCGGCCCAGGCCGGCGTCTATCTGGTCAACAGCGTCAATCCTTTCCGGCTCGAAGGCCAGAAGACCATCATGTACCGGGTGCTCGAGGGACTGCGGTGGCGGGTCCCTGACTGGATCGTGGTTCCCGGCGGCAACCTGGGGAACTCCAGCGCCTTCGGCAAGGCGTTCAGCGAGCTGCATTGCCTCGGGCTGATCGACCGCCTGCCACGGCTGGCGGTGGTGAACGCGGCCGGGGCCGATACGCTGCATCGACTGGTGAACGAGCGGGGCGTTCGCTTCAATAGCGGCCGACCGCCGCTGGAAGTGATCGACGCCTTCTACGCCGAGATGGACGCGGAGAACCGCCGGGCCAACACGCTCGCCAGCGCGATCGAAATCAATCGCCCCGTGAATCTCATCAAGTGCCTCCGCGCCCTGGAAATGTGTGACGGAGTGGTGACCCGCGTCACCGATCAGGAAATCCTCGACGCGAAAGCCCAGGTCGGGGCGGGAGGATTCGGCTGCGAGCCGGCCAGCGCCGCCAGCGTCGCCGGGGCCCGCAAGCTGCGAAAGGAAGGCGTCATCGGCGGCGCCGAGGAGGTGGTATGCATTCTCACGGGGCACGCCCTGAAAGACCCCAACGTGACGGTGGGTTACCACATGTATCAGGGCGAGGACTTCAGAAAGATGTTTGCGGCCCGCTCCGTGTCCAGCGCTCCGCTGGCGAATCGGCCCATCGGCGTGAAAAACGATACGGAGCAGATTCGCAAGACCATTGCGGAAACGGTGAAAGGCCAGCCGCGAAGCGGCGACAGCATCTAGCCGTGCGCGCAAGCCCACGGACCTCGTCTTCGCGACCGGGGCGTCGCGCTGCATGACCGTTCAAGGGCCTAAGAACAGCGCCGCCCAAAGCAACGCCGCGTGCCCCAGAGACGCGGAACAAACGCGGTCAGGGGTCGTACGTCGTGTCTGTCGTGCCGTAGTGGTTTGTTTCGGTATGCGACTTTCGCCAGGATATCTGCAAAATCGGCGTGATTTCTCTTTGCAGACAATGGGGGGATCGAATATTTTCAATATCTTTCTTGAAGAATTCTGTTAATCAGCGGGATGGAGACCGGTTATCTTGAGCGTCTTGCAACGAGCGGGAAGGGGCCAGAGGTTGACACCCGCTCCACGCCAGATTGTCGGGCCACGTCCATGTGCCATTGCCCGACCGTTCTTCGGATGACGTGATAAGCGTAGCCGCCGCCAGCGGCGGGCGCGTCGGTCGGCGGGCCAGGGTTTTCACGAATACGAAGTTGAGGGGGCAGGTTCCATGCGACTCTCGCGCACCGCGACGTACGCGCTACAGGCGACCTGGCGGCTGGCCACCGAGAAATCCTCCGAACCGGCGCCGTGCAGCCGGATTGCCGAGGAAGGGCACATGCCCGAGCGATTCCTCCTGCAAGTGCTGCGGCGCCTGGTGACGGCCGGCATCCTGGAATCGGTCCGCGGCAGCGAGGGCGGCTATCGCCTGCACAAATCGCCGGAAGACATCACCGTTCTCGAAATCATCGAAGCCGTGGAAGGCCGCATCGATGGCGCCGACCCGCCGGACGGGATGATCGAGACAGAGCCGTTCGAGCGGTTGAGGCGGGCGCTGGCGGAGATTTCGGAGCAAACCCGCCAGCAGTTGAATTCGATTCGGCTCTCCCATCTCACGCTGCCCGCGGCGCCGTCCGAACCGAAAGGGACGGCCGATCCCCCGCAGGCTTGATCGCGCGCAGCCGCCGGAACGGCCGCCACGCCGCTTGCCAACGCCGCCGCCAGGGGATAGCCTCTTGCCGCGTTCGCTCACAAAGCCGCGACCGCGGGTCGCAGAGCTTTCGCGCCGATTCGACATCTGCTTCGCGCCGTCCCGGAATTGCGCAATGGAAACACCCAGCGACACCGACATCCTTCCCCGCCTGGAACTGGCTCGGGCGATTGCGCGTCAAGCGGGCGAGTTGACGCTGCGGTACTTTCGGTCTTCGTCGCTCACGGTCGATCGCAAGGCGGACGACTCGCCGGTGACCGTCGCCGATCGCGAGGCCGAAACATTGATGCGGCGGCGAATCGCGGCGGTATTTCCCGACGACGGCATCCTCGGCGAGGAATACGGAGAAGTCCCCGGCGGCGGCGGTTTTCGCTGGATTATCGACCCGATCGACGGGACGAAGTCGTTTGTGGCGGGCGTGCCGCTTTACGGCAATCTGGTCGCGGTCGAGCATGACGGGACTCCAATCATCGGCGTGATCAACATCCCGGCCCAGCGGGACATGGTCTACGCGGCGGCGGGACACGGGGCGTTTCGCATACTGGGCGACGCCGCGCCGGCCCCCGCCCGCGTCAGCGACACCGCCGCGCTGGGCGATGGCGTGTTTTTAACCAGCGAGCCCGAAGTTTACCGGGCTCGCGGCGCCGACGAGGCGTTCTCCCGATTGATCGCACGGGCTCGGATGACCCGCACCTGGGGAGACGCGTTCGGCTACGTGCTGGTGGCCACCGGGCGGGCGACGGTGATGGTGGACCCCCGCATGGAACTCTGGGACGCGGCGCCGATGCGGCCAATTCTCGAGGAAGCCGGCGGCACGTTCACCAGTTGGACGGGAGAACCGACCCACACCAGCGGCGAGGGCGTGGCGACCAACGGCGCCACGCTGGAAGAGGTCCTGGCGATCACGCGGGGGTTTGTAGAAGAAAAAAGCGATGCGGTCAGTGCGGCTACTGGGTAACGCTCGGATCGGCCGGATCATGCGCGACGCACCAGGCCTCCCGCAAGTCAACACGATGCGCCGCATCCCTGTTAGGCGGCGTTCTCAGCCAAGTAGCGACGCGCCTTCGATTGCATGATGCCGATGATGTCAGCGGCTTCAATGTAGCTCTTGTACTCAGCGTCTTCCTCGGAGGTAAGCTCCCCTTTATTGGCCTTGGCGGCCAATTCATCGATGCGCGCCTGCAGCGCAGGTTCCGCTCGCATCGCAACTAGTCTGCGAGCGACTTACGGGGTGAACGCCTCGCAAAGCGGATCGAGAAAGCGGTCGAGATAACGCATCGCGGCGGGCATAACGAAGCCCTCCATATTGCATCTTGCAGTTTATCATGCGCGGGTGTCGCCAGTGAGCGCGTCGCCGCGGGGGAGGGTTCAAGCCGTCCGTTTGAGCGGCCCCTCCACAAACTGCCGGAACCGCGGGCAGCGAGCCAGTAGTTCCACCTGCGTGCCGACGTCCACGATCCGGCCCGCCTCGAGGACGACAATGCGGTCGGCCAGGGCCAGCGTGCTGGGGCGATGCGAGATCAAGAGCGTCGTTCTTTTCCGGGTGAACTCCACCAGCGCTTCCTGGATGAGACGTTCGCTTTCCAGATCGATTTGGCTGGTCGCCTCGTCCAGCAGAAGTATCTCGGGGTCTCGCAGGATGGCGCGGGCCAGCGCGATCCGCTGGGCCTGTCCGCCCGACAGCCGCGACCCGCCCGGCCCGATCACCGTGTCGTAGCCGCATTCGAGTTTTTCCGTGATGAACGCATCGGCGTGGGCTTGCCGCGCCGCGGCGATGACCCGCGAATCGCCGGCGGACGGCGCCCCGTACCGGATGTTGTTGGCCACGGTGTCATCGAAGAGCAGGGCCCGCTGCGTCACCAGGCCGACGCGCCGCCGCACGTCGGAAAGCTTCGCCTCGCAAAGGTCAACGCCGCCCAGCCGGACCACGCCGGCGACGGGGTCGTAGAACCGGGGCACGAGGTTCATCAACGTCGTCTTGCCGCACCCGTTGGGACCGACGAGCGCGATCGTTTCCCCTTCAGCAATCGTCAAGTCGATCTCATCGAGCACGCGGTGGGAGGGTTCATAGGCGAAGGACACGTTCTCGAAGGCCAGGGCCCCGATGTTTTTCGGCAGGGCCTTGGGGCGCGGCGAATCGGCGATTCGGTGTGGCCGGTCGATAACCTCGTAAATCCGATCGGCCGCCGCCGCCGCCTGTTGCACGACGATGAAGTTGCTCAGTTTCCGCACAGGATCGGAAGCCCCGAACAGCAGTCCATAGAACAGCATCAGCGAACTGATCGAGAGCGGCCGGTCGCAAATTTTGATGCCCAACAGACTCGTCTCCTGGTTGAGCACGAGGTACGTCCCGGCCAGCAGGGCGGAAACGACAATCGCCAGGCCCAACGTCTCGGTGATCGGTTTGGACAAAGAGGAGTAAAAGGCGATTTTCATCGCACGGTAGTAGACGCCGCGGGCCGTCCGCTGGAATCGCTGCTGCTCGACCCGCTGCATGTTGTACGCCTTGACGACCTGGATGGCCCCGAAGGTCTCGCTGAGATGGCGGTGCAGCGAACTGAGTTCTTCGAGCGCGCGGCGGCTGGCCCGCTTCATCTTCTTAGCGAGCCACCGCACGATGATCGCCGCCAAGGGCGTGATGATGATCGAAAGCACCAGTAGCCGCCAGCAAACCAGGCCGGCGCCGATCAAGCAGGCCGCCATCTTGAGCGGTTCCCGGATCAGCGGGCCGAGGACTTCGTTCATGCCGCGGGCAAGCTGCTGGGCGTCGTTGGTGAATCGCGAGATGAGTTCGCTGGAGCCTTCTTCCGAAAACCGGGCAAGGTCCATGTTCAGGGCGTGCTGGTAGAATTGCCGCCGCAAGTCGAGGACGCCCAGTTGGGCCAACCGCATCGACAAGAGGGAGTTCGCCACGATCGCCGCCCCCTTGATCAGCGTGCCGACCATCAGCGCCGCCACCACCAGCAGGAGCGTTTGGAAGGCGGAGTCGGGCAGATACCGGTGAACGTAGGGCCGGACCCACGCCGCCGTGGCGCGGACCCGGGCTTCGGCGTCGCGGCGGTCTTCGAGGAATTCCCGCTGGGCCATCAGTTCCTGCCGCGTGGATGGCGGCAGATGGATGATGGTAAGACGGGTATCGAGGTAGTCGAGTTCGCCGTCGAGTTCCTGAAGTTTGGCGTCGCAACCGGCGAGTCGCTTGTCTGCCCAGCCGTGCAGCGATTCGCCCCGCATCACGACCTCGGCAAACGGATACACGGCGGAGATATTGGCGCCCCATAAGAAGGCGACGAGCAGGGACGTGATGGTCGCCGCGGCAAAGGTAAGCCGGCGGGTCAGCGCCATTCGCAATACGCGCAAGAAATTACGCATTGGGGGAGTCCATTTCAGGGTGCGTGCCGTTCGACGCCCGGCGCTGCTAGCATCCGCCGTTGGCGCCGCGGGAGTTTTTAGCAGATTGCGGGCAGTGGAACCACGGGAATTTGCGGCCATACCGCCTGGGACGCGGGGAGGCGCAAATTCCCTGCGAAATTGCTAAACTGGTTGGTTGTGGGCATGCAGGCGCGGCCGCCGCGTCATCCCTGGGTCCAATGGCCGGGGTGGGTTCGTGCCAACTCAGCGGGGGAAAAAGATGAATGCTGGCTGGTACGTAAGCGTCGACGGCAAGGTGGCCGGACCCGCGACCGACGATCAACTGCGACAACTGGTCGCTCAGGGCCGGCTGCGTCCCACCGATTACGTCCGCAAAGGGAACAGCGCCTGGGTAGTGGCGACGCAGGTAGAGGGGTTGTTTGCCGCCATGCCGGCCCGGGCGGCGCCGGCCGCCGCTCCCGTCGCCCAGGTGGCGCCGCTGGCCGCCGCGGCCCCGATGGCGGCGCCCGTGGCCCGCGCCGCCGCGCCGGCGGCCCGCCCGGCCATGATGGCGCAGCCGGCGGCCCCGGCCCCGCGACCGCCCGCCGGGGCGACGCACGCAAGCCCTTATCCAGGCCGCCGCAAACGGAGCGATCCGACCACCACGGTCGTCGCGATCGTCGGCGGTGCGATGCTGCTGCTCGCCTTTGCGGGCGTCATCGTCTTCTACCTCAGCGGCCGCGGCGAGGCGCCCGTGGCCGACGTTGGCGTCAAGCGGGAGAAGAAATCGGAACCGGCGCCGGCGCCTCCCACGCCCGCCGTGGTCGTGCCGGAGCGAACCGCCGCGGAACGCATCGCCCTGGTGAAGACCTGGAAGGAGTTCAACAACAAGGAAAAAGGCCTGCAAAAAGTTCTCAGCGTCAAATTTGCCGACGGGTGGTTGGCCGCCGCGCCGACCCGCGTGAAATCGGGGCCGCCCAGTCCAGACGCCCGGTTTGTGCATCTGGCGGTGCAGATCGAGAACCAGAGCGAAACCGAGACGCTCACCTACCAGGGATGGAACGCCCCCGGCGAAGACGCCTCGGCCCACGCCGCCGCCGCGCAAGATGGGCAAGGCCGCTTCGCCACGGCCCTGGCGCCCAGCGAGGCGGCCGCCATTGCGCCCGTCCGCGGGAAGAAATTGCCGCCGGGGGAGACGGTCTTTGATATTGTCGCGCTAAAATTGCCCGCCGGCGATTTCGCTTCCCTGAAGGTGGCCCTGCCCTACGCCGCGTTCCAGCTTGCCCAGGCGCCCGCCGCGGAATTGACGAAGGAGCGGGCGGGCTTTCGCCTGGGGGTCGCCCGCCGGCTTGCCAGCAGCGCGATCGGCGTCGAGATGACGCGGGAGCAGTTGCTTGCCGGGCCGTCCACGGGCGCCATTGCGGGCGTCCCCGACGATGGGCCTGATGGGCCTGGCATCTCCGCCATCGAACGGGGGATCGCGGAGTTGGAAGGCGACGGCAAGGACAAGAAATCCAGGGCGCCCCCGCCCATCCGTATCGACGAAGCGCCACCCGCCGCCACCGAAAAAACCGAGGGTAAGGGAAAAGCCGGTGACGGCCTTTCCGAGGCCAACCCGTTTCCCGAGGTCGGCAGCGTCAGTGGCGATCGCGCCCCGCGGGAGCGGAATCCTGACGATCCCCCGACCGTCGATGAGTTGAACGATCAGTTTAAGGATCTGGATCCGTAAGGCTTCACCAGGCGCCACCCCAATGGGCGAGACCGAGCGGCATCTGGTCACCGGGGGAACCGGGTTCCTCGGTCGGCGGTTGTGCCAGCGGCTGCTGGACGAGGGCCACGCGGTGCGGGCGCTCTGTCGCCGGCCGGATGCGGAGCTTTCGGCTGCGGGCGTCGAAGTCGTGGTCGGGGACCTCGCCGACAGTGATGTTGTGGCGGCGGGATGTGACGGAGTCGATATCGTCCATCATGTCGCGGCGCTTGCGGGTATTTGGGGGCGCTACTCCGATTACTGGACGACCAACGTCCTGGGCACGCTGCATGTTTTGCGGGGCTGCCTGCGGCGCGGCGTGGGCCGGCTCGTCTATACGAGCACCCCAAGCGTGGTGTTCGACGGGCAGGATCATCGCGGGGCGGATGAGTCGTTGCCGTATACGCCGCGATTCTTCACGCACTATCAGAAGACGAAGGCCGCCGCGGAAAGGCTAGTGATCGAGGCGGCCCATCGCGACGAGATTCGCGCCGTCGCGCTGCGGCCGCACTTGATCTGGGGGCCGGGGGACCGGCATCTGGCGCCACGGCTGATTGATCGGGCCCGCCGCGGCCGGCTGCGGCGCGTCGGTTCCGCGGACAATCTGGTCGGCATGTGCTACGTGGATAACGCCGCCCACGCCCACATCCTGGCGGCCCGCGCGCTGAAGACGAATCCGTCGATCAGCGGCCGGGCCTTCTTCATCACCCATGCGAAGCCGGTCGCGTTGTGGCCGTGGATCGACGAGATCCTGTCGCTTGCCGACTGCCCGCCTGTGACCCGGCGGATTTCGGCGGGCGCCGCCTACCGCATCGGCGGCCTGTGCGAAGCGGCGTGGAAGGTCATGCGGCTTCCCGGCGAGCCACCGATGACCCGCTTCATCGCCCTGCAGCTAAGCCTATCGCACTATTACAACATATCCGCTGCCCAGAAGGACTTGGGTTACGAGCCGATCATCACCAAGGAAGAAGGAATGCGGCGGTTGGCCGCGAGCTTCTCGCCGTAGACGCTCTTGGATCGCGGACAACGCCGGCATCGCCCCCGTGCAAAGTGGCACGTGCGGGAGGCTTCCTTCCCAGTTTCACGCAAGCCTGACGCCGGCGTCTCCCATACGAACACCAATCAGGTCGTCTTTCTCACCCTTGCCGCGAGTGTCCGCTTCCTTTCCGACGTGTACTTCCACCAAGGCTTGGACTGTTCACCAGTCATAAAACGGCCCGCGGCAAGGAGCACGTCGATCACGCACGGATCATGACAGGCCCCGGTGATTCGGCACAAGTCGTCGTACATCGTGTACGGGTCTTTCCCCAACAGGTCTTGCGGACACGAGACGCCAATGAGCCGCAGACTTGCCGCGATTGAAGGACCGACGTTGGGGATGTCTTCCAGGGCGGTGATGTCGGTTCTGCTCATCTTCATGGATGTTGCCCTTCTTGATCCGGGGGAGAACGTCGCATGTCCACCATCTCCGCAACGCTGATCGCAATCAAGACGATTGCCAACGTCCATAAAAATACCTGACCGCGACCTGGAAGGTCGAGGCCGCCGAACAGAAGCCAGCCGACAACAACAGCGGCGCCGCAAAGGTTGATTGCAGCGGCGCCCGCTAACCCCAGGCCTGCCGGCTGCTCCGATTTTCTTCGATGTTCTATCCAAAGGGCAACCGCGATTCCCAGCAGCACGCCGCCGAGGATGCCGGGATAAAAGGTGACATCCGCGTGCGGCACACCAAGAAGATCAACGACGCTCTCTGGAAACACCAGCAATAGGATACCCAGAAAGAAGTTGATGACTGCGTCGAGCAACAAAAGTCGCGGCCTTCCCATGCCCAGAATTGTAGTGGATGCGGCGTCGAGCGCCTCTCCCGCCCCGGTGTCGAGAGGCTCACCTTGCCTGAGTCTGTGAGGACAAACTGGCACGAAGACCGAAGCATGACTTACGACTGGAGACCCGTCATGAACCGGTTGAATGGCGTTGGCAAAGCCAGTTTCACGCAAACCTAACGCCGGCGCCTCCGAGCCATCGGACCGGTCCTCCGCCTATTCCCGCAGTGCGAAGACGCCCTCGAGTTCCACCGCCGCTCCTTTGGGCAAACTGGCGACGCCCACGGCGGAACGGGTTCCTACGCCCACCTCGCCGCCGAAGATGTCGCGGAGCAATTCGCTCGCTCCGTTGACGACCGCGGAGTGATCCTTGAAATCCGGGGCGGCAGAGACGAAGCCCGTGAGTTTCACCAGATGGGCGATCCGGTCGAGCGTTCCGACGGCCGCCCGCACCGAGGCGAGCAGCGAGAGGCACGCCCAGCGGGCGGCTTTGGCGCCCTGGCCCGTGGTGAGGGTCTCGCCCAGGCGACCGGTAATCGTGTTCCCCGCGGCATCGGCGGGCAAATGTCCCGCGGTGTAAACGAGCGATCCCGCCACCAGCGCTGGGGCGTAGACGCCGAGAGCGGAAGGTGGCTCCGGCAGGGTCAGCCCCAAATCAAGGATTCTTTGTTCAGGGGAAGGGAAGGACATGGACGCCAATATACGGGGGCCGCTAGAACCTCACAAACCCCACCAGCCAGAATCCGTACGCCAGCGGGGCGGCGAAGAGGAGGGAGTCCAGAAAATCCAGCACCCCGCCCAGGCCGGGCATCCAGGTGCTGCTGTCTTTGCGCTGCAGGTCGCGTTTCAGAAGCGACTCGGCGACGTCCCCTACCATGCCGGCCGCCGACAGTGACGCGGCGTAGACCACCACTTTCCAGCCGGGCAGCCGCTGATCGGCCAGGCCGGCGCCCGGCATAATCAACAAAAACAGCGCCGCAGCGCCGAGCATGGCGAAGACCAACCCGCCCATCGCGCCCTCCACCGTTTTTGCGGGGCTAATCCGTGGCGCCAGCTTCGTCCTGCCGAGCGACTTGCCCACCGCGTAGGCCCCGATGTCGGAAAGCTTTACGATCACGATCAGCGTGAGCAGGGCGGCCATCCCGGCATCGTTCGCTTGCATCACGCGGAGACTCATCGCATAGCCCAGCGGCACGCCGATATACGCGGCCAGAAACACCACCAGCGAGACCCGCACCACGGCCCCGCCCGGCTTCTGGTACCGCTGCATCTCCGCGGCGAAGCCCATGACCATGGCCAGGGCCATTGCGGCCAGCGGCCAGGTGCCCCCGGCGGTCATCAGGCGGGTGGCGTATTCTGGAAAGGCGACGGGCGCACACGCCGCGATGAATACCGACAACGCGCCGCCGTACGCCGCCCAACCGGCCGGCCGCAACCCCTGCGAGCGAAGCAAGTCGAGCGCTTCCCCCACGCCCATGCACGTCACCAGCACGCCCAGGGGGACGAGCCACACACCGGGATGGCCGAAGTTCCAGGCGACATCCAGGTAGCACATCGTCGCCAACATCACAATGAGCGCCGCGGAAACCAGGATGCGCCAGAGAAGAGTCACTGCCGGATGTTCCAAGTGCCTTGGCCAAATGCTCGCGTCCTGATCCGCTCGGCGGCGTCCTTTCGCAGAGCGAAAGGCGACTACTGCCGCGCCGCCGCCAACGCGCCAAACCGGCGTTGCCGGGCAGCATAATCGCGGATCGCCTCGTGCAACAGCCCTTCATCGAACTCCGGCCAGTGCCGCTGCGTCACCCAAATCTCCGCGTAGGAAATCTGCCACAGCAGGTAATTGCTCACCCGCATCTCGCCCGCCGTGCGAATCAGCAGGTCGGGGTCGGGCATGCCAGCCGTATAAAGATGCTGCGAGATGGTCTCTTCGGTAATATCGGCCGGCGCCAGTTCCCCGCCCAGCGCTTTCTGGGCAATCGCCCGGACGGCGTCCACAATTTCTCCCCGCCCGCCGTAGTTGATCGCCAGGCACAGCGTAAGTCCGTCGTTACCCGCGGTTATGGCAAGCGTTTCGTCGAGTTCCGCGACGACTTCCGGCGGCAATCCTTCGCGGCGTCCGATGAAACACGCCCGGATGTTATTATCCATCAGGGTGTCGCGCTCTTCGGTGAGATAGCTCTTCAGCAGCGCCATGAGGAAGTCGAGTTCTTCGGCGGGCCGCTTCCAGTTCTCGCTCGAGAGGCAGTACAACGTGAGCTGCGCCAGGCCGAGCCGGGCGCATTCCTCGGCCGTGCGACGGACCGATTCCGCCCCCTTGGCGTGGCCGCTGACCCGCGGCAACCCCTGCCGCTGCGCCCACCGCCCGTTGCCGTCCATGATGATGGCGATGTGACCAGGCCACCGGTCGCGTGGGACATCGGCCAGGCGATCCGGCAGGTAAAGATCTTTCGGGCGGGCGAGCGAAGCGGGCATGGAGGTTACTCTGAAAGATTCCCGCCGAGGTGTCAATGGACGCAGCTCCCTCAAATACCCCAAAATCGTCTCGGATGGTACGAGCCGACATTCTTCCTAAAGTAATCGCACCGATTGTATCGAAACTTATCATTGGAAGGCCTATTCTGCCGATGTCGGCGTGAGACGTTGCCGGCAGGCAGAAGGGTCTGGTCAGGGGGGTCCTGTCCGCACCGCGTCTTGCGACGCCCGACGCGCAGCCACAATCTGGCGGCGCGTCCTTTCAGCGCCCTTCATTCGGTCCGACTTGGCCGGCCTTTACGCAGCGGGAGTATCTTGGCGAGAAGTCACTTTTGACGCAAACTTCCCATTTTACGGATTTTCGCCAAACTCCAGATACGTATGAGGTCGATGGTTATTACTGCGACGCGGATCAGAAGGAACTGTTTCGCGGCGACGGAAGAAGCGATTAGTGTGCCGCCCCGACCCAGCTACTTGCATGCCGTTCGCGCTTAGGCCCGGCGACCTGAGCGTGAAACCCACGGCGTCATTTAGGGGGCTTTCGGCCGCGGTCGGCTGAGCCGACCGCGGTGGAGTTCGATCAACATAGAGCGTACGGAGAGCCTGAGATGAAGGTCTTCACCACTGGCCAGGTCGCAAAGATCTGTAAGGTCGCCCCGCGGACCGTTAGCAAATGGTTCGATTCGGGCCGGCTGAAGGGATACCGAATTCCCGGTTCGCAAGACCGGCGGATTCCACGGGAGTACTTGATTCGGTTCCTCAAAGAGCATGGTATGCCCCTTGGGGATTTGGAAGACGAGGCGATGGCCAAAGTGCTCATCGTCGCCCAGGACCAGGTCCTCATCGAGAACCTGCGTCGCGAGTTGCCGCTCGAGCGGTCGTTCAAGGTTGCGGTGGCCGCCAGCGGATTCGAGGCGGGCATCCAGGCCGAGGGTTTCCACCCCGACTGCATCATCTGCGATTTTTCGATCGGACGGGTCGAGGCGCTGCAAATCTGCCAGAACCTCCGCCGCAACCCCGACTTCGGCGAAACGATCCTCATCGCCCTGTTGCCGGACGACGGCCAGAGCATGAGCTTCGACCGTTCCAGCATCAACGAAACGTTCAAGAAACCGTTCGATGCGGCGCTGCTCGCCGAGCGGTTGCGGACGCTGATCGGCGCCAAGAAGGAATTGGTTTAAGACGGCACGGACGCGGATGGGCCCGTCGGCGTCAGGGCGGGTCCATCTTAAGTCCACGGACGGCAGGCACGACGCCATACAAGGGGAAGGGAGTCCCCAGCCGTCTGAGCCGCCCGCGGCAGAACTCCACGAATCGCCGACAACCCGTCGCATAACAAACCGTCCCGGGCAGGATGCCCCGGGGCGGTTTCTTTGTTTGTCAGGCATGTTCTAATTGCTTCCGGTCGCTTGTTCCACCGTACGGGTTCATTTCCGCTCCAGAATCTTGCGCCATTTCTCCGCGCTCTCGCCTCCACCGCCTTTGCCCGGCTCGGCGCCGTCATAGCCGGTGATGTCTTCCAGTGCGAACATGGCCGCTTTCTTGGCGTAGTAGAGGTCGCCATCCGTCTTCTCGAGAAGTTGGATCAGCGGCTCGATTGCCCGTTCGTCCTTGAAGGCGCCGAGTGTTTCGGCGGCCTTCGTGCGGCGGCCGCCGGGGCCATCCGCGAGCAACGCGGCCACGGCGTTTAGCAGTTGCGGTCGCGGGTTGCGGTGGAGTGAGGCGAGGACTTCCATTTGGGCGGCATAGGCGTGGGGGCTTTCTTCGCGCAGCACTCGCTCCATCACCGGAACCACCATTGGAGAATCGATCCGCCCCAGTCCCGCCGCCACGGCCTCCCATTGGGCGGCATCGTTTCCCTCGAGGGCCCGCATCAGCGCGGGAATGGCCGCAGCGCCGATATCGCCCATCGCGGTCGCCGCGAAATACCGTAAATCACTCTGGGAATCCGCGAGTGTCTTGCTCAATGCGGCGATGGCTGGTTGTCCTCCGATGCCTCCGAGAGCCTCGACTGCCGCCCGGCGGACGTTCCAAACTTCATCGCGCTGCGCCGCGAGAGCCAGCGCCGCCGCCCCGGCCTTCCGTTCACCGAGCGCCACCGCCGTTTGAAATCGAACCACCGGATCGTCGTCGCGCAGCGACTCCACCAATGTTTGCACGTTCTTTCCGGCTGCGGCCACACGGTCGCTCACGGGCTTGTTCTTGAACTCCGCCTCCATCCACGCTTGCCGGACCCGGGTGTTTCGATGATCGCCAAACCAGCCGCGGAACAACAGCAAGTCCCCGCCCTGGACCCCTTCCACCACCTGGTCCCAATGCGGATACAGCGGGTCGTCCTTCAATGCAAACAGGCTGAAGGCCTTCGGATAAACGGCTTTCACGGCGGCCGGTGTCTGGTAATGGCCGCCGAACTCGTGATATTTCGAACCGACGGCATAGTATGCGGTGGGCCCGAATTCCGGCATGATCAGCACATCCGGATGCCGCCGGTGAATCGCCCGCATTACCCGAGGCGGCAACTGGTAGTAACGGGCCTGATCGCCGCGCCGTAGATAGAGCCCTGGCGTGTCGAGATAGAACAGCGTACAGCCCCACCGCCGCCTGGCGTACGCGATCTTGTCGCAGATGTTCTCAACGGGATCGACGTTGTTTTCGTGGCCGTACCGGGTTTTGATCCACGGATACTTCTCTTTGTCGGCGAAGACGATCTTCGTCGGCCGCAGGCAAACGCCCGTTTTCAGCCCCGCGTCGCGGAACTTCTGGAAGAACGCATCGGCCAGCGGGTCCATCTCGGGTGCGACGTGCGGCAGTATCCGCGGGTCGCCGAGGTAAGTGATCGCATGCGGCATCTCGGCGCCCTCGATATCCCACACGATCATCCCCTGGCCGTTGGTCTCTTGGATCGTCTTGATGGATACGTCGGCGAACTTCATCAATCGCGCTCGGAACTCCTCCCGGCCGACGAGCGTGGTGATATCGAGGCGTTCGTCGTTGAAATACCCACGGGGGTTGTTTTTCCAGCCGGTGTTGCTCCGCGCCAGGAAAAGGGCCCCGACGGGGCGGTTGTCCGCCCACTGGATCGTCCGCGGATAAGCCTTGGCGTAGGCGTCGTAGACATCGCCAGCCAGCGTTTCGGGCGTGGCGGTCGGACCGCCGAACCGCAGTGAAAAGGAAAGCTCAAGCGATCCACCAGACGGGATTTCGTGCGGGTCGAAGAGCTTGTCGCCCAGCGTCTGGATGACCATCTCGTTGGCCGTGCCTTGGCGGTAGTTGCCATTGAAGCCGAAGGTGACCGGCCGATCTGGATGATCTTTGCAGGCAGCGAGTTTTCCGTCGCCCCAGTCGGCGATGATGACGGTCGGCTCGCCTTCGCCGTCGCTGATCGTCGCATAGCCCCATCGCCAGGAGCCGCCCTCGGGTCGCCGGGGAAACTGGATCTTTAGCGGCACAATGCGGGCTTGTTCGAGGGCTTTGTCCGAGTCGTTGCGAATTTCGACCGTCACTTGCACGCGATCGCCTCGCTGACCATATACCAGGCAAACGGTGGCGCCTTCGTAGGTGCGGACGACACGGGCGCCGGCGCCTTCCACCTTGATCGGTTTCGCATGGGAACCTCGCGGGTCGCCGGCAAAGCGAAATTCCGCGGTAAACGGCCGCTCGGCGAGCATCTCCACGCCGTTCCATACGATGGAAGCGGGCCCCTCCTTTCCGTAGGTGACGGCAAGCTTCAAACTCTCCGCGACGGCGGAAAGTGGAAGAAGGCAAACGGCCAGCGGTAGCATCCCGGTAGCGGGCAGTTTCAACATGGAAGGTGGCCTCCGAGGGTGAACATCGCTCGCTCGTAAAAACGATCGCGGAAGTGTCAACGATGCGGGTCCAGCAATGTCAATCGCACGTCGCGGATGTCGATGGCTCGTTCGCCGGCGATTTTCGTTGCGGCAAGAGTGAGCGTTCCGCGCCCGGCGGGAAGTTGAAATTCGCCGAAAGCGAATTCACGCCAGTCTTTTACGTAGCCTTCGCCGCGGGGGCAGAGGTCGCTCTCGGCGCCGACGAGCGGCGGATCGAAGGCTTCGGTGATCTTGCCGCTCACCGCCGAGGCGCCCAGCGAAAGCCGCATTTCGCAGCCGACGTCTTGCTCGCGGCAGGTGTACCAGAGGGCCACCGCGTAACGGCCGGCCGTGTGGACGTCGATGTCCCAGGTAATGCGGTCGCCCTCGTTCGTCCAGTTCGTGAAGAACGAGTCGTTGGGAAAGCGGTTGTTCCGCTGGATGGCGCCGTGGGAAATGCCGTCGCGGGCGGGGAGATATGTGGTCGGACGCGCGGGATAGCCGACCGGGAAGGGGCGGGGCTCGCGGGACAGCTCCCCGAGGACCTCCTTCCGCCAGGTTTGCACAGCGGCGGCCAGCCGCTTGCTCATTTCGGGTATTTCTTTCGAGAGGTCGGTGGTTTGGCCGCGGTCCTTCTTTAGGTCGTAGAGCCGGCCGTCGGCGTCGAGGCGATATTGCTGCGAGCGGACGCTTACGCGGCCGTTCCAGTGGGAGAAGATCAGACGGTCGGGCCATTCGGCGCCGGGGGCTTTGGCAAGAAGGAGCGGTTTGAGGGAGCGGCCGTCGAGCGGTTTGGCGCTCGCGTTCCGCTCGCGGTTAGACGGGGCGAGCGATACTCCGGACAGGTCCGCGAGGGTGGGGAGCAGATCGATGGCGCCGGCGATCTGGTGGATTTTGGCGGCCGCGGGGATGTGGCCGGGCCAGCGGATGAGCAACGGCGAGCGGACGCCGCCTTCGTCGGTCGAGCCCTTGATGCCGCGCATGCCGCCGTTGAACCGCCAGCCGTTGGGGCCATTGTCGCTGAAGTAAATGACGATCGTGTTTTCGACGATTTCGAGTTCGTCAAGCTTGTCGAGCACGCGGCCCACGTTGTGGTCGATGTTCGCGCACATCGCATACGCCGCCAGCGTGTGCTCAGACCCTCCCCGCTTGCCGCCTTGCCACCGCCCCGGCAGTTCGCGATCCATATACTGTTTTGCGAACTCCTCGGGCGCCTGCATCGGCGAGTGCGGCGTGTTGTACGGCACGTAGCAGAAAAACGGACGCTCCGCCGCCGCCTGCTTTTCGATGAACGAGATCGTCTTGTTGGTGAAGTCGTCGGTCAGATAGCCCTCGCCGCGGACCCGTTCACCATTCCGCTCCAACATCGGGCTGAAATAGTGCCCCCAATGGCCGGAGCAAAAGCCGTAGTATTCGTCGAAACCGCGGGCGTTGGGATGGTACGGCCACTGCAAGCCGTTGTGCCACTTGCCGAAAGCCGCGGTGGCGTAGCCGGCCGCCCGGAAGACCTCGGCGATGGTCCGCTCGCCCAGGTCGAGCCGCTCGCCGCCCGCCGACGTGCTGTAAACGCCGCCGCGAGGATGATAGCGTCCGGTGAGCAACTCGGCCCGCGTGGGCGAGCAAACGGGGCAAACGTAGAAATTCAATAGCTCGGCGCCGTCGCGGGCCAGGGAGTCGATCCGCGGCGTCTTCAGAATGGGATTGCCGTGCAGACTGAGATCGCCCCAGCCCTGATCGTCGGCAAGCATTAGCACGACGTTTGGCCCGCGGTCGCTTCGGCCGTCTTCTTCGGCAGCCGCGGGGGCTTCTCCGCAAGCAGAGAATGCTAGCACGAGGAGGATCGCAGCAATGCTTTGCCGCGACGGCCCGCGTAAACACGGGGGGGTGATTGTACGGTGGGGATCGCGGCTGGACATGGGCGGAACCATCGCAGGTAAGGCATTTGCCGAGGGGCCCAGGGGTTTCGCTGGCAGCTTGACGCAATATCGAACGGGGGACGTCGGAAGTCAACGTTGCGGGTCGCCACGCAAGCCGGCCGCGTTGTGCGCAGTGTGCTTGGGGGCCGAGGTTACGATAGGTTTCCAGTGGTCTTCCCAGCGGCCGATGGAGGTTTTCCGCCGCGGGCAGTTCGCCGTTTTCCGACCGGGCGCAGCGTCTTGCCCCCAGGCTGCGTTTTTGGTAGGGTCCGCCGTCCGTTTCGAATCCGCCCTTGAGCGCTCCTTCCCGCCCCACCGCGCACGCCTTTCTCATGACCGGCGCCTTTGCGTTTTTTTGCACCTGGTTCCGAGCCGCGACGCCCGCGTGCCTGGCCGTCGTCGCGGCGATTTCCGGCGGGGCGGCGCCGGCCCAGCCCACGGACCTGGCCGAACTCTCGCGACTGCCGCCGCTCGCGGCGCCCGAGGCGATCGACGCGGCCGCCGCGGTCTCGGCCACTGCGGCAGACTCGCCGCCGAAAATCATTCCCCCCGCCGCCGACCCGATGCCGGGCCTGGACGCCTGGATCACCCCCTACTGGCCCGGCTGGATCGAGTGGGACGGCGCCTTCGAAATCGGCCTCAACGGCACGGAGGGCAACACCGAAACCTTTAACATCCACACCACCGGCAAGCTCAAACGGAAGACCGACTGGGTCGTCCAAACATTCGAGGCCCGCTGGATCGACAAGAGCGCCGCCGGCGTGAACACGGCCAGGAACGGCCAGGCGGAAGGGCGGACCGAGTGGCCGTGGAAAGACTCGCCCTGGTCGCTGTTCGTACATGGCCTGGCGGAATACGACGAATTCCGGGCGTACGACATGCGTGTGTCCGGCGACATGGGTGTGGGTTACGAGGCCGTGAAGACCGACGTCGCGATGATCAAATTGCGGTTCGGCGGCTCGACGTCATACGAGATCAACGGGCCGGAAAAAGACCCGCGGCCGGAATTGATCAGCGCCTTGGAACTGGAACGACAGCTTTCCGAGCGGCAGAAGCTCAGCATGTCCACCGAGTATTACCCGGACGTGACCGACTTCGGCGACTACCGCCTGAACACGAGGGCCTCGTGGGAGGTGGTGGTGGACCCGGCGTGGGGCCTGAGCCTGAAACTCTCGGCCCTCAACCGCTACGACAGCACGCCCAACGGGTCGAAGCCGAACGACATCGACTATTCGGCGGTCTTGTTGTGGTCGTTTTGAACCAAATCCGGCGGCGTGGCGACCCTGCCCTCTTCGAATCCTCAAATGTCATTGGGAAAACCCCTCGTTGAACGCCGCCAGCAGTTCCCGGCCGATGTGGATCCACCAGGCCTCATGGGAGGATAGGGGGCGGTCGGACGTCTTGGGCCAGAACCGCCGTTGCGTGTAATCGGCGGCGACGACACCCGTCTGCCCCTCTTCCGCAGTTTCGGCCACCACCACCACGCGTTCGAAGAATCTTCCGATAAGGGCGGGCCGCGGGTTCTCCAGCCCGGCGGCCGCCAAATCGGCGAGCACGCGCTGCACTTCTTTCTGGAACGAGGCCGGCGCCTCCTCGGGCTCGAAAAGCTGAACGGCCTCGTGTTCGGTCGAAAAACCCGCGAACAGGGCCAGCGTGTCTTGCTCGCTAAGCTGCGTCAAATCCGCGGCGGTGGCGTGCGTTAGCGGGCCGGCGATGCCGAGATTCTGGAACGACCCGCCCGGCAGTTCGTATGTGTATTTCAGCAGGAAGCACTCGACCGCCTCGTCAAAGCCGGGCCACATCAACGTCCGTCGCGAGACGAGTTCGATGCCCTGCGGCGGAAAGCCGAAGCAGGTCGGCTCTGCAAGCCGGGCCGCCAATGCGCCTTCGGCCCGGGCTAGGTCGGTACGGCATTCGGCGGGGATTTCGTCGAGCAGCCCCAGTTCCTGTGCGTAGTGAATCGCCCGCAGGCGGATCACCGGCTCGGCGGCGAGTTCGGCCAGGGCGGCGGGCCCTTCCTTGTCTGCCAGTTTGGCGAGGGCGGCCGCGGCTTCCACCCGCAGCCGGCGATGCGTAAGCGACAGCACGCCCCGCAACGTCGCGGTGGCCGCGTCATCGCCGATCAAGGCCAGGGCGTCGCACAGCGAAACGGCCAGCGTCACACCGTCCATCACTTGTCGGTGGGCCGCCTCCTCTGGCGGGGCTCGTTGCAGTTGTTCCAGTCGCCGCGTGACGGCGGCCAGCAATTCGGTCAGGGACCGGCTGCGATCCGTCGCCGGGTGCGCTTCGACCATCCCGCTACGGGTGACGTAATTGGCCAGGTCGAGCGTCACGGCGGCGGCCGCCGGATGGTCGAGCGCATCGAACAGCCGGGGAAAGACCGCTGTGGGCGAGAAGTCCCGCCTGCGGAAGAGCGGCGCCGCGGCCATCGCCAGGTGGTCCGGGTCGGGCGGCGGCGCCATGACCATCCCTTCGGCCCAGTGCGCCAGAGCGGCGTCGTTTCCCGCAACTGCAAGCGTCGCCAACCAATCCGCCGTGGCCTGTGACGCGAGCGTCGAAAACGGGTCGCGCGGCGAGCCCGCGCTTGCCGTCCCGGTCTTCCCGTTACGCACTTTGGCTTCGTCGGCCGGGTAACGCAGCCGTGTTAGCGCGTGCGACCACACCGCCAACCGGGCGAGCGCCTCCATCGCGCCCTCGTCGAGCCAATCGGCCGTTGTGGCCGCCAGCGCCATGGCCCGGCTCCGAATCCTGCGGGCCAGAAGCGAGACCCGCGCGACGATCCTCCCAAACGCCGCGGCGTCTTCCTTGGCCCCGGCCGCACGATGGCCGTCGGCCAACGCGGCGAGTTCGGGCAGCAGCGCCGCAAGCTGCCGGGGCGAGGCCGTCTCGATCGTTGCGGATTGCCGGGCAAATCGCTCGGCGGCGTTGTCCGAACCATCCCGCAGCGTAAAGGGCAATGCTCGGATATCAGTGGAATCGGCGCTGGGCATTGGACCGTGGAATGTCGATTGAACCGAAAAGGAACACTGATGGACCCAGCGCGGCCTTGGGCCGCGACCAAAAAAAGAATCGCAGATGGACGCAGATGAACGCGGATTCCTTCAGAGGACGTATCGTGCCTGGCGCCGCGAAACCGCGCTTCTCTGCAAGAACCCGGTTAATCATACACCGAATCATCCTGCGACTTCTTTTGCGGCGGTTGCGGCGCGGCGTTGCCCGCCTCGATGTTTCGCTGCCGTTCGAGCTGTTGCGTTTGGCGTTCGAGCAAGTCGTCGTGCAACCGAACCAGTTTCATCAGCGGGAAGTCGCGGGGCAGGTGATGTTCGTTCAAGTTGGGTTCGTCCAATTGGGCCAGTACTTCGCGGTAGCGCTTCACCGATTCCATCAACTCCTCGGCCGTCGTGTCTTCCAGCAGTTCTGGATAGACCTCGAAGATGACCGCCCACAAATCCCACGCCCGCTCGTACAGCATCCGCGAGCCCTCGAAGTCGGACTCCTCGCGGAAGAGCCGGTCGGCCTCGAAGACGTATTCGCGCGCCTTGATCGCATGCGTCGTCTGCTCGACTTCCGCCCGTGTCCGCCAGTATTCGAAATTGACGATGTCGCGGTACCGGTCGCAATAGGTCACCCGGCCCAACAGCGCGGTGAGGATCACGGCGGTGTCCCATGCCCGCAGCCAATCGCCTTTGTCGGCGGCCCGCGCAGCGTCCTGGAACGTCACGTCGAGGCTGCCGATCCCTCCCGAGCCGAGCGTGTAGCGTTCGCGGTCGGAGAGGGCTTCCACCGCTTCGCGGGAGATCCGCGGCTGGCCGTACTGCTCGACCAGATTCAAGCGAGTTGTCGTTTCCTTGATTTCGTATTCCTTGGCCTCCAATTCCTCCTGCAAAACGCTGGCCCGTTTCTCAAACAGTTCTACTCGTTCTTTGAGGAGCTGTTCCCGATCTCGGCTGAAGTCCGAGTCCTGCGGTTGCAGGAAGATCGGATTGCCGGGCTCCGTTTCCTCGGCAGGGGCCGCCGCAGTGGAGGCGGGATCGGCTTGTCGCCGCACGTCCGCGATCCGCTCGAGCGCCGCGGCGAGATCGTCCTGCAATCGCTCCCGTTCCTTCTTCCGCTCCGCCAGGTCGGTTTCCAGCTTGTAGAAAGTGGCGCCGGCGACCGTGGGGTCGAAGTCCGCGATTCGCCGCCGCTGAACCTTTTCGATGACGCCCGGCAGCAGATCCCGGAATTCTTCGGTCTTTTGTTTCAGTTGCTCCCGATCTTCTTCGAGGCTGTTGAGCCGGATGTAAAAACCTTCCGACGTTTGGATCTCCCGCTCGCCGTACTTCCGCCACGCCGCGGCCGCGTCCTGCCAGGCGGCCCGTGCCCGCTCATCGAGAACCCCGTCGTTCTCAATGGCGATGGCGTAGTACATCAGCGACATCGGCGGGTCGGCGTGGAAGACGAGCGGCGTGACGCCCATCACCCGCCGCTTGTCCTGATCGACCACGCGTTGGGCCTTGAGCATCCACTGATGGCCGACCAGCCAGTTATCAGGCTTTTGGTCGCCGTGCGGCCCGTACGTTTGTTCCATGGGAATGTAGTCGGCCAGAACCTTGTGAAACTCCTTGTCGGCCGAGAAGAGGGGCCGGAAGTAGCGTTTCTCGTCGGCCCGGCCGATCTTCTGCTGCGTGGTCCAGCCGAGGTACCACAACAGCCGCGGCTCATCCCGGTTATAGGTTGTCCCTTCCAGCAGAAAATCGATACCGTGCTTGATCCAGTGATACCGCAACCGGTAATCGTCATACTCGACCGACGTGTTGTAGGCGAGATTATGCGACTGGAATTCCCACACCTTGATGAAGTTGGGCTGCAGCCTGGTGATTTGCTCGATCGCGGCCTTCATCTTGTCATACTGATGCGTCTTCTTGTATTCATTGGCCTGGGACCATAAGAGATTGGCCGCCACTCCCCTCAGGCCGAAGGTGGCCAGCTTCATCGTTTCGCTCGTAGGATCGATCTTGCCGAGATCCCCCTGCGAAAGCTGGTGCTTGCTGCGGACCGCCGCCAACTGTCCGCCGGCCACCCCGCCTTCCTCGGTGGCGCGGCGCGGCGCCCCGAAAAAATAGAGCGGCGCCAACAGGGCGGCGATCGCCAGAAGATAGATGACCTTTCTCCGAAATGCTGCGCTGCGGCTCATCCCGCCAGCTCCCGCGTCTTGAGGATCAGATAACCCAGGCACGTCAGCACCGCGACGTAGGCGACCGTCGTCAGGGTATGCTGGGCGATGACGTTCAGTTCAATCAAGAACCCGTCCGCGACGTACCGGGCCGTGTCGAAATCACGGTAATCGGGCAGGGCCCGCGCGACCGCCTCCATCAGGAACAAGGCGATGGAATCAAACCACTTGATGGCGGGCGTGAGCGGTCCGGCCTCCAGTTCCTGCACCAGATTGTCCTGCCGCACCAGTCGCCACATCGCCTCCAGCGGGCCCCCGCCCTGGATCTGCCGGTTCGAAAGATCGAGCACGAACTGCGTATTGCGCCCCATCACAAACGTCCCCACGGTCGCAAGCATGGCGACCGGTCCGCTGACCGACGTGCTGAAGAACACGCCGAACGTCACAATCAGCGCCATTTGGAGCCAAAGACTCACGTAGGACTTGACGAAATTGATCAAAAACGACCCGTCGGAAGCCCGCAGATAAACGTCATATTGGGCGAAACCAAAATACTGTTGCGAGGCGTCGCACTGGATGATCACCTCCAACTCGCCGTCCTCGACCAGATCGCGAAAGATATCAATCTCCCGCGTCGTGCCGTCGGGATTGATGGCCGATTGCCTGCGGCTTAACACCGGCGCCATCGTCGCGCTGTCGGTCGCGTTGAAGGGAATCGGCTTGGTTTGAAGCCGACTAGCGGGATTGGGGTTGGCCAGGATGATTGTGCCGCGAATGGGCGGCGGCTCTTCGTCGATTTCATCGTCAAACCCCTTGTGGGTGCGGAAGATTTCGAGGTTCATTTCCAGCGGAAGCTGGTTCTCGGGAAACTCGCTTTCGTCGAGATTGGAGAATGAAAAAATGGCCGCCGCGGGCGTCCGTCCTTCGATATAACTGCGGTACGTCCATTCATCGCCCACGCTGATGCCGCGCTCGACGATCTCCCCCGTCCGCGAGCGGAACTTGAGCGTCCCGTACAGGGGTTGTCGGGCTAGCAGCATTTCCTCCGGCCCGCCGATCTGATAACGAGTTTCGCCCCCTTTCTCGATCCGTCGGACCCGGTGGCGGTGGTCGCTGACGCGTTCGGTAAAACCAATCCATTCGCCGTCCACATGGGTCAGCCGAACCGGGTGTTGATGGTAACTGTCATAGGAGGTGTCAGCCTCATAGGCGATGGGCTCACGGGAGGCGGATTTCTCATCATAAATGGGCGTGACGTCGGCGTCGCTGATGGAGTGCGCATGGGAAAGACCCCGGACCACGAACACGTAACTCACGCCGCACATGGCCGCCAGCATCACGCTGCCCACCAGGCAAAACCCCAAGATCCGCCCCAGCACCAGTTCCCATGCCACCACCGGCTTGGTCATCACGGTGAAGATCGTCTTGTTCTTGATGTCGCTGGGAATGCTGAAGGAACTCAATGCCAGTGCCAGAACCAACGTGAGGAAACCCGACCAGGGGATCACAAAACTCAAATAGATGCGGGCCGGATGGTCGGTTTTTACGTCCAAAAACCAGCCGGCGAACATCATCACCACGGCGAAGATCGCGAAGCCGATGAGGACGTAGCGGCGGAGCGACTCGTGAACCGCCAGTCGAGTCATCGCGCCCACCCGCCGCGGGGAAATGCGGAGCAAATCACTGGCGGCCGAGCCAACGATCCGCGAGACCAGGAAGAACGCTTCGCCCGGGCCGTATTTCATCGCTGTGAAGAGGTAGCCGAGGACCAGCGCCAAGACGATCACCAATACGGTGGCGCCGACGAAGTAGAGCAGCACGCTCGTTTCGCCGCCGCCGCCAAGCAGCCATTGCCAGAACGGGAGGTAAGGGCGTTCGATGACCATCCGGGGAAAATCCTAAACACTAAATCCTAGCGCGGCCTACGGCCACAACCCAATAGTGTACAAACTACTGTACTTGATGCGCGCAAGGCGCGCGGAACTTACGATCTAAGACTCTAAACAAATTCGAAATTCGAAAGTCCGAAATTCAAAAACGTCCGTGGTTACGCCGGGGATGGTGGCGGCGGCTCCTCTTGTTCTTCCCGGCTGCCGCTGACGCGGCGGCCGGGGTGCGTCTCGCTTTCGCGGACGATCTTCAGGAACAGCTCCTCCAGGGTGGTGGTCGGGTTCTCGATCGACGTGACCACGCCCCCGTGCCGCCGGACGACCTCGCAGATCTCCGTTTTCGCTTCCTCGGTCAATCCCGCCGCTTGCACCTGCGTTACGTCGCGGACCTTCAGCAGGCTGTCCACCCGGCCCAATTCCTTCAGTTCTCCCTGGTACAGGATCGCGATGCGGTCGCAGATGTCCTGCACGTCCGCCAACAGGTGCGAGCAAAGGATCACGGTCTTGCCCTGCTGCTTAAGCTGGAGGATCAAGTCCTTCATCTTCCGGGCGCCGATCGGGTCCAGGCCCGTGGTCGGCTCGTCGAGCAGGATCAACTCGGGATCGTTGATCAGGGCCTGGGCCAAACCAATCCGCCGCGTCATGCCCTTGGAATACTCTTTGAGCTTCCGCTTCTTGGCCCAGTCGAGTTCGAACATCTGGATCAAATCGTTGACCCGCCGCTTCCGCACCGTGCTCGACATGTTGAACAGCCGGCCGTAGAAGTCGAGCGTCTCCTCAGCATTGAGGAAGCGGTAAAGGTATGACTCCTCCGGCAGGTACCCAATGCGTTCGTTCTTGGTCACGTCGGTGGCGTCCTTCCCCAGCACGCGGGCCCGCCCCGACGTGGGAAAGAGGAGCCCCAACAACAATTTGATGGTGGTGGACTTGCCCGAACCGTTCGGGCCGAGCAGGCCGAAAATCTCGCCGCGGCGGACTTCCAGGTCGAGGGCCTTCAGGGCCGCGACCTTTCGCCGCCCCCAAAAATCTCGATAAACCTTAGTAAGATTGCGGGTTTCGACGACGACGTCGCTCGCCGGAATGCGGCCGACGGTTGGCGCCGTGGCAGCTTCAGCGGTCGCGGAAACGCTCATCTCGGTCTCACATGGGGTCGCGGCTGTCTCACCGCAAACGGCAAAACCTATCAGGCCGTATCGGGTTACGCCGCCAGGGGGCGGATGGTTCGGGCCGAATCGACGCCCGTTCTCAGCGAAACACCCGTTATATGCGGCGGCGGCGACTTTTCCAATGATCCCGCGGTCGCGGTCGCCGACCACCGGCCTGGTCATGTGCGTGGATCGTCCGGGATCGACACCAACGCGCTGACTTGCGAGTCGCCCTTTGAAGGGTTTATACCCCGCGCGGCAGTGAATGAGGCATTCCATCGAACGCCGGTTTGTTGTACAAGGCTTTCCTGTCGCCGTCGAGGAGGACGGCGTGGTTCTGGCAAGGAGGTTTCCGATGGCTTGGTTT
>Ga0180438_10001583_pt1 | contig 40133 bp, 35 predicted proteins | sample SS_ome_12_FD_132455 | JGI IMG/M metagenome (GOLD analysis project Ga0180438, IMG submission 132455) | Hypersaline lake sediment archaeal communities from the Salton Sea, California, USA - SS_3_D_2 metaG | ecosystem: Environmental > Aquatic > Non-marine Saline and Alkaline > Hypersaline >... | reverse complement strand
TTTTTTTATTTAATTTTTTTCCAAAATGACTGGATCTATCTTTTGTTCTTGGTTTTGTCAATGTTGGCGGCCAGATGATCCCACTTAATTCTTAAGTTGAATAGAGACCTCTCCTGGATCTCACCTAAATCTTTAGTAGATAGATCATCAAGCTTTTTCTGAGTTTTATTCAATTTTTTTTTGGCTTCCGGGAGTGACTTTTTCATTATTAATGAATTTATATCTTCATATATCCCTTCAATTTCTTCTCTTTTTAATCTAAATATACTTCCTTCCATGTTTAAATCTCCTAAATTTAAGTTTTTTTATTTCTTCCTTTCCTTAATCTTCCCTCTTCTGGAGCCATTTTCCACTCCTTTTCTTCTTTTTTCCACAGTATCCATAAGTAAAGTATTATCCCTGTTGTAATTAGCAAAAACCATCCCTTAAGTGTGTTTACGAACATATTTTTCAGAAAATTAACCATTTTATTTCACCTAAAAAATTAGCAATCCTTTAATAATCCCAATTTCTAAATTCGAACTCTCTTTCTATTTTTGCCTTTCTCCATTTCCGATTTTCTTCCAGTTCCTTCCTCTTTTTTATCATATTTCTCCAACTTTTGAAAAACAGGATGCATAACCGGAGACAAAAATAGAAAATGACAACTGTGGCAGTCAGGTAAAGCCAGCCTTTCAATGTTCCGCTGAGCATCGTGTTTATAAAATCACTCATTATCTATCACCTCAATGATAGTATATCAGAAGAAATGTTCAATTGCAAATGTTTTATATATAAAAATTTTATTTATTTATGATTTAAATTGAAAATGATTTGACATTAAAAATGTTTTTCGATAAAATATTTATATGTACCACCAATCATAATCAATAATAAGGAGTGACTCATGAATGAAAAAAAAGGATTGAATGTAATCGTAATTTTAATTTCGTTATTGCTGATTTTAGTCGGTTTTCAACTCCCGGCGAAATCGAAGATGAACAATATTATAATCATATCGGTAGACACCTTGCGGGCAGATCACCTTGGATGTTACGGGTACCCCTTAGATACATCCCCGAACATTGATGCGTTTTCAAGAGATGGGGTATTGTTTTCCAACTGCTACACGCTCACGCCCTTAACCGCCCCCTCTTTTTCCACCATGATGACGTCTCTACCACCTTACAAACACGGTGCCAAGCGGAATGGTCTTGGCATTTATAAGAAGGTAAAAACCCTGGCCCATTTTTTTAAGCGGTATGGTTTTCGGACGGCTGCGGTTATCTCGAATTGGCCGTTGCGTAAGAGATTGATAAAGCTTCACAGTGGATTTGATGTCTATTATGAAGTGTTTACCAAAAAGCGATATTTGGGAATTATGAATGCGGAAGGGGAGGCACCTGCTGTCACCCGAAAAGTCGTTAAATGGCTGAAAAAGAACCATAAGAAGCGATTCTTTTTATGGGTGCAGTATACCGATCCCCACGCCCTCTATATTCAGCATAAAGAATTCACCTTTGATTATCAGCATGTAAAGCCCTCCGTCTATCCACCGGGGACCCGGATGAAAAAGATAAAAGGATACGACTCTGAAATTGCTTTTACGGATTTTTATATCGGCAAATTTATTAAAGAATTAAAACGCCTGGGCCTTTACAATAAAGCATTAATTATATTCCATGCCGATCATGGGGAGAGTTTTGGAGAGCACAACTATTTTAAACACGGCAGGAAATTGTACAATTCCACCCTTCATGTGCCGTTGATCATAAAGCTGCCCTATAACCGTCTTAAAAATACCCGGCGTCAGGACAACGTATCTCTTCTGGATATTGGTCGAACCGCCTTTTCAGCACTGCAATTGCTTCCTCCCTCCCAGATGGAAGGGGAGAACCTTTTCGGAGAAGAGGCTTCTTCTGTTGATAGGAAGATATTGCTGGAGACCTATGGCGGTGTCGTTCACTTCAGACGAAATTCAAAAAAATTTCATCTGAAAATAAAACCCATACGGTATGGAATGTTAAGCGGCTCCTTCAAGTTGATCTATAACCTCAAAAATAAGACATATGAAGTCTATGATTTAAAAGGCGATCCTTTTGAGACGAAGAATGTATTTTTACAGGTATTACCACAGGTTAAAGGAATGAAACAGACACTATCGAACAAGATCAATCAGCTTACAAAATATATAAAATTGAATCGGATGTACCAGTTGCATGATGCATCGTTGTCGAAAGAGGATATGGAAAAATTAAAGGCCCTGGGGTATTATGAGAAATAATTCATGTGTTATCTTTTTGCCGGCTATTAATTTTTTTAATATTTGAGGCCCAAAAAATTAATTTTTTCAAGTTTCAGCTTAATAAAATTAATATTTCAAGACGATATTATTAATTTTTTTAAGTGGCACCTTTATTCTATCATTCATTCTTGATTGCCTCCACTACATTTACAGAGGCAGCCTTTTTTGATGGGATCAGGGTGGCGGTAAAACTGATCAGCAGCGAAACCACCACCACTGCAAAAAAATCAAATAAATGGATGGTAAAGGGGACATAGCTCATCTGGAAAATATCAGAGGGCACTTTGATGAGTTCAAATTTGTTGGCAAAATAGCAAAAAATAAGTCCGATCGTGACGCCTGCTCCTGTTCCCAGGATACCAATAATACTGCCCTGGATAAAAAATATTCGCTTTATTATCCGGGGGGTGGCTCCGTAAGAGGTTAATATACCAATGTCTTTTATCTTCTGTATCACCAGCAGCATCAACCCGGCAATAATATTAAGCGAGGCCACGATAATGATAAGAGTAAGGGTGAAAAAAAGAACATTTTTCTCCATCTTTAATGCAGAATAAAGGGAGGCCTTCAATTCTTTCCAGGTGATGACCGAAAATCCGGGAGGGATGATTTCTCGAAGCTTTAACGCTGTATCCTCTGCATCAAATATATCCTCCAGGGAGATCCGAATATAGCTGATTTTATTATCAAGCTCAAATATTTCCTGAGCCGTGTCCAGGTTGGTAATAATGGTTTGGCTATCTATCTCATATAATCCGGATTCAAAAATGCCGGTTACTTTAAACTTTTTTATTTTTGGAATAATACTGGAATGGGAAAGAGAAGGCCGCGGTGCAATGAGAGTACAGGTTTCTTCTTCCAGTAATCCGACATTTGATGCAATTTGACTACCGATGAGCAACTGATTTGTTTCAAGAGGTAATCTCCCCCTCCGAAGTTTTTTTAACCAGCTCTCGGTTCTTGGAATGTTCAGGTCAATCCCTTTTAATACAGCACCAGCAGAATTCTTGTACACCCCTTTTATTAAAACTGTTCCAAATACCACAGGCTCGACTGAGACAATTTCTCTAAACGCCTGTTCTTTTATTACCTTAAGGAGTTCCTCGTACCTGTCAAAATCACTTTCATTAACATCCCTTACCATAATATGGGGCGTAGAACTCAGGATTTTATTTATGATATCGCTGTGAAACCCATTCACTAGGGAGAGTGCAATAATTAAAGCAGCCACGCCGATGGAAATCCCAATGGTGGATACAATCGATATGGTTGAAACAAAGGAGTATTTTCGTCCCTTTAAGAGGTAACGTTTCGCAACAAAAAATTCAAATCTCATTTTGTTTCTATTTCTGTTTTTTTTTCGTATATTCCAGGAACTCCACAGGAGCACCGTTGTGAACGATGAAGGCCACCCTCACTCCCTCTGATGGGCTGTTGGGTTCGATTAAAATCTCTTTACCCTCCAGCTCCGCCTCCAGGTTGTCTACCTTAAATGCAACATGGGGGACCGTTTTAACCAATTCAGGCAGCGGGCAGTCCTCTTCATACCGCATCCATTCGATTCCATACGGATTATCATCAAAATTGGTATGGTAGCATTTGTACTTTTCCAGATACGTTTCGTTTTTGTGTTTTATTTTCGTTGGAATACCCAGATGATGATATTCTCTCATAGCAATCTCCTTTTCGTTTCTTGACACCAAAACACAGTGTTTAAATCCGAAGCACGAAATCCGAAATTCGATACTACTCTGCGGAGTGGCTCCGCTACGTAGCACGAGAACAAATTCAAAATGAAAATGTTCAAAATTCAAAACAAGGGTTTGTGAGGCTAAAATAATAGGCTTAAAAGATAACTCCACAAGGGCCTTATTTTGGTCATTTGTATTTTTGTCATTTGAATTTGTTTCGATTTTCGATATTCGAATTTCGGGTTTTCTTGATCCAACATTATTAAACTTTTTGGAGTGTCTGCTAAAGATTTGGCTGTATTTACTCATTCTTGATAGCGTCTACCACATTGACGGATGCGGCTTTTTTAGAGGGTATTAAGGTGGCGGTAAAACTGATGAGTAAGGAAACCACCACCACCGCAAAAAAATCAAATAAACTGGTGGTAAAAGGAACAAAACTCATCTGGTAAATTTCAGAGGGCACTTTGATCAATTCAAACTTGTTTGCTATATGACAAAAAATGAGTCCGACAGCAACGCCTGCAGCAGTACCCAGAATACCAATAATACTGCCCTGGATAAAAAAAATTCGCTTGATGGTCCGGGGGGTGGCTCCGTAAGAGAGCAATATGCCAATATCTTTTATCTTTTGGATCACCAATAAAATCAACCCCGCAATGATATTAAGAGAGGCAACAATGATAATCAGAGTGAGGGTGAAAAAGAGAACGGTTTTCTCCAGCTCCAGAGCAGAATAGAGAGAGGCATTAAGGTCTTTCCAGGTAATGACCGATAGGTTCGGCGGTAATATCGCTTTTAACTTTGCACCCACCTCTTCGGCCTCAAACAAATCCTCCAGGTAAATTTGAATGTAACTGATTTTATTCTTTAAACCAAATAGTTTTTGAGCTGTTCTTAAATTGGTTACAATCGTACCGTTATCCACCTCATATAAACCGGTTTTAAAAATACCGGAGACATGCATTTTTTTTATTTTGGGAAGGATGCCAGTGGGGGAAAGAATGGGTTGGGGGGTAATGACAGTACAGCTTTCGTCTTCCATTAACCCCACCTTTGAAGCAATTTCACTGCCGATTAACAACTGCTTCTTTTTTAAAGGTAATTTGCCTCTGCGCAGTTTTTTTAACCAGATTTCATACCCTAAGTCCGAGGATTCCAGGTCAACACCCCTTAACACCGCGCCGGAGGCATTGCGGGTCGAACCTTTGAGCAGGACAGTGCCAAACACCACCGGGTTGGCAGAGGTGATTGTTTTAAACCGTTTTTTTATATCTTTTATGATCCCTTCATACCCTTCAAAACCGTCGCCAATGATATTATTTATCATAATATGGGCGGTCGAACTTAGAATTTTGCTTCTTATATCACTCTGGAATCCATTGATCAGGGAGAGGGCAATGATTAAAGCTGCTACGCCAATGGCGATACCGATGATAGAAACCAGTGAAATGATGGAAATAAAAGAACTCTTTCGCCCTTTTAAGAGGTAGCGTTTTGCAACAAAAAATTCAAATTTCACATTTCCTCTCTATCTCCTATTCCTGTTTGTCCGTGTTTATCCGCGGCAAAAATTCACGGGTCAGGAGTCTCGGTTTTGGGTCTTAGCAGCGGGAATAGAATCACCTCTTTGATAGAGTTGGTACCGGCGTAGAGCATGACCAGTCGGTCGATACCAATACCTTCACCCGCCGCCGGTGCCATGCCGTGTTCCAGGGCCAATAAGAAGTCATGGTCAATCACCTGGGCTTCCTCATCCCCTTTTTCCCGATCTTTCACCTGGGCTTCAAACCGGCTCCGCTGATCCATAGGATCATTCAACTCGGAGAATCCATTGGCGATTTCCATACCAGCGATATAAAGTTCAAACCGTTCTGTCTCCCTGGGGTCCTGCCGTGACTTCTTGGACAACGGTGAAATAGCCCTGGGATAATAGGTGATAAAAGTAGGCTGCTGAAGTGACGGTTCCACATAGTAATCAAACACCAGTGCCAACATTTTTCCATATGTGGGAGGCAGCTCATCATTGGGAATCTTTTCTTTGATGAATTCACCCAATTTGTTTTCATCCCAGAGGTCTTCTAGCGGGATGCCCGATTTTTCGGAAAGAATATCCATATATTTCACCCTTTTGAAGGGCGGTTTCATGAAGATCTGTTGGCCCTCGTATTCAATATAATCCTCCTCTAAAAAATTCTCATTCAGCATAGTGATTAATGCTTCTGTTAATTCCATATAATAATAATAATCTTTATAAAGTTGGTAAAACTCAAGCATGGTAAATTCAGGATTGTGTTTCAGCGAAATACCTTCGTTCCTGAAATTCCGGTTCACTTCAAACACCTTTTCCATCCCGCCCACCAGCAGACGTTTTAAGTAGAGTTCCGGGGCGATCCTGAGATATAGATCGATACTCAGGGCATTGTGGCGAGTTTTAAAGGGTTTAGCAGATGCGCCTCCAGGAATGGGATGCATCATCGGTGTTTCCACTTCAAGGTAGTCACGCTCATAAAAAAACAATCGCATCTTTTGAATCATTCGTGAACGTAAATTAAAAATCTTCCGGGAATTTTCGTTGACAATCAAATCCAGGTATCTCTGGCGGTAACGCAGTTCTTTGTCCTGCAGCCCATGCCATTTTTCAGGCAGCGGATGAAGGGATTTGGTCAGGAAGGTCAACTCAGAGACCAGGATTGTCAGTTCATTGGTGTGGGTACGGAATAATTTTCCACTGACGCCGATGATATCTCCGATATCCAGCAATTTGTAAACAGCAAAATTTTTTTCCGAAATCATATCCTTCCGAATATAAATCTGAAGTTTTTCCTCACCATCAAATAGGTGGAGAAAACCGCTTTTTCCCATTTTTCTGATGGCAATGATACGACCGGCGATATTAAACACCCGGTCGACTTTTTCTAGCTCATCCGTTGACAAATCCCTGTGTTTTTCTATTATATCTTTGAATTCATCGGTTTTTTTAAACCCGTAGGGATAGGTCTCAACTCCCAACTCTTCAAGCTTCTTTAATTTTTCCAATCTAATGTTTGAAAGGTCTTCCATGATCGTCTCACTTTTTATTGGTTAACAATTTTTTTTGATTTTTTAATAATGTTCACTTTAAATTTTTTTACCTGTTTAAAATTGATATCGTTCCTGGTGGTCAGGTAATTGAATGAAAATCGCTGGTATTGGGGATCGTAGAAGAATTTGACTTCATTGGAGAGATAGATTTCAACCCACCGGTGAGGGATGGGAATTAATGTATTATTTTTATCTCTTTTTGTATCTTTGGTTAAGTAAAATCCTTTGACAATTTTACTTTTAATTCCCGCCGCCTTCAGTAATACACGTACCAGGTTTGAGTATCCCTTGCAATTGGCCTTTTTGTTTATAATCACCGAGGCCGCGTCCTGTGGGAGGTTATTATCGGAATAGGTAATCTGTTTTTCCAGGAAACTTGAAATATTTTCGAAATAGGTATCAAAGTTGAAACAGCTATCCAACAGATCAAATATCGTCTCTTGCAGCTCTGGTGATAGACCGATTATAAATTCATTATTGGGGATTATTCTGAAATTCAGATTCAGGGTAAGGAAATTTGAATTTGTAATATAGGCGGTGATTTCATCCCTGGTCTTATCATAAAAAACTTCTTGGGTGAAATTGTCATTTGAATAATTACAAAAGATCTCATGTTGGTGGGTGGGTATGGAAAGTTGAACATCCACCACTTCTCTTAGGGGAGAGAAAAAAAGCAGCAAAAGGATTATACTCTTCATTGGATCACCTTATCTAAAATAGCGTTTATAATTTTAAACGAGTCTTCTCCGCTGTATTTTTTAGCGATTCTGACAATATCATCTATTATGATTGCCTTTTGATCATTAAACGATGATTCGGCAATTCCCATTCGCAGTAAATTCCTGTCCATAGACACCAATCGTTCCAGTTTCCATCCGATCAAATTCCTGGATATTAATTGATCGATTTTTTCCTTATTTTCCATGACATTTTGGAGGATATCAATGACAAATTTTTTTTCCCTTTCATTCAGTCCTTTAAAGAATCCGATATTTCTTTGAAGCAATTGGGAAGCTGTCTCGTCTTCGTCTTGTCCCAACACATCGATTTGATATAGTAATTTTAAAGCGACCTCTCTGCTGTATTTTATACGAAACATTAAATCTCAGCATCTTTAAAGAGGTTTAGCAGTTCAATCGCAGCCTGAGCAGCCTGGAATCCTTTATTCCCTCGTTTACTTCCGGCTCGTTCAATGGCTTGTTCCGTATTATCCGCAGTAATAATGCCGTAGCAAATAGGGATAGCGTATTCAAGGTTTAAAAGAGCGATGCCTTTGGAGACTTCGCTGGCCACGTAATCAAAATGAGGGGTGTCACCCCGGATAACAGCCCCCAGGCAGATAATGGCATCATATTTATTCGCTTCTGCCACCCGTTTCGCCACCAGGGGAATTTCAAAAGAGCCCGGTACCCGGAGTACATCGATGTCTTCTTTATTTCCACCGCATCTATTGATGGCATCAATGGCACCTTCCAGCAATTTTGCGGTTACGAAATCATTAAACCTGGAAACAATAATCGCATATTTAAAGCCTTTGGATATTAATTCTCCTGTATATTCATTCATTGCAAACTCCAAGCCTCTAAAATACCTTAAAACTCTTGATATGTCAAGCCCCACGTTTTTTATTTGAACTCACCGCAGGTGGCGGGCTGCGAGGGATGGGTTGCGGGAAGAATGGATCTGGACGCGATAAATCGCGTCCCTACAATGAAAAAGGACAATTTTTTTAATTCCCTGTTGCCCATATTTATTTGTAATAGGCGTTTAGAGTATCTGCAGCTGTTCGGAATGGTCAGTCATTAGAATTTTGCTATCCAGGTTCTCACTCCTTGCATGATCATATCCACAGATACGGTTCCAACAAATAGGGCCATGATTCTTCCAGCAATCGAAATGTACCGTTGGACCAGGGGTTCACGACGTGGTCGCACATGGTCGTGAATTCGTTTGAGCCCCAACATAATCACGACTGAGAGAAAGAGACCCAGGAGAATAGCAGCGCAAGCAGGAAGGAGATCATGTCGTTCGCCAACGATCACGCTGGCACTAATGGTTCCAGGTCCGATCAACACAGGCATGGCAATGGCACCAGCCAGATTTTCGGATTCTCCACGCAGGATTTCTATGGTGGTGTTCCCTTGAAACACAAACCGAATTCCGATGAGCAGAAAAATAACGCCTCCAAAAATCTGAAAAGAAGCAAATTCCGCCTGAACGATTTCAGAAAACACCCTATCTCCCAATAGGGCAAAACACCAAAAGACAATAAGGCTGAATGCTGCCGCACGGATTAGTACCTTACAGAAGTGGCCAAACTCAAGCTTTTGTACGACGTCGATCAAGTAGATAATTACAAGGAACGGATTCAGCAGAACCAGGATAAGAGCTGTGGAACGAAAAAAAGTCGTCATTTTTTTCTCCTTTATTATTAATTATCTTGAATTCTTTCAATGAACCATTATAATAAAGAATTGTATTGGTTCAATCACACTGTGTTTATATCATATCATAAATCAAGATGCAATGCTTTTTTTGAAAGTTGATTTTTTTTGTTAAAAAAAGAAGGGGACAGGCCAATTCCTTCCCCCCCTCCACATTGACCAGAGGGTTTTCCATGTGGATTAAAAGGCCGTGGGATAAAAGGATTTTCCTTCAGTCAAAAAAAAGCATTGTATAATTTTTTGAGTTATGATATAAATAGACTTTTGTTTCACAAATACGAATTTCTTATTACAATTATTTAGATACCAAAATGATTGAAAAATGAAAAAAATTAGAAAAAGAAAATTGAGATTACTCAGGAAAATAAAAATAGCCATAGAGCATACAGTATACAGAAAAAAAAGGAGAAAAAAATGAAAAAACTATTCCTATTTTTTATGGTGTTTATTTTTTCAGTTTCGTTGTTCATTTTAACAAGCTCATCAATCCAGGCAGATGAAAGACCTCCTGGGGGTGGGTTGACAATTTCAGTGCAAAAACCGATTTACAAAATTGGTGAAAATGTCGTCTTTATTCTTGTTAAATACGCTGGTGTGGATGATACCCCAGCAAATTTAACGGGATGTTATTATATAATTTCAAAACAAAAGGATAACGGTAAATGGCGAGAGTTTTACACCAGCAAAAGGGATCCCTTCAATTTTACAACACTGGGCTTAGAAAAGAAATTTAGATTTAAGTGGGATCAAAAAGACAACGAACGAACACATAGGGCCAAACCCGGTGACTGGCGCATTAAGTTTTTCGCTCCTCATGGAAATATCAGTAAACCTTTGATCGCAACCTTTAAAATTGAATAAGCAAAGCAAGCTAAATTGTATTTAGGACCAGTTTATCTGGTAAATGACTCGGCTTCGGCTCCATACGTCCTCGCTGGTGGTACGAATATACTCGGGTGAATAACCCTCAATCTTCAATAATTCAATCCCAAATTGAGAAAGCTCCGGGATCAGGAGATCATTGGCTTGAAAGTGCCACCATTCGCAGCTTATATATTTTCTGTTTTCAGGCCGGGTAAAGCCTTTCCTGGGGCGTATGGGGGAGAAGCCGTGTTTGGCACAAATTTCTGTAAAATTAATAAATTTCCCCTGTACTGTTTTCTCAAGATCAATACCGCCTTTCCACCATTCCCAATAAACGGCATTGAGTTCCTTCTCGTCACCGAGGTCTGCCCTGCACCATACTACCCAGTATCCGTCTTCGCCCCGGGTGATAACAAAGGGATCGGTATCGGGTTTGAAAAAACCTGAAACCAATGCCAGGTCAAAGGCCAATCCTGGGTAATGCATCGATGTTGCAGAGCGGCCGGCGCTAGCCTTTTCCGACAGGGAACGCTTTCCTCCGGATGTGGTGATTACACCGCCGCGATCCAGCACTTCTTGCCTCACAGCGTTGTACTTTTCCGCTGTATCTTTTCGAAGCAGTAAATGGTCAAATCCTTCTATACCATTGAGTTTATCCGCGCCGCATCTCACAAACGGCAGCTTTTGAAATTGGAGTACCCATGGATATTGTAAATGCCATAGGGTTTCCCATCGAGGATTGGCATCCACCAGTATATCCGCTTTTTCCTGGAACGCCATGACCGTGTCATCAAAATTCTCTTCCGTCAACTCTTCCGGTCGGTTAATTATCTCATGAAAGACCAGTAATTCTCCCATCCGCTGCATGTAACGTGCATTCTTACTCATCTTCTTACCCTCCTTATGCGTTGATTTTTAAACTCTATGATACCATTTTCAAAAAAAAAATCAAACGCTAAAAAAAAGGGTCACGTAATTTATTTCAACATCTCGTCCGCATACGCGTCCGGGATTTTCTCGTCTGATCCCCTTTTCGGATTTTCTCGCCTGGCACCTTTTTTACACCTCGAGAGGCTTGAGCCTATAAATAAAAAAATGGATTTGAACAATACCTCTTAAACTGATATAATAGTTATTTCCCGTAAAAGTAAAAGAGTTTAGATTGTATAAACCGAATGACAAGAGGTAAATAGAAAAAATGGGAATTGAGTTACTACCTGAATTTGTTCGAAGTCATTATGAAGCCTACGAATGGAAGCATGCCTGTGCCATTTTGAAAAATGATTTTCAGGTGGAGTGGAAAAATTTAATTGATTTGTTGGAAAATTTCAGGTTGGAAAAAAGTTGGATTGTGAAGCCAGGAGGCAGAAAATCTCCCATTTCCGAATTTATCGATATGTTTCTTTACAAAAGAGGCTGGTGCGAGAAATCCTTTGACATTAAAATTAAAGTAGATGACGAAATAAAGAAAGCACCTACACACAAAATCGATTGCTATAAAAATGAAATTGCCCTGGAGATTGAATGGAATAACAAGGATCCTTTTTATGATAGAGATTTGAACAATTTTAGATTATTGTTTGACCTAAGAGCGATAAGTGTCGGGATTATGATTACCCGGAGCGATGAGTTACAGGACATTTTCAACCACCTCGGGAGAGGTACCTCTTTCGGTGCCTCTACCACTCACATGAGTAAATTATTGCCTAGAATAAACGGAGGTGCCGGTGGTGGCTGTCCTATCCTGGTATTGGGGATTACAAAAAAATTATATATCGAGGACATCTAAGGGGACAAATGACCGCAACAATAAAAGATTTTAAAAGTAATGTAAATGGACGTTTCGGAACAATTCTTGCGGACCCCCCCTGGAGGTTTTCAAACCGTACCGGGAAAATGGCGCCAGAGCATAAACGATTGATGAGATATCCCACCATGGAATTAAAGGATATTATAAGTTTACCCATCCCGGAAATCGCGGCAGAACAAAGCCATTTGTATTTATGGATACCCAATGCGCTGATAGCAGAAGGGCTTGAGGTCATGAAAAAGTGGGGATTTACTTATAAGACAAACCTTGTGTGGTATAAAATAAGGAAAGATGGGGGGCCTGACGGAAGGGGCGTAGGATTTTATTTCAGGAATGTTACGGAATTGGTTCTGTTCGGGATTCGGGGAAAGTTAAGAACCTTTAAGCCCGGTAGAACACAGGTCAACATAATGTTATCCAGAAAGGAACGACATTCCAAAAAACCAGCTGAATTGTATCGAATTATTGAAGAATGCAGCCCCGGCCCTTATCTTGAGTTATTCGCCAGACAAAAAAAGCCTGGCTGGACACAGTGGGGGAACGAAATCGGCACCAGTCCAATTTTTCTCGACAATAAAATAGCCAACTCCAAGAACGAACGTGGGGATATTATCCCCGGCAAGAAATCCACCCGCCGAGAATTAATTCATCCCTCCATTTAAGGATTCTTTTCCCCATAAATCATTCCCGTTTGTACGGAACCTACCAACTGTAACACAAAACAGCCCCCAAAAAAATACAGTCCATGTACAATTTAGGGGCCTATTTCGGCCATCGACAAAAAATAAGAAAAGTTCCTTATTTCTTCATTCCATGCCTCTAGCCGTCACTCATACTTCAACGCATCTACAGGATTGGCATATGCTGCCTTAATGGATTTGTAACTGACCGTTAACAAGGCAATCGCAATTGCCGTTAAACCTGCAAATAAAAATATCCCGACTCCGATATCGATCCTGTATGCATAGTTTTGCAGCACGTTTCTCATTGCAAAATAAGCAATAGGCCAGGCGATCATGTTTGCTGCAGCAACCCATTTCATGAATTCCATAGAAAGCAAAATAACGATGGCCCCTTCAGAAGATCCAAAAACTTTCCTGATACCAATCTCCCTTGTACGCTGCTCTGCCATAAAGGATGCTAATCCGAAAAGACCAAGACATGAAATAATGATAGCAATTGCGGCAAAATACTTTATAATCGATCCCAGCCGTTCTTCATTATTATATAGTTGCCCTAAAGTCTCGTCAAGAAAACCATGCGAAAAAGGGAATTCAGGATTAAATTTTTTATAGATCCGTTCTATGTGTTTTACTGCCTTATTAATATTATCCTGTTGTACTTTCATGAACATATACCGATACCGACTGGGGCTTTTTTGGGCGTTCTCGGTCTTGTAAAATATTGCCAGAGGTGCAATTTCACGATATAGTGGAAAGAAATTGAAATCCTTTACAACCCCGATACATATATAATTTTGAGAGTCCATAGAAAGTCGCATGCCAACCGGATTTTGCTTCCCGATTATGCTGGTAAAGGTTTCATTTATTACCACTTTTCCCGGGGAAGAAGAAGTACTGTTGGTGTTTTCTATTGAATGAAACTTACCTTGAGCCATCTGGATTTTAAATGTCTTTAAAAAGTTAAAATCCGTGCAAAAACGTCTGATCAATGGGTCCGTTCCCGGATTTTTCCCCTCCCAATTCCAGCCATTATCACTCGAGTAAAATCCAATCGGTGTAAATGAGGTCAATGAAGCGTGAGAGATGGCAGGATGTTGTAGGATCTCTTTCTTTATAATCTCAGAAATTGGCCATATTTTCCTGTTCAACGGGAAATAAACAAGATTTTTTTTGTTAAACCCAAGGTCTTTGCTGCGCATAAAACTCAACTGCTTGTAAATAACAATTGTCCCAATGATAAGGATAATTGAAATTGTAAATTGTAAGAAAACCAGGACTTTTCTAAAAATGGCGCCTTTTGAATCGGAACCTGAAGAACCTTTGAGTATCTTTACCGGTTGAAAAGAGGACATAAACAAAGCAGGATAACTCCCCGCAATAATACCTGTAAAAAGGGCTGTTCCAATCAATCCGAAGACCAAAGGCTGATTTCCAAAAAAATCGAGTCCCAATTCCTTGCCTGACAGGAGGTTAAATGCAGGGAGTAGGAGAGAAACCAATACCAAAGCGAAAAAGAGCGATATGAATGAAAGGAGTATCGATTCGCTGTAAAATTGATTGATAATATCCTTCCTGAAAGCCCCGACTACCTTTCGCATGCCGATCTCTCTTGCCCGGCTGCCTGAACGGGCAGTCGCAAGGTTCATGAAATTTATACAGGCAATGAGTAACACAAACAAAGCTATCATTGAGAACATGCGGACCGATTCGATATGACTACCCCATGACCCTAACCCATAAAGAGGATTTTCTCGCCTGACCCCTTTTTTCTTGATTTAATTAAGTTGATATTTCTGGGTAATATTTTTAATATATTTAATTTCGTTTGATTGGTTTTGTGATAAACTCTTTTAGTTTAGACATATTCTTTGAACCGGATTTAGCCAACTTTTTTACATCCTTTTTGAATTGAGTTGCTCTTACAGGTTTTAACATCAGATTCCCAAATCTTCAAAAAGCTCTTCAGCCGTGTCAAACTTTTTAACATCTTTGCCTTTTTCGAGGTCCTCCATTGCCCTGAGGGTTGTTTTATTCTGAATTTTTGTCTCGAAAGGAATTCCTTTGCGGCGCTTTTGGGCTTTTGGCGACTATCCCTTCTTTTCGACCGGCCTTTGTACATCTGGGATTATACCTGGTTGTAGATGCAGTAGGCAAAGAGAGGCTCGATGATGACAAAGAAATACAGTTTATTTTTTCTTTTTTTGATGGTGAGTTCCGCCTGATGGTCTACCGTTCGATTTGCCATGCTAATATCGACTTTTCGGGTCATGGGATCCATCTGGATTGCAAATATATCCAGTTGTCGATTTTTCATTTTTTTCGGGAGGGGTATTTCGATAGTGAGGCCGGAATTATTCCCCGGTTTTTTGCTTTTACTCTTTTTATATTTTATTCTTACTACTTTTCCCTTTATCCGGCTCCAACTGCCGCCCGTAACCATATTGAGTGCAAACACTTTCTTTTCCATTTGGTCCATATTGAAGTAAGGTTTCGATCGTTCCGTTTGTTTAAAAGTATTCACTTTAACGTCTTTGCGTTTACATTTCAGCTTGATATCGACTTTTTTTCCCATGTCGGGAAAGGGTACAAATGCCAGTTCATAGTAAGCGGCCGTGGTTTTTTTAATTTTTTTAATTATTTTTTTTGTATCGCTTCCGGCAATGTACTCTCCGCCGCTTTCGTGTGCCATGAATCGCATACTCATAGCGCCTGAAGCTTCAATGTCTCGTTCGAATTTCCCAGGGTTTATCGTATAGATAACACCTCCACCTTCGTTAATCGCTTTCACGATTCGTTCCAGGTTGTAAAACATGCGTCGGTCGCGGGATTCGTTGCTCTCTACTCCTTTTGGCGGTCGAAGCAGCGCAGATAAATATTGTTGACCGGATTTCCTGGCAAACGCATAACCTTTAAACGCTCCCCTGGAGATTCCTTTCGAAAGTAGGAAAACAACTTTGGGCCGCGTAATGGTTTTAAGTGCGTATTTGAAGCGGCTCAGGGCGTCGGAAAAATGGCTCGCCTCGTTTCTATACATCATTTTTTCAAAGCGTTTTCTATAGAATGCGGTTGTCATGACGGGGTCGTATGTGTCTGTGTCTGCTTCGTAGTTCCATTCCTGGCTCCAGAATAAGCTTTTGTTCCATTTGGCTGTCGGCAATTTCAGTTTTTTAAGTCGTGAGATCAATTTTTTTTTGCTAATGTCCGAGCCGCCGATGTAGCGAAGACCGCCGCCCGCCGTGTTTTCGACAACGGTAAACATATCGCCCGGGGAACTGTTTTTGACCATATCGATGACAATTTTTTTGCCCCGGTTGTAGGAGTAGAGATCGTTAAACACCGAATCCAGTATGATGAATACAGCCCGTAACGGCGGGTTTTTATGGGCAGGTTTTTGCGCTTTGACACTGACGGCGCCAGTCACTTCCTGCACATGTTCGAAATCGAACCGTATAAAATGGGAAATTTCCACCGGTGTTCCATTGGCATAAAGTTCAAAATCTTCTTTTTCCAAATCAAAGACGGGATTACCCTCGGGGCCCGTAACAAAGACCGGGATCAGCATCACATTTACAGATACCTTGTGGGTAATCTCCTGGTCGGTCTGTCCAACCGCGTTAAATGGAGCAGTCAGTGTAAATGCTAAAAATATAAACATAAAAATCTTTAAAAAATTTCTTTTTGAAGTCGGATTTGTTTTAATCATTGTTTTACTCCTTTTTTTGTTTACGTCGTCGTCTTTCCTTTTTCCTCATATATTATTACGTTTCATGAGGCGTCAACGTTTATCATAATTGCTATGAGTAACTGATTCTCATGAAAAATGTTCGGCCCTTCCTGGAAAGCGGGAACTTACGGTTACCCTGTTTCTGGTCGTGGCCTTCGTAATTGTTAGTGTATCCCAAAAACAAAACCGTTCGCGGATTAAGACGGTAAGAAAAAAGGAGCTGGGTGAACATTTCTTGGAACTAGAGAAAAAGAAGGGGACAGGCCAATCCCTTAATTCTTCATGGAACTTGAAAGTCACACGACCAAAAAGATTTTAGCAATAAAAAATTTGACTTATAATTATGGATGTGCTAAAAAGACAAGGCGTGGATATATCACGTATGGAGACAAAACATGAAGTGGCAGGATTATATCACAGTAAATGTAAATGTATGTCATGGCAAAGCTTGTATTAAAGGTACACGTATTATGGTATCGGTAGTACTTGATAACCTGGCTGCCGGTCTAACACCAGATGATATATTAAAAAGCTATCCGTCTTTGAACCTTGAAGCCGTGCATGCTGCCATTGCGTATGCTGCAGAGCTAGCAAGAGAGAGAATTATTCCAATGTCAGCCTAGAGGGTAGTTCATCTTGAAAGTGAACCACTAAAATCCCATCTATGGATCGTTGATGAAAATCGAATCAGAATTAGAAGCTAAATACACGGGAAAGGTTTCGAGTACTGAAATCGCTGCCAAATTGAGTAAAGTACGACGGGATTTTCTCGCCTGACTATGTGGGCAAATACTGGAATAAAAAAATTCTTCGTGCAGTACAGGTTATTTTGAATTCCACAAAAGGAAAAATCAGCAGGAGTGCGGATTTTTTCCAAAAAGCATTTGGTAGAAACGAAGATGAATATTTTGAACTCCTCTATATGCCGGAAACATATTTGATTTTCAGATACTTTTTTGAACATATAGGAAACGTAGAACAATGGAAGCGAGATTTCAGCGAAGAAAATTTGACCAAAAAAGAGAAAGAAACTGCCAGAAGAATTATTGAGGAGAATAATTTCGGAAATATCGAAAGTTTGACAATAAATTCAAAAATATTGAAATTACTCAATCACTATTCAAATTCTATAAGAGACTCATTTAGAAATCCTTCTTCAGAGCTTTATCGATTAAAAAAAGAATTTGAGAATTCCGGCAAACGAGAGATGGCAGTTTCAAAGTATAAGAAACTTGTTAAAAACTGAAAGAGAAAAAGTGAAAGAGTTATTTTGGGGAGGTTTTTCTATACACCGATTTTCCATCCCTCTTTTTTAAATAGATAAGTCATTCCCCTTTCTATTCGTATAGCATGTCCACAATCTGGTCATAATGCCTGGTTTTGATCCTCAAATAATCTAGAGCCCGATTCAATGTAATCTTTCTACTTGATTCAGCCTCAACCATCAAACTGATCAACCTCATATTGCCCTTTATCAATCGCTTCAGAAGGTATACAAACCCCGGATTCCCATTTTTTATAAATATCAATGGCTACATTGGCTCTTTTGGCTGCTTTTTCCGGGGCGACACCAATACTTTCTCTTGCCCAAATACATATCACGTACAATTTAGGGACCTGTTTCGGCCAACACCCAAAAACAAGGAGGAAAACAGACGCACCCTTCCTTTTTCGCTCTAAAAGGTTATCTTAAAAAATAGACTGGGAGTGATACCCATATAGGTGACATTGGTTTCTATCAATTCATTTTCCACTATATCATATCTGGTTCTTAGTCAAAAACTATGGGTAGTTTTAAAAACTCTGTTAAGGCAAAAGAGTGATAGGTGGCAGAATTAACCTCAACCGCCGGCTTGTGGAGCCCATTACCCGCCAATATCGGGAATGGGCGGAAAAACTCCAAAATGTGGATGCACATTTTTTAAAGGCGGGGAGGCTTTTGCGAGAGCCCCGGACGCATTGTACCCATACATTCTGACTAAGAACCTTATATCTTTACGCCATAGGTTCTTGTGGTCGTAGACATTGAAAATGGAAGCCCCTGCACTTGATTTTTCTCGCTTGACCTCTTTTTTAATCCGAATTTAGTCTTAAGCTAGTTACATTCGGGACAGGCCAATAACTTTACCCCGGATATCAAAATGGAACCCGGATATTATTCCTGCCTATCGCCTTTCCCAGTTCATCGAAATCCTTATCACTGGAGAGAATTACAGCGTCACTAGGACATTGAAGCAGCATTATCATGTCGAAGAAAGGGCTCCAGCAGCTCTGCCCACTGAACACAAATCTACCTTTTGTGAAATCCCATGCTTTTAAGCCATCTAACCAATTTTTATTTTTGCGCTTGTTCCTAAATCTCAATGAAAATTCCTTTCCCTCTACTGCAATTTTTAGCAGCTCGAGGTTTTTTTTAATACCCTTTTTACTAAGAAACTTTTCTATATTACAATTTTTCCTGGTTTTTTCTTTGCACTTTGTAATTGGAGAGTCGGCAACAAGACATTTGGCACCATGGTCATTCCTTTTAATATGAGGAACATTGATATTGTGACGGCATTCATATCCATTTTTCATATTGCAATCTTCCTGTAAAGGGTCTTTTGTAAGACAGCCGATATCTTTGAGATAACACGGACTTTTCTCTTCGATTTTTATTCTTTGCTGCCCGATTCTTATGTTGAAAAAATCCTTGAAAGCCAGTTCTCTGGCTGTTGTGTCAAGAAAACGTATGACACTCTTGGTTTCAATCGTTTCAAAGCCTATAAATTCCAAATCCAGCATGCCAGTGACAGCGAAAATTCGTTTTACCCGGTTTCCTTGAATTTTAGGGTATTTGTAAAGACTTTTATCTATTTCATGCAACCTCAAAACAAACATATTGTTATCTAAAAACTTCTCTTTCACCATATCGCGTACTAGGAGTATATCCTTGACCGTGATACTTAAAAATTCTGCGTACACCACTGTTGAAGTAATCAGTTTGCATTCCCGGTTACTTTCTGAATAATTCTCAGAATATTTCTTTAGTATTTTATTAACTCGTTCTTCTTCTTCCGGGACTCCCGACAGTCTACATACCTGAGCGGTAGTTTCTAGAAATAAACGTTCTTTTCCCTGGTTTTTTTCTACAGTAGTCATTTTATTCATCCTCATCGTCCTTTTCGATAAGTTCCAGATATCGATCCACGTCTTTCGGTGACTTCATTCTAAACCCGAGTCTGACATTCAATATATCTTCTAATTCAACCCGGCCTTCGTACACTTCATCTTCGCTGAGTATTTCCTGTCTCAATTTTTCAACTATCGCCAGTATCAACTTGAAAGCCGACTCAGTCCCAAGGCTTTCATCGCTAACATTCGAGATTGCGCTCACCAGGCGATGTGCCAGGACCGAATGATTAAGACTTACATTTTTAAAGTATTCGTAAGCATGATCTTTAACAATCTCTCTAAAATGGATGATATCTATAGGGTCAAAACGTCCCAGGATCTTATAAGACAGATTTTCCAGTTTATCGAGTAAATAATTAGGCTTTAGCTCAATGAATCCTGGGAGAATGGGGATAAAATTAAGCGCAGCGGCAGCTTTTTCTTTTCTTTCCTTGTCAGGGGCGTTGAGGTATTTGAGAACATATTTTTCTGCTTTTTTTAGTTTAGACTTATTTATTGCTTTTATAGTGTCCAAGGCGATCATTTCATAGTCGGCAGGTTTTGGATACCACTTGTAAATCAGACCGGCCAGCCCGTATTCTTTTGCCATATCTTTTGCTTTATCATCAATGTAGCCAGATATAACCATTATCGGAATTTTTCCATTAATCCTGGCAATTTCGCACATTGTGCTGAGCCCGGTCGGTCTAGTCCAATCAGGTTCTTTAAGGTCCCGGTCGAAAAGAATATCCAGATGGATGCAATCGATGTCGTTTTTTCCAAGCGTTTCTTTTATCTTGGGCAGTCGATTTGCTTGATGCACCTCGAAACCATATTGTTTCATTATTTTACGGTGATAATCCAGTACTTCTTTTTCATCGTCTGCACTAAGAATGCATGGTCTCATCTTTTTCGCCTCCTTTTTTAAGTTTACTGGAAATTTTTATCTCAAAGGTAGTTGGGTTTCTGGCAGAAACCAGTTTTACAGAACCTTTATGCAATTTGACTACATTCTTTACAAAAAACAGCCCAATTCCATATCCCTGGGAAGAAGTTGTAAAATAGGGGTCGAAGATCCTATTTTCCGTTCCCGGTTGTACACCACAGCCGTTATCTCTAACCAATATAGATATGTAATCTTCCTTTTGAGAAGAAGTTACCGTAATACAGCCGGCATCAGGGATCCATCGCAGCGAATTTGATACCAGGTTTCTAATGGCTTGTTTTATCAAAATTTCATCAAAATATGCATGTTTTTGATCGTGAATTTTATCATAGTCCCATTTTATATTTGCGTATTTCTTTCTCACCTCGTTATTAATGTCATGAAGCACATCTTGAATCGCTTTATTTATACTCCTGTATTCAAGTGTGCTTTCAAATTTCATCTGCGCTGTTTTTTTAAAATCAAGCGCCTGGGTTGTGAATTTTCCGATATCGTCGAATGCAGATTCTACCTTTGAAAATTCAATTTTCCAGTTTTTGCTCTTAATTTTTTTATACTCAGGAGTACCTCGAATATAGGTAATTGCCCCTTTTCCCTTATGGGCGCTTGAAGACAATTCATGGATCATACCCGATACATATTGTGCAGAGATAATTGCCGGTTCGGCTGCCCTAACTCTTGCGATTTCCTCGGTAAATTCCAGATTCTTAAAGGTAATAGCCAGTTGCCTGCTAATCGCTGAGGCCATCTTATATTTTTCCACTTCAGGGAGAATAGACTGAACGCCAACCCTGGTAAAAAGAACCACAATCCCCATTGTTTCTTCCCATAAATCCATAGTAAAGACAAGGCATTGGCTATATTCATGCTTTAGCGCATCCCATTCTGCAGGGAATTCATTTGCGTTAAATATTCTGGGTTTATCTCTTTCCATACTTGATAAAATTTCCTGTGAAATTTTAATCTCAGTATGTATATTTTTAGAATATAAATGATTGAAAGACAAATTAATTAATGGGGCTTCCTCTATTTCGGTTGCTTTTCCCCTTTCGAAAATGGCAGCCGCATGCGCATCGAAGATGCTCAGCATTTCGTTTATACAGGCATCCATTATCTCATCTTTGTTGCTGCCTATATGCATCCATTCCAGTATCTCCAACAGCTTTTGAAGGTGGTCGACCGCTTCTACTTTTCGTAAGGCTATGGCACATATGTCAGCAATAGGGGAAAAATTATCATTGATTTCATAATCCATAAAGTCATAGGGGACCTTTCTCATGTATATTATGATAACTCCTATTGCTTCATCTTTTAAGCCCATAATTGGGACGCAGCAGGCCGAGCGAATATCTTCTTCTTGCGCATATCCTTTATATAGATATCCACCATTTAGTTCCTCCTTTTTACTGGACATGTCATAAGCTAAAGCAGCCTTGTTATTTTTCATTGCTTTCCCAATGAATCCTTTATTTTTAAGAGCAACCAGGTTTGTAATTTTATCTGTCCTGAATCCTGAATAACTGATTAATTCGACTCTATCGCCTTTCACAAGCCTCATACTGCACGCCGAATATCCCAGCCGTTCCACCACCGATTGAACAACACAATCTCCAATTCCTTTGAAATCTGTTTTTTCAGATATCTCTTTCGTAATATCCCTCAGTAATGCTAGCTTAGTAGCTTTTCGCTCACTGGAAAGGGCCTGGGAAAGTAAACTCGCAATGGTCTTTAATAGTTCGGTATCTTCCGGATTTCTGAACCCTTGAGTATCAAGTACTGGTTTTTCTGTTGTATAGTCCTTTGAAATTTTATTCATTACTCGCAGGGCGCCAAACACTTTCTCTTTTTCTCCTACAATTGGAACGGCCAGGAAATGTTGAATTGCTGAAGCGGTAGATTTATTTCTTCTATTTTTCCAGGACGGAAGGTATTTGTATTTTTCTAAATGAGCAGGAACAGCAATTTTTAAGATTTCGTTTTCATCATTATAAATAATATGCTCATTTTCTTTACACGCTAATATTTTTCCAGTAATCCCTTCCATTTCCTGGTATATTTCATCTATTTTTCCTGGTTCTTCGAATTGTGGATGCCAGGCCTGGCTGATTAAACTTCTTGCGGATTTCTGAAAAAGAAATATATTTGACAACTCCGCATGAAGTAACTTTTGGGTAGTTTCGACGATGATGTCCTTATATTCAGAAAATTTACCTTTCTTTTTTATCTGAGCTCCTAATTCTTTGAGAAGCATAAGCCGCTCACTTTCCTCTTTCAATTGAGTTCTATTTAAAGCGACGGCAGCTTCAGCTGATAGGAATTGAAGCAGTTCATTTTTTTCTTGAAAATAATCATTCTTATGACTTTCCAGGCAAATCGCCCCGATGGTATTGTTTTCAATTTTGAGAGGAAAAAGCAGTACTGATTTTACATCTTTAGACACAGGGATGCCGGAATTGGAAAGTGAAGAATTTGCTAGCGGTTTTGGGATATCTTTTTCTATTATGGGGGCGATTATTCCCTCATTTATTTTTAGATTGATTGCGACTGCCTGTTCTATATTTTCAGTATAACTTTCAACTACCTCAAAATAATCGCCCTTTGGTAACATGATATACCCAGAATCTGCTTCCAGTAATCCTATGGACCTGTGTAGGATAACATTAAGTAGTTCCGGTAGCTCCTTAACACGATTTATTTCTTCTATGGCTTCAAAGAGTCTGCGTCTTCTTCCCCTTAAGGATACGATGCGTTCATCTTCAAATTGCCCTATACTTCCGATTTCTTCTTTTTCTTCACCATAACCTTCGGAATATAAAAGAGAACCAGAAAAAAGTACTGGTATCTTTTCGCCCCATCGATTTGTAACAAATGCTTCGATGTCACATACTGTACCTTTTTCATGCAATCGATAGTTAATTTGTTTTGCTTCATCCATACCTCCCCAAAGATCGATAATAGATTTGTTTATCACCTCATCCCTGGAATATCCAAATATCTGTTCCGAGGCTTTGTTAAATTCTTTTACCGCTCCTTTTTTATCTATTGCTACAATTGCGTCAGGACTATTATTGAGTAAAGTTTGTCGAAAAGAGAGCTCTCTAGCAATTGCTATCGTTATTGCTGCCGTACCTGAAAAACGCTCCAATAAATGAACATCTTCATCCGTGAAGTTTTTGGTAGATGTTAAGGTAATTACTCCTATTACTTCGCCTGGCCATTTTAATGGTACAACCGCTGCTGAATTAAACAGATCCCTGAATTTTGGCCCATCAAATATTTTTGCCCTGTCTGGATGCTTGTGGTAATCATTGGTGTAAACCGGTTTCCCTGATTCAAAAACTTTTGCAGCCAGCCCTTCATTAAAGCCAAAAGAAATACCTTTAAATTGTTCAAAGCCATAATTATAGACTATTTTTATTTGTTTTTTATCCACGTCGGGGAAGAGAATGTGCGCGGAATCAGCATTGGAAAGTTGAACTGCCTTTTTCAAAATTGTCTCCAATACAGATTTTATGTTTATATACTCCCGGGCTATTTCTTGAGCAGTTTTAAAAAGAGTTTCTGTATCTGTGAGCTGTCTCCGGGATTCTCGATAGAGATTGGAATTGTAAATCGCAATGGCTGCCCGGTTAGCTAAAATTTCAAGCAAAGAAATTTCCGTTTCAGTAAAAGAGCGGGGTTCTTCGGCATTGAGGTATAAGACGCCAACGACTTTTTTCCCAATTTTAAGTGGAACGCCGATCATTGCACGTATATCTTTAAGCCGTTCAGGATCGATACTTTTATCTTCGGCTGCATTCGGGATAATTATCCTTTTTCCTGTTTCTATAATTTGCCGGGTAAATCCACTCTCTTGATCCAGGCGTGGTTCAGGGTGTTGGGAATCCAGGGGATAGGGGACTTTTTTTACGATGGATTTGCCATCTTCGCTGATTAAATATAGTATGCCTGATGAAGTATTTGTCAAATGAATTGCACCTGATATAATTCGCTGCAAAATTTTCTCTTCATCCTCGGAACTAATGAGTTGTACACCTATTTCTTGCAAAAGATTCAGTCCCAGTGCCCTCTCAATGGCAATACCGGCACGTCGGGCCAGAGTATCGACCAATTGCAGATCATTTTCGCTAAATCCATTATACTCGTCTTGATCTGCACTAATAACACCTATAGTTCTAATACCAGCTATTATTGGTACCACCAGCATCGAATGAGGTAAATTCTCTCTTTGCCTAGCTGGTGCATAGCGACTATCTGCTCTGGCGTCGGGTAAAACAATCGATTGACCTTTTTGAAAGACCCATCCGGCAAGTCCTTCACCAGGTTTGAATCTCCGTGACATGATCTGGTTTGTATGTAAGCCATGAGTTTCTTGTGGTACCAATAACAACTCTCCGTCAATTTCTTTCTGTAGAAAAAATGTGCAGTGGGTGCAGTTTAACTTATCCACAATTTGCGTGACCATGGTCTTGAACAAATCGTGGGGATCAAGTTTGGTGCTGATGGTATGCACAATACTATTAACTATTTCAAGGTCACGACTTCTACGTTGTTCATTTTTAAATAGTTGGAAATTGTCGATAGCAATTGCCACTTGAGAGGCAATGGTCTGTAAAACGGTCAGATCATGTCCATCATAGGCATTTTCGTTTTGATAATTTTGTGCCGCCATAACCCCTAGAACTCTACCCCTGGCAACCAAAGGTGTTCCAAGCCATATTTTGGGTAAAGTGCCAACCTGCTTCGTCTCACCTTTAGCGATGAGATTTTTTATGTCATCAAGAGCCACACGTATAGATTTCTTAGTTCTACGTACATAAGCTGTTAGTCCTTGTCGCCATTCTTCCTGGGTGATTGCAGATATGTCATCTTTTTCATCATCATGGTAAACAAACCGATACTCATCATTCACCTCATCGTAAAGTGAAATAGAGAAATTTTTCACATCTAATAGAGTCCCTGCATGCTTCTTGACATGTTCTAACATTTCCCTTAACTTTGAGTCAGTAGGAATCATTATGTTGCAGTGAAGGCCAATTTTGTTTAATACATCAAGTTCTTTTAAATACCGGTCTTTTCCAATAGCTACAGCGACTTGATTTGCCAGTTTTTTACATACCTCTTCTTCATCCAGATAAAAAATCCTGTTTTTCTCAATCATATCTATACTAAAGGAAGCAATGACTTTGTTGTTTAGTATCACGGGTACGATTAACAGCGAACGAATTTTGAGTTTCATAAGTTCATCCTGAACTTCACCCAAGTCTTTTCTGTTGGCTAAATCCGGGATATTGATTACCTCCCGCTGATAGACAAGTTTCTCTTCTAAAGGAATTCCTTTGACTTTAATTTCTGTCCCTATAAATTTTTGTGGCCCTGGATATTCAGCGATTACTCTACCTTGTGAGAGATTTTTTTCAAAGAGAACCAGCCCACTGTGGTCAGAATTTAATATTTCCACAGCGGCCTTACAGGCAAGATTTTGTATCTCCTGTAATTCAGTAGCTGAATTTATCGCAATCGATAATTCCTGGAGCTTTTCCAGCATTTTTCTTTCCCGCCGGGATTGTGATTGCTCCCTGGCAAATTTAACTGCATAGGCAATCCCGTTAAGATTAATGGGAGTAATAAAACAATTGGATGCACCTTCACGCCATGCATCATCAGTATCTCTTTTATCTGAATTAATGATATATATTACCTCAATTTCCGGGTATTGTTGTTTGATCTTTTTTAATGATTCCAGACCGCGGTTCTTCTCTGTAAGATCGACGTAGATCACGGCAACATCGTATTGCCAGGGTGATACTTCTACCCTTTCGAGAGCCTGTTTTCCTGTCTTTACTGTTTCTACTTCAAAAGCGAATTTCTCACGGATAGTAATCTCAAGTTTATTCCGAACATCTTTGTTATCAATTATTAAAAGTACCTGCCTCTCCTTTTTAAACACGATTTCGTTCCTCTCCTCCCTATGCTTACTGACATCACCTTTGTGTCCCTCTTCTTTAGGCTTCATTTCCATTCCTTATTTTGATTTGTATTCATCTTATGCCAAAACCCACATCTCCTCTTTTCCATTTTTACAGACATTTTTATCACCACAACCCGAAAAAATTTCCCTTTAAAGGTATCAATCTCATTAAATTGTTTCTATACCATATTTTTAAGAAAAAGTAAAGTCACTAGGAACTTTTTTTGATTTTTTTTGAGAGAGGCGTTATTTGGGGAAAGTTTTTCTATACACCGATTTTCCATCCCTCTTTTTTAAATAGATAAGTCATTCCCCTTTCTATTCGTAAAGCATATCCACGATATGGTCATAATGCCTGGTTTTGATCCCCAAATAATCTAAAGCCCGACTCAATGTAATCTTTCTACTTGATTCAGCCTCAACCACCAAACGGATAAACCTCTTTCCCTTTTCTGCATATTGATTTTTATAGAAATTACCGCCGGTCGATTCTACTTTTTTAATGCCTTTCTGCAATTTTTTGAAAAGTTTTTGATACTCTTGATAATCGACCTCTTTTATGCGGTACAGCCTGCGGAGTATGACAAATTGACTGACAATAAATTTTTTTGACAAATCAAGGATAAGCTCCTCGATTTTTGAAAATTGAGATTCCTTTATTGATTTTTTGAGATGAGGGGTAGGAACCAGGAAATTCCCGGAAAATTCATTACAAAATTTCTCAACCTCATGCTCCCCTTTATCAATTGCTTCAGAAGGTATACAAACCCCGGATTCCTTTAACAAAATATGGGAATATTCATGGAATAAAGTAAAGATTCTTCCATTGGGAGAGTCCTGGGAGCTTATCACAATCACCGGAGGATGCTCTTCACGAACCAGGGAGAAACCCCGAATTTCTACCACTGGCATGGGGAATTGAAACACAAAAATGCCTTGCTCTTCCAGGTACATTCGCCATCTTTTTAAGGCTTCCCAGTTATTCCCCCATGACATTTGCCTATTGATATCCAGTTTTCGGATATCGTTGATGATATCTACGAGAGGTATACTTTTCAGGTTTGGCACCTCAAACGAACGTACCGGCTGTCCCAGATCATCCATTAACCCCTTTGCCACGGTTTGATACCACCTTGCTTTTCTTAATGCTATTAAAGAAGCTTCCCCCAGCGGCTGTTTGATAATCGCTGCGGGTTTTCGAAAGTCTTTGGGCATTGGTGGTGATTTAGGAAGATGGGGAAGGAAAAAGACAGGCAGCGGACGTTTAAATAGGTTGGCCAATTTCCTAAGCCTGGGCATAGAAGGGACATCTTCGCCGGATTCCCATTTTTTATAAATATCAATGGCTACATTGGCTCTTTTGGCTGCTTTTTCCGGGGCGACACCAATACTTTCTCTTGCCCATCGGAGAATCTCTCCGTTAATCGGTGCTTTAACTGATACTGTTGCAGCCATGCTATTTTACCTCCTGTACTAAGAATACAAAATAACTTAAATAATGTCAACATCTCATCCGGTTAATCTTTTCTATATGTAACACAAAACAGGCCCCAAAATAATACAAATCACATACAATTTAGGGGCCTGCTTCGGCCAACACCCAAAAACAAGGAGGAAAACAGACGCACTGTTGCTTTTTCGCTCTAAAAGGTTATCTTAAAAAATAGACTGGGAGTGATTGATTCCCATATAGGTGACATTGGTTTCTTTCAATTCATTTTCCACTATGTCATATTCTTTACGCCATATGTTCTTGCAATCAAAAAAAATTTTTTACCCTTCTTACAATTGCTTTTAGCAGGAAGAAAAGGAGCAAGATAGTAATGGAGATTATAATCACAACAATACTGTGTTCGAAAAAACCTGAGAGATTTCCCATCAAAGAACGGCGTATCAAGGGTACCAGCAGGGTCACTAAAAAGTACCAGAACAATGGTGTTTTGCCTGCAGAAATCCAGAGGCTTATTCCTTTTTTTATTTCTCCATGATAATGAGCTCTATTTTTATTGAATCGTCTAACAATTCCGAAATAGAGAAGGCAAAGGAAAAAGAAATAAATGGCAGTCCCTTCGATACGATGAAGCCTTTCCCAGGCAAACCATCCACTGTCACTGTAAATACCTTTCTCAAACAGATAAATAGCCACAATAATTCTCAGGGCATTAGCAATTATGGTCAGAAAGTAGGCGGTTATCCCACTTTTGATAAAGAAAAAGATTTTTGCCCCCACTCCCATAGTTCCTATTTGTTGAATCCGGGAAAAAATCAACATACAAAAAACAATGATGAGGAAATTAATACCTGCACATGATTTAGCAATGATGAAACGATGCGTTTTACTGATGAACCCGGTGTGTGACTCTTTCTCAAATGTGATGCCGCTTAATTGCTCAACCATTTCAACTGTAGGGGCTAAAATCCAATTCAGGTTTTCAGTGGATGCCTGGCTGTAATGATATTTAAGACCGATGGCAATTATGATTGTGAACAAAAGAAAAATGATGTTTAATTTGCCTCCGGCGGCCAGGAACCTTTTTTGAGGAAAAAGGTTCGCCGGTTCGGACCTCCAAACACCTTTGTTTCGCATGGCCGGTTTAGTTTGCGATGTTTGTATCATTTGTTCCCTTTTTTAACATTTGTTTTTTCATGTTTCCATGGAGGATTTAGGTTATTTGAAGAGGTTGACAATTACTTTTTTGTATAGGAAGAAAAGTAAAAGGATTAAGAAGGATAAAGCCAGCAGTATAGGCATCTCAGGTTCCGAACCTTTGGTAATCCCGCCACCCACGGCATATTTTGAAACACCCTGAGGAAGCGGCAGGGGCTGATTAACATCCGTACTGTTCCCTTCAAGATTGCGGATAACCTCATGAACCGCAACAAAAGAGGTATATTTTGTCAACAGGTTGTAAGTTAACCCTAATGAGGTAATTTCAGCAGTTCGCTCCTCATCATTCCCATTAAAATTAAAGTCTGATAGATTTGCAATTCTTGTTCGTGCCCATAGATATCTGATTGAATGATTGGTATCCGACGGCTGAGTCTCAAAAACAGGAAATCTCTGAATGTATTTGCCATTTCCAGTCAAACCATTAAGAGTAATGGTTCCATTGGGCGTGCCCCGCCATTTGCCGAAAATAACAATGGGTCGTTCAGCCAGCAGATCAGGGAAACTCTGCGGTTCAACCTGATAGGCATCAAAATCGTCATATGTTACAGAAATATTAGTAAGAACAGGTGATTGGATATATTTGCGAAATTTCACTGCAATTGAAGATGCCTCTTTTGGATTTGTGACAATAAATGGTTCACCATATCCAGCCCTTGCCATACCCTCTATCAGGTATCGGTTTACGCTGCTCCCTATTCCAAACGCATACACATTGGTATTATTGAGATTGCTGCGAATGTGGTTGAAGACATCCTTTTCAAAGGAAACATATCCATCCGTAACAATGACGATACTCCTGGAGCACGCTTCATCATGAGGCAGAGCCATAGCCTGTTTTATCGCCCTCAGCATTTCTGTTCCACCACCGCCTCTTTGATGGTCGATTAAGGCGATAGCCTTCTGAATGTTTTCCTGATTAGCCGGAATGGATACAGGAGACATAGTACATGCAGTGCCTGCAAACAAAATCACATTAAATGTATCGTTGGGACGAAGGTTGCTTATTAGGTCTCTGAGCAATTCTTTTGAGGTGTTGAGAGGGAAACCATGCATGGAACCAGAAACATCAACCAAGAATATGTATTCCCTTGGTGGAATGTGACCAGACTCAACGCGTTTGGGGGGCTGCACCATCAGGAGGAAGAAATTTTCTTTTTCTCCTTCAACCATCATCAGGCCAGAGGCTATGTCTTCACCTGCCAGACGGTATTTTAGAATGTAATCCCGGTTGCCGCTCTCTTTTTCTGATTTATCCAGTGTTATCGCTGCCGCAGATGCACTTTCCCAGGATATATTGGTCTGATGTGTTTGGATCGTGACTTCCTGGAGAGGAACACCAGTGGAAATATGGGTGGTAATATTGCATTTGGGTGTTAATGGGCCACTCCCTGATTCGCTTTCAGTTTCAGACTTTTCTTGAAAATAGGGATTCTTGACCCACTGATCATACTCAGAGGCAGATGATTCTGATTGGTTGGAGTATCGAGGCCCTACCACCGTTGGGAAGACAAATTCATAGACCCCTTCTGTCGGCACCAGAAATTCAGTGTAACTTAATTCAACTTTAATGGAATCGCCCGGGATAATATTGGCAACACTCATACTAAATACATTGGGGCGCTGTTGTTCCAGGAGTGAGGCACTCTTTCCCTCTTTCTTTGCTGTTTCATATTTCTTCTTGGCAGCTTTGCGTTTCATCACTTCTGCTTTGATAATATGCTGGCCAACAATCATTTTCATATCATGGACAGCTGCACGGGTGGAAGCAGGGAAGATATAACGGGCATTGATCGGCCGTTCACCATTATTTTGATACAGTTGAGTAATAGTGACCTCAGCAATCACACCGCTGATGTTTATCTCTGCATTGGTTTCCTTTAAGGGAAGATGATCCACCGAAGGGTCCCCATTTTCAATAAAGAAATAGGGTGCAAGCGTTTTATCATTTCCCTCTTCTGTAAAAGCTGTAAATGGAACGAAAAAAATGATCATCCATGCAAAAACAGCCCAAAATTTTTTTTGGTTTGTGTTTGTTTTCATTGTTTCCTCCTTATTAATTTTAAAGCCCACAGAACACACAGAAAAACACAGAAAAAATAAAAGGAGATGATGACAAAAAAGGTTTTATGTCCTTCTGTGTATTCTGTGTATTCGTATGATGTGGGCTCTTCTTTTTTCATTTTCTTTCACTGCAGCGGTTTTTTTGTTTATCTTTACTATGTCGCTGCATATATAAGATAAAATCGATAGTTGAAAAATGAATGAAGTAAATATGAAAAGTAAGTGAAAAGTTTGTGAATAAATTCCAAAAACCTTTCTTTAGAACTCCTTGCCTGTTGCTGTCACCCATTTGTTTCTAAATTTGACATGACAGCCCTTGTCAGGTATATTATAGGTTCGATATCTGGCATGTAAAAAGAATAGAAAAAATGAAAAAAAGAGTCTCCATCATAATCGGCATTATAGTGATAGGCGTACTATTGGCAATCATCTTTTTATCCAAAAAAGAAACCGAAAACCTTCCGTACATGGGAAAAGAATCCCAGGCACTGAAAAAACAGGGCGATTTCTATTTTTCCAAAATGCACCTATTCGGCTGGCGCAAAGCTGAAGAGTTCTACAGCCGCGCCTATGCGATAAATAAATCCACTGAAAACAGGGACCGCCTCTTTCTTACCCTTTGCCTGATCGCCATCAGGGAGAAAGTTGAAAAAATTCTCAATCCCTTCACTTATAAAAAGCTCGATGCGTTGAAAGATTTTAAGCTAAACAGGAAACAACAGCTTCTCTTTGACCTGGTCCAGCGTTATCGCTCCGCAGGCGTTTTTAGAAAAGGTCGCATGCCCCTGAGAGCAGCCAATAAGGAATATGTTGATATTTCCCTGTTTGATATAGAAAAATCACCCCTTGATCTCTATTTATATCTCTATTTACTCAAATACTATACCTTTGAGCCCACAGACTATGATGAACGATACTCCCGGTTACTTGCGGAAAAAGGAATCCTGGAATTAATTAGAAAATATTCAAATAATCCTCTTTTTATCTACTTTGATTTCCAGCGAGTTAGGGATTCTGGCGATACCATTGAAGAAAAATTTCCTTTCTTTGCAGAATTTCTACTTTACCAGGGCGATCAGTATTTCAAAGCAAGGAAGTACATCGATGCCTTTAAGTATTACCGGAAGGCCCTGGAATCCATCCCTGATTATCCCGATGCCATCAATGGTATCGCCAATATCTACTATTTCACTGTGCAGCATTTTGAAAAAGCCATAGAGTTATACCAAAAGACCCTTGACCTGGACCCCCTGAATCCTGTCGCCCTTTTCGGTAAAGCCGTATCCCTTCACAACCTGGGACGGACCAGGGCTTCCAACCGGATACTCGATTTTATGCTTAAGGAGCAGAATATGCATCACGGGGAAGCCTATTATTTCAAAGCCTATAATTATTTTCACATGAAGTTGTTTGACCAGGCACGGGAAATGATAAAAAAGGCCCGGGTATTGATCCCCCAATCCGCTGAAGTGAATGCTCTCTCCGGTCAACTTTATTATAGGGAAAAGAAAATGCCCGAAGCGGAGCTGGATTTTTTAAGAGCCTTGAACGATAAAGAACTCTCCCCCTGTTATCCCCTCTATTACCTCGGGAGAATCAACCTCCAGGTCGGCAACTGGCTTTTTTTCGATTATTTTGAAGAATCCTGCGACTGTTTCAGGGAAACCCAGCAGAGAATGTTGGAAGAAATAGAAAAAATCAATTCTCTTGATATCGATGCATCCCTGAAAAATTGGATGCGAAAAGATAGGAAATTAAAATATGAGAACTATAAAAAAATGTCCTCTATTAAAATCTGGCAGATGGAAACCGCCCTGGAAAGGAACAGGAAAAACAAATCCGGTTTCCAACTGCAGCAGGAGCAGTACAAAAAGTTCGTAGAAACCGAAGGCAACAGTCCCCTTCATTTCGCCGTAATAAAAGACAATATGGGCGAAATAGAAAAGCTGTTAATAGAGGGAGCGCCCATCGATACCAGGAATAGACAGGGATATACGCCGTTGTATTATGCTGCAATGTTGGGGCGGACAGAAGCCGTTCAGTACCTCATCCAGAAGGGAGCGGATGTTAATGCTCAAAGCCGATCCGGTTTTACCCCTCTCCATGAAGCTGCTTTCAACAATCGCAAAGAAATTGCAAAACTACTAATCAGCAATGGTGCAGATTTATATATTAAGGATGAAATGGATGAATCACCCTTGACAGTGGCGATAGAAAAAGGGTGTGAAGAAATCATCCCAATGCTCACCCCCCTCCACCGCGCTGTAACATCCGGGAATGTTCCAACCGTAGATCGGCTGCTGACAGAGAATCCCAAACTCATAAATCTCCGCGATGAAAAGGGGAGGACTCCACTCTATCTTGCAGTCATGAAGGGAGATAAAAAATTAACTCAGCAACTGATCGACAGGGGCGGTGACGTTAATATACCGGATTCCATGGGATTGTCACCCCTATACCGGGCCACGCTGAAGGATAATAAAAAACTCCGGGAACTGCTGGCCTCCCACAAGGCTGTACTCACCAACGCGGATTTATTGAAACTACCCCGGGGAAAGAAAGAGGCCTTGATCTGGTATGTGGCCCGAAGGGGATGGGTCATTAAAACCGCCAACCACCTGTTTATATTCGATTTTATGCCACCCCGCCGTTTTGATAACTTTAGAGCCGAGGTTCCCTTTATTTCCGGGGGAGAAATCAATCCTCTTCTATTAAAAGACCGGAAAGTGGTCAGTTTTCTTTCTCATATCCCTTTTGGTCATCCGGGGTTGGCGTTTGTTTTTGAATGGGGAAAAATGCTTAAAGAGATTACCTATGTGTTGGGCTGGTACGATCAGAAAGATATCGATTATTTTTATATTTCGCCTGGAAAAACCGGTAATGTTGATGGTATGAAGATTCGAACGGTTAAAACCGGTAGGAGAGACGAGGAGAGTGTGGGTTTCCTGGTGAAGGTTGATGGGTTGGTGGTTTTCCATGCAGGGAATGATACCTGTACAAAGGAGGAGGATGTAGGGAAATTTTTGGAAACGGTTCGTTCGATAGGTAGTGATTGGAGCAATATTGACATTGCGTTTTTACCGATTCATGGAAGAGGGGGCCATTATCAGAACAGGGATACGCTTCTTTTTATTAAGGAGATTCAACCGCGTATGGTATTTCCTTTGTACTCCGGGGGACGGGATCATTATTACCGTGAGTTTTCTATAGAAGTGGCAAAGGAGAAATTGGAAACCGTCATTAATTATGCCGTGCGTTCTGGAGAGCGTTTTTTTTACCAGAACTGAATCATGAAATAAAAGTGCTTTTTCCCATCTCCGCAAAGTTATTGACCACCGGTGTGGAGTAAATTCCAGTCGGGGGGCATAACAGGCCAATTTTTCCTACAATGGCCAATCAATAAAAACTTCATCCTCCGAATGAAGTCTCCATACCCCGATCCTCATTGATGATAGACGAATCACTTTCCCCATCCGTTTGGCAACAGTATCAAAGTCTGGATGGCGAAGCAAGCGGCGTATATATACCGCGGTTTCAGACTTCCCGACATCCATACATACAATGGCATATTTTGCATGACAAAAGCGAGATTCAAAGAAATCGAAATCAAGCGTAAAAAAGGTGGGCTTACGCAATTGCAGCAATAAAGGAATAATTTCTTCATCCTTCAACCCTTTTCGTCCAATATCATATCCGATTTGGCGAATCGGTATACGCCAACTTCTTAACAGTTGCCGTTGATTTTCAAGAATTTGTTCATCTAAAATATTCATGCAGTGGCATGCTCCAGGACATATTCAGGTGCGGTATACTCCTGTGCATGTTCAAGAAATGCCAGGTTCGCGAGATGGACTGCTTCAGTAATCGCTTCTTTACATATATTACCGTGATACTCCTGGATGATCGCTTCCCATGATATGCCTTCGGCCACCATTTCCAAAACATGGGACACCATAATTCGTGTCCCACGAAATGTTGGTTTCCCATGGCAAACCTCTGGATCGCTTACGATATAGCGTCCGATCAAGCGTCCTTTTAATTTACTTTTATTCATGTATTCATCCTACAATTAATTCAAACAAAAGTCAAGACAACCATCTATTTTCTAAAATGGTGGAAAAAAGTATTTATATTGAAAAAAAATAAGAAAAAGGTGCCAGTCCAAAAAAATAGGCCTATAAGGGAGGATAACGCCCTTGAAATCGTGGCTACGTCAGGGGGAAAATTTTTTTTCAAATAGTCTATTTATCAGCAAACGCGGCTTCCAGGAAAGCCAGCACTTTTGGCCAGGAAGCTTCTTGCGCACGTGCGTTTCCCTCATCTGTTCCCCCAAGTATTAATCTTCCTCGGGCAGCGGTTGTTGATCCGGCCATAGGAAGGTATGCTTTCAGGATTTTGTGCCCCGCATTCTCATAATAGAGATGTCGGAATTCAAAAGGGTGATTGTATTGACGAAGCCGATCCATGATCATTTCAGACATTTCGAAAGATGGAGAGAGTTGATCATCCTTGCCGGAGATCAAAAGGATAGGCCCATTAATTTTCTCTACCTTAATGAGAGCGAATAGTCTCCATTGGCAGGGGCTTGCTTTGACAGATCGATCATCCCTTTTTCGTCTGCATAAAATCCCGCATGTGACTGCCAGAGATTACCATCAATATCTTTCATAGAGGCCCTTATAATCACTGGCTGACCTGGCTTCAAGCCAGAAACGCGAATCATTAGTCTTTGATCTACTAAACCATCTTTGGGTAATACTTCGATCCTCTGACCAAAGGCATTCAATGCAGGATCTTTCATTCCTGTTTCCTGGTCTTTTTTTCCCCCGTTTATTAGTAAAACGGCACCATCCGCGCTCATGGTAAACCATCCCCCCCATACCAGGGCTAACATAATCGGCATTATAATCACATGCTTTAGGTTCTTCATCTTTTACCTGTACAATGTTTATTTTATCCTAAAAATCGTTAGACGGGGATGATGGAAAATCCGTTTACAAGCTTTATTGAAAAAATATATACACCTCCAAAAATGGCTTCACTCCATCTCTACCACTGCCAGTTTTAATTACCTGGCGCTTTTTTCATGTTAACGAATACGTTTGAGTATATATGATGAAACAATATCGTTGAAACCATAGTTGCTGAGGTTGTAAGCCGAACCGCCGCGCTTGCCTATCAGCGTCAGGTGTTTTCCTTTGAATTTGTCATGTTCGTAGAGGGTGAGTTGGTATCCCTGCCGGATCCATATTGAACTGATTTCATCGTTCCATTGTCTGGCCAGCGACTTGTGGCTGCCCGTTTTCCCTTCGAAAAAGCTGCCCCTGCGGTCAGAACTTTTGTAGAAAACACAGGCTGCTGGGCTGGTGAAGGTTTTGGGATAGGAGTACTTGCGCACTCGACGCGAATTGCGGGAAACTTTTACTGAAGATATCTTATCGTTCCAATTGCCGTCGATACCTTGTGTAAATTCTTCGAGATCGATGTTGTCGCGGGTGAGAATCACTGAAGCGCCCTGGAAATTTTTGTGTTCGAATACCTGGACGCGGACGTTGCCCACCAGTTCGATGGAGGATATTTCATCATTCCACCCCTCCCGTCTGAGGTCTTTGATGTTCCGGTTAACTTCTACGAACAACGAGGATCCCCTGAAATTGGCATGTTTATAAAGAATTACGCCGGGCTCCGCTTCCTGGTCATCCTCGTAAGACGGTTCATCCTCGATATACATAGGGGTGCAGAGTGTCAGCCCTATCACCACCAATAAAATCACCGGTAGATAAAATATTAATTTCATTTTTAAACTCCGAAATTATAATAGTATTGTTTAAAGTAATTTTCAAGTCTATTAAATAAAAATTTCAGATGTCCAGGGATTGGGGACAGGCAATTTTTACCTGTCCCCTTTCATTTTCCTATCCTCTTTTATCCTTCCTTACACCGGAAGACAGCCTTACGGGCACATTCCTAGAGCAGTATCGCAAGTACGGCCTTGAACTGTGCCTCCGTCTCCAGCGCGAATGGATAATTGTTCCTCTTTGGTCAAGTTGGTAATGGTTACTTTTTTAATAACCAGTTTTTTGTTAAATCTCTTTTGCTTCATTTTTTTTCCTCCTTTTTTTCATAGGTGATATTTTACCGGTGTAAAAGGAGGGGCGATATAACAAATGTTCCAAAAGTTATCAAATATGTTCCAAAAACTTTTTTTATCCTCCCTTATTTTTCTCTTTCTTTGATTAAAAATAACTAGCATGCCCCCTTTTTATCTCATCTATGTTCTTGGCAATGATAAAAAGTGTTTTTTCTATTCCGTATTTGTTGACTTTCAATATTATTTCCTCTAATATATTTTCTTAAAAAAATGTGAAAAGTTGAAGGTTAAGGATGTTATTCATGATTCAGCGTACTATTAAAAGACAATTATTTTTAACCCTTTTCATTATTAGTACTGAAAGGAGACAATCATGAACCAGGAAGAAAGCAAAAATAAAGATGTGTCTTTCCTGTGGCTGATCCTGGCCGCGATCCTGTTTTTCTTTGCCAATGGCAGGTGGACCCTTCCCATCGCCTCCTGGCTGGCACCTGTGTTTCTGCTTCGATTTGTAAGAAATAAAAAACCCCTTCCCGGCTTACTCATTGGACTGTTGATGGTAAATATCATCTCCATCTTTTCCTGGAGAGGCATGATCCCGGCAGGAGGGATATATTACTATATCATTATATTTACCCTGTTTTCGCTTTTCTTCATCCCTTTTATCATAGATCGGCTGATGAGCCCGAAAATCAAAGGATTTAAGTCAACTCTTGTTCTCCCTCTTGCTGCTGCTGCCATCGAATACCTATACTCCATTTTCTTTCCCTGGGGCAGTTGGTGTACCATGGGTTACTCCCAGAGCGAGGATATATTCCTGTTACAACTCGTCTCTATCACCGGGCTGTGGGGATTGAGTTTTATTATTTACTGGTTTGCCTCAACTGTTAACTGGGTGTGGGAAAATAAATTCAACTGGGAAAAAACAAAAAAAGGATTGTTGTGTTATGGATTCGTTTTTGTTTTTGTGGTATTGTACAGCGCGATACGGCTGACTTTTTTCCTGCCCGATGCCCCAACCGTTCGCATTGCTTCCATTGGACGGCCCAATACAGAAGCAGTGAAAACCTATGAAAAATATGTCAGCGATATTGCCAACAGTTATAATCCTTCGGAATTCAAAGTTACCGATGAACACATCAACAGTTTCTTGCGGGAGAGCATAAAAGGCATCCATGATGGTGTATTGGAGCTAAGCCGCAAAGAAGCCCGGGCCGGGGCCAAGATCATTTTCTGGTCTGAAAACTGCGCCCCAGCACTGAAAAAGGACAGCGAAAATCTGATCAGCGAAGAACAAATTATCAGCAGGGGAAAGGCATTTGCATTGGAAGAAAACGTATACCTGGGCATGTCCCTCCAGGTGGTCAATAACCCGGAAGTGCTGCTGGACAATACATTCGTTTTAATTGATCCCACAGGAAAAATCCTTTTCGAATTTTTCAAAGCCCATCCTATATTCCCGTCCGAAAGTTCGGTCACTCGCACCAGGAGCAAAGAGCTTCCCACGGCTGAAACCCCCTACGGGAAACTATCCGTTGTGATCTGCCATGACATGGATTTCCATGACTTGCTGCAGCAGGCTGGGAAGTTGGACGTTGATATCCTTTTCGACCCCTCTTATGATTGGAAAACCATTGATCCGTTTCATACCTACATGGCCAAATTCAGGGCAGTGGAACAGGGTTTTTCCATGATACGCCATACTTACCACGGCCTTTCCATTGCCACTGATTATTACGGCAGGGTCCTGGCACTGATGGATCACTATACCAGTGATGAGAGTCGAATGGTTTCTTATGTACCGACAAAAGGGATTACCACACTTTATTCCATCATTGGAGACCTCTTTGCCTGGCTCTGCATCGCAGGATTAATTTGGTTAATCATTGTCTGGAAGACAGCGACGATGGATGCAAAGTAGTAAACTTGAGTGGAAAAAAGTTGAGTTTTGTTGTTAGATGTGGTTTTTTTCTGGTCTTTTTTTTCTGGTCTGACCCCTTATTTCCTTTCTGGTTTGTATCTGTAGCTGAATAAATTCGCCATTTACCGAATGTGAATGGTCATTCCCCGAAAAAGAGGAGCATTTTTTAGTTTTGCACTGTACAATACTTTATGAGAAAAAATAAAACTTCAAAAAGGAGAAAAAAATGTTTATAATGAAAACTGGGACGGTGGCAGTAAAGTAGTAAACTTGAGTGAAAAAAAGTTGAGTTTTGTTGTAAGATATCGTATTATTAAAATTTACCAATTGGAGTGATGATGATTCGATTAATAGAATTTAAGTTGGCAGGGCGAAAAGGACGTAATAGCGGGAGTTCACTCCTGGTGAGTTTTATTTCTTCCCTTATACAACTAACTGGAGGTTCCTATGAATCCTGATCATCGTATTATAAAACTTGCTCAAGTATTGGTCCAATATTCTTTAGAAATAAAAGAGTATGAGAAGGTTTATATTAATGGATCCATTGCCTCTGAGTCCTTGCTTAGAGAACTATATAAAGAAGTCCTTCGCGCTGGCGGACATCCTCGAATAAACATTGGATTTGAAGATCAACAATATCTTTTTTACTCATTAGCAAAAGATTTTCAGTTAGAATATTCTGACCCATTTCTTTTATACGAAATGGAAAATATTGATGCCGCTATACAATTAATG
>Ga0180438_10001581_pt1 | contig 40146 bp, 18 predicted proteins | sample SS_ome_12_FD_132455 | JGI IMG/M metagenome (GOLD analysis project Ga0180438, IMG submission 132455) | Hypersaline lake sediment archaeal communities from the Salton Sea, California, USA - SS_3_D_2 metaG | ecosystem: Environmental > Aquatic > Non-marine Saline and Alkaline > Hypersaline >... | reverse complement strand
TTTAACCATTTCTTATTATACCATTTAAAGGAGCTTTTTTCCAGAAAAAAAATACCTCAAAATCACTGATATTATTGACTTTTGGAGCACTTCTGAATGAAAAAATGGGGGGTTAGCAAGAAATTTTAAAATAAGGCCAAACTTCTTTTGAGAAAAAAAGTGAGATCAGGTTAAGGTTGAGGTTGAGGTTAAGGAAGAGCTAAAAAAGATGCACCGCAGAGGTATTTTAGTCAAAATAAATTTGATGTGGGAGGAAGAGAGCCGAACGCGATGAATCGTGCAAGCATGTCCCTACATGAAATAGCCTTTGCTCGCCCCCTTTTCTCACCATCAATGGGGTGGAGCAACGGAAACCTGTTGACAAAAAGGTAATAATAATACATAATAATTAAACAGGAGAATGTAATGCAAACACTTCATGTTAGAACAAACGAGCAGGTCATGTCAAAGATATTGACCTTTATTGATTCCCTTTCCAGGGGAGGGGATGAGATTGAGGTCCTGGATAACAAAATATATGCATACGAAAAAAAATATATAGATAAAGCTTTAACCGACGTTCGTGAGGGCAATGTCTATACAATCGAAGAGGTGGAAAAGGAGCTATTGGATGCGGGTTAAGTTCTCCCGTATGGCAAAAGACCAGTTAAAAGAAGTAAAGTCATACATTGCGAAAGACAATCCTGAGAGAGCGGAAAAGCATATAAGAAAAGTAATTAACAGCATAAAGAAGCTTATAGATTATCCATATTTAGGGAAGGTGAATGCGGTTTATAATCGACAAGATATAAGAGAGATTGCTATTGAAGGATATAAAGTCATTTATCAAATTTATTCAAACAGTATTAATATTTTAGTCGTCTACAAAAACATCGATCTCGATGAAACCGACATCGGTGTCGAGTAGTTTGTGTTTTCTTGTCTAGCATCCTTTCTCTCCATGGTTTATGTATTTGATCTCTTTGAAAGAGGTCTAAAAGATGGCGCATCGCGCCTCTCATCATTCAGTATTCAACATTCATAATTTCAGCATCCCTTCTATGGTATCCAGTCTCCTCAATCATCTTTCTCGCAGTCTCAAAATGGAATTTTGCCTCATCGGCCTTTCCTTCGGCAGAGCAGAGCCTTGCGCTTTCCAGGTGATAGTCTACCATGTGGAGTTTCATCTCTCCCAGCTCTGCAATATCTTTTGCTTCCATCAAATCGTCCCATGCGCGTGAAAACTGCTTTTGGAGGCGAAAGCAGGCCGTACGGACGAATAATGTACGTGGTAAATAATCATTTCTTTGACCTTCCCGCAAGCCCTGCACAGCTCGATTCAGGTACTCCATGGCCCGGCCAAAATCGTGGCCGTCTTCTTTTTCCGTCTTTTTCGTCCATGCCCGGCCAAGGGTGAGATGGCCTAAAGCAATGCTTAAAAGGTCACCATAATCCATTGCATCTTTCAACGCTTTATCTGCCCGTTCCATCACCTCATTGTACCTTCGCTTTCCCATCAGAAGGTCACAGTACCGAAAACCAAATATGGAATAAAGAATTGGAAGCCTTGAAGCACGATCTTTTTGCATGGCTTCGGCCTCCCGAAACCATTTTTCCGCTTCTTTTCGTTCGCCCCACTGATGAAGGGCATCGGCAAGAGTGGTTCGTCTTGCCATCTGTTGAAACGCATCTCCACTTTGGTCCGCATGGGCGACACTGTGCCTTGCGTATTCCACCGCCTCTTTAACCTCACCCAGCGTCAGCATCAGCTCGCTGAGGTTGTTGCCTGCGATTGCTGATTGTTTCCAATTTTTTTGTTCTTCCAGTAATTCCAATCCCGCCTTCATGGGCTGGATGGCCTCGCGCAGCCGACCCACCGCACGAAGGCCAAAGGCGGACCAACCAAGAACTAATGCTTTACTCCTATCAGGTAATCCGTCCGTCGGTTGATTCCAGGGTTTCTCGAAAAAATGGGAGAGAACAGATAGATATGATCCAAAAGCGCCGAGTTTATGCACAATAAATGCTTCGTCACGTCTGGATAAACGATTCCAAAAAACTTCAATCGCTGCCTCATTGTATAGCCCTGCCCGGGATCCATGGGCAACGGCAGCAAACAGAGGTTCCATCTCCTGCAAGGCGTCGGGAAACTCTTTCTTTGGTAGTTCTTTAAAGTAATTATACAGCCTCTTATGAGATTCTTTCCATCCTTCTTTATTTTCTTTTTGGAGTTTTTCCCCAAAATGTTCACGGATCAAGGGGTGGCAGTCCAGGGTATCCGGTTTTTGCTGGTTCTCTTTGGCCAGGAGACGGGCATTCCTTAGATTGAATAAGGCATTGTTCCAATCTTCCTCAGATAATTGCACCAATTGATCTGTTACGCCCGGGATGGGCGGCTCTGCTTTCAAGGCTTCTATCGCCCCTCCTTCGGACGGTCGGTCGAAAAGTCCCATCATATAAAGAATGTTCCTTTCCGCCGACTTCCCCAGCCATCGTTCATACGCCTCCATCACACGCCGCGCATGACCGCCATGGATTCTTTCCTTGACTAATCGCGGGATTTTATCACGTTTGCGTATATCACCCTTATAGGCACTATTCATGTATCTTCCCAGCAAGGTCAAAGCCAGTGCATGACCGTCATATTCCTCAGCCGCCGCTAAAATATCTCTATCGCTTCCTTTAACCCCCAGGCTCTTCAACAGTTCCGCGCCGGCCTCATGTGAAAGATGCTCCAATTCCAACACCTTTACAGAGAATTCCGTCCGGTCTGCCAGATCCGTGACCTTTTCCCGGGAAGTAATCACACAAAGCCCCATATGCCCTGCGGATAATTCCTTTAAAAATGCGCGCATGCCCGGGTCTTTTAATTTCCCGTCAAAACCATGCACCTCTCCCGGCGGATACTGCAGCGGTTCCATGCCGTCCAGGATCAGCAGGGTTCTTTGTTTTTTGACCAGTCGTGCCAGGCGCCGCCCCTTTTCCACTGCTGAACCTATAGTGGGATCGTCATCGTCAAACCATTTGAGGATCTCCTGCATAAATTCGTCGGCCGAGGCCTGTTTGCCCTCTTCCGCGCCCTGGCTGTAAAAGGACCAGGCATAGACTCGCTCCGCGCCCTTGTAATTGTGAGTTTCCATTTTATTGAGCCAGTGATTTACCAAAGCTGTTTTACCCACCCCGCCCCAGGCCACCAATGTGACCACATGGATATGTTCATTTTCCCATGCGTCATCGAGAGTTTTTAATTCATTTTCCCTTCCGAACAAAAACGCGCCGGTGGTAGGCATTTTGGAGATGGAAATCTTTTTTGGTTTTGAAAAAAAGATCGGGCTTTCCGGCCCGGGTTTACCTTCAGGAACTTTTACATTTAATTGCCCAAGCAATCGGTTCAATTCGGTTTCCCTGTTGTTCGGGTCGGTGAAATCCGAATTGGTCAGGATATCCAATCGCTTGGGAATTTCACATTGTTTTAGTAATAGGGGTAATAAGCGACTATTAAGACCCATAGGATCGTCGTCTTGTGCTATCAATGATTCAAAATTTGCCCATTTACTTTTTACCCAATCAGGAGTGAGGATCAACAATATATTATCGCAGGTCTTAACAGCCTCTTCCATATTAATAATCTTTGCCCGTCCGATTTTAAAATCTTTGAAATCGATGCAAACCTCGACCCCGGCGTTCTCCAATCTAGGTAACAGCCAATTAGAGACCCATTCCTTATCCTTACTGCTGTAACTGATAAAAATTTTACTAATCCTCATCCTCAGCTTTATTCGCCGTTTTATTTAGTTCTGGGAATATTATACCCATCTTATAAAAAAAGTGCAAGAATCTATCGAAGAGGTAGAAAAAAAATAATAAAGGGGCTATAATAGAAGCATGCCTAAATTGTATGAATATTTTGGTTTGATTATTCTTTTTTATTCTAATGATCACAGACCAATACATGTACACGGCAAATATCAAGGAAAAGAAAGCAAGGCTGAATTCATAATTGTTGGTGGAGAAGTTAAAGAGATAAGAATACTTCCTGTAAGGGGGAAAGAACCATTAGACACCAAAGAACTTAAAAAATTCAGAACGCTAATTGAACATTTCAAAAAGGAAATTGTACAGAAATGGATTGATTTCTTTGTTCTGAATAAAGAAGTAAAACCTGAAACTATTAATAAGAAGTTAGATTAGGAGGCAACAATGATTTTGAAAATAATAAAAGCTGAATATATAGAAGATTATAAAATAAGATTATTATTTTCCGATGGGAAAGAAAATACAGTTGATTTTCAATCGTTTCTGAGACAAGCTCAAAATCCGATGACCAGGAAATTTTTAGACATAAATGAATTTAAAAAATTCAAAATAGAGTATGGTGATTTGATCTGGAATGATTATGAAATGTGTTTCCCAATAATTGATCTATATGAAGATAATATCCTAAAGGAAATATCATCTGCGGCGTGAAGTCTGTTCCGTTTTTAGTCTTTATGCCGGTCTATCCCTTAATCCTTTAAATCCTGTTCGAACCAATTAAGGATATGTTTTCTTGCATATCTCTTTTCTTGAAATTTTTTATCCCATATGTTATATGTTAAACATCATTCTTTAAAAGCGAGACCTTTGCTTAAGATAAAAAGAATAAAATGAAAAAACAGAATGAATCAGACCTTTTCAGTTCAGGTCTGAAGCGGCAGCTCGGCCTGTTCGATTCTACCATGATTATGGTGGGCATTGTACTGGGGTCCGGGATTTTTTTAACCACCGGGATAATGGCCTCATCCATCCCCTCCCCTACGCTGATCCTGGGAGCCTGGATAATCGGTGGAATGCTTACACTGGCTGGTGCATTAACCTATGCTGAACTGGGTGCAGCTATGCCTGAAGCAGGGGGACAATATGTGTATTTAAGAGAAGCATACAACCCTTTGGTGGCCTTTCTTTTTGGGTGGATACTCTTTCTCGTTTATATGACCGGCGGTATTGCCGCACTGGCAGTGGCTTTTGCCGAATATTTCGGCTATTTCTTTCCCACATTGTCCCTCCAACACATTCTCTTTGTAAAAGATGTGAATATTTTCGGGATGACCCTTCACATATCCCTTTCCGCCGGAAAACTGGTGGGTGTAACTGCCATCCTTTTCCTCTCCATAATGAATATAATAGGCACCCGGTTTGGCAAGGGGATTCAAAATGTGTTTACAGTGGTCAAAATCGGTGCTTTATTTGCCATTATCGTGCTGGGTTTTACCGTTGGAAAAGGGACAGCCATTGATTTCACTTTCAATCCCACAGGATTAAGTTTTACCGCCCTTATCACCGGTTTTGGACTGGCATTGGTGGCGGTTTCCTGGGCCTTTGATGGGTGGAATAATGTAAACTTTGTGGCAGGGGAGATCAAGAATCCCAAACGAAATCTGCCACTGGCACTGATATGGGGTACCCTGATCATTACCTTTCTCTATGTGCTGGTTAATTACATCTACCTTTATGCGCTTCCCATAGGAAAAATGGCGGGTGAGGTCCGGATAGCTGAAAAAGCCACTACGGTTCTATTCGGCGGAACCACTGCAGCCATCATATCTGCAGCTGTGGTGATATCCACATTCGGTTCATTGAACGGGTCTATCCTGGCCGGCGCCCGGGTGTATTATGCCATGGCCAGGGATAGTCTTTTTTTTAAACGGGTGGCAAAAATCCATCCAAAGTGCGGAACCCCGGCTTTCTCCATCGTTGTTCAAGCTATCTGGGCAAGCATTCTGACACTCTCCGGAACTTTTGAGCAATTGTTTACCTATGTGATATTTGTTTCCATCATCTTCTGGATCACCGCCGCCTTTGCGGTTTTTACCCTGAGAAGAAGATTTCCCGATATGCCCAGGCCCTACAAAACCTGGGGGTACCCGGTGGTGCCTGCTGTTTTTATTATCGCATCTTTGGGGATATTGATCAACACCCTGATAGAAAAGCCAATAGAATCATTGGCCGGCCTAGGAATTACCATTACCGGCGTTCCAGTCTATTATTTCTGGAAAAGAATGAAGAAAAAAAAGAATAACAGCTAGGTGAACCGCGAAGAGACGCGAAGGGAAAAATGGGTATAGACTCCTCTGCTACCTCGCCATAACCTGTTCCTTGTGATTAAATAAATTAAAAAAATTGGCTTAAAATATTAACTCGTGCTTCGTAGCAAGGCTACTTCGCAGAGTAGCATTTATTTAAGTTGAAAATTAATAAAATTAATTTTTTGGGCCAAAAATATTAAAAAAATTAATGGGCATTTTGTTGTCCTTCTCCGTTTGCACTCTACGCTTTAATATGGTATAAATAAAAAATGACTGACCATGTGAAAACACTTTTGGTGCTGAATCCAGCAGCAGGCAAAGGAAAAGGCAAAAAAAATTATCACTATATCCTCACTCGTTTAAAAGAAAAATTTAACCTCCTGGAGGTTCGTACCTCCGAGTACCCGGGACATCTGTTTGAAATCGGCAAAGAGGCAGCAATAAACGATTACCAACAAATTATTTCTATTGGCGGTGACGGCACTCCCTTTGAAATTATCAACGGCCTCTATGCCAGTGGAAAACCTCAACAAGACATCCTTCTGGGAATGATTCCCGCTGGAACCGGGAACTCGTTTCTAAGAGATTTCGGTGATATTTCCCAGGAACGGTGGATTGAAGCAGTGCTGAATGGGAAAACGCGTCGGGTGGACTTAATCGAATTTTTATATGTTAAAAATCAGAGGAAAATAAAAAAATATTTTATCAATATCCTGGGAATCGGACTGATTGCCGATATATTAAAATTGACCAATGAACGACTGAAATTTTTAGGCGCCTTTGGCTACAGTATGGCAGTATTGATCCGGTTGTTTAAAGGGATGAATAATCAACTGACGGTTACGGTGGATGACTGCCGGTATGAACTTAAAAATAGCGCCCTGGTGATTTCCAATTCAAAATATACAGGTGGTGAAATGAAAATCGCACCCATGGCTGAAACCGACGACGGGAAAGTGGATATGGTGGTGTTTAACGAAGTCAACCGAAGGGAAATCATTGATATTTTCCGAAAGGTTTTTAAAGGGAACCATGTCAATCATCCAAAGGTAAAGGTCTTCAGCGGCTCTGAATTTGAAATCGAGGCGGAACCCACACAACTTCTAATGGCTGATGGAGAACTGCTGGGTGAAACCCCTATGAAATTAAAGGTGCTTCCAAATGAGTTGTCTGTCCTGGTATAAAAAAATTTTTTTCTTGACGAAATGTTTTTTTTAATTGATAATATATTCTTACCGGTAAGCGTTAAACCGGTCAGTATTTTAATTTGTAAAAGGAGAAATTAAGATGGTTTTTGGTCCAGGTAAAAAGGGTGAAAAAAAAGGTAGGGATTTTACTGCTTTTCAATATGAAGAGGTAACGGTGGGTGAACCAGCCGGCTCATTTATTGGAAAGACAACGAAAATCAAAGGTAAAATTGTCGCTGATGAAGACCTGACGATTGAAGGTGAAGTGAAAGGCACTGTCAAAGCCAATAAAACCTTAACAATTGGGCGAAGCGGGAATGTCAACGCGGATATAAAAGCCAGTGTCGTTGAAATTTTCGGTGTCGCCAGGGGAAATATTGCGGCCTCAGAAAAGGTAGCCATTATGTCCGACGGTAGATATAATGGTAATCTACAGTCAAAAAAACTGGTGGTAGAAGAGGGGGCCGTATTAATCGGAGATATAAACAAAGAATTGGAAACAGAGAAACCGACCCCTAAAACCCGAAAAAAAACCTCGCCACCACAAGGTGAAACTGAAGCGAAAAAAATCGAAAGGCCGGAAGAAAAGAAGGAACAGGTATCCCAGGATTCACAGGAACCGAATGAATCGGAACAGTAAAAGGAACCCCAGGACTCTGATACCTCAGATTCCAAACAAATACATATTTTTCCCTTTTTATTAATACTCTGCAAAATTGGAATAAAAGGACAAAAAAAATGTTTTTTAAAAAATTATTCAAGAAAACCAAAGGAAGGGAACTGACAGAAGCGTTTATTAAAGAAATGATCAATAACATGGTGGAGATACCTGCCGGTTCATTTCTAATGGGGTCCAATGAAGGTGAGGATGATGAGCGGCCCATTCATAATGTTTTAATAGAGCGGTTTTATATGCATAAATTTGTGGTAACCCAAAAAGAGTGGGTTGAGGTAATGGGCACAAAACCCTGGGAAAAACTCAAATATGTAAAGATTGCTGATCGCTGCCCTGTGGTGAATGTCAGTTGGTATGATGCCATAAACTTCATCAGAGAATTAAATGGAATCACGGGTAAGGCATTCAGGCTGCCCACGGAGGCAGAATGGGAGTATGCATGTCGGTCTGGTTCGTCTACTTATTTTGCACATGGTGTTTTAAAAATCAACCTACCCAAATATGCATGGTATTATAACAATGCCTTTAAAAAAGGGGAAATGTATGCCCATGAAGTCGGTACACGAAAGCCCAATAAATGGGGCCTTTTTGATATGCAAGGAAATGTTTATGAATGGTGCTCTGATTGGTATCGGAGAAATTACTACAACAAATCCCCAATTAATAATCCCACAGGCCCCCGTTATGGTGATTATAAAGTGTTGAGAGGGGGAGACTGGGCCCGAACCGATTATTTTTTGAGGATCGCTTCCCGGAGGCAATACTCCCCTCATTATAAAGATTCTTACGTGGGCTTCCGACTGGCCATGGACGCGGAGGAAACAAATGTATCCAACGGATAATTTACAACTACTCTCTACCATCATCTATATCTCCTTAATCTTTGCTTCGGTGATTATCTCCGTAATGGGTAGTATCATTATCATTACCTTCTTAACCCGCAAAAAAATCCAGGTGAAAGAGGAAATAGTCAAAAACAAAAATATAGGGATCGCACTGGTTTTAGGCTCCTTTATCTGGACCATTGGAAGGATGTGTTTTGAGTCCATTAAACCCATCATGAATGTATGGTACAGTAGCTATGCCTCAGGATTCTCCACCAAATCCATTTTTTCTTTTGTTCTCGGAATTTTCGGTTCCCTGTTGGCTGCCCTGATCATCGGAGCCATTGCAGTATACCTCTCCATTAAGGTTTTAACCGTCATTAACAAAGATATCAACGAATGGGAAGAGATGAAACTGCACAATGTGGCAGTGGGTATTGTTATTAGTATTACCGTCATTGTAGTTGGAATGTTTTTCGAAACCATTGTTAGTTATATTGTTATGAATATAATTTGACATATGATATATAGTGAATCGTGAGTCAAATGAATCAATTGCCATCGGGTTTCAGGGATATTTTTCTTGTCTTCATCCTATGTGTGCTCATCGTTTTTTCCGTTAGTGTAAACAAAAGTGAAAGTCAAAATGAAATTCATTTTCTTGCGTTTAATGAGGTGTTTCAACCATCAACATTAATATCAACACCAACCCTGGAAAAACAGCGGTCTTCAGCATCTACCAAACCCAAAAACAAGGAGATATTTATCATAAGGGAATTTAAATGGAAGGATCCAGCACAAAAACAAAGAGAGACGGTGTTTCAGATACCGGAATCGGCCTTAAAAGATGAGATAAAGAAATTTGGCCGACCGCGTTCAATGACGCACCCACTTATGATGGAAAAGAAAGGTTTTAAAATCATAGGGAGGCGGGACACCATCGTAAACCGGAAAATTCTTGAAAAGGTGTTTACGATTGTGGATTACAAAAAGATTTTTTTACGGAATTTAAACTATTTCTCACGTTTAACCCACATCTTAATGAAGTCTGCAGATGCAGCAGCGGGCCAGGATCCTCTCTATGTATTCCTTTCATTTGTGCAGTACATCAGATATCAACGGCCGCCTGAGATTTATAAAGGGAAATTTATCGGCTCATTTTTTGTCCCCCTGGTGTGCCTGAACGAGCAGTACGGGGATTGTGATTCAAAATCAATATTGCTGGCCGAGTTCCTGGCGACTGCTCCCGATTCCAAGGAAAAAATGGCGATGGTGCTGGTGCGTGGGGGTGGTCTCGCCCATGCACTTCTTGGGGTTAAACGAACACCACTTCCTGGTATGACTGCGTTGTATTTCCAGGAGAGAGGGTATTTTATTGTTCTTGAAACCACCCGCCCCGGCTGGGCCCCCGGTTTTATTGACCGCCGCGTGACGGATGCTCTGAAAGCAGGTTATTTTATGTGTATCGAGCTCAATTAAGAACTTTTTAGAGCCTATCATTGGCCTTCGGCGTCAGTTGTTCGCTTCGCTCACGTCAAGGTGTCTTTTTAGAACTTGTCATTGGTCATTGGTTCGCTTCGCTCTGGTCAGGGAGACTTTTTTGCGCTTGTCATTGGTATATTTTATCTTTAATGCTTTCAATGACAAGTATTAAAAAGCCTCCTTGACAAGCCATAAAGATCTCTATGACAAGTACTTAAAAATCACAATGACAAACCTTAAAGCCTCAATGACAAGCTTTAAAAGAACTCAATGACGCGAACGCAGTGAGCAAATGACGAGTTCTTAAAAGCTAATCTTCGACCTTTTCTACTACAATCGTCATTTTGGCCACCAGTGCGGCAATGGCACCCACCGCTGCCAATACCGGCATTAATGCAACGCCCACCAAGCCCAGGGTAAGGGGTATCTCAATCAGGGTTTTTCCTTCATCATTTTTCAGGATAATGCGCCGAATATTCCCCTCATGAATCAGCTCTTTTATTTTATCCAACACCTCGGAACCACTCAATTTAAACTCTTCGGTTGGTTTCTTTTTCTCTTTTTTTTCTTCATCTTTTTTTTCTTCAGCCATTGAATTCTCCTTTATGTATCATCGTATTATTACGAATACATTTCTCTTTTTGTTCCCAACTTTCCAGGGAGTTTGGTTTTTTTTTGAACCTTTTTGCCATTTTTTTCGTTATAACTATATTAATATTAATACAATATTAATATGAATCACTGATGTAATTTTTGTGTTGATGTTGAGGTGTAAAAATGAAAAAGGCTTTTTTTTATGGATTTGGTATTATATTGGTGCTGTTCGCTATTATATTCCTGTTAAGCGGGAAAAATGGAAAGGGACAGCAGTTTAAATTGGTTTCGGTGGAAAGAGGGGCAATTGCTGAAAAGGCCCTTGCTGTCGGAACCATAGAACCTGATAACGAGATCAAGGTTAAATCCACCATTTCCGGGATTGTCAGCGAGATTTATTTTAAGATTGGAGATTTTATAAAAAAGGAGCAGCCGTTGTTTAAAGTTTCCCCCAATCCCACTCCCCTTGAGTATGTAGAAGCAAGGCGGAATATGGAGATTGCGGAAGTGACCATGAAACAACTGTTGAAAGAGAAGGAGCGAAGACTTTCCCTATACCAGGACCGCTTGATCTCACGATCGGAGATGGATGACATGGATGCTCGTTATAATGAGGTCAACCTGAGATACAAGATTGCTAAAGAGAAATTTCAACTGATGGAAAAAGGACGGATCATGGTCTCCAATAAAAACATTAACTCCATTATCAAGTCACCGATAACAGGTGTGATCCTTTCCCAGAATGTTTATGTCGGGGACCCGGTGGTACCGTTGACCAATTTTCAACCAGGCACTGAGTTATGTGCCATGGCAGATATGGGGGAAATACTTTTTAAAGGAACCGTGGATGAAATCGATGTGGGAAAACTGGAGCCCGGCATGATTACGGAAATCCAGGTGGGCGCTTTGCCCAATACAAAAGTGAAGGGAAAACTGCTGAGGATTTCTCCCAAAGCCAAAAAGGAGGGCAATGCCACTCTCTTCGATATTGAAGTGGCTGTGCTGGATAGTTCAGGAAAAACACTGCGGGCCGGTTATTCTGCCACCGCCTATATAAAAATTCAAGAGAAAAAGGATGTGCTGATTATCCCCGAACGACTGGTGACCTTTGAGAAGGGAAAACAGTACGTGGAAGTGAAAGAGGGGGGATCTGTTTCTAAAATAGAAATTAAGACCGGTCTTTCCGATAGCCTCAATGTTGAAGTGAAGGAAGGGCTGAAACAAGGTCAAAAAGTAGTCGAGAGACCACCGCGAGAGATAGAATGATTTTAATTTTTTTTAGAAACCTGTTTATGGACCTTTACCGTCAGCCGCTGCGAACCTTTTTAACCCTTACGGGTGTGGTATGGGGAACATTTGCCATTGTTCTTCTCCTCGCCTTTGGCGACGGACTTAAAAAAAGTAGTATGAAAAGCATGCACGGGATGGGAGATGGGATCGTTATTGCCTGGCCCGGGGTTACTACCCTCTCCTATAAAGGAATTACCAAAGGGAAACAGGTACAGCTTACACCGGAACAGGTGCTCCTGATAAAGCAAAAAGTGCAGCGGATCCATCGGATAAGCCCAGAATTTCTCCAGAGCAAACGCGTGCGGTACAAAAAAGAGGAATACAACAATACGGTTAGGGGCGTCAATGTGGAATACCAGTATATGAGAAATGAAATTGCTGCAAAAGGCCGGTTTATTAATGAGAGCGATATAAAAAATAGACGGCGGGTCTGCTTCCTGGGGAAGACCATCGCCGAAAACCTCTTTCACGATGAAGAACCTGTGGGAAAAAAGGTTTTTATTGAAGGTGTTCCCTTTGTTGTTATTGGTGTTCTGATACGAAAAATCCAGAACAGCAATTATTCCGGTCAGCGGGATGAACATTGCCTCTTTATTCCCTACACGACGTTTGGTTCCCTTTATGGTCAGAAGTATGTCAATAATATTATCATGGAGCCATGGCCCGGACAATCCGGACCTGTCATCACTGATACTCGTGAATATTTGGGTAATAAAATCGGTTTTTCGCCCAAGGATAATGATGCCTTGTTTATCTGGGATTTTACCGATTTTGAGAAGAGCCTGAATGCATTTTTCATGGCATTTAATATCTTTTTAGCCATGATCGGTTCCTTTACATTGCTGGTGGGAGGAGTCGGTGTTGCTTCCATTATGCTGGTGGTGGTGGAGGAACGCATCCGGGAGATTGGCGTCAAACTGGCAGTGGGTGCCAAACGAAAGCAGATTCTCCGGCAGTTCTTTTCAGAAGCCCTGATCATTATATTGATGGGAGGCATTATTGGATTTACCTTTGCCGCATTGATACTTAAACTGGTTCCTGGGGAATTGATCGAGGATTTTGTGGGAATTCCTAAAATCAACGTTACAGTGGGGATTATTACCATCCTGATCCTGCTGGCAGTGGGGACCGTTTCCGGTTTAATGCCAGCACGGAAGGCTGCTTCCACTGATCCCATCGAAGCATTAAGGGGTTAAAATAAAAATGAAAGTACACCTGTTAAAACTTTTTCTTAATGAGTTTAGAAAACGGAAAAAGAAAACAACCCTCATTACCTTTGCGATTGCATGGGGTACTCTTTCGCTGCTGCTGATGATGGCCTTCGGAAGAGGGATTACCAATCAGTTTCGCATCGGTTTCCAGGGGTTGGGTGAGAACCTGATAATGTTTACTGGTGGGCGTACTTCAAAGGACTACCAGGGGCTTCCCAAAGGAAGGCGCATACGGCTTTATGCTTCTGATATCGACCTTATCCGTAAGCAGATTCCTGAAATCCTACGCATTGGGGCTGAATCCTATGTCGATGGTATGATTACTTATAAGGGGCAAGAGACTAACCGGACATTACGAGGTGTTCATGCTTCCTATGCTCCCATGCGAACCATGATCGCACAAATGGGGGGACGGTTTATCAACCCGGATGATGTGAAGTATTCTCGAAGAATTGCCTTCCTGGGATGGCACCTGGCGGAAGAACTTTTTAAAGATCAAAATCCTATCGGTAAAGAGATTCAAATAAATCGCATGCCTTTTAAAGTGGTCGGGATAATGAAGAAAAAACTGCAAAGCGGCAATTACCAGGGGCTTGATTACGATCATGTTTATCTTCCCCTCACAACCCTGGCCCTGGTCAATTCCCAGCGTCATGTTGATCGGATTCATATCCAGCCGAAGGAGAGAAAGTATTCTCGCTTTGTGGAAAACAAGGTGAGGGAAATCCTTGGCAAAAAATACCGGTTCGATAAAGAGGACGAATACGCATTGGGCTGTTGGAATACAATTGATCAGGGAGAAGTAGCTGCCAAAGTTTTTATGGGCATCGAGATTTTCCTGGGTCTAATCAGTGGATTAACTCTTTTGATCGCCGCAGTAGGAGTCACTAACCTGATGTATGCTATGGTCAAGGAGCGAACCCGTGAGATTGGCGTTAAAATGGCAATGGGAGCTAAACGCCGCCATATTGTATGGCAATTTCTCCTGGAAACCTTTTTTATTTTTATAAAGGGGACTTTCTGGGGGGCTTTGATTGCTTTTAACATCGTCGCCCTGGTACGTACCATTCCCATCGATTACAATATCACCGGTATCCAGTCCTACCTGATGAGACCCGTATTTTCCACCGACTTACTGCTGATATTTATAACAGTCATGGGGACCCTGATATTCCTTTCCGGCATTTTTCCCGCGTTCCGGGCATCAAAGATGAATCCCGTTGACGCGCTGCGTTATGAGTAAAATTGGAGTCAGTATGAGGTGAATCGCATGATAGATATTCGAAATATAAAAAAAGTGTATCAAACAGGTTCGATATCCTTTGAGGCCCTTAAAGGAGTTTTTTTCAAGGTTGAAAAAGGGGAATTTATTTCCATCATGGGCCCTTCCGGTTCTGGTAAGTCTACGTTGATGAATATCATTGGCTGCCTGGATACTCCCACCGGAGGTTCCTATTACCTGGAAGGCCGGGATGTTTCCGGTTTAACTTTTGACCAGTTGTCCGAGGTACGGAACCAGAAGGTGGGTTTTGTATTCCAGAGTTTTAACCTTTTGCCTTATGCCACCGCTTATGAGAATGTAGAACTGCCCATGTTGTACAATGGAAAAAAAGCCTCTGAGCGAAAGGAGCGGGTCAAAGGAGTTTTAGATATGGTGGGGCTTTATGATTGGCGGAAGCATCGTCCCACCGAACTTTCCGGTGGACAGCAGCAGCGAGTTGCCATTGCCCGTGCCCTGGCCATGGACCCGCCGATTTTGTTGGCAGATGAGCCTACCGGAAACCTCGATTCCAAAAGTGGGGAAGAGATATTGGAGTTGTTCAGCTCGTTATGGAAGGGTGGTCGTACCATTCTGATGGTCACACATGACACCAAAATCGCAGCCTATTCTCAGCGTACCATTCATCTCCTGGATGGAAGAGTTGAAGAGTAAAGTCTACGAATCACGAACCACACGAAAAATGTAGAAATACCAACGCTTCAGTTTGAGTCCTGAAAAAACCGAACTTTCTTAAGTTTTTGCGAAAAGGACCTGGAAAAAACCGATATACTTGAAAAAACAAGTGTTCCCTTCGATATAAATTTCAAGTCAGTGGTTATCTCTATCTAAAAATAATCCCCAGAAATCTTCAAATATCCCAATAATACTACTTTTTTTTTAAGCCGTCATCACAGGGAAAAGTTCAGAAAATCCCGTATTTACATATTAGAAAATTCTGATATTTTATATAGTTGTCTGGTTATGTTTTAAATAGGAATAATAATTGCTGTGAAAAACGTTACAAATTGGCCTGTTAATATTGAACTGTGAATTAAGAGATACTAATTTGGTGGTTGGAACGGAAGCTCACATATTTTTAGTTGGCTTGAAACTTCCTTAATGGCGGAAGCGCACCTGTTTAAACACGAAAAAAAAATACAGGGAGCCATAATTGAAAAACATCAAAATAACCCGCTCCCTGTTGTCTACCCAATCCGATCATTACAGGCAGACGCAAACGGATTTTGAATTTTAAAAATGGGGTACAAAACCATGAGAAGTAGAAGTGAAGACTACTCGCAAAAAGCAGCCATTGCAGCCAACCAGAATGTGGATGAGAGAGACTACTGGTTGAATAAGCTGTCAGGAGATTTTGTTAAAAGTCGTTTTCCTTACGATTATAACAAAAAAAACGAAAATCCAGGGGTAATGGATGAGATGACGTTTGAATTTTCCATCGATATCTCTGAAAAGTTAATGAAATTAAGCAACGGTATCGATGTAAAGCTGCACATGATCCTGGTGGCAGGATTGGTTGCTTTATTATATAAATATTCCGGCAATAAAGATATATCAATAGGTTCACCCATAACAAAACAAGATAGTGAAGGCGAATTCATCAATACCATTCTCGTGTACAGGAATCAACTCCAGGATATGATGAACTTTAAAGAACTGATTTTGCAGGTCAGGGAGACCATTATCCAGGCTGTCGAAAATCAAAATTATCCGATCGAATTATTACCCGGTCTCTTAAATTTACCGGTCCTGGAATATGAATTCCCGTTATTTGATATCGCCCTTTTACTTGAAAATATTCATGAGAAAACCTATCTTGAAGGAATCGATTACAATATGTTGTTCTCCTTTCAACGGTTGGAGAATCGTATAGAGTTCAGCCTGGAATATAACTCTCTATTGTATAGGGAACGAACCATTAAACAGATCATTGATCATTATACCTATTTATTGGAAACAGCACTGTCGGATGTGAATGTACCTTTGGCCCAAATCGACATCCTATCTGAGGCAGAAAAGCAGCAGTTGTTAAAGGAATTCAACACCAAAAACATGGATTTTCCAGGAGATAAGACCTTTCCTCAATTGTTTGAAGAACAGGTAGAGCGCACGGGCGATAAGATCGCTGTTATTGGCATGGGGAATGGGGCATGGGGCATGGCGTCTATTACCTATAACCAATTGAACGAAAAATCCAACCAATTGGCCCTGCTATTAAAGGAAAAAGGGGTAAAGCCCAATACCATCGTAGGAATTATGACAGATCGTTCCCTGGAAATGATTGTCGGAGCGATAGGTATCATGAAATCAAGAGGTGCTTACTTACCTTTAGATTCCACCTACCCGAAGGAACGAATCCATTTCATGTTAGAAGACAGTCAAACCCCTTTGCTGGTGACAAGCCGGGCATTATCTAAAAAGATAATTTTTGAAAAAGATCTCATATACCTTGAAGACCATAAAGAAAAAAAAGGCATTCATCATTCATCGAACCAATTCATCACTCATCATTCCGATAACCTTGCCTATGTCATCTACACTTCCGGTTCAACAGGAAAGCCCAAAGGTGTGATGGTGCAGCACAATCATTTTGTCAATGTGGCCCTGGGGTGGCGCAAAGAGTATAGACTCCAGGAGATGGAGGTCATCCTGCTCCAAATGGCCAGTTTTTCTTTTGATGTCTTTGCTGGTGACCTGGCCAGAACTTTTTTAAATGGCGGTAAGATGGTGATTAATCCTGAGCAAGCAGCCGCACCCGAATCCCTTTATCGGTTGATAGAAGCCCATCGTGTAACCCTTTTGGAGTCCACCCCCTCTTATATTATTCCTTTTATGGACTATGTGGATGAAAATCACTTGCCCATCGATTCACTGCAATTATTGATTCTGGGATCAGACACCTGCCCCGCACGGGATTTTAAAAACTTGTTGACCCGGTTTGGAGAACAGATGCGAATCATAAATAGTTATGGCGTAACAGAAGCCACCATTGACAGCAGTTATTACGAAGAAGGTATCGTAGAAATGATTCCTCCTGTTAGTAGTGTTCCTATTGGCAAACCGCTGCCCAATGTGAAATTTTACATACTGGATTCAGCAGACAACCTTATGCCCCCGGGAGTCCCGGGTGAACTCCACATCGGAGGAGAGAGTGTAACTCGTGGATACCTCAACAACCCGGAATTAACAACCGAAAAGTTTGACCAAGATTTTTTGGATTACCAGGATGAAAAAGGGTTGAAAAAGAAGACAGGAAAATATTCATTTACCTCTATACCCCTCTACCCCTCTACCCCTCTTTATCGCACCGGCGATCTTGCCCGTTGGCTGCCGGATGGTAATATGGAGTTTCTGGGAAGAATGGACAATCAGATTAAAGTCAGGGGCTACCGCATCGAATTGGGGGAGATTGAAAACAAGCTGCTGGAACATGCCGATATCAAAGAAGCCGTGGTGGTAGAAAAAATTACCGAAAACAATGATAAGTACCTTTGCGGGTACGTGATTTCGGATAAAAATTTTGAATCTGAGGATCTACGGGCCTTCCTGGGGAAAAAACTCCCCGAGTATATGGTCCCCTGGTTTTTTATGCAACTGGAACATTTCCCCCTCACACCCAACGGTAAAATCAACAGGAAATCACTGCCGGAACCAGAGACCTCCGGGGAAGTAGAATATGTGGCACCCAGGAATGAAACCGAAGAAAAACTGGTGGAATTATGGTCGCAGGTATTAGGTGAAGAAAAAGAGAAAATCGGAATCGATACCAATTTCTTCGACCTGGGAGGAAATTCCCTCAAAGCCATTGTGCTGACGACCAAAATGCATAAAGAACTTAACGTGAAATTAAAAATGACAGATATATTTCTAATGCAGACGATCAGGGGGATATCCGAATTAATTAAGGAAACCTCAGAAGACAAATTCATACCATTAGAACCAGTAGAAGAGAGGGAATATTACAAATTATCTTCAGCTCAGAAGAGGTTATACATTCTCCAACAGATGGAATTAGATAACGCCGCTTATAACATACCGCAAATTGTGGAAATTCAAGAAGGATTAGAAAAAGAAAGATTGAATACAACCTTCTGCAAGTTAATCGAAAGACATGAAGGTTTAAGAACCTCATTTGAAATGATGGATGGGGAACCGGTACAAAGAATACATAAAAGGGGGGATTTTAGAATAGACGTTTATGATCTCACAAAGGCTCAGGTTGAGGGAGGAATTCCCCACTCACCTCAGGATATCATTAAGAATTTCGAAAGACCTTTTGATTTATCCCGGGCGCCACTTTTGCGTGTGGGATTGATAAAAACAGGGAATGAAAAAAATATCTTGATGATAAACATGCATCATATCATATCGGATGGCATCTCACATGAAATATTATTAAAAGATTTTATATCGCTGTATAAAGGAGAAAAATTACCACCGTTAAATTTTCAGTATAAAAATTATTCAGAATGGCAAAATAGTGAACAAGAAAAAGAAGTAATAAAAAAACAACAACAGTACTGGGTAAACCAGTTCAAGGGAGAAATTCCCGTCATTGATTTGCCCACTGATTTTATAAGACCCGCGGTTCAGAGCTTTGAAGGTAGGACCGAAAGATTTGAAATTGCCCACAAGGATACCAATGCCTTAAAAGAGTATGCCTTAAAGGAAGACAGTACATTGTACATGGTTTTGTTCGCCATCTTTAATATCTTCTTATCTAAGATAAGCAGCCAGGAAGAGATCGTTGTAGGGACACCCATTGCTGGGCGCAGACACGCGGACTTAGAGCAGATTATCGGAATTTTTGTAAACACCCTGGCGTTGAAAAACCATGTGAATGGCCAAAAGACCTTTAAAGATTTCCACCAGGAGATAAAAGAACGGGCATTGCAGGCCTTTGATAACCAGGACTATCAATATGAAGACCTGGTGGAACAGGTGGCAGTAAACAGAGATACCTCCCGTAATCCACTGTTTGACGTTATGTTTATTTTACAGGATGTTGATTCCCCTGAGGTAGAAATACCCGGCTTGAAAATGAAATCCTATGAGTATGAAAACAAAACATCCAAATTCGATTTAACCTTAACACTGGTGAATATGGAAGAGAAACTATTTTGCGGATTTGAATACAGTACAAATCTCTTCAAAGAGGAGACCATCCAACGGTTTATAAGGTATTTCAAAAAAGTTACAGCCCAGGTTCTGGTTCCGAAGAAACCAGATGTAAAGATATCTGGGATAGAAATCATAACCGAAGAAGAGAAAACGCAAATACTGGTTGAGTTTAACAATACAGATACCCCATATCCCTGCGACAGAACCCTTCATCAATTAGTTGAGGAACAAGTCGATCGGGCGGGCGATTCTATTGCCGTTATCGGCATGGGGCATGGGGCATGGGGCATGGAGAGAACCGGGATACTTGAAAAATTCCATGCTCCATGCTCCATGCTCCATGCTCTCACCTACAGGGAATTAAACAACTTATCCAATCAATTGGCATATCAATTAATAGAAAGAGGTGTGAAACCAAATAGCATTGTAGCTGTTATGGTGGAGCGTTCCATAGAGATGATCATCGGCTTATTAGGAATATTGAAGGCTGGAAGCGCCTATTTACCCATTGATCCCGGCTTTCCCCAGGGACGCATTAAATATATATTGCAAAAGAGCAGTCCCAATCTTATATTAACCCAATCCCATTTAAAGGAAAAACTGGAAACAATTGCCTCTGACTGCGAAATCATCGATCTCCCGGAGCCGAGAGAAGAGATCCCCATTGGCAATAAAAATAGAGCGAATCCAGGGGATCGAACATCTCCTATGGACCTGGCTTATGTGATCTACACGTCTGGTTCCACCGGCAATCCCAAAGGTATCACGATTCAGCATCGGAATGTGGTTAATTTTATCCATGGCATGGCCGCCAGGATCAATTTTTCTCCTGGCAAATGCATTTTGGCTGTAACCACCATATCCTTTGATATTTTTGTACTGGAAACCCTACTGCCCTTAACCAGAGGGATGAAAATGGTTATCGCCAATGAGCAGCAGCAAACCGATCCCAAATTGCTGGCAGAAGCTGTCATTAGCCATCAAATCGATATCTTACAATTCACCCCATCCCGGTTGAAATTACTCTTCACCGGCGTCGAAACGTTAAGCTGGTTAAAGCAGGTGAAAGAACTAATCGTGGGAGGAGAGGCATTTCCCGGTCATTTATTAAAAGAGCTTAAGGAAGCATACCAGGGTAAACTTTACAATGTATATGGCCCCACCGAAACCACGGTATGGTCTACCATTAAAGAATTAATATCATCAGAGGCTGTCACCATTGGGACCCCCATTGCTAACACACAGGTATACATCGTAGATAGGAATACACAGTTGCAGCCTCCCGGTATTGCTGGAGAACTACTGATCGGAGGAGATGGTGTGGCCAGGGGTTATTTTAAGAATCCCTCTTTAACAGAGGAAAGATTCATCGATAATCCGTTTAGACCCGGTGGCCGAGTCTACAGAACCGGAGATGTGGCCCGGTGGCTGTCCAATGGAGAGATCGAATTCTTAGGGAGAACGGATTTCCAGGTCAAAATACGGGGATTCCGAATCGAACTGGAAGAAATTGAGAACCAATTGCTAAGTCACCGGAATGTAAAGGAGAGTGTTGTTTTGGCTAAAAACGATGAGGGAGGGGATAAGTATCTTTGTGCATATGTGGTTCCCCATACAGCCGACACCTTGCAAGTATCGGAGCTGCGGGAATATTTATCGAAAGAATTACCGGATTATATGATACCATCGTACTTTGTGCAGCTTGAAGAGTTTCCATTAACTGCCAATGGTAAAATAGACCGGCGTGCCTTACCAGCGCCGGAATTGAAATCCGGCGAGAGTTACACGGCCCCGGTCAATGAGATTGAAAAGAAATTGGTCCAGTTGTGGGCGGAGATTTTAGCCAGTGACGCAGTGCATAAGTCCCAATTGCAAACACCCATCGGCATCCATGATAATTTCTTCCAATTGGGTGGACATTCGCTAAAAGCCACCACCATGGTGTCCAAAATACATAAAGAACTGGAAGTAAGAGTCGAATTGTTGGATATATTCCGAACCCCCACCATCCGGAATATCGCACGATTGATCCAGGGCTTGAGAAAAGAGGCGTTTCAAGATATAGAACCGGTGGAGAAAAAAGAGTACTACCCGTTGTCATCCGCCCAAAAGCGGTTATATTTTCTTCAACAATTGGATTTAAACAGCACCGGTTACAACATGCCCATGGTACTTCCCTTTGGAAAGGGGATAAAGAAAGATAAACTGGAGTTTTCATTAAAGCAATTAATCGCCCGGCACGAAAGTTTAAGAACCTCCATCCAACGGGTGAATGAAGAAGTCGTTCAGAGAATCCACCCGGCCGATAGCATCGCGTTTTTACTTGACTATTATGAAGCGGGGGAAACAGGGATTGAAGAGATTATTAAACGTTATTTAAGGCCCTTTGATTTAAGCCGAGCGCCCTTGATCCGTTCCGGATTAATCACGCTCCCGGATGGTTATTGTATTTGGATGGTGGATATCCATCACATCGTATCGGATGGAACATCCCATACCATCCTGGCCGAAGATTTTATGCGATCGTATGAAACCGGTGCCCCATTGGAGCCGCTCTCCATTCAATATAAAGATTTCGCCCAATGGCAAAATCAACTATTTGCCGGCAGCGGGATACAGGACCAGGAGGATTACTGGTTGCAGTTGTATTCAGGCGAAATACCCCGGCTGAACCTGGCCGCCGATTATAAAAGACCAGGGGTGTTTACATTTGAGGGCGATCATCACGTGTTCAAGCTGGAAAGAGAGGATGCCGTTAAATTTAAAGTCCTGGGCGCCCGGTATGGTGGGACATTGTATATGAATATAATGACTGTGCTAAATACGCTGTTTTATAAATATACCGGTCAGAACGATATCATCATCGGAAGCGGCATTGCCGGGAGGCGTCATGCCGATATCCAGGGCGTGGTGGGCATGTTTGCCAATACCCTGGGCATGAGGAATTACCCGGCTGGAGAAAAATCCTATAAGAACTTTTTGAGTGAAGTGATTGCCAACAGCGTCAAAGGCTTTGAGAACCAGGATGTCCAGTTCGAGGAATTGGTAGAAAAACTGGACCCGGAGAGAGACCCCTCAAGGAACCCGCTTTTCGATGTTCTCATGGTGGTTCAAAATTTCCCTTCATTGTACTCTAATATCTCATCGGAGCAGTTACCTGCGGTGGATGAAAATTCGCCAGCCATCCAATATAAAACTACCACTGCCAAGTTTGACCTGACATTTTTTGTTTTTGAGCAGGGCGATGATATCCTTATCAATATCGAATATTATACCGGTATATTCGCGCCGGAAACCATCCGGCGTCTGGTTTCTTATTTTAAGCATGTTGTTAAGACCGTCATCCAAGACCCCGGCATTAAGTTGAAGGAAATAGCTGTCATTTCAGAAGAAGAAAAGCAGCGAGTACTCTATGAATTTAATGATACTGCCCGGGATTATCCCCGGGATAAGTCCATCCCTGCCTTATTTGAAGAGCAGGTGGAACAGACCCCGGACCACATTGCCCTTGCAGGGGAAGCCCTCCACAGCCAGGGAGTTTTTCTGAAAAATCACCCCGCCGGTACGGCCCCCCAAAAAGCGTTTTATTGTTTAACTTACCGCGAATTGAATGAACGATCCAACCGGTTGGCCAATTATTTGTATGATGGGAACCGTGTAGAGCTTGATCAAGCGGTGGGAATCATGATGGACCGGTCCCTGGAAATGATAACCGCAGTGCTTGGAATTCTAAAAGCCGGTGGGGCTTATGTTCCCATTTCGCCGTCGTATCCCCTGGAACGAATCAAGAAAATGATAAACGACGCAGGTATAAAGATTCTTCTCTCTCAAAAGCGGTATATCAAAACCCTTAACCGCTTGCAGTGGGAATGCGGGGCGAACCTGGAGACCTTCTTGTGCATCGACAGCCATGATGTGTACGGCGAAGAAGAGCCGGAAGAGAATCAATTAATGAGCCGGAAACTCTGGGAGTATGTGGGTGAGACCGCGGTGGATGAAGTGACCGGCGGAGGCTGGAAAAGCAGTTATACCGGTGAACCCATTCCCAAAGAGGAAATGGATGAATACGGCGACAATATTCTCCGGAAGTTGGAGCCGCTGTTTCATCCAGGGATGCGCGTGCTTGAAATCGGCGTCGCTTCGGGAATCAGTATGTACCGGATTGCGCCGCGGGTGGGTTTCTATTATGGAACAGACCTCTCCGGGGTTATCATCGAAAAGAACCGCCACCGGGTTATAGAAGAGGGATATAAAAATATAAAACTGCAGCGAGCCGCCGCCCATGAAATCGATCGGTTGGATGAGAAGGATTTCGACCTTGTTATTATCAACAGTGTTATCCAGTGTTTTCATGGCCATAACTACTTGAGACATGTGATCCGTAAAGCCATCGACCTGTTGGGAAGTCAAGGATACCTGTTTATCGGGGATATCATGGACCAGGATTTGAAAGAAGATTTGATCGCTGACCTGGTAAAGTTCAAGCAAGCCGATAAAGATAAGGTCTATAAAACCAAAACCGATTGGTCGGAAGAACTTTTTATTTCCCGGTCTTTTCTCGAAGACCTGGCATGGGATTTCCCGGAAATATATGATATGGCATTTTCCGATAAGATACATACCATAGAAAATGAATTGACCCGGTTCAGGTATGATGCATTAATTAAAATCGACAGGAGTGGAAGAGAAAGCAAAAAAATAAAACCGAAGCGCCGCCATAAAACCTGTCATGATTTAAGGATATTGAGAAACTTCGGGTCTGATAAATTAGGGCTTTGGCAGGACGGCGACAACCTGGCTTATATGATGTATACCTCCGGTTCCACCGGGATTCCCAAAGGTGTGATGGTAAATCATCGGAACGTGGTGCGGTTGGTTAAGAACACCAATTTTATAGAATTTAAGCCGGGTGATCGAATCTTGCAAACCGGGGCATTGGAGTTCGACGCCTCCACATTGGAGATTTGGGGGGCGTTGTTAAATGGTTTGGTACTGGTATTGGAACGTAAAGAGAATTTTTTAGAAGCAGGAACGTTAAAAGAAATAACAGCGAGGCATAAAATCACCGTCATGTGGATGACGTCGTCGTTTTTTAACCGGGTGCTGGATGAAGATGTGGAGGTTTTCGGTGGTTTGCGTTATCTATTGGCCGGGGGCGAGGCATTGTCGCCTCCTCACATCAACCGTTTACGTTCAAGGTTCCCCGGTCTTTATATAATAAACGGTTATGGCCCCACCGAAAACACCACCTTTTCCACTACTTTTTTAATAGACAAAGAGTACACTGAAAATATTCCCATTGGCAGGCCCATAGCCAATTCGACGGCATATGTGTTGGATAGAGACCGTAATTTACTGCCCCCCGGGGTACCCGGCGAATTATATACCGGAGGTGACGGAGTCGCCAGGGGGTATCTAAACAGCCCAGAATTAACCGCAGAAAAGTTTGAACCACAGATTAATCAGATTAAAAAAACGATTATAAACAAAAGTTTTTCAGGGGGTGCAGGGGGGCGGTTTTACAAAAAAGCCCCCCTGCTTTACAGAACCGGCGACATGGCGCGGTGGTTGGCGAACGGCGTTATCGAATTTTTGGGTAGAATAGACACCCAGGTCAAGATTCGCGGTTATCGAATCGAAATATCGGAAATAGAAATTCGTTTATTAAAGTATGAGCCCATAAAAGAAGCTGTAGTCATAGACATGGCGGATGCAAACGGAAGCAAGTACCTGTGTGCATATATTGTCATCGATGATGAACTCCAATTAACCGAGTTCCGAGAGTTACTTTTAAAAGAGTTACCCGAGTATATGATACCGTCTTATTTTATTCCAATGAAGACGATTCCGTTAACATCCAACGGGAAAGTTGATCGTAAAGCCTTACCTGGGCCGGAAGCTGCGGTCATCGATGGGGGCCTTCATGGTGCATCTGCAGCCCCGCGGGATGAAATAGAAAAAAAACTCGTGGAGATATGGGCGGGGATTTTATATAGTGACGTATCACATGGATCTCAATCACATGCGTCTCAATTGCAAAAATCAATAGGGATCGATGATAATTTTTTCCAATTGGGGGGGCATTCGCTAAAAGCCACGGCAATGGTCTCGAAGATTCACAAAGAGTTGAATGTGAAAATACCCCTGGTGGAGATATTTAAGACCCCCACTATCAGGGAATTAACAGCATATATCAAAGGGATGACCCCGAATCTTCATGTATCCATGGAGCCGGCGGAAGAAAGAGAATATTATGTCCTCTCCTCTGCCCAGAGGCGGCTCTATTTTCTCCAGCAGTTTGATTTGTCGGGCATCGGGTACAATATGTCGCTGGTATTACCCCTTGGCAAAGGAATAGAGAAAGATAAACTTGAGTCGGTATTACAGCGGTTAATAGAGAGGCATGAAAGTTTAAGGACATCCTTTGAAAAGGTAAATGAAGCAGTGGTCCAGAGAATTCACAAACCCGGGACCATGGAGTTTTCACTGGATTATTATGAGGCTGGAAAAAGAGGATTAGGAGAGATAATTAAAAATTATATAAAGCCCTTTGATTTAAGCCGGGCGCCCTTAATCCGGTCGGGGTTAATCGCGCTCCCGGACGGTAATTGGTTCTGGATAGTGGATATGCATCACACCGTTTCGGATGGTACTTCACAAACGATTCTTGCGGAAGATTTCACTGCGGAGTACAGTGGGAAGGAATTAAAGCCTCTGCACATCCAATATAAAGATTTCGCCCTCTGGCAGGAACGCCAATTTGAAACCGATGAGATAAAGGCGCAGATGGAGTATTGGTTGGGCTTGCTTGCGGGAGAAATTCCCCGTTTAAATTTGCCCATTGACTATCAGAGGCCGTGGGCGTTTACGTTTGAGGGGGATTCTTATGGATTTATATTGGCAGGGGAAGAAGCGAAGAAATTCAAGGGGTTGGGGGCGCTGGGTGGCGGAACATTGTATATGAATATGCTGACTGCGTTGAATGTCCTTTTTTATAAATATACCGGTCAATCGGATATAATAATCGGCAGTGGCATTGCAGGTAGAAGGCACGCTGATATCCAGGGTGTGGTGGGCATGTTTATCAACACCCTGGCCATGAGGAATTTTCCCGAAGGAGAGAAAACCTATGAGAGCTTTTTAAAGGAAGTGATAATCGACAGTGTCAGGGGATTTGAGAACCAGGATGTTCAATTCGAGGACCTGGTGGATAACCTTGACCTGGCGCGGGATGCTTCCAGGAACCCGGTTTTCGATATTATGATGATAGTCCAAAATTTTCGCCGGGTAGGTGAAGGCGACTCGCAGGTGGAATATGCCGATATGTCCGTGATGGATATGTTACCCGCGGCGGATGAAAACCCAGCGGACGCTGGATATAAGAATCCCACTTCTAAGTTTGACATGACATTTTTTGTGCATGAACAAGGGGATGATATCTTTATAAATATCGAATATTACTCCGCGGTTTTCAAACCGGAAACCATCCAACAGATGGCATCCCATTTAAAAAATGTTATTAAAGCAGTTGCGACTGATTCTTTTATAAAGTTAAAAGAGATCGAAATGTTATCGGACGATGAAAAAAAGAAGGTGATTTATGAACTTAACGATACGGAAAGAGATTATCCCAGGGATAAGACCATCCAGCGATTATTTGAAGAACAGGCGGCAAGAACCCCAGACTATATTTCTCTCGTTGGGGTTGAAGGTGAAGCGAAGAAGAGAAGAGGCGAAGAAGAGAAGATAGAAGAGAACCTCTTCGGGCGAATAGACGCCCGCGATGGAATGCACCTTTCTTATGGGGAATTGAACGAAAGGTCCAATAAATTGGTAGGGTTGTTAACAGGAAAAGGTGTCCAATCCGATACCATTGTAGGCATTATGGTGGAACGTTCGCTTGAGATGATAATCGGGATAATGGGCATATTAAAATCCGGCGGCGCTTATATGCCTATCGATCCGGGTTATCCGCAAGAACGAATTCGTTACATGTTAAGTGACAGTAGTGCAGATGTATTGCTAACCACACGTTCATTATCTGAAAATATAGATTTTAAAAAGGAAATCATTTACCTGGAAGACTATAATGAGGCACTCCATGCTCCATGTCCCATACCCCATGCGAGTCCGTCAGACTCATCGAGTCTGGCTTACATCATTTACACCTCCGGGTCCACGGGTAAACCCAAAGGCGTTCTTACCACCCATGCCAATGTTACGCGGGTGGTGAAGAACACCAATTATATCGCTATAGAGCATGGAGACCGGTTATTGCAATTGTCTGATTATGCGTTTGACGGTTCGGTGTTCGATATATACGGGGCCCTGCTTAACGGGGCTGGACTGGTATTAATAAACAAGGATGAGGTATTTGAAGTAAACCGGTTTATGGGGGTGATTAAGCGGGAGGGAATAACCGTTTTTTTTGTAACCACTGCATTGTTTAACACGTTGGTGGAAATGGAAATCGGTTGTTTCCATTGGATACGGAAGGTTCTTTTTGGAGGTGAGCGGGTATCGGTGGAGCATTCTGTGAAAGCGCTTGAGTACCTGGGAAAAGGTAGGATTATTCATGTTTATGGTCCCACGGAGACCACGGTTTATGCCACTTATTATTTTATCGATTTCATCGATGCGGCAGCGGGAAACATTCCTATCGGGAAACCGATATCCAATACCACCACCTACATCCTGGATAAACATTTGAAACCGGTTCCCATTGGGGTAACCGGTGAAATATACATAGGAGGAAGCGGGGTTGCCCGGGGTTATTTAAACAACCCGGAATTGACTGCAGAAAAAATTGACCAGGATTTTTTGGATTGCCAGGATGACCCGTATAAAAAAGAAAAGGCAGAGGGTTCTCATCATTCATCATTCTTCACTCATCATTCAGCTTTATATAGAACTGGTGACCTGTCCCGTTGGCTGCCGGACGGTAATATTGAATTCCTGGGGCGAATCGATCACCAGATAAAAATCCGGGGGTTCAGGGTCGAATTGGGAGAAATAGAAAGTCAATTAATGAAACATATAGAAATAAAAGAGGCAGTGGTACTTGCCGAATCAAATAAAAACGGAGATAGATATTTATGTGCATATATTACAGCTTTCCGGGATTTCCTGGTCTCTGAGCTAAGGGAATACCTGGGGGACCATTTACCTGGGTATATGATTCCATCCGAGTTTGTGCTGTTGGGAAAAATACCTTTAACAAAAAATGGAAAGGTAGACCGGCAAAAGTTGAATTCCCTGGGGAAAAAACTAAGTACTGGGGTCCAATATGTTGCCCCTAGATCGGAGAATGAGATCTTCATTGCCGAGGCCTGGAAGAAAGTTCTGAAATTAGATGAAGTGGGTATCTACGATAATTTCTTCGATTTAGGCGGTACATCCGTCGATATGATTTATCTCAATGGTGAATTGAAAGAAATATTCAAACGAGATATCCCCATTGTCGCACTATATAGATACACAACCATCGATTCTTTTTCTCAATTCCTGGGTGATGGAAATACGGATATCGAAAACAACCCTAGCATTTCTCGATATGAAGAGCGTGCGGATAAAATAAAAAAAGGCATGGAAGATAAAAATAAAAGACGTGAAATCAGATTAAGGAGAAGAAAATGAGCCTATATTACCAGGGGAATGGCCTGGAAATCGCCGTGATCGGTATGGCCGGGAGATTCCCCGGTGCAAAAAATGTCAAACAATTCTGGGAAAATTTGAAAAACGGGATTGAATCCATTACTTTTTTTTCTAAAGAAGAACTCCTATCCGCGGGGGTTTCCACCGATCTTTTAAATAACCCAAATTATGTAATGTGTGGTGGAGGGATACTGGAAAATATAGAGTATTTTGACGCCGCCTTTTTCGGTTATTCCCCGGTAGAAGCAGAATTAACGGATCCCCAGGTACGCATCTTCCATGAGTGTGCATGGCATGCATTGGAAAATGCAGGGTATGATCCTTTTTCTTATGATAAGCTCATCGGTATCTATGCAGGGGCGGCTAGAAATCTGAATTGGGAAGCGTTATCGTTGATGTCCGGGAAAGCATCGATTCCTGGAGATTTCGCGACACAATTGTTAATTGACCGGGATCATTTGTGTACGCGGGTTTCTTATAATCTTAATTTGAAAGGACCGGCTGTAGTAGTGAAAACCGCCTGTTCAACGTCGCTTGTGGCGATTCATATGGCCTGCCAGGCCATATTGAATGGGGAATGCGAAATGGCCCTGGCTGGCGGCGTCAGAATCACCCCGACAAAAAAAGCAGGTTATATGTACCAGGAGGATATGCTCTTGTCCCAGGACGGCCATTGTAGGTCTTTTGATGAGAATTCACTGGGAACAGTGAGCGGCGACGGCGTCGGCGTCGTGGTTTTAAAACGCTTAGAAGAAGCTGTCAATGATCGGGATACTGTCCTTGCCGTGATCAAAGGTTCCGCCGTTAATAACGATGGGTTACGAAGGGCGGGTTTTACGGCGCCCAGTATCGATGGCCAATGCGAAGTCATTTGCGATGCTCTTCAAATTGCGGGAGTCGATCCTGAAACTATCACCTGTGTGGAAACACATGGAACCGGAACTCCCGTGGGAGATCCCATTGAATTTGAAGCATTAAAACTGGCATTTAACACCCCCAAAAAACAATATTGCCGGATCGGCTCAGTTAAAAGCAATGTGGGTCACCTGGATGCGGCAGCCGGTGTCACCGGATTTATAAAAATAGTCCTGGCTCTGAAACATAAATTAATCCCGCCCAGTTTGCATTTTAAAACCCCCAACCCACGGATCAATTTAAAAAACAGCCCTTTTATTGTCAATACTGAACTGTTTGAATGGAAAAATATCGGTCCTCCATTGCGAGCCGGCGTCAGTTCCTTCGGTCTCGGTGGGACCAATGCCCATGTTATTTTAGAGGAATGGCCGTCAGGCAGGAAGCAGGAGGCAGGGGGCAGGGAATACCAATTAATATTATTATCCGCCAGGACACAACCGGCGTTGGACCGGTTGACGGAAAACCTGGCCGAGTATCTAAAGGAAAATAAAGACACCGATTTGGCCGATGCCGCATATACACTCCAGGTCGGAAGGAGAACGTTTCCTTACCGGCGAATGGCGGTGGGGACGGATGTGAATAGCATCATTGATGCACTCTCTTCCCAGGGGGCGCGAGGATCAAGTAAAGTCAGGACTTCGCACGCAAAAGAAGAAAAGAAATCTGTTATATTTATGTTTCCCGGTTTAGGCCCCGAATATGTCGATATGGGTTTGGGACTGTATCGAACAGAACCTGTATTCCGTGACAAAATGGACCATTGTTTCGATATCCTCGATTCCATCGTAGAATACGATATGAAAGCGATTCTTTACCCGGGAGAAACCAGGAACGGCAATCCAAAACCATCAGCCGACCTTCATCAGCCGGAAGTTGCTCAACCGGTATTATTTATCTTTGAATATGCTCTTGCCGGGTTATTAATGCATTGGGGAATCAAACCTCATGCGATGATCGGATACAGCCTGGGGGAATATACTGCCGCCTGCCTATCCGGTGTCTTTTCCCTGGAAGATGCACTAAAAGTGCTGGTTGCCAGGGGAAAACTGATTTCCAAATTACCTACAGGAACAATGTTGAGCGTCCCTCTTTTAAGGGAAGAGTTAAAACCCTTTCTATCCGACGAATTATCCATTGCCATTGATAATGGGTCATCTTGCATTGTATCCGGACCGGAGGGGGCATTGGAGGTATTGCATAATGAATTAAAAAAAGAACGCTGTTTGTGCATTCCTCTCCCAAACTCACATGCCATTCATTCTCCGATGATGAATCCCATTTTAACGGATTTTGAAACACACCTTAAAGATATCTCCTTAAATAAGCCCCAAATCCCCTATATCTCTAATATAACCGGTGAATGGATTACGGTCCAGGATGCGACAAATCACGGGTATTGGGCGGCGCACATAAAGGAAACGGTTCGATTTGCCGATGGCATCAAACGATTAATGAAAGGATCCAATCCCATATTCATCGAAATCGGTCCCGGTCGGGATTTAAGTGCATTATTGGTGCGTCATAAGGAGGGAGACGATAATTCGAAGTACCGTTCCGTAAGCCTGATAAAACCGGCGAAAGATCATACCCCCGATGTTTATTATTTTTTTACTAAACTTGGACAGTTATGGACTTATGGGGTGAATATCGATTGGAAAGAATTTTATAAAGGTGAGCAAAGATTTCGCATCCCCTTACCGTCTTATCCTTTCGAGAGCCGGAGGTACTGGATCGATTTGGATCCCTTCAAGGCCGGGGAGGCCATGGGGGGAAATTCGCTGCCCACAAAAAAAAAAGATACGGCGGATTGGTTGTATACCCAGCAGTGGCTTCGTTCTACTCTCATCGAAAGGGGATACGGCTCACCATCTCAAATCCGCTGGCTGTTGTTTATCGATGATTCACCCCTGTGTGACCGGTTGGTTAAACGCCTGGAAGGCGATAATCACCATGTTGTGGTTGTCAAAGTCGGGGAAAGCTTCCGTGAGTTGGAACCGGGACAATATGCCGTTAACCCCGGTAATCCCGGAGATTATAATAATCTTTTCAAAACCCTGGCGGAAGCAGGAAAGACGCCCGACAATATTGCTCACTTGTGGTGCTTGCCTGGAAGCCGAAAGCATAATCCAGGTATGGCATCCCCTGACCCGGTATTGGACCTTGGCCTTTTCAGCCTCCTCTCCATTGCCGGGGCCATCGGTAAAACCAATATTTCCGAAAAAATACAACTGGGAGTAATAACCGGTAATATGCAGTTTGTAACCGGTGAAGAAGAATTGTACCCTGAAAAAGCCGCCATTCTTGGACCGGTTAAAATAATTCCCCTTGAGTATCCCAACATCTCCTGCCGGAGTATCGACATTATCAATCCCGGGGAAAATAGAGGAAAGATAGAATTTATTATCGAAAACGTTATCCGTGAGTTTTCCAGGGGATTTGGAGATCAACCAGTGGTTGCGTACCGCGGCGCATGCCGTTGGCAGGAAAGTTATGAACCGATCGGATTGAATATCGACAAAAGTTCTCCAAAGGAAACCCGGTTAAAGGAGAAAGGAGTCTATCTTGTTACCGGTGGTTTTGGCGGTATGGGATTTGTACTGGCTGAACACCTGGTAAATACCTTAAATGCCAAACTTATATTGGTGGATATTTTAACCCCTCCATCCGGTGAAAAACTTGATACATGGCTGTACAGCGATGAAAGAAAAAAAGATATCCGGGATAAAAAGCAAAAAATAAAGGAATGGGAATCCCGAGGGGAGGAAATCCTGGTACATGATATGGATGTTTCCAATTACCAGGGAATGAAAGGTGTTATTTCACAAGCGGAAGAGCGGTTTGGACAAATAAACGGCGTGATTCATACCGCAGGGCTCATCGATTATGCAGGCGTCATCCAGGGGCGAACTCGGGAAATGACAGAAGCCCTCCTGGCAGCCAAAATAAAGGGCACCCTGGTATTGGATGAATTGCTGAGTCATCACCCATTGGATTTTATGGTTCTTTTCTCATCTATCGGAAATGTGTTTTATAAGGTAAAATTTGGCCAGGTAGGCTACAACGCTGGCCATGAGTTCATGGATATCTTTTCATATTATAAGCAGCAGCAGGGACAATTTACCGTCACTATCGATTGGAATGATTGGACCGAAGTGGGAATGGGGGTCCGGGCCGTTAACCGACGCAGCGCCGGCAGTCGCTCCCTCCCCGATAACAGGAAAGAAATTGAGAGCATATTCTCGATATCGCCAGCAGAAGGAATCGATGTATTCCGGCTTATTCTTGAAAATAACCTCTCCCGGGTGGTTGTTTTCCATCATGATTTACATCGATCAATGGAGGTTATGAACAACCCGGTGGAGACGGAAACACAAACCGGTTCATTTGACGTTACGAATGAAGATACGGGGAAGTTAAGTGAACGGCCTGAATTAAGTACCGATTATGTACCTCCCTCAGATGAATTGGAACAATTTATCGTAGGCATCTGGGAAAAGGCATTTGGATTTGAGAAAATAGGAATCATGGATGATTTGATTGAACTGGGGGGTGATTCGTTAACAGTAATCCAGATCATTTCGAGGATCAAGGAAGTATATCCCGTAGATATATCGTTGAACATTTTTTTTGAAAATCCCACCATTATCCAATTGGCTCGAATGATCAAGGAATTATTGTATGAAAAAATACAGGGCCTTTCCGAAGAAGAATTGGATGCGCTGGCCGAACAAGATATTTTATAATTATTTATTATTAGAAAAACAGGAGAATGAAATATGAGAGTGCAAAATGGAAAACCTGATGAAAGCCCGGAACTTTTGGCAAAGCGGCAGGCTGTGCTGGATAGGTTGCTAAAAGGAAAAATAACCCTGGATTTGAGAGCAAAATCAATACCCAAACGGAAGGTATTTTCTCCCGTTCCTTTATCGTTTGCCCAGAAGCGGTTATGGGTGTTGGACCAGTTGGTCCCGGGTAATTCGATCTACAATGAACCCGCAGCCACCCAGGTGAAGGGAGCGCTCGATCTCCAGGTTTTTGAGCGATCGATTAACGAATTGATCCGGCGTCACGAATCGCTGCGGACGATATTTAAAATGGAGAACGAGGAACCGGTGCAAGTGATACTGCCGGAACTGCATTTGAAGATAAATATCATCGATCTCAGTCATCTGGCAGAGCCGGAAAAAGAGAAAGAGATATCCCGGCTCCTTGAGGAGGAGGCCACTGAACCCTTTGATCTTACCTGTGGTCCACTGCTGCGGGTGCTTCTCCTGGTCCGGGATATTCATACGCATATCTTTATGTATAACATGCATCATATTATTACGGACGGATGGTCCATGGATTTGTTCTCAAAGGAATTGGTGACCATATATGAAGCCTTTTTAGCCGGCAGGCCCTCCCCACTGCCGGAACCAACCATTCAATATCCGGATTTTGCCCTATGGCAGAGAGGGTGGCTCCAGGGAGAGGCACTGCAAAAACAGCTTTCATATTGGAAGAACATATTAAGCGGGGAAATCCCCATACTGGAATTGCCAACCGACCACCAGCGCCCGGCGATTTCTTCTTACAGGGGAACAATACAAACAATCGAAATACCAGAGAACCTGACCGTACGGCTAACCGAACTGACCCGGAGGGAAGGCTACAGTATGTATATGACCATGTTAGCCGCCTTTAATGTACTGCTTTACCGGTATTCCGGCCAGGACGATATCATGATCGGTTCTCCCATTGCAAACCGGGGAAAGCCGGAACTGGAAGAAATTATCGGGTTCTTTTCCAATACCATCGTTATCCGAAGCGACCTGACCGGGAACCCCACGTTCATACAACTGCTGGAACGGGTTCGACGCATTACGTCCGCGGCCTATGATAACCAGGATTTACCTTTTGAAAAATTGGTGGAAGAATTACAGCCGGACCGCTATATGAGCCATAACCCTCTATTCCAGGCGATGCTGGTGCTGGAAGGTCTGACCAAACCAACTGTCGCAGTAGAGAATAAAAACATCGCGGTCAGTCCTTTAACCGCCCATTCGGGAACGTCCAAATTTGATTTATTGCTGCTCATTCGACAATCTGAAAAAATTATTTCCTGTTCCTTCGAATACAGCACCGATTTATTCGACAGCAATACAATCACGCGGTTTTTGTCTCATTTCAAAAATTTGCTCGAGGCAGTGGCTGCCGAACCGGGACAACCCATCGATGATATCCGGTACTTACCGGATGAAGAAAAAGAGCAATTATTGTTCTGCTGGAACGATACCGGCAAAGTGTATGATATTCAACCCCTCCATAATATGTTCGAGGCACAGGTAGAAAAGACCCCGGATCATATCGCCGTTATCGACTCGACAGTGCAAATCTCTTACAACCAATTGAATGAACAATCCGGCTGGCTGGCCCGAAAGTTAATCGAAAAGGGCGCCAAGCCCAATACCATTGTGGGAATTAAGATGGAGCGATGCGTGGAAATGGTGGTGGGATTAATGGGAATTCTTAAAGCCGGGGCCGCGTATTTGCCCATCGACCCCGAATTACCCCGGGACCGGATCGATTATATGATAAAAGACAGCAATGCAAGGATATTGGTGAGTGAGGTGAGTGGGGTGAATGAGGGGATTGAGGTTATTAATTTAAACCAACTCACCGGCTCACCCACTCACCCACTCACCCACTCACCCACTCAACTAAGTTCTTCAAATCTGGCCTACATTATCTACACCTCCGGCTCCACCGGTAAACCCAAAGGGGTGATAATCAACCATGAAGGTATATCAAACCGTTTGCAGTGGATGCAAGGGGCCTATGGTTTGACCACGGACGATCGTATTTTGCAAAAGACACCTTATAATTTCGATGTATCGGTCTGGGAATTTTTCTGGACTTTATCATATGGTGCTGCATTGATTATGGCAAAGCCCGGGGGTCATAAAGACAGCGCCTGGCTGGTTAAGGCCATTAACCAGGAGAGGGTCACCACCATCCATTTTGTGCCCACCATGCTTAACGTATTTCTTGAGGACCCGGGGATTCGAACGATTCGATCTTTGAAGCGGGTGATTTGCAGTGGGGAAGCTTTACCTGTGGAGTACCAGGAAAAGTTTTTTACGGTATTCGATCCGGCAGTGGAATTACATAACTTATATGGACCCACCGAGGCATCGGTGGACGTCACCTACTGGGCGTGCGAGCGAAATTCCAACCGTCATTCGGTTCCCATTGGGAAACCTGTTGCCAACACTCAAATATATATATTGGATCGAAACATGGACATCGTACCCATAGGGATCCAGGGCGAGCTGCACATCGGCGGCATCCAGTTGGCACGCGGATATTTGAATAACCCGGATTTAACAAATTACAAATTCCAAATCACAAATTACAAACAAATTACAAATTCCAAACCACAAATTACAAAAAAATTCGAAACAGGCGATGAGCTCACTCATCATTCATCACTCATCGAACCAACTCATCATTCGGCTTTATATAGAACCGGTGACCTGGCCCGATGGCTCCCGGACGGGACCATTGAATTCCTTGGACGGTTGGACTTCCAGGTCAAGGTACGGGGGTTTCGCATCGAATTGGGCGAGATCGAATCCAATTTAAGGGAAAACCAAGATGTATCAGACGCTGTGGTGTTGGTGACAGAGGATTCACCTGGCGAGAAGGGAAAGAAATTGGCAGCGTATGTGGTGCCTAACGCCCGGTATTGGAAAGCTTACGGGCAGCGTGAACCCGGTTCGGAAGATTTATCCGCCGAACAGGTCACGGACTGGCAGGATGTATTCAATGAAGCATATACGAAGGACCCTGACCAGGAGAATCCCACCTTCAATACAGCCGGCTGGAACAGCAGCTATACCGGTGCTCCAATACCGGCAGAGGAAATGCGCATCTGGGTCGATAATACTGTTGAACGGATATTATCATACAAACCACAATCCGTCATGGAAATCGGATGTGGAACCGGGCTGTTTCTATTCCGGATAATCCCGCACTGTCGCAGGTTCCTGGGAACCGATATTGCACAAGAAGGATTGAATTATATCAACAGCCAACTGGAAAAAATAAAGGAAACCGGTTGGGCGGACGTCCAAACGATGCGTCGCAGCGCAGATAATTTCGACGGAATCGAACCCGGGGACCTGGACATGGTCATCCTTAATTCGGTTATACAGTATTTCCCTTCCGTGGATTACCTGGAGGAGGTATTGGAAAAGGCAGCCCAAAAAATCAAACCCGGGGGACATATATTCATCGGGGATGTGCGCAGTCTTCCCCTGTTGAAGACATTTCACGCATCTGTCGAATTATCCGGGGCCGAACCAGACACCCCCAAAGAAACGATCCTACGCCGCGTATTGAATAAGCACGCCCTGGAAAAGGAATTGGTAATCGATCCGTTGTTTTTTGACACAATAAAAAAACGAAATCCCCGGGTAAAGCACGTCGAGGCATTAATAAAATATGGCCGCTACACCAATGAACTCTCTAAATTCCGTTATGATATAATTCTTCATGTCGGGGCCGAAGATAAAGAATTACCTTTGATACAACCTGATCTTGTCCTGGAATGGAAGAAGGAGAAACCCGGCATAGGGGAAATCAAGGATATCGTATCGGGATGGGCAAATGACGGAAACGAACCGGGCTGCGCAATCATTACCTCTGTCCCTGATGCCCGTGTCCAGGAGGACATCCGGGCGTTGAAACGGCTCAACGGCATAGATGAGCCAGGAACTATCCGGGGAATCGAACCCGATGATATCCTTGAACTGGAAAAAGAGTATCCGTTTCATATAACCCTCCAGGTATCACCGCTGCCTGGGGAGAAGGGAGCCTTTGATGTGGTATTTACCCATCGCCATTTACAGACCAAGGCGCCCGATGCGGTAGTCTGCGGTATCCATCCTTCGCATTCACCGGGAGAAACATCCAACAGGAATTCCTATACCAACAATCCCCTCCTGGTAAGAATCGCCAGTCGGCTGGTCCCCCAATTGCGCAATTTCTTAAAAGAACAGCTCCCGGAATATATGGTCCCTTCTCATTTTGTATTATTGGAGCGATTACCCATGACATCCAACGGTAAATTGGACCGCAGGATGCTGCCGGAACCTGTCCAGGTGGAACAAACGAAAGATTTCGTGGAACCTTCTACTAAAATTGAAGTTTTATTAGCCCAACTATGGATGGAAATTCTCAATCTCGAGAAGGTGGGTGTAAACCATAATTTCTTCGAATTGGGCGGTGATTCCGTGAACGCCATCCAGATGGTATCAAGGGCTGCCAAACAGGGAGTGGAAATGAGTATCCAGTTATTGTTCCGGAATCAGACCATCGCCGAGCTGGCCATTGCGGTTGAAAAAAGTCAGCATCAATCCATTAAGGTAGGAGAGAATACATATAATGAATTCATGAAGTCCCTGGATATGGATGCCATTTTGGTACAACTTCCTGAGGGTGTAGAGATAGAAGACATCTATCCGGCCACACCACTTCAGGTTCACCAGGTTCAGGTCATGGAGACCCACGACATAGAAGACCCACCGGTTTTTCTTTACCAGAAAAGGGAACTTCCCATGGCGATCGCGCTGGATGTGGATAAATTGGATAAGGTGCTGCAAATTGTGTCCCAGCGTCACCGGATGCTGCGAACGCTGCTCATCTGGAAAAATTTAAAAGAACCGGTGCAGGTGGTATGCAAACAATTGAAATTCGATTTCTTCTATCATGATTTAACGTCTATTCCACCGGGGGAAAAAATCCTGGAAGTATACGAAATATTGAAATGGGATTGGAATAAAACCTTTGTACGTAATAATAATTCGCCTATGCGAATGGGCTTTTTTAAACTGGAGGAAAATCTTTTCCAGTGTTATATGACAGGTGATTACATGAGAATGGAGGGTTGGAGCACAGGTGTGTTTGCCCAGGAAATACTTTCTTTATACGGGACTCTTGCAGCTGGTGCTGAAATACCCCATCTACCGCCACATGAAAATTGTTATAAAGAATACGTACATACCATCAGGATATTAAGGACACAAGGCGATAATCCAGCCAGGCGATATTGGCGCTCGGTTTTTGAAAATTTTGGCAGTATGAAACCGTTGACTTCGATACGGGGCAATGAAATAGGAAAAGGAACGGGTTTTGGCGTTTCCCATTTTTACATGTCACCCGAGTTAACCGCACGAATGGAACAATTTTTACTGGAGCACCGACTGAGTCTCAGCCCTTTCATCCAGGGAACCTGGGCCGCTCTCCTGGGGATTTATTTCCAGCAGGACCGGATCATATACGGGATGATGACGACAGGAAGGTCGATACCCATTGCCGGTATCGAGCACATGATCGGCCATTCCGTCAACATACTTCCCGTGGCAGTTTCTATATCTAAGAAAAAACCACTCCTGGACTATTTCAGGGATATCCTGGATTTCCAGACGGATTGGACCCGGCATGAATATACTCAAGTGGAACGGATATATGAATGGCTTGATTTATCGGGCCACCGCCCCTTATTCGATCATTATATCGTTATCCAGAACCTGGGCAGCGCCGTGGGTGAAATCCGGGGGATGGAGAGAGACAAAGACAATTGGAAGAGAAGCGCGGAAACGGTTTATGCTAAAATGGAGTATCCCCTGAGGTTCGATATTTTCCCCGGTTATGAGTATTGTTTTGCCTTCCAGTATCATCTCCGTTCTTTAACGACTCCTGCAATGAAAGGGTTGTTGGATAATCTTAAAACTCTCCTGGAAACCATCATCGAAAACCCACGGCTAACATTTGAGGAGTGGACCAAATCGGTGGATACGGACAAATATAAATTGTATGAAAACGAA